>ERZ1292630.536-Hain-H41-02um-R3-536-length-38952-cov-7_pt1 | contig 38952 bp, 21 predicted proteins | sample MGYA00564408_ERZ1292630 | MGnify/ENA primary metagenome ERZ1292630 (study PRJEB36523, sample SAMEA6512641) | groundwater metagenome | collected 2019-01-08 | study: AquaDiva: Metagenomics assemblies of 32 groundwater samples
ATGCGCGGCGTGGATGTGAGCCCCCCACGAGGAGCCCCTCCGAGGACGTCGTTCACAGAGTCGCCGCCGCCCGATAGCGCTGGCGCGCCTAACCATGATGCTGCTGCTGGCATCGACGACACGCTCTGCACTTCGCTCGGGGGTGTCGGCACATCGCCGGCACCGTCGGATTCCGCACCAATCGACACGCCTCGGCGGTGCCCGCGGCCCGCTGCTGGCGCCCGACCTCCCTGCAGCCCACTGGTAAACACCCCGCCACTATTCGACTGTACGCGACGGTGACCGGGGGCGCTTCCAGCTTGCCCGCTTGAGGGGACGCGACGGTGCATGCTTGGCCGCTGATTCTGTGAACTCGATGTCGTCGCATTTGCTTGCGGTGTTCCGTGAAACACAAAATCAGCAAGCTCCTCGCCAGTGGACTGCTCGTCGACGACGAACTCCGTGAGGACAACTTGCGACGGGAATATGACCGAGACGTCGTCTGACAGGAGCGAGTCGCTGGAGGAGCTGGTGCCCCCGCGAGCAGCGGACGGATGATTGGCCGTTGAATCGTCGGCGGCGTCGACCGCTAACAGCACATGAGCGCCGGGAACGCAACAGGCGGCTGATATGAGGAGGAGTGACGTTGCAGCGGCCTGGTCTTGCCGAGGCGAAATTTCTGAGCCGTCACCCGTTTTGCGCGAAGGATTGGTGCCCCACTTTCCAGGAAGACCTCCCGGCACGACCGTGCGCAGCAACACAGAGCTGAAGACACTCGGCAAACTGAGGGGCGGCTCCACTACGCTGGAGACGATGAGGTCCGGCGGCGCCTGTTGATGCGCCGTCAATGCGGCCATGTGATGGCTCGAAAAGGTTTCCTCTGCGCCCGAAACACCTTTATTCTTTCCTTGCCGGCCCAAAATGCAAAAAACAACACTCAGAAATGGTTGGCGACATGCCAACGAAAAGCTGTGCGCTCGACAAAATGAACCTTGCTCACTTCCGTGCCACAACCTGCGCCTTGCCGCTCATCATCGCGTCTCCGCGGACATGCCCATGGCGGAACAGAAGCCATAACCCATGAGCATCATGCCGTAGACAACGTCAAAGCCGCAGTAGAAGCACACGACCGCGCCGATTGTCGCCGACACGATGGGGACCACAAACATGACGATCCAGAAGTAAAAAAACTGAACTGCGTACGAACATATTTGATAGATGCTGGCCAACACCGGGTTGCCAGGAGCCGCCAGGGAGCGCGGCCGCCGCTGGTACGTTGGCCGCTGAGGAGGTGGCGGAAGAGGTCCGAAACTCTCTGCTTGACCGAGTGGGAGGCCGGCAGAGGATCGGCCATCCGACCCTCGCGTTGGTCGACTGGTATAGGCTTGCGGCACGTATCCTTTCCCGGATGGGAGCAGCTTCTCTCCTGGGCCTGGAAGGGAAGACGCAGGTGCCGCTGCGGTGTCTCCCCCGATGGCGCGCCGCTGATGCCATGGCGGAGACACCATCACGACCACCACTGGACAGGATCTATCACGGCATCGTCGCAACAACAATGAATCCGCTCGGATTGCGGCGTGGCAGCGCCATGCGCCGAACATGCTGCCCTTGTTGCTGCTGGTGACGCAGCGAAGGAGCCGGCGCGCGAGCATTGCGATGGGAGAGAAGAGGCGCCGCGGTTGGGGGGAAAAAAATGGGCGCAATAACTTACATGAATCGACAAATTATTTGAAGTAGTTGACACACAAAATGTTCTTCACGGCGCCAATTGACAACCATTTTTCAATTTTGTTTTCCGTTTTCATCCTCGCACATCCATGCATGCTACACACGACACTTGGGTACGTCATCATGCGTGACGACTAAATCCTCTACGCGATTTGACAAGTGGCGGCATCATCCAACACGGTGCGACCCCACCGCACAACATTACTCTTTCCTTCCTTCCCCCACCTCACGATTTCAGCGACAGGGTGGGATGACGATGGTCTCAAGCTGGCGATGCTACGAGGATGATGATGGGAGGGCTCCGTCGCAACGATCGGTCGCACACGTGTGAAAATCAACTCGAAGCAACGTCGCCCCACATGGATCATCCGTTAATTATCATCCGTTAATTTTTTTCCCCCGCAGCTTTCGCTGAGCATGACGACGTCTTGACGTTAAATTTCCGGACCTGACGCACGCAGCTAGGCGTCAGCGCCGTCAACGTGTGGATGAGAGAGCGGCTTGGCCATTTGCTGGTGGCAAAAGGAGTGTGAAAAAATTCGTCTTCGTCTTCGGGCGGCGACAACCATTCCCTTCGCGCAACGCCAAGCAAAAGTGGAATGCCGCCAAACGACCCTAGTCGCTTGCCCCCACAACATCGAACACCGTGCTGCACGAGCCACGCAAAACCATACAGAGAGCGTTTTCAAATTTTCATTTCAAACGCTTTTATCACCGAAAAATGGTCCTCTTGCCGCACATCCCATTGATTTCCATCGAGCCGTCGCCTACGACGACACCGCCTCGCACGCCAGGCCCTTGTTATAGTTCACGACGAGTGCGGCGGCGGCTCCGCAGGCCGTTGCCGGACACTTCGTGCGAAACGCTAAACACGCGGGCTGCGTCGACGCGTTCACAGGAACCGAGGCGTTGGGACAAGCAACCACCTGATCGGGAGCGAAGAAGCTGCACCAGCCATCCCCCGCCGCGCGAGGAGCGGTCGTTTCCAGGTAGGCATTCCACTGTGTCAGCGTACAGCCGAGATTCTTGGTATCCGACCGGTTCGGGGCGTTGATGAACTCAATGCCCTGCCCATCGACGCAGTGCATTGGGTACGGCGCGAACGAGTAAAGATGGTCCCCAGGCGTTTGCTCGGGGTGGCCCCAGAAGGCACGAATCGTGCCCATGGCGGGATCGGTCGCGTCCTGGTAGACCTCGAATAGGATCGCTTCCGCGAAGCGCGGCCGCCAGGCCGACGTGCCCATGGTGGCGTACAGTGGCATCAGCGTGGTGTCGTGCGCTGAGAACTCGATAAGCGACGCCGACGACTTGGCTGGGGTGTCCCCCGCCGAGGGCTGAACAGGAGCGGCAGCCTGCGATAAAATCTCCTGCGCCAACAGCGTGCCCTGACTCCCAATGGCGAGGTCGAACGGATTCGTCTTCGAGTAGCCGAAGCGAAGGCGGTTCCATGTTTCGATCACGGCGTCTAGACGGTGGATGGCCGTCGCGAGGAAGGACTCGGGCTTCAAGATCCCTTGGCTGCGCCACGCTTGGGCGAAGTCCTGCCCCGTCAACGCGCAGTAGGCAGCGTAGGTCGGGCACAGGATGTCCTGAAAGGTCTCCTGGCCGATGCGGACGAGCTCGTCCGCGGTGAAGTGCGCGTTGACGTACGCCGTCATTTCCGAAATAAACATGCCTCGATTTTCGAGGTGTAGGGCGACTGACGGCCACGCCGCGCTGGTGTCCAGCAGGTGGTCGTCGGCGATGTGCACATTCTCGATGGCGGGATAGAAGTCCGTCAGGTTTGGGAAGGCGCCGCGGAGAAACGCATCAGCAGACTGAATGGTGCGCGTGACGGAGGTGCTGCGGGTGTAGACGAGGTAAGGGTCGTACGCGGGCGGCAGCACAGTGTTTCCGTCGGAGCCGTACCAATCGCGCACCGTGCGACCGAGCGACGCTAACATGCTCTTGCCCTCGGCGGTCAGTGCCCCACACGCTGTCGAGCCACAGACGAGTGGCAGTGACTGATTGACCACCGCTATCGGCGTGCGGGCACCGTGACGATGCACCAAGATCACTTTGGACGGAGTGGGCGTCTGCGCATCGCAGCCGCGACTACTGAGGGCGGCGCAGGCGAGGACCACGATAGCCACGACCGTCGAAGAGCGCATCGCCCAATACACGAAATATATTTGCTGTTGTGTGACTTCTGACCCAAACCCCCGGTGGGGATGAGACGATAGCGATTATTGAATGAATGTGTGTGTGGTGAGAAAAGATGCGTGACCCAGTCGCAAGAGAACTTGCAGAGACGTAGGAGAGGTCACCTAAGCAGAACCAGGTCCCGCTCGCGAACTGGCACGGCCCAGGCGCGCCGGAGAATGTCCGCGCCGTCTTTGCCCTCGTGGACCGTCTTGAGCGTCATGAGTACATCCTCCATGCGGCCCGTGAGAAGTTTCGGGGCCTCGAGCTGCAGGAGCGCGATGGCGACCTGGAAAATGGCCTTCCAACCTTCGGTGAAAAAGCGGTCCCAAATCGCCCCGACCAAGGGCACGGGAAGCTGGTACGCGAACAACGTGAGGAACCAGTGCGAGGCGAAGAACGCCACGTCGATGGAGAGATCCTCGAGGTGCTGTGACAGCTCGGGCAGAAACACCGCCATCAGCTGCTTGAACACAACGAAGATGTCACTTAAAAGCGGAAACCCGGCGAGGTAGAGGCGGCGAAGACCAAACTGCCGACCCTGCATCATCTGCACGAAGGTGCCGAACGCCTCGGCCTCGTCCATGTGCAGTAACAGCACGGCGACCAGGAAGCCCATACCTTGACAGTAGCCCACCTCGCGGTCCAGCACGCAGTAGGCGCGCAGAATGCGCAGCAGACTGTACTGACCGAGGGACGTCGGTCGTCGGTCTGGCCTGCCCGTCGTCGCGGGAGCAGACGTCTCCCCTTCGTGCGCTGGCGGCGGGACGAAGGGGCAAGCCGCATTTTCGGTACTTCGAAACAGCGAATGGGTTGGCAGGGTGCGCCCCAGGTCCTTGTACATGACCTCTAGCAGCTCGGGAGGCACCGTGCGCGCCTGCAGCTCGTCGACGGAGGGAAGGTCGAACCATATGCAACCCACCAGCATGCCGCCTCGGCGTCCACCGGGCCTGGCCCCCTTGCTTCCTCCCGCGGGGGTTGGCTGCCCTCCACTCCCATTCCGAAAGTGGGAGCCGGTGGCGAAACAGCCTCCGAGAAAGGGCCACACGAGGCGCCGGGCGGCGGGAGACACGGGGCCGCAACGGATGGCCTTGCGCGCTCGCCGGAGCAACTCCCTCCGCCAGACGCCGACAGATGGCGCGACCGCCGCGTGACGACGGTCGTCGCCGGCCATCCTGTGAAAAACCTCGTCGATGCTTGTTCCCGCGTCTTTCGAGGCATCCTCGACCGAAGGATCCTCACCCGCGACGACGTAGTACTCGCAAATCAGCCCTCGCCACCAGTCGACGTTTCCAGTGTCGGAAGGGGGCCGACAATCCTCCGGTAGGTAGGGACCTATCACATGCGTCGCCGGCCGGCTGGTCGACGAGGCGGTGAGAAAAAATCCGAGCTCGTCCACGAGCACGGCGGCGTGGTTCGATGGGGCGACGCGCTCCTCCTCGTCCGTCGTTGCGCTCATCACCGTGAAGGACGAGGAACCCGCACCCGACGAAGCGGACATCGACTCCGGGGGGGCGATCGCGACCGTGATGTCTCCCTTCAGCGGCGAGGTGGTCGACATCGGGGGCCGACGTGACAAAAAAATGGAGGGAGGCGCAAAAGGAAGCTAAGGATTCCGAGGAGGCACACGAAAACAATAATCGCTTTCGATTGAAGCGTTGAACCGGCGTCGCATCATGAGATGAACACAGACATGGGATGGCGGAACGTTAACGGTACATGTCGTTCACATACTACTGGACAAAAGGGGAGGGAAATTATCCCGAACCTCGGAGCGAAAGCACCATTTGCTCGACCAAACCTGCGGGTGACGAACGTGCGGCGCCCGTGGCTCGCGTCTGCTGCTGCGCGCCGCGCACTCTCAGCGCCACGGCCACAGAAATGTCGAAAAACGCGCTCTGGTCGATGGTCCATGTGTTCGCGGCCGCTGCCCCAGCGACCGTCGTGGGGAGCGTCAATGCCGAAAGGCCGTAGGCGAGCGCGACGACCTGGCAGCGCGCGTCAACGGCAACGCCGGACGCTTCTGGCGGTAAAGGAGAGAGCCACCGTTGTTCATCGACGCAACGGAGCAAGCTCGACAAGGTCATCGTGGTAAGCGTGGATGGAGGGGGCATTCCTTCGTCGGCTGGGGAGGTTGGACTGCGTCCGGCCGTGACGGACGATGCATATCGGCCGTAGAGCTCGCTGAGTTTCGAGTGAACAGCTCCATCCGTCACTAACCGTTGTACCGTCGGCTGCGTCAGGTCGCGGAATATGTCTGACAGGGGGAGGTACGGCACGTGTCGAAGCAGGTGAACATCCATCAGGTCCACCAACGCGTCGCGCAGCGTCGTGAAAGGACCGGTGACGGGGGCGTCGTCGAACACGGCCGTCGGAGCGTCCAATGCGGCCCGTGCGTCCTTCAGCGAGTTGCGGTCGTGCGACCTGAAGTCCCCTTGCGCGAGGACCGCCATGCGGCAGGCCGCAAGACGCACCAGCACCTCCGCGAAATCGTCAACGTCGACCAAACACGAAGTCGGTCCATCAGACGAAGACGGCAGGAGGTCGCCGCCATCCACCCCTTCACGCGCGATCGCCTCGACGCGCTTATCATTGAACGAGCCCGTTAGCGCCCCGGCCGACTGCACCATGTCGACAACATCGGCGATACGGATGACGCGGTGCTGCCAGGCCCACACTGGCTGAAAGGCGAGCTCCTCGTCACCCGGCGATCCTCCCTCCGCTAGGCTGAGGTCCTCATCCTGTACCGATCCCGTCACGGTCGTCGCGCGTCGGCGCGTCGACTTCGACAGCAGGTCGCCAGCGTCGCCTGTGGGCAACGCCGCCGCGGGTGCTTTGCCTTTCTTCTGCGACTTCCGCCGTTTCCCCCCTTTGCCGCCCGGCGCGTCGTCCAGCGCCCCGCCGTTGACTGTCGACGCGGGCGCTGGCTTCACCACTGCCGCCTCGGCGTACCCCGACGTGGCGTACGCGTTGAAGAGTAGCCACAACTGAGTGCGACGACCGGACAGCGCGGCCTCGAGGTCATCGATCACATCGGCCGACAAACTGAGCGGATACAGGAGTAACCTCGCCGGGCGGAGCTTCGCGATGGAGGGCGGCGTTGGCACGCATCGCATCAACCGGGACGCCATGGCGCTGGATGGCTCCAAATTGTCGTGCCATATGCCATCCGCGCCGCCGGCGGAGGGCCCTGCACCGTGGCCGCCGCTGCCGACGGAGTCGACCGTCGCCCCCGCCGCGGCGGACGCTCCGACGAGGGCGGTCTGAAACCACGCCGTGCGCTGCACACACATGCGCCCCACGGTTTCGACGAGGTGCTGAGGCGATGGCGTCGTCGGATTGGCAAGGCTGCCGCTGCTTCCGGTCCCAAGGCCGCGCCAGGCAAGCGCGCCACCAGGCACCGTACCCCCCCCGTTGGCATGAAGCAGCGAGAGCCACGCCACCTGATCGTCGCCGCTCGGCGGCAACAGGCACCCCAGATGCGCTCCCCTTGCGGCCACGAGCGTCGTCGGCTCAGCGGTGACCATGTTGGAAAACCAGCGGACATTGCCGGAACAACATCCACAGTAGCGCACGAACAAGGCGCTGATCAACGCGTGCAGTCTGGCTGTCGAATCCATCGTCCTGGCCGTGGCTGCCCACTTCAGCCAGCCCTGCGGCAGGGTAACCCCGCAGTCGACGGCCACAGCGGTGATGACGGTGATGGCCGCAGGTCCTGCAAGGCCCTTGGCAGCCTTGGTGGCCAGCGGACGCACGGCACTGAGAGGCAGGCGACCCGGGGTGAGCGCATGCAGCAACACGAGGACGTCGCGCAGCGAGCGCGTGGGGTGGCTCTCCGCAAACGCGGCGGTCCAAGTGTGGGTGGGCCCCGCCACGTTCACGCTCGGGGAGTCCGCCGTGTCCGCGATCGTGACACGCTTCCGCACGCCGTGCTGCGGGGAGGCCTGTGGCGCGGCAATAGCCCCTTCGCCGCAATCATCGGCACTCAGCAGCGCTGGCGACTCGATGGCGGAGACACCTTCATCGAAGGGCTCCTCGCCGCCGCCTTTTTCTTCGTGGTCGTCGTCGCTCCAGCCGTCACGCTCCACCGGGGTGACGGACGTCACGACCGCGATGGGCGCCGTCTCGGCCACGAATTGGGATCCGAGGCACAGCGGAGCAAAGGTGGAGTGAAGCTCGCCCGCCCAGGCCAAGACGGCGGCAAAGAGCATTGGCGCCGCGCCCAGTCCCCCGCCCTTCCTCATCGATTTGGGAGACCTCATGAGGGATGCCGCCATATCGCTCGTCGTGGCCCCAGCGGCATGCTGCTGCTTCCCGGCTGCGGCCGGCTGCAGGGCCTGCATGGCCGCGGTGACCCCAGCCATCAAGTCTGGGTTGACCGCCAATGTGCGCATGCGTAGCCATTCCTCAAACTGAACGGCGGGTGCGTGAGCACCGCCGGGAATGTACGATGGAAGCGCCGCGGTGATGACCGCCGCGCTCCCCTCCATGCGCCACTGCCGCAAGTCTTCCTCGAGCTCCTGAATGCGTTGCTGCAGCCGCTGCACGGCGCCTCGTTGCAGGTCCTTGACCTGCCGGCGGAGCTCTTCATTCTCCCGCTTCAGTTTTTCGGAAATTTCTCGGAACGCGTCGAAGGACATCTGCGTCGCGAACAAGTCGGTGCCCACAAGACGCGCCTGCTTCGCCGCTCCGGCTTGCTCTAAAATGCGGTGTCCCGCCTCCTGCGACAGGCGCTGCTGGGCATCGACCAGTGCCAGCCGCACGGTCTGAGAGTCCGCCAGCAACGTCCGTTCTTTGCGGCCGCGCCGCGTCTCCAAGCGCCACGCCACGAAGGCGCGTTGAGTCAGTCGGTGCCGAACGGCGTCAATCAGCTTCCTGGTGCTGCGCATGTGCCACGAGGCCAGCCGTTTCGCCTCGATCAATTCGCCTTCGACCACTTGAAGCTTGCCGAGCGCCGCGACGGCCGCCTGAGAGAAGGTGGTCAAGATCGCGTACGGCGCGACCGCCACATGTGCCTTGTGCTCGGCATCTGATATTCGACGAGTGGCAACGAACGGCATGCCCTTCTCGGCCACCGGCTCATCTGACGCCAGCGGCGGGAAGAACGCTCTCTCAGAACCATTCCCGTCGACGTTCGCCAGATGAGGTGGCCGCGTGAATATCAACGCGTGAATGTGGCTCCGAACGGTCTCGACCGACGGCCTGGTTGCCGGTTCACGCTGCACGAGCAGCGCCAACAGTTGGTCAAGCGCAACGACCGCCTCGACGCCTGGCGAAAAGCACCCTCTTCCCGCCAACAACCTTTGCCGTTCCCTTGTAGTATTGGAGACCCATGACAGGCACACGCGGCCGATCTGCGCCCCGAGATCTTCGGCTGAAAATCGGTTGAGGTACGCCGCGAGGTCGGCGAGCGTTCGGCGCGCGGAATGGCCGTCGGCACCATCAGAATGTGCGGCGTGGCTGCCGCTTGAGATCCCCGCGACGATGCGCCTCAGGGCTTGCGTGACGGCGGCGAAGCCGTCGGCGTCATCGTGCGACGCAATGGAAGGGAGGGGGGGCACCGACGGCACGCTGCGGTGCGACTGCGTGACCACCTGCTGCATGGTCGCGAAGGTGGACAGCTCACGGCCGTCAACGGGCGGCGTGGTCCTCCCCGGAAGACTCGTCTTGCCGATTCGCAACGGAGATGGTGTGTGGCCAAAAGGAGTGACGTGACCACCTGCCTCGGCGGGGCCGGGGCCGACGATGGCCAGTCGCTGTGGATCGCTCGGGGTGGCGCGCAGGTAGGGCTTCACCACCGTATCGTCGCTCTTCCGTCGATTCCATCCAAGGGGCGGCGTTACAGTCTTCTCTGCCTTGGACGCCGCCATACTTACCCAACGGGTCTGATAGGGGGGATCGCTTGGCTGAAGAAGCGAGGGGAAGTGGCGTCGTGCGCCCAATTTCACGGGTGCGACAAATCCCCGCCGAAGCAGACTTTGGCGGAAACCCCTACATATTTGCACCTTGCGTGAACTGTACACTGTACGAAAAGCTGGAAGGCCAAGAAGATGAGAAAAGTGAACGTCGAGTGAACAATTCATTTTCTGGCTCGTGCGAATGCGGCGTCTCTTTCGGCTTCGTGCAGCTTTGGGGCGTGACGCGACGCGGGGGTGGGGCCCGACGCCGCGCATCGATCGGCGAGCGTCTGCATGTGCCGCCGGATGCTCGACATGCTGCTGTGGCAAAGGCGCTCGCCAACCGCGGCGGTTTCCTCGCTGTCCAGTTTGCGCACTGATTTGGGTGGGCAGCGTTTCGACATGGCAGCGTGGCGAACAGCGTCGTGCCGCTGCCTTCCAGACTCATAAATTTGCGTTCCACGCGCGGCTGTGAAGGTGGCCGCCGTGGGCTCAACGGAGTGTACGGCGTGCCACCGCGGGCGGTGAACAAAGGGCGGGGCGACACGGTCCACGAGCGCGGCATAGTGGCGGCGGCGGCTGTTCATTTCATCGTCGACCATCCGGCGGGCGCTTGCGTTCGTGAACACCGCTTCCACGTACTCTGACTCTCGGTGGTGCATCTTGGCGACGACAGCACTCGTCGAGGGGCCTTTGCTCAAGGGGGCGCTCGCGGGTCGCATTTTGGGATGGAGCCGCGCTTCCATGTCCGCAGGGAGTGGCTTGACTCGGTCAAGAAGAGGCCTTTCGCTTCGCTTTTCCGATGTGCCGGGGTGGATAGGGGTGGACTGTTGATCCTCATGATGTGGCGAGAAACGGCCACACCTTCCAGTCTGCTGTTGGGCTGAACCACGGCCGTTGGCATCTTCGCGTAGACCGAAGGCAACTGCCAGCAGCGACACTAATGCGGCGTCCACGCCGTCGTTGGTGAGTGGGTGAACCGCGAAGGGCGCTTGTCCGAGCGTCACCATGCGGTGACCGGGTCGCGGCGCGTCCATCGCGGGGTAGACGGCCGGCCCGTCGACAGACGACCCTCCACGGCTCGAACATGATTCGACAAGGGCCACAAACGTTGGTGGGATGTCGGGGTATCGCAGCGTCACGGCGGCTCGCAGCGCCTCTAGCCACGAAGGAGGAACCGGAACGGGAACGTGAGCGCTCACGGGGTCGACGACCAACATGACGACCGGCACCACAGTATCGACATTGGTCGGGGCTGCGGGGAACGGCACCACACCCCCCACCCCCACCAACTCGCCGCCGCTGGGTAAGGGACTGGCGCCCGGGCGCGGCGGTCCACCTGCGTGGCGACGAGCCACGTCCAAGTGGTACTTGAAGCCCCGGATCGACACGACGCGGTGGTCCCCGTCGTCCTCCTCCCCTTTCCACCCATCCACCAGTGACGAGTCGTTGCCCGCCGTCTGGGCGGCAGCTGGGGTCATGGGGGGACCCAGAAGGTCGGTCATGAACCCACCGCGGCGTAGTCGGCCCACGAGCGCCAGCACGTCCGGCTGCGTGACGTCCGCTAGCGGCACCGTTTGGCCCCCCCTGTTGGAGACTCCTGGCGGTTGCCAATCCCGCGCATCAATGACGTCGACGTGAATGCGGGGAATGCGCGCCGATGTGCCGGAGCGTCGCGCGAGATCCGACAGCTGGAGGCGGGACGCTTCGATGGATAAGACGGCGACTTTCCGTTCGGCGGACGGCGACGACGCGTGGGAGCGATCAAGCAGGGCGGAGGTGGGCCGTTCTGCCTCGAGACGCCGGCGCGTAGCCTCCAAGAGCCCCTGACGGCGCGCGACATCGTCCAGCAGCCGGTCGATGGTCGCAGACAACGCTTGATTCTCGGGGTGGCAGCGTTGCGTGGTTGCTGAACTCACAGCGGCCTGCGAGGAAGGACTCTCGCCCGGCAGCCGCTGAGCCAAGGGCAGTGTGCGCTGTGCCTCCACGGACGGGGAAGCTGCCATCGCTCTGAGATCATCCGACGCATCACCCCCTTTCCATCGCACCGCCGCGGCCCTTGACACCGTCGCCGTGTTGTCGTCGTGCGACGACCAAGCCGCGGCGATGCCGGAGTCCGCTTCCGCATCCGGGCGGCGGCTGAGCCGACTGCCGGTTTGGTGATGTGAATCGTGCTCACTGCTGGGTGGCGGGGGGGATAGAGAGGAGCCGCCTTCCGTCAACCTGACGCCGTGGTGCCTCGCTTCGTGCAGCCGACGACGGGCAAAGGCCGCGAAAGCATCACGCGAAACTTCGGACGAGCGCAACGCGAGGCACTCGCTCAACCGCGAGTTGACGAGGGCACGCTTGGTAGCGATGCGTTGGCGGCGAGCCTCCGCGTCGGCATCGGAGCACCACAACGCATTCTCACTGCTGTCAGTGCGGTCCGCCTCTGCGAGTGGCTCCGGCAGTCCCAACGGGGTCGCGAGTGGCTCCGGCACGAATGGGGGCCGCCGCGCGAGTCGTCCCGCTCGGAAGGAGGCAGTGGGACTCGCGCCACACAGACTCGCCACAGGAAACATGTCGGTCGATCGCTTCGGTGACACGACGGTGATAGGCGCTTCCAACGGCACACCAATGGCGGACCGCACGAAGGTTTTCGCGATTGCCCGCACAGCCACGTCATCCGTCACGTCCATCGTTACTCGAGGGGAAGGAACGATGAGATAGGGGTGCCTGTGCGTGTTCTCCGTAAGGGCAACGATCATCAAGCCGCGTTGGGCTCATTTGCTGTTTCTTGGTTCGGCGATGAGAAAGGGGGGGATGGGACAACGCGCGGCATTCAACAGTAGCGTCCGTTCAGCATTTCCCGCTCGAACCAATCACGCTTGAAACACGACGTCGTGGCCGCGCCCCAGGACGCGTACTTGTGGAAGCACGGCTGGCTGGTCGGGAGCCTCACACACTGGGCACGGCGGTCGCTCTTGTGCATGATGCCCATGAAGCGCTGCTCGCCATCTTCTTCGTTTTCGCCTCGGCGCCCGGCGGCACGAACGCTTGGCAGGTCACGGCTGAGCTCGGCGGACCCCATGACCGGCGACCGCCACTGGGACGGCGGCACCTCGTCGACAACGATGTTCGCGGGGCGCCCGGACGTGCCTGCCGCGAAGTAGCCATAACTCGACCAGCTCGTCGTCACGAGGTCGTCACACGTCGCTAAGATCAGCAGGTCCAAGAGGGCCTTCTGAACACCCTCTGGATGATCGGAGTTCAAGAACTCTCCCGGTCCGAACATGACTGTGTCGGCACCGAGTGCCGCGATCGCTGCCTTGCGGCCCTTCTCCGTGTCGGTTGCGACGAAAAATTTCACACCATGCGCCGCGCCCATGGTGGGGTCAGACGCCACACTTCCGACGGCCGCGCGACCGCAGGCGGCGTACAACTGCCAGTCCGCGGACGACATGAAGTGCTCGGTGAAGTCTCCGCCGGACCGCACCTGCAAGCCCACCACGACGTATCGCCTTGGGGCCCCTGTTGAGTCCGTATAGTGGAAGTGCGTTTGGATGTACTGATCCCTCCAAGCTCGCAACTTCGGCAGTGGACGAAACAAGAACCGACTCACACTGTAAAATAGCTGATCCGGAAACGCCATCGAATCATCGTCGCCGCCTCTTGTGCCGTTACTCGTTGGCGATGCCCCCTGCGGCCTCCGGGAGGCCACGATCCCGTCCCGCCGTGGGTCGCCAAAAAGCCGGAGCAGCTGCCGCCGGTAATGCGGATTGGTGGTCATGTAGGGCACTGTGTACTGGTTCATCATGAAGTGCGCGGCTGGGCTCTGCGCGTAGTGTTCCTGGTAGTCGGCGCACAGCAGCGGCTCCGTTTCCGACCACACGCCCGATTCGGGATTTTGAAGAACGTGCGCGCGGGCATCGTTGGACGCCCGCGCAAGGTCAAGCCACGACCAGCCCGGCGTCTCGAAGAGGTCGTTTAGCGAGCAGTAAAAGCCATTGTCGTCCACGAGCAGCGCGCGACCCGTAATGAGCGCGAAGGTGAAACCGGACGCGATGGCCACCAGCCGGTTGCACAGCTGCCCGACGGGGTTGACGACCACCACCCGGCCGTTGCTGCTCAGTTTATGTTCGCGTTGTCGGCGGGGTGCCTCCCCATATTCCTTTTCGCCCCCCCCACTGTTGACGATGCTCACCGTCTGCCCGTCGTCAATGACAAGCCGGTTGAACTTCTGAAACTTACGCAACAGCAGAGCGGTTTCTGGTGTTGGCAGGCGCGAGAGAATGTCGACGTCGGTGTCCGAAAGCGTGTCCGCGGCCGTGATGTGAACCCCACGGTACCTCGCGACGATGGGATTGGCAGCTTCGAAGGACGGCTCAAATTCAGTCGCAAAGCATCCGCGCTTCGCTGCAGCGAGGAGCGCCTTGGGGTCCTGCTTGGATGCACCGGATAATTTCGGGAGGGGGGCATTGCGAAGACAATCGACGAACCACGGAGACCCTTCCTCGTTGAACCGCCGCTCGCTCTCTCCCTCTGCCGCGCTCTGAAACAAAGCAGCGGTGTGAATGTTCCTCAGAGGCTCGTGCGGCGGTGGGGGCAGAGGGAACCAGTAGCGGCGGCCCGCAGCAGTGTCTAACCCGCCGCCCCCTTCCTTTGACGGTTCCGCGGCGGTTGATCGATGAGGCGGCGCGGCACGGCGAGTTTGCACGATGGGGGACGCCGATGTGCCAACCGGCCCCTGCGCTAAGCTTGACTGACGCAGAGGCAGCGGGCGTCGTGAAAGCGGCTCAGCACCCGCCCTGCGCGCTACGTCCGTTGGTGGCACCCGATTTGACGTCACGACCACCGCCACGTACCGACGGGCCGCGGCGGCGGCGAGCTGCTGACGCAGGTTTGGCACGTGAATGCGGCGGTCAGGATGCGATGACGTGTCGTCGCCACTCGCGGACGGCAAGTCCTGATGCGGGCGAACTCGCATCCATTCTTGCGTCCCTGAAGAGTGTGCCGCCGCCGCCGCGTTCAGCGCGATGTGCAGTGCCCCGACCACGCTAAGGGCCACCAGAATCAACACGCCTAGGCGTTTGGTCCTCGGCCGAATTGTGCTATCGTCGGTCGTGGTGCCGACGGCGAGTGGCGATGCAGCTCGTCGTCCCGTCGAACGCTCGCGCGAAGTGGGGGCAATGTCTCTGGCGGGCCACATCTTTTGGTGTGGTGGTATCCATTGGGGCACTCGATAAACCTGTTCAGGCGGAAACCACAAACAGGCAAGTTTAGAACCGTGCAACCGGCTCGAAACTGTGACATGTTTTGAGCTTTGAGAACGGAAAAGAAAAAGAAAGGAAGTCCGAGAGAAAATGAAACAAACAGCGGAGAGAAACGAAGCAGAATAAAATTAGTACTCAACCGTGCTCAAACGCATGAGGACGAGAGTCAGCTGAATGGAGGGGGAGAAGAAGCGACCAGATAAAAATAATGGGCGTAGTGGGGGGATGTCGGCTTCCCGGTGTTTGCACAGAAAAAGACGGGGGAAGGAAGGAAGGGTGCGGGGGGGGGGTCGAAGAGGACGAACGAACCAAAAATGTGACCGACATAAATTAGCGTCAAACTCTTGTCCATCTCGACCAGTTGAGTCTCACGCGCGCAGCAGGGGAAAATTAGACGGACGGGATATTGCCTCTCGCTTTCTAATTGTGTCTTCGCGGGGCCTCTCACAGGGTGGCGGTAAGCGGTGGGGGTGACGCCGGCAGGTTCCTACCACCCGTCGTTTCGCCGAAGCAAAAAAAAACAACCAGGGTGGCGGTTCGTGCGTGCAGGTCTTAGTAGACTACGTGTGTGTGCTGCGGGCAGACACGACGTGTGATCAGGATCGCCCTGGGACGGGACGTTCCTGAAGAGTCTAAAAAATAAGACGTGCCTATCCGTGTATGAAGATGCAGCCTTCCTTCGCAAAAGCTCTCTCTATCTAAGGGTCAGGCCAGAGGCCAACCGTTTGAAGTAAAATTTGCGAGGGAATGAGAGGCGGGAGCATTGACTCGATGGCTGATAAGGAGATGGATCGAAACCAGGAGGGAGGAGGAGGTGCGGCCGTCCATGGGAAGGCAGGGCGCCGACCGGCGGGCCAACCGCATCTAGCAAGGCAAAAAGAAACGGGAGAAAGAGAACGAGAAAGAGTTGCAAGGGTCGAGAGAGAGAGAGAGAGAGATTGAGAGATCAATGTGCAAGGGTCAAGGATGGAACGGGGGGCTAGTCTCTAGGAAGATGAGGTCTAGGAGTAACGAGGGGGGGAAGGGGGATGTGTGTGAGAGAGAGAGAGTACTATTCCTGTTTCCCGCGTCGAGGGATGCCAAGGGCAAAGGGCTGGAAGGTACCACCAATTGTTGCAGTGCGGCGAGCGTCTCATCGCATCCGCCCAAGGGGGTCAAAGATTCACCGACTGAGCGATGCTGTCGGGATCCAACAGGCTGTACGCGTGGCGGCGTTCTCGGTTGCGTGCTTTCACGGCATTCGAGAAGGCTCTAAGTTCATCTCGGTGTGCGAGAGCGACGGCCCGCGCTTCTGGAAAACTGCTCAAGTAACCCGGCTGGGCCACAAAAATATCGCTGGCCGGGTGCGTCGGCTCTGGGACGTCGACGATGGCCGGCGTGTTGATGGCGACCAGGAGCTCGATGGGCGTGTGAGGGAGGGCCCGTGCGAGTGTGTCTTCGGACACGTGCACCTTCGTCAAGGGGGGCAGGAGCCGGAACGAATTGGCTTGAAGCGGAAGGTAGCCGGCGACGTCCCAGGTGGAGTTGTTGTACGTGGCGTGACCGGCGGTGCACACGTAGATGAACGTTCCCAGGAATTGGGCAAGCTTTTCCCGGGTTTCGAGCCGTCCAGTCGACCACAACGAACCCCTGAAGCCGCACACTTCCGTTAGTTCCATGGCCAGGCCGATCAACTCCGTATCTTCGGCGACGTCGGCGTCCGTGTCGTAGAAGCAGTCCACCAAGCGCTGGGCATACTCGAGCTCAAGGGCCCACAGTTCCGTGGCGTCGTCCTTCCAGGCGTAGTCAGCGAGGCCGTAAACGCCACGCTGACTGATATCTTTACAGACATCAAGGTCGTCCCACGAGAACTGCGCCCACGCCCGCGCGCACACGGCCTTGTAGCCACCGTCCAGCCCAAGGCTCCGGGCCGCGAGGGGCCCCTTGGCGCCCAAGCGCAGGTTGCTCCGCGTGACGTTGTTGATGTTGATCAATCCCCAGGCGTGCGGCTGCACGACTTGCATGATCGGGTGCCGCTCGGACAGCTGCCGCTTGCACGCCACATAGACGGCCTCTGGCACCCAGTGTGTCCGCATGTTGTGGAACACGGCGTCTTGCAGGTTGCCGTTGGCACACTGACAGAACATCTTCGCCATCAACCACTGGTTCCCAGCCGCGTCGAGCGGCGTGTAGACAGGTCCGCCCGCGAAAAGCTGAACGGCCACGGGCTCCATGTCCAGCAAGCTGCGCTGCGTCGTGAAAAAGGCCACCAGGGGAGCCGCGGCACAGTTTTCCCTTGTCGCACCGCATTCCAAGTACGAGCGATAGTCAATCACAAAGACGTGCCCGTTGTCGATCGCCGACTCGAGGTCCATGCCGTCGGGCAGTGACAGCTGCGACGCGTTCAAGCGGTCGGCGGTGAAGTCGGCGAGTTCGCCACGGCGGAACAATGTCGGGTTGAGGCCGTGGAGCTGCATTCTCGTCCACACGTCATCTCGCCGCCACTTGTCCATCAAGGCGTGCCCGCCGAAGAAGCGGTACAAGTCCTCGAAGTCAGACAGCTTGAGAGGGCGTAAGGACCGCGCGGCGAACAGCAGACTGGGAATGAGCGCCTTGAGCGATGTTCGGATGATGGTCTTCAACCCCTCAGGTCCACCTGGAAACACGGCCCAAAAACCGTTGCGTTCGGCGACGGGATACCCTGCAACCTGTGGCGGGCCCCACTCCGGCCCGTCGGCGGCGTCGCACTGCCGCTCCCACCGGTATTGCTCCCGTCGCTCGGCGACCTCGCGGCGCCGAACCGCGTGTCCTGCAGCCGACTCGTGCTGTGGTAAACTCGCGCGGTCGAAGAAATCTTGCAAGAAGGAGTTGGTGAAGAGGCCCTTGGGGTCATACTTCTCGAGAATCGCCCGAGCCTTCGCAAATTGCGGCAACTGGCGCCGCGTGTAGTCCATGAAAGCGGCGTTCGTGTACGGCCCCGCGTGGGTGTATCCCCACCCCTTCGCGATCTCCGGGCGCAACCTGCCGTAGGGCGGCTGGAAAAAGCGGTAGCCGCAAAGCTCCGCTTCGAGGCGCGTGAAGCATTCGCTGACCCCCTCCGACGTGGGCATAGTCAGCGCGTTCAGCCAGAGCACGCAGTCCCAGCCATAGGCGTCACAGTCTGGGTCCCACGAGGCGGCAGAGAGGTAAGGGGCCTCCGCGTTGGGCATGCCGCAGTCCTGGCCTTTGTCGAGGCCGGTGACGCGAATCTCCATGGCCGCGTTCAGCGGGTGAAGGTTGCGCGTCGCGGCCATCTCGTCGAGGATACCACGGAGAGTTGCCGTAAAGAAGTGCACGGCGCGCTGCACGTCGCGTCGGTTCAAGATCACCGCGTAGCCGTTGGCGGTCGCTCGCAGCGTAGACGTCGTGACGTACACCAACGAGGTGTGCGATGGGCCCCAAATGTCGCCGATGCACGGACTTCGCGCCCTGGAGAATTGAAACTGGGTTACAAACTGAAAGACGCGGAGTAGCATTGGTGTCGACGAGCGCACGTCGACGTAGCCGCAGCTGAGCTTGTCGATGAGGAAGGCAGCCACCGCCCACGCGCACCACAGCACTCGGTGGACCGCGTGCATCACAAACGTGATGATGGAAAATTCACGACCCAGAAGCGCCCGCTGCAGCTCGCGGGACGCGTGGCGGACCTCGTTGGGGCCCGTCCGATGGCCGAGCAGCAGCTTCATGGCGACGGTGATGAACCGGGGCAGGTGCGCCATGAAGTGGTACGGCACGAAGCCCGTGACGGCGTGCGAGCCAGAGGGCTGCCGCTCGACCGCCTCCCACGTGTGCACCCAGGGGTAGTCTTCGGCGTCCGGCAGGTGGGGATAGTAGACGACTTCGAGCCGCCCGGTTTGATTGAGGAGCTCCTGCACGGAGCCGCGGGGCACGGGGCAGCTTGGCGTGGGCGTCGCGAAGAGCGTGGACGAGTGCGTGTCCATCGTGCTGCGGCAGTGCAGGTGAACGTTTCGTTCGAGACGCAACACCACTTCCACGAGCACGGTGCGGCCGAGGGACACCAGGAAGGCGCTATCCTCGCCCCCGCAGGCCCCGCGCACGAACACCTTGGGCTTGTACATGTCGTCGGCGTCGTCAAAACAAATCGCCGTAAACTGAACAATCCGGGACGACATCGTTCCGTGTCCTGAAAACGCGGCTGGCTGGCCCGGCACATCGAGCGACGTGCCGTGACCGTTGATCGCCAGCACGCCCCCCAGGGTGACCTCAGCGACGCCTGGGACGTTCGGGAAGTAGTAGCCGATGTTGGGCTCGCCAGGCGGCGTATCGTCATTCGGGGTGCGGTGCAACGCATCTAAGAGGTCGATCATCATGACGCCTGGCTGCGCGTGCACGACGGGGAACGGAAATCGCGTGCGCGAGGCGTCGACAGAGACGTGGTTCATCTTCAACATGTCGAGCAGGACGAACTTGGCATCGGTGGCGTCCTTGTGGCCAACGGTGAGGGGCGCCCAGGAGAGTCGAGAGCCGATGGCGCGGACGCAGTGACCGTGCTCCGCGCACCAGTTGCACAAGGACGCGACTTCGTCGGCGTCGGTTGGGGATGCGACGGGCATGTTGCCAAGGTCGAGCTCGTACGACCAGTTGTGGTACCGCGGCGTGGTTACGGGGAGCCCAAAGGCGGCGCGGCAGCTCTCCTCCAGCGTGCTGGAACTCGCGTTGATGACGCGTACGGCGCCGCAGCTTCCGGCCGCCTTGGGCGAGGCGGCTCTTCGCGCCACGGGGGATGACGCCGCCGACGCCGATGCGATGAGAATGGGCGATGCGCGGGACTCGGCCAGTTCCATCAGGTCTTGCAAGGAACAGGTGACGTCGGCTGCGATGCGGTTGCACTCGAACAGTTCTAGCTTAAGGGTGGGCGAGCCTGGCGACGCCACCTCGACGAGGTCAGCGGCCAACAGCGGGGGACACGGCCGCCACACAGGAGGGTTGCACGATGGCTCCGACACAACGACCTCGGACTGATAGAGGTGACGCACCGCTCCACCGGGGAAGATACGGGACAACCGGAAGTAGCTTTCCGCGGCAGGTAGCGACGAGGGGGCCGCTTCCATCCCTCCGAAGCGCAGAACGATGGCAGACGACTTGGGATCGACCGCGGACGCGGCGGCGGTGACGGTGAGCATGCCGCCGCCCTCGAGAGGCAGCGCCACCCGTCCACGCCAGCTCCCCGATCCGAAAAAAGCCGCCGACCCTACCTCGGCCGTCCGGGTAGTAGCTGCCTTGAACAAGTCGAGCAAACAGAACTCGACTCGTCCGACGAGGCCATCCTCGGAGGGTCCGTTACCGTCGTCGTCGACGATGGTGGCGACAAACTTGACGTCGCCGGCATCGCGCTCCTCGGCACGCGCGCCACGGGACAAGGGCGCGTCCACGGTGATCACCGCGGTGGACGTCCAGGTGGGAGAGTGACTATCGCGGATGGTTTCGGTGACCAGGATGGGGTGAGAGTGAGGGGCAGTCGGCGACGATGCCGCATGATGGGTCGCTGGGACAAACGACGACCGGTTCGAGTGCAGCAACAGCACTGGGTTCAGATCACCATCGGGGCCCATACCTGGTAGGCGCACGGCTGCGAACGACAACTCAATGCGCACGTAGCCGCGGGGCTCCGAATGCGAGGAGGGGAAGCTCTTGCTGCTCGGGCTCATGTCCGAGTCGAGTTGTGGTTAGTGTGGGGAGGGTTTGTGGCCGGAGGAGAGAGGGGTAGATAAATAGTTTGGAGTGACAAAGCTTGGACAAGCGCTGCTCGAGTAATAATGTGCAAAGTCCAGACAGGGACGAAGTGATTGTCGACATCATCGTTGGTCAGTTCCCACAACCGCGAGGAACGAAAACGATAGAACACGTTGCCAACGGCAGCGTGGCCAGCGCGACACACCGGGCGCGGGGCTGCCACGAAGAACAGGGTGTACACAACGGGTCGGAGGGAGGTCCCATTCAGGGGCTGGGAACGATCGACGTTCAATCTTACATCTCTCACGACGCCGACGACTACTTGCCCGTCCTGGTCGACGGCGGCGCGCGTGGGTAGATCTCGAGCAGGACAGGATCTCGGGGCCGCAACGTCAGGCGCTGCGACAGAGCGACCTGCGCGGGTGTGTTCGCGGGCAACGCGAGCCGGAAGCGGCGCACCACCACAGCGATCGCCATAAGGGATTCGTCCTGCGCGAGGTCCTTGCCAATGCAATTGCGCTTGCCGTGCGAAAACGGCAGATAGCCCCCCATCCCAACGTGCTCGTCGATGAACGCCCGGTCGTCGAAGCGGGACGGGCGGAACTCCAGCGCGTCGTCGCCCCAGATGGCGGGATCGCGCTGCATACAGAATACGCTTACAAACACCTCCGCCCCCTTTGGGACGAACACTTGGCTGAAGGGGAGAAACTCATTGACGGCCGCTTCGCGGACGATGCCGACGGCCGGTGGATAGAGCCGCAGGGCCTCCTTGTGCACGTTGTTCAACAGGGTCAGGGCATGCAGCGTGTCGAGGGAGGGCATCTGATCGATGGTGACCGCCGCCTCCAGCTCCTCAAGGAGCTCTCGCTGCACGTGGGGGTGCTTCGCGAGCAGGTACAAGGCCCACAGACGTGCGTCGTCGTCGTCTCGTGCCCGGCGAGAAGAAAGGTCACGATGTGGTCAGCGACGGCCTCGTCGTTGAACAAACCCGACCGGCGGCTGTCCGCGATGTAGTCGACGAGCAGCTTGCGTCGCGTATCGTCAGACGTCTCATGGGACTTGGCGTCCTCCACGGCCGCCACACACAGGCGCCGCACGGCCGACGCGCTGGCGAGAAAATCTCGCATGGCCTTGGTCAGAATCCACCGCCCTCCGGGGATGAACATCTGCTTGGCATTCCCGAACGCGGTGATCATGCGTCGAAACTCCACGTTGGCCTTATCGCACGTTCCGAGTGATCCGAAGGCCGCGGCGAGAATCACCTTAAGTGCGTAGGCGTTCACGAGCGGCTCCAAATCGACGGCAGCGCGGGGCTCCCCGCCGCATGGCGCGGGGCGGACAATCTCGGCGACGCGATCGACCAGGTCGAGAGCGCAACCGGTGATGACCGAGTCGAACGCGACACGCAACGCGTCGGAGGCGAAGGCGCTTGTGAGTGCCTTCCGGTGCACCGAGTGCGTGGCATCATCGCGCTGCGTGAACAGGCCCATCTTGCCGAAGATGGTCGCGAGCGTGTCAAAGATACGCGCCTTCTTGAAGTTTCCGCCGCGCCGCAGGATGTACTCAGCGTCCCGACGATCAAACGGAAAGAAGACAGGTCCCGCGAAGGAGTGCAGGAGCGCGCAGCTCTCACCGGCCCGGCGGCACTCGCCCATGTAGGCCTCGAGAGACCTTCCACAGGGTCGCAGGAACACGCGGTCCGGCATGTGGCCGACGAAGTGCAACGGAAACGGAAGATTCGTCGACGGGCGATGGGTATGCGGTCGCCACCGCACGACGTTGACGTAGTAGGTCGCGAGAAACTTGGCCCCAGCGGCGGCCGCCAAGGCGACGGCGATCGCGACTTTATCCGCCGCCGCGACGAAAGACGCGACGGAGTGGGCAAACAGGGGGAGAGTGGACGACATCGGCTTTGGGGACCCCCACACGGCGGCTGCTGTTTCGATTAAGTAATTAGGACAGGCGATTAATCGTCCTCGCACAAAGATATTAATGGGCGCTCCGTTCGTCGTAATGCCGAGACCGCGATGCCCAGCGGTATGACACGGAGGAGGGGGGTCGATGCCGTTACGATGGTGAGAGGTGGGCTACGAACGTTGACCCACCCCTTCCTTCCTTCCTTCCTCCGCGGCTGCGGCGCGGCGTGGCGCACCGAACCCCGCCGGGCTGCCTCGGAGGGCAGCCTCCTTCAAGTCACGAGGCAGCTGGTCGATAGCGACGACACGGTGCTCAGCTTCGTACCTTGCAATCCGCCGCTCGAGCGCTGTGTTGGGGCGCCTCGACCGAGCGGAAGCAGCATCTCCGGCGCCCCATGCCCCAGCTTTGTTTCCCGCAAGATCCCGAGGGTACGTCTCATCATCACTCGGCGCCGCCTCGCCGTAGGGGGCAAGCTGATAATCGCTGCTGGATGGTTGATCCGTACGTGGTGGGCGTTCGTCGACCCCAAGTGCCACAGCTCGAAGCGGCGTGATCCGCCCAAAAAGGCACGACACGGCGCATGTGGTGGGCTCGTGATCACACGGTATGGCCAACACGAACGAGGAAGGGCCACCGCCACGACCGGGCATCGCACCGCCGCCTCCCTTTGGACCCTCCTCAGCGACGTCAGCGGCAGAAATCTGGACATTTCCCGCCGATCCATCCGCGTCGGCAGCGGAAACAGCCCGTTCGTGCGACGTTCCGTCCGGCGGCCTTCGACAGTGGCAGGTGCCGCTCATACCCGGCACGATCACGACCTCGCAGTGCATCAAGGCCAGCACGGCGGTGCGGTCGACGTCCGTGGCGTGCTGGTCGCACGTGGCCTCTCGTTTGAACGAGACGCACGTGTGGGATCCCGTGTTGACGTCATCGTTGGTCGCGTCGAACCGCCTCCCTACCGCGCAAGCATCCGAGCAGCTGAACGGCCTGTGGTCGCAGTCCACGCGACCGGTAAGGACGACGGCCTGGGCCACCTCGTCACGGCATTCGCAGTACCCAGAGCGACCCACCTCGATGTAGGCTGAACAGGGTCGGTCGAGATACTTCTCGCGTCGTCCGTAGCCGCGACATCCGGCCGTTTGTCGCCAGCCAATGCAGACGAGAGAGCTTTCGTCCTCTGTCGCAACCTGCCCTTCCCCGCGGGGCCGGCGGGTGAGCCCCATAGGGGTTAGCTTGTTGACCGTCGTTGGTTCCGCAACTTCCGTCTTGGCGTCTCCGGGCGAAGGAGGTCCATGGCCAACAACGCGAGTCGCGTCCCGCCGTTGACGTTTTCGCGTCTCAGGGCCAATCGAAGGTTGATGCGACGGAGTCGCGGTGAGCTTCGCCCCACGGGGGTGCGGTTTGCGCCCCTCCCGCCGCAGAGGACTCTTCAGCGTGACGAGTAAGACAAAACAGCAGCAGCCAAGCACCACTATCACCGTCGAGAAGGAGAGATGCAAGGTCGGTGATGTGGCAGGTTGCGCCGGCTGGCGAGCAAATAGGGGGCCACGCTGACCGGAAGGGGCGTGATGGGTCCGCGGCATTTCGGCCCCATCATTTTGTGACCTGCCTTCCCCGTGGTGCACCGCTGCCTTTGACAGATGAAGAGGAACAACAACTCGTTGCATCGCCTGCCCTTGGCCTAGCGAGTTCCCCACCAAAACAGGAAGTCTGTGCGATCAACAGGAGGGGAAAGATTGGCGAGAGCATAGGTCTAACTAAGAAGAAAAAGCGATGGAGTGCATAGACAGGCTGTGGTCCCACGGTAGCCGGAGCCCCACGACACCGACAGCAGGGACGTATCGCGACGCTGGGGCCTCTAGAGGAAAGCCTTTGATTGAGGCCATCGTTAACGGTCCGTGGGGGCTCATCACGCGGATGAAGGTTCACAGCTCCTCGGGAGGCGGCGGCGGCAACCCTCCGGCGGCTTCCTCCGCCTTCCGCTGTTTGCGGCGGCGGCGGCGCTCTTCACGGTCGACGTCCACAGCGACGCCGCCGGATTCGCCATCGCTGCCCCCGTGGCGCCGGTGCCGGCGCCGGCCCGCCCGGTCATCGTCCGGTCGGTGGCGGCCGCGGGCGGCCTCGGCTTCGTCGTCAAAGAAGTTGTCCCGGCCCTCTAAGCCCCCGGGTGAAATGAAGCCGTCGCCGTCGGCACCCGCAGCTGGAACGGCATGGCGCTCGTCGTCGATGACGTTCAGTTCCTCTTGCGGCGTCGTCGTGCCTAAACCCGCGAGGGGCGCTGGGTCCACGTGTCGGTGCCGACGGCGATGGTGCCGGTGTCCACGGTGGTTGTCGTGGCCTCCTTCGCTCGGCTCCGAACTGCCGCCAGACCCGTGACCCCGCTTCGGCACCCCACTGCTGCCGTTGTTGTCGTCGCCGCCGCGGTCGGGGCCTAACTCGTTGTCGTCGTCGATGGCCTCGGTGCCGTCGGCGTCGGCTTCCGATCCCGGGCTCAGCGGGGCGCTTTCTCCTAACCCCCCTTCCGCTCGTGCGGCAAGCTTGAGGACCTCGATCTCGGCCTCCTTCCGCTGCCGACAGTACTCGATGAGCTGCAGCTTGTTTGGCTTGCCGAAGAAGCCCTTCTCCCACGGAATCTCCAGCTCGAGCAGGCGCGCGTTGGACTCCTTCGCGCCGTATCCGATGAGGTGGAACACCGCGCACGCGTAAAAGAACATGTTGATCACGACCGTGGCCAATATGAAGTAGAGATTGGTGCCAAACACGACGTCCACGTCGCTCTCGGCGGCCACGAACTTCTCAACGTTGGTCACGAGAAACCGTTTCGTGCACACGGCGACATAGTCCTGCGCGAACTGAAGCGCGGCCTGCGACGTGGCGATGAGGGCGGCGAGGGCAATGGAGTAGAAGAAGACCGCGTACACAAGGAACGACGCGATCGGGATCGACAAGCCGCGGTAGCGGAAATGCCGAATGTTCAACGTGTAGAGAAACTTAGCGGCGAAGTCGGTCACGATCAGCAGCCCGTGAAGGGTGAACACGCCGACGAAGATGTGCTGCAGCGTCAAGAACAAGTATGGCAAGGAGCCGAAGCTGATGGAAACGGGGGCCGTGATGCCATTGATCGTGATGATCGAGCGGTGCTCGCACCCGGTGAGCACATCGACGAGCGAGTGGGCGAGCTGAAACTGCGTCGAGGTGAAGTAGCCGTCGAACGTGTTCGGCACCCGCGCGTACCAGTTGGTAAAGGTGATGACGAAGGAGGCGAAGTTGAGAATGAGACCCACGTTGTACAGCTGCTTGAACACTCGCTCCCACGGTCGGCGGGGGTAAACGGGATGCGTGAAAATGAACATTTCCTCCTTCGTGACCCGTGCTTGCTGGGTGTGGGGGTGCCATGGAGGGACAACAAGCGGACCACCCTCCGAACAGGGCGCCAGGAGGAGTGCGCCGGCCATGTAGGGTGAGAGGGGGAAATGAGGACCGAATCCACTATTCGGAGCAGATCAGCCAGACGTTGAATTGCGGCGAAGGGTCGACTCATTCGTCGTTGCATTATGGCTGCTGGAACGAAGGCGCGCCAACGTCGCTAGCCACTGGATCGCGATGCCGTTGACGTCGTCGTAGCAGTCCTCGAGGTTGTAGGCGGCGAGGTCCCACCAACTCTGATTCGCCGTGCATGCCGAACCCTGCCCCCCGGCCAGGGCCGGCGGTAGGACGCGGCCGATGGACCAACCGCACGCCCAATGATAGGCGTCTCGTCGGCGATCAAACGTGGGGGACAGCTGCGCGACGGTGCCGCCCCAGTCCAAGCTGTGGTAATACCCAATGATGCCAGTGAGCCGCGGACTTCGGTCACTCGTCGACGCGCTTCGATTCCCCGTCGTCATCGTTGCGGTGGCTTTTCCGTCGCCAATGGTCTTCAACGCCGACGTGTATGCTGCGTTGCGTTTGGCAATGAGCGCGTTCTTCGCGGCGTTGCTCGCGCTCGGCCGCGGCTTGCCCCCATGCGCAGTTTGCCCTTTACGCGGAGGGACCGTGACGTAAAGATGCTGGTAGTAGAGGGAGCGATGGGATATCACCGTATCAGGGGCACGGCATTGACCTTCGGCTGGCGTTGCATCGAGCAGTGCTGCATTCCAGCGGCGCAAGGACAAGGGGTACCACGAGAACAACGTGGCCGCGGATCCGTTGACGGCCGCCATTTCATGGTTCCCGAGAAGCACCAGCCAGTACATGACCGAGCGAAGATGCCACGCGGGCACCGCCACGATGGGAATGAAGGCCGGCCTGCCACCCGTCACGCGCACGACGACGCCTCCGTCGGCGCAAGCGCTCGGACGTTTGATGCCGCTCATCGACCGCGCCACCATCGTACCGACATCGTACGTCATGTCAAACGTGTGCCACAGGAACACAACCTGCAGCAAGCAGGGGTTCACGGCGTCGTCGGGATCGCAGTTCGGCCCCCATGAAGCGCCGGACGTTGCGGCGGTTCGGTTCGCGGCGAATGCGGCGGCGATCGCTTGTGCGTGCTCCTCCGGAGAGATTGAGGCGGTCATTGCGAGATCGGGGGGGAAATCAGACGACGACCGCGGAGGAGCCTCTGGTCCCACAACGTACTCGTCATCGAGGCGACGTACCACGTACGCGAGATCGCGCCAGACCTTGTGGTCGATGCTCGGAGCCTCCCCCATGGCATCCGCAACCTCCCTGGCGCTGCCCACTCGGCGGGGTCCCCGCAGCGCAGCGACGAGGCGGTTGAACATGTGCCGCATCATGGAGTCCCCGTCGATCAGGATGGGCTGCCGTCCACCGTGGGACGCGACGTGAAGGGCCGCGAGGACGGCATCTGGACTCTGGAGGACGTCATCGAGGTCGCAGTCGGACCGCAGCAGTCTCATGCGCGGCAGGACTGGCGCGACATCGGCCGAGGCGTGCGATCGAGAGTCAAATTGCAGTCTGTGCGATGGCGCCGGCCCGAAGAGCCGCGACAGCGAACATCGGCGCAACGGAACGTGCGTCGCCTGTGCTGCAAGCAGACGCGCCGGTGTGATGGGACTCGTCCACCGCACGCTCCGCCATCGCGTGCAATAGCTCAACGCCGGGGGGCTATCAGCCCCTCGGTCAACGCGAGGGATGCCAACAAACCGATCAGCGTGCCGCGCGAGCATGGCACACGTGAGGTGGATTTCTGGGGCCGCGCACCACAGGCGAACGCTCTCCGCGGCGGTGGGATCCGAAAAAACCGTCGCGTTGTCGCAACATGCGGCCGTCGCGGTAGGGCACTGACGAAATCGATCGAGGCATTCGACTGGAATCCAGCGCTGGCACCCCTCTGCACGCTCCGTTGCGAGCGGCGCGGGAACGACGACGGGTGGCATTGACGTTGCCGAGGCTCGAAGTTGGGAAGTGGAAGCGGACGCCGCCGCATCCTCCTCAAGTCCTCGTCGCAGCCGCGGGACAACGTCCACTTGCACCGCGGAGTACACTCGGCGTGGAAACATGGGGGCGTCCGCCGTGCGCTGCAAGGCGATCGCCGCGGCAACGAGGACGATCACGCCGACGACCCAGCGGAGGAGGGAGCCGCCGCGGCTGGACGGTGGGTGGCGCAGCCCGTGGCCGCTGCCTTGTGTCCAACTGCTGCCGCCCATCGTGATGAGGACACCATCACGCGGGTTCCATCCAGTGAGAGATGGCAAGGGCCACGCTTGGCGGGGGGAACTGACGGACAGGAAGGAAGAACACGCACAACCACAACAGTCACGAGGGTGGGGGGTTGGAACAGGCGTTTTTCCGCCGCTCCTCACCCGAACGCGAAGTACGACGCGGCAACAGCAATCCAGTCAGGCGGACAGCCATCACCGGCAAATGCACGAGACGTTTCCAGACAGGGCGCGACGAGTCAATGCGATGAGCAGCGCCGTGGTCGCCTCCGCTGACCCCTCACGACGGTCGCCGGCGAGCGCCATGTGGCTGCATGCCACGACGACATTGGATGCGAGGGGGGGCCCTCCCGCCGCGATAGCGTCGTGCAATGGCTGCCAAACGAGAGCCTCCTCGCGGCGGGATACCAAAGGTACCCCGTCGCCGGCGTCGAGCGGCCGAGATCCTAATCGCGCCGCGTCGGCGAGCCCGTTGGAGGGGCCCTGCTCAACGGGGTGGCAGCGGACCGCCGGGGATGCGCTGTCATTCGCACGCGGGGCGATCGGAGCGGTCGTGCAAGCGCACTCGGACGTCGCACCCCCCGACGGCAGCCGCCAGCCATGCACGAGGGAGTCCTCACCCTCAGCGGAGCGGCGGGAACCCGCGACGACGACGAGCGACGTGAGGATGCTCCTGTCGCGCCTCCATGCGACCGCGGAGGAGCTGCCGTGGCGTGTGCCGCTCGACACCGTGACGCCCCGCGCGATGGCATCCCCGGACGCCGCGCCCGCGCCTCCTCCTCGGGGTGCGATCCAAATAGTCGCCGTTGCCAACCGGTGCAAGGCGATGGGCACAAGCGCATCGGCCCGCTGGAAGAGAAGCGGCGTGACCAAAGGCACCCCTGCAAAGACGACGCGGTCGCCGCCCGCAAAGCGGCTGACGTTCATCACGCACACACTTGCCGTGCTGTCAGGCGTTGCCGCGACCCAGTCCACGGCCTCCCCTTTCGCATGCGTCGCCCGTCTCACGGGTGGAATCGGCAGCTCCTCGCCGGAGAATGCGGACAGCGCGGGCCGCGGAAACCGCAGTGCGTGTGGCGTGTGGTCACGCCCTCCGGCGGCGGCGGCCCCCCCGCCACCGACCGGCGAGAAGAGCAGCGCCCCACCCGTTCCCAGAAGCAGCTCCTGATGCTCACCGAACGGCACGTCGAATTCGATGCGCAGTGGTGAAGCCGGCCACACGACGGCGGTGGTCGGGCGGTGCAGCTGCGGGGTCAACTGATCAAACGCCCAGTGGGATTCGCGAGGAGTCTCACCCCCGGCGTGTCGTTCGTCCCGGTTGACTCCCGCATCGTCGTCGTCACGAACCGGCGCGTCGGGAAGGAGATGGGGGACGCGATCCAGTTGCTTCTGACGAATGTGCGCGCGGTGGTCCTGAAACCCGAGACGCCCTACAACGGCGAGTGCCGTGGCCGCCGTCCAAAATGGGGCGAGTTGCCGCTGCCGCTCCATCAACCCAGCGACCAAAGGCCAAAACGGCGACTCGGAGGAGGAGAGAGGCCTCCTCGACGCGTCCGCGTCCGCCTCCGCCTCCGCGTCCGCCTCCGCCTCGGTGGCCCCGCCCTTGAGGCAGACGACCGGCAGGTGCATGGCGAGCTGCCAGCGGCGGAGCGACGACGGCCCATCGCTCGCAGCGTCCGTGGCGTTCGAAGGCAGCGAGCGCAGCGTTAATCCCACCGCTACCAGTCCCTGATACGCGGCGCGCGCCACGGCGACTAAGTCAGCTTCGAGCACGTCGTGCAGGCGATGCCGAGCGGCATCCACGCAAATCAGCGGCGCGCCGTGGGGCGGGACGTGCGTCGGCGACACGGCCAACGACGTGGCCCGAAGCGGGTTGGCGACGCTGCTCGACGACAGAATGGCAAACTCCTCCTCCTCGGCTTCCACCGGCGGCAGTGAGCCCCCGCCCTCCTTGCCGCGTGATCGAGCCGCCGCACAGTGCAAAAGTCGGTACCACACTTGCCAAACGTGCGCGGCGTCCACGCTCACCGCAACCCTGGGGACGCCTTCTTCCTTGATCCCAGTCGCAAACGGTGAGCAGCTCCCGTCCTCAGCCCCTGAGATTTCCTGCGGGGCCATGTCTTGAGGGCGCCGAAACGTCTTCACGTAGCGTAGCTCGGCGAAGGCGCGCTCGACGTCGACGCTCATGGCCACGGCCGAGGCGCCGCTGCCTCGCATCGCCGCGGCAATCACCGCGGCACCCCACTGTGATGCGTCTGGGTGAGTTGGGTCCAAGAAGCACCCGTCGTGAGCCTCCGACACGGCCAAGGGATTCGTCGCGGTGTCATCGAAAGCGACGGTCGTCATTGACCGCTGCGTAACTCCCGCGTCGGGTGTCCGCCGATGGAAATGTCCATCGCGGTATTGCATCAGCTCGAGGCACCAGCCGCTCGCGAAGGCTCGTTCGAAGTGGCGATCGTGCGTGGGCAGGAATGGAAGCCTCAGCGGCAACGCCACGCGCATCGCACCCGCCCCAGAGAGGCCTCGTAGCCGCCGGACCAGTTCCGCGGGTTGCGGATACGCGTCCCGCCGGAACACGCCGCAAGCCACCGGGTCCTCCCAGCTTGGCGGGAGCACGGCCACGGAGGGTAACGCCCTGCGCCAGGCCAGGCGTTCTAGCTCCGAGAGCAGCGCGGCACTTCGCCACCCCAACATTTGCACGGCAACGTCGTCTCCCCGGCCACCTGGCCTTTGCGGATCGCGGAAGAAGTACCACATGCCGAATGCCCATTCCGGAGCGGCAGGGGCTCCGTGAAGCCATTGGGCGTGATGAGGGGCATCTCGAGGATCCTTGAGTTCAATCGGGGAGCTGTTTGCCGCAGGCACGCGCAACACCCCTGGGTGTTCTCGCCTCCAGTAGGTGACGGAACAGCGGTCCGCGACCCACGGCAGCCAGAACAGCCGGACCGCGAAGGCTACCATCAAAAAGAGCCATCCGGCATAGGTTGTAAGAATCGACCGCTGCCCGTTACGGCGGGACCGCCACGGCGGAGGGCCCCTCCCCGCCTCGCCCACGGTGGTCAGCTCCCCCATGACTCGGAACAACAAAGGAACGAAAGGCCCGCCGTTACGGGTACGAACTGTGCGAGCGGCTTACTACACTCAACTCCCGTGTTCTCAGAGAGCGAGGAGAGGAAACACGACAGTAGAGAGAAGAGGATGAACAGGCAGGATGGACACGCTTACACTTTGCGTTGAGTCAAAACTATCAGGTACACTTGACGCACGAAGCGTTGCCTTGGCCTGCTCGCAAGACACATACTGACGGTCGATTCGCTACACGGTTGCTTCAATCGAGGCTGCAAGGCTCGTCACCTCCATCCGCGCCGCGAGTAGGGTCGGCGTCTTCCCCGACGTGAACTGGGCGGCGAAACAGCGACTTTAACTTGTCGGCCATCGCAAGTGTTTTCGTGACTGCCGCGCGGTCCGTCTGGCCGTACGACAGCTGCTGCAGCCGTAGTTCCCACTTGCGCTTCTCCGACCGGATGTCGCTGGCCTGTCCTGGATACAGCCTGTTGCTGGCGCCAACCACCTTCCGCTCCGCGGCAGGGGGCGCGGGGGCGAGGGGCACCGGCACTGGGGTCTTCACATCCTTCTGACCGCCCGCGGCAGCAGCGGCCTGAGCAGCGGGCACAAGTGGCTTGGTGGGGGATCCGGGGGGCGAGGCGCCCACGTTGGCGTCTCCGGTGCCCAGAAGGACGACTAGGTTTTGCATATACGTTTTGTGATAGGCGCTGCGGTGGGTACGCCGAGGAGCGCCCGAGGCGCGCAGCCGCGGTTGGCCCTTGTCTGGAATGGCTTCACGTGGAGCGGTGTCGTCGGAATGGGGCTGTCGGGGCGCCTCCAAGGATAGGGGCTCGCGGCCTCGCGCGCCGGAAGACCACTCGATGCTTTCCGTCTGGGCCTTTACCGGTCGCGGTTGGCGTCGGTTCGGCGACGGGCGCCGCGGTAAGATCCTCGCCGTTTGCCCGCTCGCGGGCCCCCGCGTGAGCGACAACGGCTCCAACGACCCCGTGCGCCTACCGCCGGTCAGTTCGATCGCCTCCGCCAACCACATGCGCCGCTCCATGGCGACCTCCTCGCGCACGGCGAGGCACGGCACCCAGTTGGCGCTGGTCCGGAAGCAGCCCAGGGTGGGACATCGCCACGCGATTTCGCTCGTGAGCACGCTCGCCACCGGTACGGTCGGCGCACGGCGAGAGAACAGCATCGGCGAGGCGAAGGACGGGAGACCACCACCAGCAGGAGGCTCGGGGGCATGCCGCCTGCTGCTGGCGGATGGGCCCGACGCGATCACCTCCGCGAGCGCCGGCCGAGTGTGGGTGCGGTCGGTCGAGTGCAAGTGCTGGCGTCGCACGTCCGACTGAGAGGACGGCGGGCCTCGGCTGTGCTGCTGGCGTGACGCTAATCGCATATGGAACGTGACTACGAGATTGGCGCAGATGGCGCGCAGCTGGGCCTGCACCATCACGATCAGCGGGAACTCCGGTGCCGATGGTGGCGGTCGCGCATCGTCTCGTGGAACGGCGGGTGACGCCGGCGGTTTCATGGGCTCCTGTGAGGGGGCGAGTTCGGTCCCTCTCGCGACCTGCGGTGCCGCTGGTGGCGGAGCTGAGGGAGCGGGGACAGCGTCAGGGGTAGTTGCCGCGGCAGTCGGTTGCGTATTCCCTGTAGTCGCTTGCGGATGCGTTGGCTGCGGCTCGGATGCGGGTTCAACGGATGCAGCTCCAAGGTTGTGAGTAGACATGGAGGAATGTAATCCGTGAAAGGAATACAATGACTGCGAAGGAAGAGGGCGGGGACCCTCGTCAGTACAGTTTGTCCACGTCACTTTGCCCCTTTTGAACATCACGCTTTCAAACATTAAATGAATTCTGCGTCCGCGCAGAGGTTAGAGGCCGAAGCGGTGACGAGGGGAGATAGCAAGCAGCGATTTGGTACGTCGCGTCGTATTGTGAAGTAGTGGTGGCGAGGGCGCCGCCCGTAGAAAGGTAGAAACAACACGGCGGGGCGTAACACAGGAGATGAAGCTGCGGTGGAAATTACGATGTTGCCGTGACGTCACGCTGGAGCTGGCACGGGCGTCTGATTTTGTCGACGGAGCCAGCACACCGTCTGTCCAGGTGCCTTCTCCATCGTCCCGATCAAGTGTCTGCCCACCGCGACGTTGAACGCTTCCTGCCTGTCATCCTTGCGCTGGAAGAGCAACGGGTAGCGATCCTTCATTTTCTGCGACAGCTCCTGCCACGTCGGCGCGTCGCGGCCCGAGTCGTGCATTTCGCGAAGCACGGACTGCAAAAGCACCACGTTCTCTTCCTTCCGATGCTGCGACGCGTGCGCGAGGTTCATGTTGGACGCCGTGGGCGAGAAGCGGTCGAAACCGGCGCCCGCAACCGCGGAGTTTACCGACAAGAGCGTAGCGGGGTTACTCGCTTGCGCTTGCAAGGTGGCTCTGCGGGGAGACTCCAGGACGACGTTCGAGGCGCCACCGTTGCCCAGCGCAGCCGTCGGCATGCTTGACCCGCTATCGTTGGGAAGCGTGGCCGCCGCGGCCGCGAGGATCGGCGCCTGCGCCAGGACGTCCACCTCCCACGAAAGCAGCGCGCCGGCGGCCCGGTGCAGCACGTCGAGGGACCGCTGCTGCGTCACGAGGATCGTCCGGACCTTTGGCATATCGGAGAGCCGCGACAGCAGATACGCATAATCGGTGTCGCCGGTGATGAAGGCGAGGGTGGCGCCCTCTGCCGCGTGCTGCATCACGAACAGCAGCGCGTCGACGATGATCATCTTGTCGGCCACCTCCTTGCGGTTGATGTGCGGTGTGTCGATGAGGTGGAAGCCGCTCAGCTGCAGCTGACTGCGCTTCTCGGCGGGCACGTTGGCGTTCGTAATCTCAAAGTACGCGGTCAGTTGCGTTGGAACGCCGAAGGGGCGCATCGCCGACTTGATGGCGTGTGCCACGTCGATGCCAGACATTTGTGTCGGAATGTGCATGTTCTCGACATCCCAGAAGACGGCGAGTGGGAGGATAGATAGGTCGTACTGCTTCTTGAAGAATCGCTTGGCGTTGCTCACGATATCGCTCGCCTCCAGCCGCGGAATCTTCCCTTCGTTCACGAGCAACTCGACGACTTCATCGCAGGGCCGGTCGTGGCGGAACGTCTCGTCGGAGATGCCGAGGCGGATAAGTTCGGCCTGGTACTTCTGCACGGTGGCCAGGGTGGACCGCTCAATCCAGTCCTCTATGCCGTAGAGCCCACGAGGCATTTGTAGTATCAAAAAGGTAAGCGAGAGAAGAAGAGAAGGGGTAAAATATGGAACTACGATGGGCTTCGTGTTGTGCACAGCACGTGAAGCAGAACACCACAACTGGTGCAATATGTAGGTTCTTGCTCTTGATCGCGTCACTTCCCAGCGCCGCCGAGTTTCGAGGGGGCACGATGGGCTTGGTGGTACAATTGCCTACTCGGGCGCTAGAGAACCTCGAACGTGCGGCACAGCTGCGAATAAGCGGGCAACAGGGCCTTAATGTGCGCGAGACGCTCGATTTCAGACTTGAGACACTGAGCCACGCTGTTGGCGTCGTCGTCGGTGCGAGCCACTGCCGGGATGATCGCGCTTGACGGCTTCATCGACGCCATGCCGATGGACGCTTTGAGCTTTTCGACAGCCTTGACGCGCCCGTCGAGCGCCGCCAGCTGCTGCTTGGCGGCCGCCGCGTCTCCTTGGTCGCCGCCGGAACGCTGCTGGAGGGACAGAGACGCGGAGCGTGACTGTGCCAGCATTTCGTCCAACCCTCTGGTAAGCGCCCCGCAAACCGACATCAGCACGTCGCCACCGGAGCTGGCCAGCCCCGGACCCGAGGCGGACGCCGCCGAGGGCTTCGATGACACCAGCAGCCGCTGAAGGTTGTTGCGTTCGTCCTGCACGCGGCGCAACTCGGCGCTGGTGGCGGCAAGCTGGCCCCGAAGCGTCTCGACGGCTGGCAGCTGCCCGTCAGCAGCGGCAGCGAGGTGGTCGTCTCGCGACGTCCGCTGCAGCAGCTTGGTTTCCAGCTCCGCGACCCGCCTGCGTAGGCGTACGACGTCCTCCTCCGCCTCAGCCGTGCCGGGTGTTTGGCGCCGTGAAGAAACCGGAGAGGTGGCGCCTCCCACAGCTCGCTTCGGAGTCAAAGGTCGGCTGCGCTCGATCATGGCCTGCATCGCCACCTGACGAACGCGTTCACGCTCTTTCGCCTCCGAGTGCCGGATGCGCCTCGTCAGCTGCGTGACCTCTTCCGCAAGCTGCCGGTTCGTTTCTTGCAGCTGCTCGACGGTTTCCGCGGAGGCGGCAATGCCGTTTCGCGCCGCGGCGGCCTCGGCTTGCTGGTGGGTCAGCCTGGTGGTAAGCTTCCGCAAGAGATCGCTCATTTCGGCAAACTCCAACCTCGATGCCGCCAGCTGCTCGTCGGAAGCTGCAAACTTTGCCTCGCTGCGAGATAGCACGGCCTGAAGCTCATCGTTGAGTCGGCGCGCACGGGCCAATTCGGCTTCGAGCGCCGCAATCTGTTTCCTTGCGGTCGTCGCGTCGTCGTCGGCTTCGCTGAGCAATCTTCGGAGGTGCCGGACTTCCTCAACCCGGGACGTGGATGCCGCACCCATTGGCGGTGGCGGGGCGTTGGTCTCCCGAGAACCGCCGCCGCTCATCGGCAAAGCGACCGCTCGCGGAGGGGATGGGCCGCGTTGCCCGCGACGTCGACCTTGCGAGCCGTCGTTCGGAGACAGGAATTGCTGTGCCAGTGGGGAAAGCGCGTCGAGCTCCTGAGGGGGGGCAACTTTGCTGCCGCGCGATGCCACTCGCGGCGCGGGAGTGACGGATACCCATTCGTCACTTTCGTCCCCTGTCGAGGGCGGAGCGGGACGGTGAACGGCGGCGGTGACGCTGCCTTGTTGTTGAGATGCGGCAGCGTGACGTCGCTGGACGTCTCGGGTGGGCGGTGCGACGCAAGGCAACGGGTCGCCGGACGCGTCGTCGGTAGACTCGTCGGTGCTGTCGCGTGCGACCCGTTGTCGCTGCGCCGCGTGTTCGGCAGATGAAACCGCGGTGGGGTGGAACGGCAGGGCACTCGCAAAGTGCAAAAGTCGAGCCGCCGTGGCCGCGCTGGAGGCCGTCGCGGAGGGGTCAGGCAGCACGACAAGGTGAAGCAGGTTTCCCGGTGGGAGCAGCGGCTCGAGCACATACGTCGCCGGGATATGCGGCGGTGCGGTGCGCTGCGGATCGGACGTGGGCAGTATTGACCGCAGAATGAGCGTCACGGTCGAAAGCATTTGCGGCGACGTTCCGATGTCGCACACGGCTAGCCTTGAACCGTTGTCGAGCCGAATGGTCGCGACCATGATGGCGTCATCGATACTCGCTCCGCATGAGTAGCGAACGCTGAACCTCTCCAGCACTCGACTCCAGTCCGTTTGACAGGTCACCGGCCGAGTCTCAATCTCTTCTGCATCGTTCACGTGGTGAATGCGTCGTTTCGTGAGCACGTCGATGAGGACGGAGCCCTTCGCTTCGACGAGGGACAAGTACGCAAGGCGACTCCCCGGTGTCGCAGCGAAGAGAGACTCGACCACGTCCCGGACGAGGCCGAGGACTGTCGACTGGCTCGTCGAGTCGGGAGCAGCCAAGACGATTGCGCCCGGGAGCCGCTGCTTGGCGCATCGCAGAATCAGCGGGTCGATGAGGGCGTGTGGAAGGTCGAACTGCGTCGAAAGAACCGACGTAAAGTTGAACTGCATGTTGCGTGCGCTGCCGGTCGTGGATGACGATGCGACGACGTGCGTTGGCAGCACTCTAGTGAACATCGCGTGAGCACGAGCTGCGGGCGACAGAACGCAGTACGTCTGTAGCGAGCCGACCGGTGGCGTGGCGGGCACGACCTCGCCGGCCGCATTAAGTTGCATTGCCACGTGGCGAGTCGACTGGGAAGGAAACAGAAAATTACAGTGTATGAGAGGAGCGGTGGTGAATGTCCAAGAGGCAGAGGGCATCGATAATATGACGGAGAGGGGAGCATCCGTGTGCAAGTTTAGTTGAAAACGGTATCAACGCAAATAGTGACTAGATACACGCAACGTACTACGACATGGGGTCGGGGCCCACCGCCGGTCATTCGTCACAAGGGGCGTCCCGCTAGCTGCCCGCCGCCAGCTTTTCGAGCCTCTTCACAAACGTGGTGACTCGCGGCATGATGGGGTCCATGAAGGTGTTGATCTTGACATCGAGGCTGACGAATGGCGATGCGGATTTAAACACACTCAGCGCAGCAAGCAGCTTTTCGAATTCGCCGTAGACGAGAGACGGCTCGGGCTCGGCCTCGGTGGGGTCCTCGTCCCCACCATCGTCGCTTGGCGCCTCGCCGTCGTCGTCGTCCGCCTGGCCAACCGAAATCACCGCCGCGTCGCCAACGGCCTCGAGCGTGGTCCCGGTGACGTCCGCGAACGTTTGATGCACCAAGGCGTTTGACACGGTCGTGCCGAGGTCGATCGCTGCCATGGCTTCCTCGAGCTCTCCGAGCTGCATGGTCCCGTCACCGTCCAGCCCAGCAAAGTGCTCGAAGAAGGGGACGAGCCAGCGTCGCCTGCGCTGCAAGGCGCCTTGGACGCCCGGCGCAAACAGCTCGCGCTCGAAGGACGTCTGATTCGCGGTGGACGCGCCGACGAAGCCACGGGCGATGTCACACGCAAGTAGTGCCTCGAGCCACTTGCTGGCTGGCATCGCCGACGTGGACGCCTTGGTGGCGACCTTGGGACCGTAGCGGCGCACGGCCACCAGGATGAGCGCGGCGACAAACTCAAGCGGGTTGAATCGCGTCTGCACGACGCCCTTCGCGGCGCCGCCGGCCCCCGCGGCGGCGGCAGCGGCGGGTGCAGGTGCATTGAGAGGACGATTGTTCACGGACGCGAAGATCTTGAAGACCTCGCCCTTTGTCAGGAGCGTCGGTTCTGCGATGGCTGGGGTCGGAATGTCCGACGAGGAGTTTAAGTCGCCACTGGTGCGGAGGGCATTTTTTCCCCCTCCCGAGACGTTCGCAGCTTGCTGCAGCTGCCTCGTTTTGCCGTCATGCACCAACCCACAATCACTGCACAAGCGGTAGAAGCCGACGAAGTCTAGGTCCTCGCCCAGCGCAACCTCCGTGACCTTCGCAGCTCCCGTTGACGCGCCGCCGCTTTTGGTGTTTCCGCCCTTCGCCTTCAGCGGTGCTGCCTTTCCAGCGTAGAAGACGAATGCGTCGCGCAGCAGCTTGGCGTGCCGCATGACGGTGGCGTTCACACGGTCGCGCTCTTCTTCGTTGCTCACTTTTTGGGGGACTGTGAGGTACTGAAACTCGAGAAACACTTCGGGAAGGCCTTGCGACCGCTTCAACGTGAATATCTGGGCGTCTTTTTCAAGCCGCTTCTCGTCTTCCGAGACGGCGACGCGCACCGTTTGACCCTTCGCCTTGCATGATAGGATGAAGGCAGCATACTCCCACAGCGTCGCGCGCTGCTCGATCCATTGTGGGTACTGTTCTCGGTGCTCTTCCAGATCCGCCTTCGCGGCATCCGCCTC
>ERZ1292630.490-Hain-H41-02um-R3-490-length-41244-cov-27_pt2 | contig 38925 bp, 37 predicted proteins | sample MGYA00564408_ERZ1292630 | MGnify/ENA primary metagenome ERZ1292630 (study PRJEB36523, sample SAMEA6512641) | groundwater metagenome | collected 2019-01-08 | study: AquaDiva: Metagenomics assemblies of 32 groundwater samples
TATTATTGTAGGCAACAACTATCGACTTGTCACATGATTAATCAGGAATTCCCGGAAGGTTGTTTATACCTCCTGTTTTTGCAGGAATTCCGCCAGCAAACTGCGCTCAAACAGGTCTATTTCTGATAATTTCAGCTTAACGCAGGTGCCCGGCGGCATTTCCGGTAGCGAGGGTACCCGTGTTACGAGCGGGATGTGATCCAGTTTCACCAAATTTTCTTTAATGACCTGCGCATGGATGGTCTGAATCTTTTCCTGCAATAACCAGCGCAAACACCAATAGCGTTCCATCGCCCGCTGGAATTCACCATAGATACCATAGGCAACTTCAAAGTTGCTCATCGCTATTAAAAGACTGCTGCTTTCCCTGGTATAAGGGGGCGCTTCATTACGCAGCAAGGCAATGATCTGCCGCTGGTTGATCAGATCAACATAGCGTCTCATGGGCGAACTGCTCCAGGCGTATTGTGAGACGCCGAGTCCTTGGTGGGGTGCGGGTGACGTGCTCATTTTCACTTTACCATTGGCCTGGCTGCGAAAGATGCCTGTGATATTGGCGTCGGTAAGCTGCCTGCCCCACTCCGTATTGACATAAATCATCAGCTCGGACACCACCTTATCAATGGGTGATCCCCGTCGCCGCTCGCTGATCGTGACGTGGTCATTTTTGATTTCAAAGCTATAATCAATTTTGTCATTATTGATATCGTTGGCTTTGCCGCGCTGATGTTCCATCTTGCAGGCGAATTGCCACAATAAGCGCAATTCCTTGCTAAAGGTGTGCTCAAAATCCCCTTTGCTTAATGTGGCTTCATTGAAATGCTGTTCCAGCAGGTTGTGACGCAAATTGGATGCAATTTTTACCTTTTCAATCCGGCTCTCGGTGCCTGTAACCGTGAAATCATCCGATACATCAAGATATAAAGAAAGCACCGGGCACAATTGGTTTTCAGCTAATGTGAAGTGATTGATAGCTGCGCCCGGCAGCATGGTGATTTTGTTTCCAGGCAGATAAACCGTTGACAGGCGCATAGCGGCGATTCTATCCAGTTCTGATTCAGGGTCGATCCCCAGCGCGGGTACGGCAATATGAATGCCAATCCGGAAACTGCCCAGCGCCAGGGGTGTTACAGAAAAGGCATCGTCAATTTCTGTCGTTGAAGCATCATCGATACTAAATGCAGCCACATCTGCAACGGGTAAGCCGGCTAAGTCATTGGATATTTGTTGTGTATCCAGATCACCAAAACCGGTCCCCTCAGGAAAATGTTCCCAGATAAATTGATTAAAATGATAATCGTGTGAGGATGGAATGGCTCCACAATTTTCCATCAGCCTTGCGACGGTGAGTTTTTTCTCTGTGCAGACGGCTTCGAGCGCTTTCCATTCGATTGAATTCTTATCCGGTTTATAGAGTAAGTTGGGTATATGCGGGTTAAATTCTTCGGGCAGAATAAATTGATTTAATTGATCAACATAGCGTGCTTGTTGCGCGGCCTTCAGGCGTTTTTTTTCCTGACCGGCTAAAGCCGATTTAAGTGCATCCGGCGGGGCTGCTTTGTAGCGGCCGTGTCCCTTTTTATAGAAATACATGGGAGCATTCTGAAGCAGCAGCAATGTGGCTGCAGCTTCAACCGGACTGGGTGCATGACCAAAGTAATCCGCAGCCAGGGCGTCGCTGGCAAATTCCGTATCATTCATACAGCATTCCCAGAGAAAATCCGGGTCCAGTTCATCGGCTACTTTTTGCACATGATTCATGAATTCGGATAAAGGCGGGGCATCAAATCGAAACAACACGGATGCCGCTTTGATCTTCGAGCGCTTGCCATGCACCGCCTCTATTTGCAACGAGGTATTGTTGTCTGCAAGTATGGCGCCTACCTTAAAGGTTCCAGCTTCTTCATAAAAAACATTCATGAGATTGCTTTTATAATTACAGTTGGATAATTAGAACATAGTTGTTGCATTGAGAAAGATGGGTCTGTCATCGGAAAAATTAAGGGCTTTAATATACCCTTCGGGAAAATTGTTCTGTAATGGTTAAAGCCTATCGGGTACTACATTATATACGAGACGTTTGATGAAGATGAAAAAGGGTGGACAATTGTCACCAATAATAGTGCCAATATTTTTTCAATGATTTGGCCGCGCATGTTTATATGGCCTGGAACAGTAAGGCTCAATCAAAAAAGAGGAAGTTATGAGAGTTATTCGTGTTATTTTGTTTTTAGCCAGCGTATTTTTACTCCTCGTTGCATGCACTCCTAAAAAAATACCCTCAAATTCAGATCCGGCGGCAGATATCAAACATTGGGCGTTCAAAACGGGTGTGCCCTTGTTGACGGGTTTAGGTGACTATCACCATTCCGTAACGACTGACAATCCAGTAACGCAGCGCTATTTTGATCAAGGATTGGTGATGAGCTTTGCGTTTAACCATAGCGAATCCATACGTGCATTCCGGGCTGCCCGGATGCTTGATGAGCATTGCGCCATGTGCTACTGGGGCGAGGCTTTGGCGCTGGGGCCGAATATTAATGTGACCAGCAATGGACAGGTTGTTCTGGAAGAAGAAGCACATAACCAAGCTTACACAGCGATTCAAAAAGCAATCAGCTTAAATGCGAAAGTGAGTGAGAAAGAACGCGATTATATTGATGCATTGGCGGTGCGCTATAGCAATGATGCTTCAATACCCAGGAGTGATCTGGATGAAGCCTACCTGCAGGCGATGCGTCATCTTTTCCAGAAATATCCAGGAGATGATGACGTGGCTGCACTGTATGCCGAATCCATGATGAATACCATGCCTTGGAATTACTGGGTGAATCCTGAAACACCGAAAGCGTTGACGGTTGAAGTCATTGATGTTTTGGAAACCGTTCTGCAACGCTCACCACGGCATCCACTGGCCATTCATTTATACATTCACGCAGTCGAAGCCTCGTCAAAGCCTGAGCGCGCGGAACGTGCTGCGGATACATTGCGTGATCTGGTGCCGGGTGCCGGTCATTTGGTGCATATGCCCTCACATATTTATTGGCGTGTTGGACGCTATGGCGATGCATCGGAAGCAAATTTTAAGGCGGCTGCTATTGATGAAGCGTATATCGCTGCTTGTCATACACCAGGTTTTTATGCTGCCGCTTATTATCCTCATAATCTTCATTTTCTATGGGCGGCGTATAGTATGGAAGGCCGTAGTCAGGCGGCTATTGAGACAGCACAGAGGGTTGCTGCCAGTGTTTCACTTAAAATGATTGAGCATTATCCGGCGGTTGAGTTTTTTAAAACAATACCCTTACTGGCATTCATCAATTTTGGCCGGTGGCATGATGTACTGATGCAGCCGCCCCCGCCAGCCCATTTGGAATTCTCGAATGGCATCTGGCGCTATGCCCGTGCCATAGCGCATGCGAAACTGGGTGATCTGGATGCGGCGCGTGCAGAGTATTCGGTACTTGCGGCCATACGTGAAACGGCCAATCTGGCCTTGCTGGATACGAAGGATTATCCGGCAACTTTGCTATTACAAATCGCGGATCAATTGGTGCAAGGCGAAGTTTCTATGGCGCAAAGAGATTATGCAAAAGCGATCACTGCTTTTAAGGCGGCTGTCGTTTTCCAGAATCAATTGCCATACACTGAGCCGCCATTCTGGTACTACCCCACCCAGCTTTCATTGGGTAAGGCTTTGCTGGAATCAGGTGATTATGTTCAGGCTGAAACGGTATATCTCGACAATCTCAAGCATTATCCGCAGAATGGATGGGCGCTGTACGGATTGATACAGAGCTTACAGGCGCAGGATAAGGATTTCAGTCAAGTGCAGGAAGAATTTGACAGGGCATGGCAACATGCGGATGTTCACTTGACGGCATCAAGGTTCTGAAGGTATGCGTTAAACGGCCTGCAAGTGATTTAACCGTTCTGATGTTTCTTTAGAAATGAGTGAATGGTGTTTTTTAACTCGGAATCAGGCAGCGTTGCAGCAAATTGACTTAAACAATCTTTACCGGTTTGACTCAATTTTATTTTTTGCTGGGGATATCCTTTATCTGTCAGGGGTTTTGTGTTTTTTGCGAAGTAATGCGCTTGCACCAAAATTTGAATTGCAGTAACTTCCCATCCTAGTTCCTGAAATTTTAGCAGCAATGATGGGGAGATTTGCTTAAGTTTTGCAGCAATAGCGCCATTCTCAGCCAATATAGTCAATTTGCCATCCGAGATTCGCCCCAGGTTGCAATGCTGTGCCAAATGCGATGGAATAAGTTTAAGGAATATTAATTGATCTTCAACCAGTTGATGAGCTAATGAGAATAAGTTCTCGTATTCGGGTGTCTTGCCAAGAAGACTAAGATAAGAATTAACTTTATAAGAGGTCATGGTTATTTAAAAAATATCCAATGAATACACAATATGAATATTATTTTTATTTCTAATAAATCAGAGCGAGCGAGAAAACTGACATTAACAGGAAAACACATTACATTATTAATAAGTGCATTTCTATCAGTTATCGTAATATTGGCTTTGAGCTTGAATTTTGTTTCACTCCGTTATGCCGATCGAATTGATGCGCCGGTATTAAAAGCGGTACTGGTGAGTCCTCAAGAGGAAAGGCATCAAAAAATTCAGGCGCATCTGCAGGATAATTTAAATATCATGGCGAGTAAGCTGGGGCAAATGCAGGCGCAATTATTACGCCTGGATGCTTTAGGTGAACGCTTGGTAGAATCTTCCGGAATCAAATCACAAGATTTTTTATTTAATGAGGCACCAGGGCAAGGGGGCGCCTACACTGATTTTTCATCTGAGGAATTAACTTTTGGCGAGTTTAGCCATAGGCTCCAGGAGTTATCGAACATGTTGGATGAAAGAGCGGATAAGTTGGGCGCATTGGATTCCTTGTTGCGTTATGACAGGTTAACTAAGTATGTTCTGCCTTCCGAGATGCCTGTTGAAACAAATTGGTATTCTTCGGGATTTGGATACCGGATAGATCCATTTACAGGAAAAAGAGCATTTCATGAAGGCGTGGATTTTGCAGCAGAAGTAGGCACGCCAATAAAAGCAGCGGCTGGTGGTGTGGTGGTCTATTCGGGTCGTCACTCTGAATATGGTAATATGATCGAAATTGATCATGGAGATGATTTGGTGAGTCGCTATGCGCATGCATCGAAGCGTTTGGTGGCGCTCGGACAGGTTGTATTGCAGGGGCAGAAAATAGCTGAGGTAGGCAACACAGGGCGTTCTACAGGGCCACATTTGCATTTCGAGATTAGACATAAAGACAAACCGCAGAATCCATCCCGGTTTCTGAAAAAACCGAGTTAAGCTGAACTCAGGGACTGTTGATTTTCATGGATGAGCGTTTAATGTTGAATACTGTTCATTTCATTGTGGCCTGTCTTGTGCACAGATTAATTTTAAGCAATGATTTTCGGTTGGACCCGGGAAATTATAATTCACCGTTTCAGTGGGTTGGATTGAATCAATAATTCCTTAAGTATTTTTGTGGGGTGAGGTAAGAATCTCCCCCTTTATTTTTTGAACAAACTGGTTAAACAGAATTTTTAGAGACGTTATGCTAAGTAATCTACTTAAGAAGATTTTTGGTAGCCGTAATGACCGTATGGTTAAGCAGTACTCTCAAGCTGTGCGCATCATTAACGAAATGGAATCAGCTATCGCAGGATTGTCTGATGCTGATTTGCGTGCCAAGACCGATGAATTCAAGCTGCGTATCCACAATGGAGAAACGTTGGATGCGCTATTGCCAGAGGCATTTGCGGTGGTGCGTGAAGTCGGTAAACGAGTTCTGGGAATGCGTCATTTTGATGTACAACTTATCGGCGGCATGGTATTGCATGGGGGTAAGATCGCTGAAATGCGTACTGGAGAAGGCAAAACCCTTATGGCAACTTTGCCGGCATATCTGAACGCATTGTCAGGGATGGGTGTTCATGTTGTCACAGTGAATGATTATTTGGCGAAGCGTGATGCTGATTGGATGGGGAAGATTTATCAGTTTCTCGGGATTGGTGTGGGTGTGATTTATTCGCAAATGGGGCATAGTGATAAACAGGCTGCCTATGCCTCAGATATTACTTATGGCACTAATAACGAGTATGGCTTTGATTATCTGCGTGATAATATGGTGACGCACCCTTATGAGCGTGTGCAACGCTTACTCAATTTTGCGATTGTTGATGAGGTGGACTCGATCCTGATTGATGAAGCACGGACTCCGCTGATTATTTCCGGGCAGGCAGAAGGTGATACGGAAATATATGTGCGTATCAATGCGTTGATTCCAAAACTTACGCGTCAGGAAACAGAGGATAGCCCGGGTGATTACAGCGTGGATGAAAAATCTCATCAGGTTACTCTCAGTGAATCTGGTTTTGAGCATGCAGAAAAGCTGCTGGCTGGAGCCGGATTACTGAAATCCGGCTCCAGTCTTTATGATCCGGCCAATATCAATTTGATCCATCATCTGAATGCAGGCTTGCGCGCGCATAGCTTGTATTTTCTGGATCAGCATTATGTGGTGCAGGATGGTGAAGTCGTCATCGTTGATGAGTTTACCGGGCGCCTGATGTCAGGCCGGCGTTGGTCTGATGGATTGCATCAGGCCGTAGAAGCAAAAGAAGGTGTTGCCATTCAGAAGGAAAATCAAACACTCGCTTCGATTACTTTTCAGAATTATTTCCGTATGTATCAGAGATTGTCCGGTATGACAGGAACGGCTGACACAGAAGCGGCTGAGTTCCAGCAAATATACGGATTGGAGACGGTTATTATTCCGACTCATCGCCCAATGATTCGTGACGACCGTATGGATCAAATATTCCGTACAACGAAAGAGAAAAATGAAGCCATTATTCAGGACATTAAAGAATGTTACGAGCGTGGGCAACCTGTTCTGGTAGGTACAACGTCCATTGAGAATAACGAATTGTTATCCGGATTGCTTGATCGGGAGAAGTTGCCGCACCAGGTGCTGAATGCAAAACAGCATGCGAGTGAAGCTAATATTGTTGTTCAAGCCGGCCGCCCTAAAATGGTTACCATAGCAACCAATATGGCGGGTCGTGGAACTGATATTGTGCTGGGAGGTAATCCGGAACCGGAAATTGAGCGGATACGACATGATGAAAAATTGACTGAAGAGGCGAAAGAAAAGCGTGTTCATGAAGTCTATGAAAAATGGAAAGTGGTTCATGATGAGGTTCTAAGTAAGGGCGGTTTGCATATTATTGGCACTGAACGGCATGAGTCACGTCGCGTGGATAATCAGTTACGCGGACGTTCGGGTAGGCAGGGCGATCCCGGTTCCAGTCGTTTCTATCTCTCACTGGAGGATCCATTGCTGCGAATATTTGCGTCTGATCGTGTCGCTAATATCATGACGCGCCTTAAAATGCCAGAAGGAGAAGCAATTGAGCATCCGTGGGTTACTCGTGCCATAGAGAATGCTCAGCGCAAGGTAGAAGCAAGAAATTTCGATATGCGCAAACAGTTGCTGGAATATGATGATGTGGCTAATGATCAGCGTCATGTGATTTATCAACAACGCAATGAATTATTGGAAGCGGAGCATGATATTTCGGAAACGATTACAGCGATACGTGAAAGTGTTTTAAGTAATTTATTCAGCTTGCATATTCCACCCCAGAGTGTTGAAGAGCAATGGGACGTGGCTGGTCTGGAGAAGGCGTTGGCAGCAGAGTATCAGTTGCAGTTTCCATTGCAAAAATGGCTTGAGAAAGAGCCAGAATTACATGAAGAAAATTTGTACGAGCGTATTATTGATCTTGCGAATGAACAATATCAAACCAAGGTCGAAAAAGTAGGTGCTGAAATTATGCATCAATATGAACGTGCCGTAATGTTGCAAAGTGTGGATTCGCATTGGCGGGAACATTTGGCTGCGTTGGATCACTTGCGTCAAGGCATACACCTGCGCGGTTATGCACAGAAGAATCCAAAGCAGGAATATAAACGCGAAGCTTTTGAGCTATTTACTAATATGCTCGAAGAAATCAAGAGTGAAGTCACGAAGATACTTTTGACCGTGCAGATAAGAAGTGAGCAACAGGTGGAAGCTGTAACGGAGACGTTGCGATCACCGGAAAATATACAATTTCATCATGCCGATTATCGTGAAGAATTGGCTGAAGAAGCGGAGCATAGTAAAAATCAAGATGAAAAAATACAACCTTTTGTGCGGCAAAATGACAAAGTAGGCCGGAATCAGCCCTGTCCATGCGGGTCAGGTAAAAAATATAAACAATGTCACGGTAAGATTAAGTAAATATCCACTGGTTGGTTTCATTGTATTTTATGGTTTCTAAGATTATTAGAGCACTTAAAAATACTTTTAAGTTATTCCCTATAATCCTATAAAGGTTATGATATACTGCGCGTTTTTATAGATTTCACTTTGAAATTTGTCAGCGAAGGTGGCGGAAATTAAAGTAAATTTGCCGTTTTATTGATGGTCTTACGTGAAAAATATTACTAATGGAATAGTTGAATATGGCAGATAGTTTCAGCATCAATGATGAAATGAGTGGCAGAAGGAAGTTTTTAGTCGCTGCAACTTCCGTGGCGGGCGGTATTGCGGGTGCTGCAATAGCAACCCCTTTTCTGTTGAGCATGATGCCTAGTGAGCGAGCTAAAGCAGCCGGAGCGCCGGTGGAAGTTGATATATCCAAGCTTGAACCCGGAATGCTGATAATGGTCGAGTGGCGTGGAAGAGTCGTATGGGTATTGAATCGTACGCCGGAAATGCTGGCTACTCTCAAGAAGGTAGAGGGGGAGTTGGCGGATCCAAACTCAGAGAAGGATCAGCAGCCGGAATATGCACGGAATTCTACGCGCTCAATTAAACCGGAAATTCTGGTTACCGAAGGTATTTGCACTCATTTAGGGTGCTCGCCTGTTTTCAGAAAAGATATTGCTCCTGCAGATCTAGGTCCTGATTGGCTAGGAGGGTTTTTCTGTCCGTGTCACGGCTCCAAATTTGATTTGGCTGGCCGCGTGTATAAAAGCGTGCCAGCTCCAACTAATATGGTTGTTCCTCCCCATGTTTATCTGAGTGACAATCGCCTTTTAATTGGGTCTGATAGCAAGGAATCTGCATAAATGAGCAATCGATTAAATTCAATGACTGAATGGATAGACAAACGTTTTCCATTAACTTCCAATTGGAAAGCACATCTTTCCGAATACTATGCACCAAAGAATTTTAATTTCTGGTATTACTTTGGCTCGTTAGCACTGCTGGTGCTGGTGAATCAGTTAATCACCGGGATTTTTCTCACCATGAACTATAAGCCGGATGCCAGTCTTGCCTTTGCTTCGGTTGAATATATCATGCGTGATGTGGATTATGGATGGCTGATTCGCTATATGCATTCCACTGGCGCATCCATGTTTTTTGTGGTTGTTTATTTGCATATGTTCCGTGGAATGATGTATGGCTCTTATCGGAAACCGCGCGAGTTATTGTGGTTAGTCGGTATGGCCATATTTTTTGTGCTGATGAGTTTGGCCTTTACCGGATATATCTTGCCTTGGGGACAAATGTCTTACTGGGGCGCGCAGGTGATCGTCAGTATGTTTGGAGCAATTCCTGTTATCGGCGATACACTTTCGCAATGGCTATTGGGTGATTTTACGCTTTCAGATGCTGCACTCAATCGTTTCTTTGCATATCACGTTGTCACACTGCCTTTGGTGTTGATAGTGCTTGTATTTGTGCACATACTGGCTTTACATGAAGTAGGTTCAAATAATCCAGATGGCATCGAAATAAAAGCCAATAAAAATCCCAAAACAGGCATTCCGGTTGATGGAATACCATTTCATCCTTATTACTCTGTTAAAGATATTGTTGGTGTGGTGGTATTTTTAATGGTGTTCTGCGGCATCATTTTCTTTGCGCCGGAAATGGGGGGGTACTTTCTGGAGCATAATAACTTTATCCCTGCCAATACACTGCAAACGCCTGATCACATTGCGCCAGTATGGTATTTCACGCCGTATTATTCGATGTTGAGAGCGGTGACAGTCAATTTTCTCTGGATAGATGCAAAGTTATGGGGCGTGATACTGATGGCGGCAGCGGTTGTTGTCTTTGCCTTTTTACCTTGGTTGGATCGAAGTCCTGTTAAGTCGATCAGATATAAAGGACCTATTTTCAAATTTGCCTTAACACTGTTTGTAATTAGTTTTCTAGTACTGGGTTGGTTAGGTATGAAATCACCTACTCCTTTGTATACCTTACTAGCACAAATATTTACAGTTATTTACTTTGCGTTCTTCCTGTTTATGCCATGGTATAGCAAGATAGATAAAACAAAACCTGAGCCAAAGAGAGTGAGCAAATGATGAAAATTAAAACCTTCCTTTTTATCGTGTGTATGGCCCCATTTATTGTATCGGCGGCTCCACTGGAAATGGAACTGGATAAAGCACCTGTTGATATCAGTGATAATGCATCCCTTCAACGTGGCGCGGAAAGCTTTGTTAATTATTGTTTGACTTGTCATGGCGCAAGTTTCATGCGCTATAATCGTCATCGTGATATCGGTTTCGATGAAAAGGAAATTCTTGAACGGCTGGTTCAAACGGGTCAGAAGGTTGGCGATCTGATGGAATCTGCCATGTGGAAAAAAGAAGGCGAAGAATGGTTTGGTGTCGTGCCGCCTGATTTGTCAGTGATAGCGCGTTCGCGAGGAGCGGATTGGCTATACACCTATTTACGTACATTTTATCGTGATGATTCTACTGTAACGGGTTGGAATAACTTGGTTTTTGATCGTGCAGCCATGCCGCATGTGTTGTATCAGCTACAAGGTGAGCAAAAGTTGGTGGTAAAAACAAGCGATAGCGGAGAGCAAAAGAGCCTGGTGCTTGATAAAAAGGGCGAATTGACTGCTGCTGAATATGATAAATTTGCAGGGGATTTGGTTAATTATCTAGTCTATTTAGGAGAACCACATGCTAATGCTCGCAAGAGTATAGGGTTAATGGTAATGATTTTCCTATTGGGCATGCTGGTATTATCTTATGCATTAAAGCGAGAATATTGGAAAGACATTCATTGATTATCATCAAACTTGCTGAACACACTGGTAATTAAATCAGAGAATAAAAGTTATGATGACATTATATTCAACAATTACTTGTCCCTATAGCCATCGTTGCCGGATTGTTTTGCACGAAAAGGATATGGATTTTCAAGTAATTGACGTCGATCCAAATAATAAATCAGAAGACCTGGCAGTAATGAGTCCTTATGGCAGGGCACCGGTGCTTGTGGAACGTGATCTCATATTGTATGAGTCAAATATTATCAATGAATATATTGATGATCGCTTTCCACATCCGCAGTTGATGCCGGCGGATCCAGTGATGCGTGCTCGCGCACGTTTACTGCTATATCGCTTTGAGCAGGAATTGTTCTGTCATATCGATGCATTTGATGATTCAGACCAGAAAGCAATAGACAAGGCGCGCGCGATAATAGCAGATAACCTGACGATAATTTCCCCGATCTTTGAGAAGCAGAAATTTATGTTGGGCGATGAGTTCTCAATGCTTGATGTTGCAATAGCACCTTTATTATGGCGTCTTGAATATTTTGGAATTCGCCTTCCTAAACAAGCGGCTCCATTGTTAAAATATTCAGAAAGGTTATTTAGCCGTCCATTATTTATTGATGCCTTGTCAGCTTCTGAAAAAGTAATGCGAAAATGAGCAGCAATTCAACAAAGCCATATCTAATTCGTTCTATCTATGATTGGTGTATTGACAGTGGTTTTACACCATTTATATCTGTAAAAGCCTATCCAGAATTGGACATGCCAATGGAGTATGTCAAGAATGATGAGATAATCTTTAATATAAGTGCAAATGCTGTGCATGATCTCATCATTAATAATGACATTGTTTGTTTTATGGCACGCTTTAATGGGGTAACAAGAAAACTGGAAATACCAATGAGTGCGGTTAAGGGGATCTTTGCAAAAGAAGTGAATCAAGGTATAGCATTTTCTCCTGAGAAAGAAGAAGAGAATCGGGAAGGAATGGCGAGTAATGAACAAAATAACCCAGTTTCTGATTCCCTGCCGTACCAATCAAAAGGCACAGTTAGGCCCACGCTAAGGATAGTCAAGTAAATTCCAATTAATCTAGATTCAGTCGTATTAAGTTGCCGGCATAGCTCAGATGGTAGAGCAGCTGATTTGTAATCAGAAGGTCCCGAGTTCGATTCTTGGTGTCGGCACCAATAAAAACAATGACTTATGAATATTTTTGTTGGTGTTTTTGGTGTTGTGCAGACGGTATGTAGACAATGTGGGAATATAGTTGCTCGATTGTCAGGGAGGATTGGGATGTGTATGAGTTTTAGGTTTTTCGTATAGAAATTATGCTATTTCTACGTGTTGTTATAAAGCAACTTCTTTTACTTTTAAGAATTAGGGACTCAATAAAATAGAAATAAAATGAAGATCCATGTAAATTGCTGGTTATACACAATTATTACAACTTTTTTTTTGATGTTTCTTACCTATGGAGTAGAATCACTTTTAGGTAAGTGGAGTGATATTAATGTGCATTTTGCAATTATTACTGACCATGTTTTGGGGAAAGCAGGGCTGCAAGGATTAGTTCACAAAACGACGATTGTAATACTTATTCTCGTAATAGAGGAAGTTTGCTTTTATAAGTTTTTTTTAACAAACTCGAGGTCTTGGGTAGATAATAACAGTAAGATATTTATTATTATATTGCTAGCGTTATCATTGTATCCTTATGGTTATCTGTATCTTGAGGCAAATCAAGCTGATTTGATTGTATCCGAACATGTTTTTCATCAATCCGTGGCTTTTCTCATTATTGTTAGTATTGTAATATTAAGATATTTAACGAAGTTAACGGCTTATAGATACTATCGGAATTCGCTTGACAATCTTGTAGTCAACAGCAAAGAGAAGTAAATTTCTTAATTGAATTTTTTGTAAAAAAGTCTATTGCGCAAATGAAACAGCAATTAGAAATTCAGATTTAAAAAAACAAATTAATATTCATTTGTTTAATATATAGCAGAATAAATTATAGAAGGGGATGATGATGATGTTTATCGCTGCAGCAGTTGCTTTTTTTATTTTTGGTTTAATCTATTATCATTTCTCCTCAGAAAAAAATAAAAACACTCTTGGGCTAAACATTGAAGCAGAAGCTGCTTTAGCAGGAGATATTAGGACAGATGTTCCGAGTTACAATCTTGATATTTACCCTCAGAAAATTTTTACAAAAAGAAATATAGTGTTTAGAACTCCACAAAAAGATTATTTGCTAGACGAAAATTTATCTTTAGTAATTGCTGAAGGTGATTCAATGGAGTTCTATGGAATACAGCCTGGCGATATGATTTTGCTTGAAAATCACCCCAAAAAAATTGAAGAGAATGATGTGATCACTATACGATTACCGAATGATCATCCTAAATATCCCAATCTATTAAAACTAAGATCCTTTGTGAGATATGAAAAAGGTGAAGATGGACTTCTTTATGCAATTGTTAAGAAGTACGATAAAGTACAACAGAAAGAGGTTTTATCAGAAGATAAACATCCTGTTGTCAATATAACTGGAAAAATGATTGCAGCATTTGATGGTAATATTATTGGGGGAATTATCTCTAAAGAACCTACATGCATTCATTGAGAAATCTTTGTCAGAGGAAATATATTCCGTACAGATTAACAGAGCTCCAAGGCGGCTGCGCCGCAAATGCGGCCTCGCGGTCGCTCCCGCTCAAACATAACGGCTAAAAACTTCTGTTTCAGTAATGGTGTACATTGTTTATGTTACGGCAATGCCGTATTAGATCAAGATAATTTGTTACTCCAATATATAGTCTATATTTGATATCGGAATGAGTATCTTGGGTTTATCTAGTGCCGCTTCATTAAAAGAAGGTAGTACTGTTTCTTGGAATGGAATTATTGAGTTTGTTGATCCACTCGTATGGGTAAATCCTCTATTGTGTATTATTCTCTTTAAGTTAAATGAGAAGGTTTGAGGATTAAATTCCAATATTAAGGTATTCGTGACTGCCAATATCTGGCTAGTACTAAATGATGAAAATGGATTTCTTCTAGCACTTAGGTCAGTAAATATTGAACTGACAACAATCACTAAGTCTTGTTCGTTAAAATAAGCTGTCGCATTAATTGATTCTAATGGTTTAGGCAGGCCATCTAATGCTGGGATTCCAGAGTATCCTACAGCAGTTGCGCTATCGATACATACATTGTGATTATTGTTGATAAAGCGAGGAATGCCCCCCGTTAAACTTAAATGGAATATGCCATTTCCGACATCCTCAATAACTTCAAATCTGCTTTGTACTACTGTTTCTTTTGGAGTAGGATCATTCGCATCAATGGCACTTAGACATTCAAATCCGGTATATACAATGGTTATTCCGAAAACATTGCTTTGAAATAGGAAAGAAAATAATGTAAACGTCAGTAATCGCATTATTCTCATCGCATTCCCCTTGATAAAAGGCCATGCTAGGTTTGGCCTGTCTTAATATGCAGAAATCAATTTATAAGTAGCCCGTCATCCCTTGATCAGTTTTTTTGTGCAGATACGATAAGTGCAAATGCAGAAAATTAATTTCTCTTTTTAGTGGCAGTGCTTTCTTACGAACATACCATGCTATGTAGTTTGGAAAAGGTCTCACCGACATATTTGATTTGTTCGGTCGTATGAGCAGCATTTACGCTGCAGCGTACCAGTGATTTACCTTCCGGTGCCGCTGGCGGCAGTATTAAATTCACGTAAATATTATGTTCAAGCAAATTTTTCCAAAGTAAGAGCGCCTGTTGTGGCGTATCAAGAATGGCCGCAATTACTGGGCCAGGGTCTGGGCCGAGCGTGTAGCCAGCTTCTTTGAGTTGTGAATAGAGCTGGGTTGAATTGTTCCATAATTGTTTGCGTAAATTATTTCCTTTGCGTAACAATTCTAAAGCAGCCCGGGTTGAGGCAATAGTAGCGGGGGATGGTGATGCCGTAAAAATATACGGGTGACTGACATAGCGTAATTGTTCAAGTTGCGGATGATTACTCACACAAAATCCACCAATACTACATAAGCTTTTGCTAAAAGTACCCGTAATAAAATCAACTTCGTTTAATAAACCGGTCTTTTCTACAAGACCTTGACCGGTTTCTCCCAGTACTCCCAATGAATGCGCTTCATCAAGGAGTAAAATACAGTTATATGTATTTTTCAATTTTACAATTTCAGCCAAGGGTGCTTGATCCCCAAGCATGCTGTAAATACCCTCGGCAATGATCAGCGTAGTTTCGACACGATTACCCAGTCGACGTAAACGCTTTTCCATATCAGCCATATCATTATGTTTAAAGCGGATGATATCTGCGCCACTTAGAATACAGCCATCATAGATACTTGCATGGGAGTCGCCATCAATTAGCACAGTATCTCCGGGGCCTACCAGACCTGAAATAGTGCCCAGGTTGGCTTGATAGCCGGTAGTAAAGACAATGGCAGAACTACATTGATAAAAGTCAGCAAATTCTCTTTCGAGGGCGCGGTGGCCGAAATAACTGCCATTCGCCATCCGGGAACCTGTGGTACCGGTGCCTTCCTTGTCGATGGCTTCATGGGCTGCCTGAATACATTCAGGGGCAAAGGTTAATCCTAAGTAGTTATTCGTGCCAAGAAGGAGTACGCGACGATCTCCAATCCTAGCCTCAGTAGCCGAATAAACTTCTTCTATCGGGATACCAAAGGCACCAACCCCATTGGGTAGAAGTGCTTTTCTCGCAGCAGCAGCTGCATCTAGCTTTTCAAGTAAATTCATCAGGATGCGGATTTTATTTTGTGTACCAAGTCAACCAGCTCGCGAACAGTGTGAATATCTGTCAGTGCATTAATGGGGATTGAAACATCGAAAGTATCTTCAATCTCCATAATTAGGTTGAGTAGTTTAATTGAATCAATAGATAGCTGGCTAATTAGGTTTGTTTCAGGGGTAATTTGAGTATCGGAATTAGTTACGCTGGCCAGGCGATCGCATAGTAGTTGCATGATCTCATCATAATTACTTTCAGTCATAGATCGATTCAGAATAGTTAATTTTAAGGTTAGATTACTTCAGATAATACATCTTGTAAACGAATACTAGGTTGCCATGTAGGAAGCGCATGAGTTAAGGGTGTATTATCACATACCCAGTCGTTATGTTGTAATTCATTAACTTTTTCTGGGGTCAACATAGGGGAATAGTGGAATAGACGAGAGAACCATAGATTTAATAAAGCAATGCTTCGGATTAGTTGATTCGGTATAGTAATACAGTGAACAGGGCGCTTCCATACTTGTTGTGCCAAAACGGATAAGCTCTGGTAACTGTATCCACCCGGCATGCCGTCATCCAGTTCAAAGATTCCATTGATCAGTGTATTGGAAAGCCAGATTTGAATAGCTGAAACTAAGTCATATACATGTATTAATCCAAATCGATTATGAATTTCTCCAACTACAGGAAGTAATCCACGATGCATCGCTTGAAAAAGTGGCTTTATCTCCTTATCTCCGGGGCCATAAACAGCAGTGGGCCGGAATACTGTCCATTGTAATTCGCTCGAATACTCAATTAGTTGTTGTTCAGATAGATACTTGCTTTGAGCATACCATGATAATTCGGGCTGTCTTGCAGCTAATGAAGAGATGAGCAGGAAGCGGGGAGATTGTTTATTTTCAGTAATGGCGCGTAAAAGATTTTTAGTGCCTTCGATATTTGTATGTGCAAATTCTTGAAAAGAATTTCCTCTTACGGTTGCGGCACAGTGAATGACAAACGCTACATCATTAACTAAATGATGTAGCGCGGTTAAATCACCTAGATCACCATGAATCCATTGTATGGACTCGCCGCTAGGACGCTGTGACCGTGTAAGTGCACGAACTGTCCATCCGTCGCCAATCAGTCTTTGCACCAATACATTGCCAATGAAACCAGTAGCGCCTGTTACAGCGACTAATTTTGGCATATTTTCTTATCTATCGCCTGATTCTACAACAGATAGTTGACCTGTTAGATTTGTTCTCTGAATATAACCTTGCCGTGCTGCAAAACGCGAAAGTTTTCCAGACGAGGTTCGTGGTAACGTATGTGGTGGAACCAATTCAACAACACAGTTGACACCAAATGCCATATAAACAAGCTGTTGTAATCTGGTAGTCAATGATTGCCTCTCTGTCGTAGATGTCAGTCTGCATTCAATGACTAATACAATGGTCGTTGTTCCATCTTCATCATTAACCCCGAATGCCGAAGCTTCGCGTGATCTCACTTCCGGTTGCTGCTCCGCCAATTCTTCTATGTCTTGTGCACGAATATTACGTCCATTGACAATAATGACATCGGTACGGCGCCCAGTGATATATAAATCACCTTCAAAGAGAAAACCAATGTCTCCAGTATCCAGCCAATTCCCGGATTTTAGCGCTTTGTTAGTTTCTTCTGGATTGTTGTAATAGCCCGTCATTACACTGTTGCCATGAACTAAAACACTGCCAACCATCATTTCAGATAATTGCTGACCATCCTCATCAACGATTTTAGCGATGTGCCCTGGTAATGGACGACCACAATTTACAAATTCATTTTGTTTGCGCCCATCAGCCTGTAATCGAACAGCTATCCTTTTGTCGATAAGCGTTTTGCTATCTACTTGTATGCTTTTGCATCCTTTGCCAATTTTTGAGAAAGTAACGGCAAGGGTTGATTCTGCGAGACCGTAACACGGCAAAAAGGCACTTTCATCGAAACCCGCTGATGCAAATTTTTCTGCAAAGTTTCTTAGAGTTTCTGGACGAATCATTTCAGCGCCAATGCCAGCAGCTCGCCAGCAGCTGAGATCCAGTTCTTTTAGATCGGATTCCCTTACACGCAGAGTGCAAAGTTTAAGGCCAAAGGGTTGACTGAATGCAACGGTGCAACGATTGCGGCTAATTAAACGCAGCCATTGTAAGGGTCGTATTGCAAAATCCCGTGTTGCTAAATAGTCAACAGAGATTTGTGTAACCATCGGCGCCAAGACCAGTCCAACTAATCCCATATCGTGATAAAAAGGTAACCACGATGCAGAACGATCATCAGGTTTTATTTCTAATCCGTTACAGACAATACCTTGCAAATTGCACATCAAAGCGCGTTCAGTAATGACTACACCCCTCGGTGTTTTTGTACTGCCGGATGTGAATTGCAAGTATGCAGTTTCATCGGGATGATTGGGTTGTAATTCAATATCTTTTACAGGTAATTGATTTAACTTTCCTGGTGTTCCTACCCACTGTAAGTGACTTGTTCCTTCAGAAGCTTCTTCCAGAAAATTAATATAATCAATATTCGCAAGCGCGATACTTGCCTGACTGCTCTCAAGCATGCCTTTCAGTTGCTGAACATATATTGCATGACTGCCAAGATTGACTGGCACAGGCATTGCAAAAGGTACTAAACCAGCATAGCGACATGCAAAAAATAATTCGATGAACTCAGGGGAGGTGTCGGCAATGATGGCTACCCGGTTACCACGGGGTAGGTCAAAACCAGATAAACGTTGAGCTAGAATACGTGCGTTCTGTCTCAGTGTGCTGTAAGGCAGAATTGAACGTAGGTTACCCTTCGCATCATAAAAGTTATATCCCGTTATTCCTTCCGCTGCATATTCTAAAGCGCTCGTTAGGGTATCAAAGCCCGCCAACTGCTGAGTTAGTGTGTTGCGTGTCGGTGTCGGTATTATTTGTGATTCGCTTGAAGGTTGAAAATCAAACGCTTGCGTTAGCGGAGCGTTCAACTTGGTTATTGTCGAACTCAAGATCTTCCCCTCGAAGTAATAGTACTTGTCATCTTGCTCGCATAAGCAAGAAATTCTGGTTGAGCGTGCCAACTCTGATTATTAATCTCTAATAATGCACTTTTTGCTGGCTGGAAAATTTTCATTCAAACGCCTACCGCTGACATTGCTTAATAAATATAAGTGTGTCATATTTGACCACTCCGCAGCTTATATAAGGTGCTTTTTCCTGTCAAGGCAATATTCAATTGATGTTGCGCTAAAACAACAATTGTATTAATCAATTATTTTAGCTTGTTTTCCTTATTTCCGAATTGTACCGGATAACCTATTTTGTGAGGATTTTTTAATTAATTGGAGCGCATTGAAATACAATTAATTCAGATAGGATGACAGAAATTCAATAGGGAAAATATGTCAGTGTCAGTAATGGATTAAGCACTTTAACTTAAAATTATCTATGATAGTTTCTGATACGATTTTAGCTTGGTGTGTATGTTATTGTTTTTGAGGTTTATTTTTATTATATTTAATCTCATATTATTAACTGCTAGCCCAAACTATGCTCAGGCGCAAAATTGGTGGACCGCGAGCCGTGAACCCATTGGACTGGCACCTGATCCCGCTTTAACACCTGAAGCTGTCGTTCAGGTTTATGGCGCGCGTGCTTTTAGCTGGCGCGGTTATTTGGGAATTCATACCTGGATTGCAGTGAAGCCCACTCAAGCAAAGTCATATACTATCTATGAAGTAATCGGATGGTTGCAACGCAGGAAAATGCCAGTGTTGGTTATCTATGAGAACGTGCCCGATAGACGCTGGTACGGTAATATGCCAGAAATACTGATGGAGAAGCGTGGTGATGGCGTCGATGCACTGATTGAAAGAATTGATCAAGCAGCACGCAGCTATCCCTACGCAAAAGATTACACAATCTGGCCGGGACCGAACTCCAATACATTTACTGCCTGGATTTCGCGGGCCGTTCCGGAACTACAGCTTGATTTACCGCCAACGGCAATCGGTAAGGATTATCTGGGTTATCGCTTGATTTCGCAAGCACCCAGCGGCAGTGGTTTCCAGATTTCGTTTTTTGGTTTAATCGGTGTGCTGGTCAGCAAAGTGGAAGGTGTTGAATTCAACTTGCTGGGTTTGTCTTTTGGTGTTGGCCTGGATCCACCTGTGATCAGATTGCCGCTGGCAGGAAGCAAGGATATGAATTTATGGCCTAAGCCGGTTATTGAAGAATAGTCTTGATCTTAAGACGTTAAGTCCACGATATTTAATTGATAATTATTCTTATTCATAATATAGTAAACATCAATGATTAATATCAATCTACGAACATTCTTGCCTGGAAGTCGTGTAATGCTAAGATCTAATTTAAGTTACTCTTTTGTTACTGTTTTCTGCATTTTTTCCTTGTTTGTCACTAATACGGCACATGCTGACCAAGTGGTGGTTTATTCCGCACGGATTGAGCAGTTGATTAAACCCATGTTTGATGCCTTTACTCAGGAAACCGGTATCAAAGTCAAATATACAACGGATAATGAAGGCGCATTATTGGCTCGGCTGCAAGCAGAAGGAAAGAACACCCCCGCCGATATGCTCATCACAGCCGATGCAGGTAATTTGTGGGCAGCTGCGCAGGCGGGATTGTTGAAACCAGTTAAATCGGAAATATTGGAAAGCAATATCCCGGCTCATTTGCGGGATCCCGCAAATGAATGGTTTGGCTTATCGATACGTGCACGCACCCTGATTTATAACACACGAAAAGTGAAGCTTTCCGAGCTTTCCACGTATGAGGATCTGGCTGATCCGAAGTGGAAAAACCGCTTATGTCTGCGCACTTCCAAGAAGGTTTATAACCAATCTTTGGTAGCGATGATGATTGCGGAACATGGTGAAGCTGAGGCCGAGAAGATAGTCAGAGGCTGGGTGGCCAATTTAGCGACGGATCCTTTATCAGATGATACTCGGGCTTTGGAATTTGTTGCGGCTGGAAAATGTGATGTGACGCTGGTAAACACGTATTACTTTGGCCGATTGATGAAGAAAGAACCTGATCTGCCATTAGCTGTTTTCTGGCCAAACCAGAATAACAGCGGCGTGCATGTCAATATTTCGGGAGCAGGCATCACTCGTTATGGCCGCAATGAACAAGCTGCCGTCAAATTGCTGGAGTTTTTGTCATCCGATAAAGCGCAAAATCTTTTTGCTGATGTGAATATGGAATATCCGGCCAACCCAAGGATTGAGGCGGATGCATTTGTTGCAGCTTGGGGTAGCTTTAAACAAAACCCTATGAATCTTGTTAGAGCCGGAGAACTACAGACCACTGCCGTGAAATTGATGGATCGTGCAGGCTACCGGTAATCATGTGCGGTGAAAGGCAACAATAGTACACCGCATAAAGTGGTAATCAATAAAACACCTTCAAATAAAATTTTTTATGCCCTGTTTTATGCTTATCGATGGATGATCAGTTGGCGTCTGGTTCCTTTTTTAGCGGCTGCATTGGTCCTGGCGCCTGTTGGCGTGATTATTTCATCACTGTTTGCGCCTGCCGATGATATCTGGCGGCATCTGCTTGAAACCACATTACCTCTTTTACTGACCAATACCTTCTGGCTTGCATTGGGAGTGGTTGCGGGTACTGCATTACTGGGTATCAGCCTCGCCTGGTTCACGGCCGTCTATGAATTTCCTGGACGCAGTTTTTTTTCCTGGGCGCTCTTATTGCCACTGGCGATGCCTGCCTATGTGACAGCGTTTGTTGCATTGGGTTTGTTTGATTTTACCGGTCCCATACAAACTACCTTGCGCACCTGGTCAGACTCGGATTTATCCTGGTTCCCGGATATACGCAGCAGGATAGGAGTTATTGTTGTGATGACACTGGCTTTTTATCCCTATGTTTATTTATTGGCACGGAATGCGTTTTTGAGCCAGGGGAAACGTTCATTAGAAGTGGCGCAATCGCTTGGTTTAAATCGTAAACAAGGATTCTTTAAGGTTGTGCTGCCCATGGCGCGGCCCTGGATCGCTGGAGGCGTCATGCTCGTGTTGATGGAAACATTGGCGGATTTCGGTACCGTCGCAGTTTTTAACTACAATACATTTACGACGGCTATTTATAAGGCATGGTTCAGCATGTTTTCCTTGCACGCGGCATCCCAGCTTGCTTCTTTGCTGATCATCATTGTTTTTGTGGTGATCGTTCTGGAGCAGCAATTTAGGTTACGTATGCGCTATGCTGAAAATAAAAGAAGTCAGCGAGCACAGCGTATTCAACTTACCGGTTGGCATAAAGGGTTAGTTATTAGTTTTGTTCTGAGTGTATTATTTTTTGCATTTTTGTTACCTGTCACGCAATTGTGTATTTGGGCTATTCAATCGTTTACACAAGATTATGATTTAACCCGTTACCTGGAATTTCTGTGGCACTCATTATCATTGTCTGGCTTGGCTGCTTTATTAATTTGCCTGGTTGTGATTGCCATGGTTTATGCTGCAAGGCGCTATCCCGGATCAGCTACGCGCTATGCAGTGCGTACAGCAACCATTGGTTATGCATTACCGGGTACGGTTCTGGCGATAGGTGTCTATGTGCCACTTGTCTGGTTGGATGGACAGCTCGGTGAATTAGCCCTGCGGTGGTTTCAGATTGAAACAGGCTTGTTAATTCAAGGTACGCTCATTACGATGCTGATTGCTTATTTGATACGATTTATGGCAGTCAGTCATTATCCTATTGATGGTGCCATGCAGCGGATTACACATAGTATCGATGAGGCAGCCATGAGCTTGGGTTTGCATGGCTGGGCGATGATACGGAAAGTTCATGTTCCTATATTGAAATCGGGTATTTTTACAGCGGCTACGCTGGTGTTTGTCGACGTGATGAAGGAGATGCCGATTACTCTGATGACGCGCCCTTTTGGCTGGGATACGCTGGCTGTCCGGATCTTTGAGATGACTTCGGAAGGGCAATGGGAGCAAGCCGCTTTACCTGCTGTGACGCTTGTACTGGCTGGATTGATACCGATCATATTGTTTATGCGCCAAACCGAAAAATAAATTAATGAGTACAGTATTGCTGCAACTTAATAATGTCCAACAAGCTTATGGTGAACAAGTGGTGATCCATGACTTATCCTTGCTATTGAAAAAAGGCGACATTGGTTGCTTGTTGGGTCCCAGTGGTTGTGGTAAGACAACTGCGCTACGATGTATCGCCGGTTTCGAGCCCGTGTCAGCGGGAGAAATTTTACTCAATAATATCTGTGTGAGCCGTGCTGATTTCTTTTTGCCACCGGAACAAAGACAAATTGGCATGGTCTTTCAGGATTACGCTTTATTTCCCCATCTTGATGTGGCCGCCAATATAGGCTTTGGCTTGCACCGGTTAACCAGAAAGGAAAGGGAGCGGCGTGTTGAGGAATTGCTGCATATCGTGCAATTAGCTGGTGTATCCAACAAATACCCTCATGAATTATCGGGCGGGCAACAGCAACGTGTAGCCCTTGCGCGTGCTCTGGCACCCAGACCGGATTTGTTGTTATTGGATGAGCCTTTCTCTAATCTGGATGTCAGTTTACGTGAGCGTTTAAGTATGGAAGTCCGTGAGATTCTGAAAGATCAAGGAATAACGGCTATTTTGGTTACCCATGACCAGGCTGAAGCATTTGCGATTGCCGACGAGATTGGTGTCATGTATCAAGGTGAGATTCAACAGTGGGACACTGCTTTTAATCTTTATCATCGCCCGGTAAATCGTTTTGTTGCAAATTTCATCGGCCAAGGTGTGCTTCTTCCAGGCAAAGTGATCAATGCTGAACAGATCGAGGTTGAATTGGGAATTCTAAAGGGTGAAATTCCGCCGCAGTGTAAACCGGGTTGTGATCAGTGCGGTAAGGGCTGTATGGTGGATGTATTGCTGCGCCCGGATGACATTGTGCATGACGATACCAGTCCCTTGCAGGCAACAGTTATTCACAAAGCATTCCGTGGGGCAGAGATTTTATACACATTGTGCCTTGCCAGCGGGGCTAGAGTGCTATCGTTGGTGCCAAGTCATCATAATCATGTGATTGGCGAGAAAATAGGCATCAGGCTTGAGGCTGAACATGTTGTCGCGTTTAATCAGCCAGTGTTGTGACAGCCGGTTTTTTAGCCGTCCTGTGAAAAAACCTTGCAAATTGATTTTTCTGATAACTTTCTTGAAGAAAGGGTACTTCCCTTTTAACTCTTTTTTCTATAGCATATCAAATCAGTAGTGTTAATACCTTTCTGTTGCAACTTTATTCCAAACGACCCCCGTTAATTAATCTCCGAAATAATGTTGGGGTTTACTACTCTTAAAACTGAACTATTTGAACGAGGATTATATGAGTCAGCATATTCATTATGTTACCGATGCCAATTTTGATGCAGAAGTTTTACAATCGACAACCCCCGTCTTAGTTGATTATTGGGCAGAATGGTGCGGTCCCTGCAAGATGATAGCGCCGATACTGGATGAGATTGCAAGTGAGTATGGGGATCGCCTGAAGATAGCCAAACTGAATATCGATGAGAATCAGGCAACTCCGCCCAAATATGGCATTCGCGGTATTCCAACGTTGATGTTGTTTAAGAATGGGAATATTGAGGCAACTAAAGTGGGCGCATTATCAAAATCACAATTAACGGCATTTATTGACAGTCATATATAAACCCGTTAGTCTTAGATAGACGCAATTGTGGGTTACGCAGATTTGTAAAGACCACAACCTAATTTTAATTATCCCGTCTGTAACAACTTTCCTTCCAACGTCGTTATCTTTCACGTAAGTAATCATTATTCACGAGCTTCTTCATGCGCTTATCCGATTTAAAAAACCTACATGTCACTGAATTAGTAAAAATGGCCATCGAAAATGAGATTGATGGCGCCAATCGAATGCGAAAACAGGATCTAATTTTTGCATTACTTAAAAATCAAGCGCGTAAGGGTGAAAATATTTACGGTCATGGGACACTGGAAGTGTTACAGGATGGTTTTGGTTTTTTACGCTCTCCCGATACCTCGTACTTGGCTGGACCTGATGATATTTATATTTCACCCAGCCAGATCAGACGCTTTAATCTGCATACGGGGGATTCAATAGACGGCGAGATTCGTCCCCCCAAAGACGGTGAACGCTATTTTGCACTGGTGAAAGTTGATAAAGTTAATAACGAACCCCCAGAGAACTCCAAACAAAAAATCCTGTTTGAAAATCTAACGCCGCTGTTTCCTGATGAGCGGTTGGTGCTTGAGCGTGATATTAAGGCGGAAGAAAATATTACCAGTCGCATTATTGATTTGATAGCGCCCATTGGTAAAGGCCAGCGCGGTTTGCTGGTTGCCAGTCCGAAATCGGGTAAAACCGTCATGCTCCAGCATATCGCACATGCGATTGCGGCGAATTATCCAGATGTGATTCTGATGGTGTTATTGATTGATGAGCGTCCTGAAGAGGTAACAGAGATGATTCGCTCGGTTAGAGGGGAGGTGATCTCCTCCACCTTCGATGAATCGGCCATGCGGCATGTACAAGTGGCAGACATGGTGATCGAGAAAGCCAAGCGTTTGGTTGAGCATAAGAAAGATGTTGTCATCTTGCTTGATTCGATTACGCGGCTGGCGCGTGCTTATAATACGGTAGTGCCCGCATCCGGTAAGGTGTTGACCGGCGGGGTTGATGCAAGCGCATTGCAACGTCCCAAACGCTTTTTTGGCGCTGCCCGTAATATTGAAGAAGGGGGATCGCTCACCATCATTGCAACTGCGTTGATTGATACGGGGTCACGTATGGATGATGTGATTTATGAGGAATTCAAGGGCACTGGTAATATGGAAATCCATCTTGACCGGAAAATGGCTGAGAAACGGATATATCCAGCGATCAATGTTAATCGGTCAGGCACTCGTCGGGAAGAATTATTAATTCCTCCAGAAGTTCTGCAGAAGATTTGGGTATTACGTAAACTACTTCATCCAATGGATGATATGGATGCGATGGCATTCTTGCTGGACAAAATCAAGGCAACCAAGAATAATTCGGATTTTTTTGATTCAATGAGGCGCGTTTAGGTGTAAATTTTCTTATAGTTGCGCCTGTACGCACATTAAAGGATAATACACGGCTTTTTAATCCACCCTTTAGGGATGGTAACTGAGGATATTGGCAATGAAAACAGACATTCATCCAGACTACCAGGAGATAACCGTAACTTGCAGTTGCGGCAGTGTTTTTAATACACGCTCTACCATGAACAAATCTTTGAATATTGAAGTGTGTTCACTTTGTCATCCATTTTATACCGGCAAGCAGAAGATTGTAGATACAGCGGGTAGAGTTGAGAAATTCCGCCAGAAATATGGCAGACAAGTATCTAAATAAACATCTGCTCAAAGCAATTATTTTTAAAAGATGTAATGTGGTGATTATATGGATTCGCTGCAGGGTTACATTCTAATCCCGCTGCTCTGATGACCGGATTTTTAATTTGTTCTGATGATTGTGTTCCAATCAGAATGAGATTTCTCAATAATACACAGCAAGCCAGATAGTTTCGCTATCTGGATCTGTCCATGTGACTTTATGCTTCTGATGAGAGGGGATATTAATGAAATCCCCCTCATTGAGTTGTACTGATGTTTGATTTTCAAAAGATAGCACAGCCTTTCCTTTTAAAATCACAACCCACTCATTTTTTTCCTGATCGTACCAATCAGACTCTGGCGATCTGTGACCTTTTGAAATAATTCGTTCTATCATTACCGTATTAGTTTTGACCAGAGACTCAAAGAGCTCTTTCTCTATGTTCTGCGGGATTTCTGAAAAAATATTTTGTGGTTTCATTGGGTATTGTTAGGAATCTGTCGAACTTAAGATTGATCGGCTGCGCAAATGGGAGAAGCAGTTCATATTACCCCGATTTTCCGTTGCATAGTATAACTATGCGCCTCAAAATCCGGGCGATCTGTCCTCGCTTTCCCACTTTGCGCTACGATCACTTAGATCCGGCAGACTCCTGACAGAGTTGATTTAACATTCGCAGCTTATTGTAGCGTTGATTTTTCTTCAAATAGAAACATGAATCACGAGCGGTAGAAAAGTATCCTTCAATATAATAATCGAGAGAATAAAATCATGACACAGCGAATTGCATTGGTTACGGGCGCATCAAGCGGTATTGGGAGAGCGACTGCCGAGCTTTTGGCCAAGAATGGCTTTTATGTTTTTGCCGTGGCGCGACGTAAGGGCAGGCTGGAACAGATACGCTCTGATAATATCGAGCCAATTCCGCTGGATGTTACCGATGCAGGGGCCATCACAGCGGCAATTGAACACATCGTGACGACAAAAGGCCGCATTGATGTATTGATCAATAATGCCGGCTTTGGCCAATTGGGTGCCGTTGAATGTGTTTCAATGGAGGCGGCGCATCATCAGTTTGAAGTGAATGTCTTTGGTTATGCCCGATTTATGCAAGCAGTTCTTCCGTATATGCGCGAACAGAAATCCGGGCGCATAGTGAATATTTCTTCGATTTTAGGCAAAATTGCGCTTCCTGGTTTTGGCTGGTATGCGGCATCCAAGCATGCAGTGGAGGCTTTGTCAGAATCCTTGCGGGGGGAAGCCAAAGCATTCGGGATCGATGTGACAGTGATTGCTCCCGGCTTGATCAGAACCGAATTTGCCGCCAAGCAATTTGAATTGCTCAAAACGGTCAAACATCCATTGGCTTATCAGAAAATCATACGGGGTTTGCATCACCTTTTGGCAGGCGAGCCTGAAGCGCCGGACCCGGAAATAATTGCCAGAGCAGTCGTTAAGGCAGTTACAAAACCGGTTCCTCCAGTACGACATGCGCTGCCCTGGGATTCAAAAACAGCAGTGATAGCTAGGTGGTTGCTGGGTGCTAGGTTTTTTGCCTGGGCTATTCGCCAGCAGATGAGAATTTAGATGGTTTTCACTTACGGTTTTTATAAAGTTAGAACTATGTTATAAACATCAATTAGAATTCCCCTGTTAACTGCATAGGATTAGAGGCTCCTTTTGATGGTCAAAAAAAATAGCTCAATTTCAGGTAAATTAACCTCAATCAAGCAGAAATCGCATTTCCCCCAATCTGTTTCATCCAAACGGTCAGATAGTGCCGAGAAGGCCTTATTTCCAGTCGTGGGCGTAGGTGCTTCAGCCGGGGGGCTTAAGTCGCTACAGCAATTTTTCACACATATGCCGGCCGATAGTGGTGCAGCTTTTGTGGTCATTCAACATTTGGATCCAACGCAAGAAAGTATATTGCCCGAGTTAATTCAGAAGTGTACCCGCATGAAAACCATGCAGGCAGGAAATTTGATGAAGGTGCAACCTGATTGTATCTATGTTGCGCCGTCGAATAAGAGTGTAGCCATTTCAGGTGGTGTTTTAAGCTTGTTTGATTTTTTATCGCGGGACAAACCAAATTTTTCAATCGATTTTTTCTTTCATAGTTTGGCGAAAGCGCGTGGTAATTCATCAATTGGCGTTATTCTCTCGGGTACGGGCACTGATGGCACTCTGGGGTTGCAGGCGATCAAAGAGAAGAGAGGCATGGGGTTTGTTCAAGATCCTTTGTCGAGTGAATTCGACAGTATGCCACGTAGCGCTATCGAAACAGGTGTGGTTGATGTTGTCGCTCCAGTAGAATTGTTGCCGGCCAGGATCATGGATTTTCTGAAGCCCGGAGCTCGGAAACCGCTTATTTCCAGTGCCATGAGTGAGATCATGGCGCTTTTGCATCAACGGACGGGCAATGATTTTTCCCATTATAAGAGAAGTACGCTGGATCGCCGTATTGAACGGCGCATGCTGCAACATCAGATCGATAAAATTGACGATTACGTTAATTTTCTAACAATAAATCCACAAGAACTGGATTTATTGTTCAAAGAGATACTCATCAATGTGACCCATTTCTTTCGTGACCCGGAAATGTGGCAGTATCTAGAGACGAAAATCATTCCGTCTTTACTGGCAGCGAATCCCGGAGGAAAAACGCTGCGGATCTGGGTTCCTGCCTGTTCTACCGGAGAGGAAGCCTATGGATTTGCCATTCTCCTCCAGGAAGTTCTGGAGCAGAGCGAATTGCAAGATCAGTACTCAGTAAAAATATTCGCTACGGATCTTGCTCAGGATGCCATCATCAAAGCGCGGCAAGCTTTTTATCCCGCCAATATCACTCAACATATTTCATCGGAACGTTTAAACAGGTTTTTCATTAAATATGAGAATGGTTATCAAATTTGTAATGAGATACGTGAAATGGTGATATTTGCTCCGCAGAATGTTCTTACCGATGTTCCGTTTTCCAGACTGGATATCCTGTCTTGCCGCAATTTACTCATTTATCTGGATCGTGAATTACAGAAAAAATTATTGCCTTTATTTTATTATGCCTTGAATCCAGACGGATTCTTGTTATTAGGTACTGCGGAATCAATAGATAGTTTTCCCGATCTATTTGTTCCCGTCGAACGTAGTTTAGCGATATACAAAAGTCTTGATAATGGAGTGTCGAAGAAAGAACGAGGTCTGATTCAGGATTTTTATTCTTTTGGTTCAACTGCCAGGAGGAATCCAGTAAAAGATCTGGAAGAATTATTGCAATCGTCAAGAAATCAGATATTTTCTGAGAATTATGTGGAATTAAAACAAAAGAATGTTTTACCCGACCAAATAAAAGAAGTCACATTGGCATCATTGATGACTGAGCTTCAACTTGCCCGGGAAGAAATCCAGGCGACTCACGAAGAGATGCAAACTTCACAGGAAGAACTTAGAACAAGTAATGAAGAGCTTCAGTCGACCAATGAAGAATTGCTGTCGACCAATAGGGAATTACAGTCGAGCAATGAAGATTTGATCACTTCCAAAGCCAAATTGAAATTGCTTTATGAAGAACTGCAGACGACTAATGCTGAACTGACTACCTATCTTGAGGCGATCGGACAACTCGCGCTGGTTTCTGTCAGTGATCGCTCCGGGCGGATTATTGAAGCCAATGACCGGTTTTGTGAGGTCAGTGGGTACAACCGGTCTGAGTTAATAGGTCAGGATCATCGTATCCTGAATTCAGGAACTCACCCAAAAGCTTTCTTTATTGAGATGTGGGAAACCATTGCTAATGGAAAAGTTTGGCATAAAGAAATTTGTAACCGGAGAAAGAATGGCGGTTTGTATTGGGTAGACTCGACCATTGTTCCGCTTAAAGACAATAACGGGCGAGTGATTCGCTACATATCGGTCAGGGTGGATATTACCGCACGTAAACAAAAGGAATTGATTTTGCGGGAACGGTTAAAGGAGAGAGTCTGCTTGTATGCAATCCGGCGCGAGATGGAGCAAGATGTTTCTGTTGGCGAACTTTGTAAACTGATTTTTAAACATCTGATTCCAGCGATGCAGTTTCCTGATTATGCCGCCTGCGCAATTGATCTTTACGATCAGCACTATACATCACAGAATTACAACGAAGGTCTTACTCAAGGAATTTTTGCGAAGATTAAGGTAAATGGAGATGTTTGTGGCCAACTGCAGGTTTTCTACACAGATGAACGGCCATTTATGCTGCCGGATGAACAGAACCTTATCAATTATATAGTGGATGATTTTCGTTTATGGCTTGAACGTAGCCAGTTGAAACAACATATTAGTTTCATGGCAAGTCACGATGTACTGACAGGGCTGCCGAACCGGCTTTTGTTGCAAGACAGGCTGTCGCAAGCATTAGCGCATAATCAGCGCTATCGCAATATCTCGGCGGTTTTATTTATAGACCTGGATCATTTTAAAATGGTCAATGATACCCTCGGCCATGGTTTGGGGGATCTTTTGCTGAAAGAAGTGGCGATGAGGCTTTTATCCAGTATACGCAGTGAAGATACGGCATCCCGTCAGGGAGGGGATGAATTTATCGTCATATTGACGCACATTATAGATATCACTGATGTTGAGGTTATTGCGCAAAAGATACTGAGTACATTGGCACTGCCCTATCAAATCAATGGACAGGTATTGCATATTGATTGCAGTATCGGAATTGCCTTGTATCCCAGCGATGGGCAGGATGCCGATACGCTGCTTAAACATAGTGATCTGGCGATGTATCATGCAAAAGCGAAAGGGCGGAGTAACTATCAGTTTTATTCTGTAGAAATGGATCGTCTGGTTCAAGAGAAACACGAACTGGGTAATGACTTGCACAAAGCTGTGAGAAATAATGAACTGACGTTGTATTACCAGCCAATTGTTGATATGGAAACTAATCATCTGGTCAGCCTGGAAGTGTTGTTGCGTTGGCAACATCCAGAAAATGGACTGGTTTCACCGGATCAGTTCATCAGCCTGGCCGAAGAAACAGGCCTGATCTTGCCCATAGGGGATTGGGTTATTAAATCGGCATGCGAGCAATTAAAAGTATGGCAAGATCAAGGTCTTGATGTGCCCAGGATCGCCATCAATCTTTCTACTAAACAATTCCAGAAGAAACGCTTTGTACAAGATGTGGCATCTATTCTGGAACAAACCAATGTCTCGGCAAGTTCCTTGACATTGGAGATTACTGAAAGCATGTTGGCTGAGAATGTCTATGAGGTGAACGAGACGTTACATCAATTAAGCGCGATGGGATTTAAAATATCGATAGATGATTTTGGTACCGGTTATTCCAATTTAAGTTACTTGAAGCACTATACAATTGATACACTTAAAATTGATCGCTCTTTTGTGCGGGATATTACAATGGATGAGAATGATGCAGCGATTGTTACGGCTATTATTGCCATGGCTCGCAGTCTTAATATGCAGATAGTCGCTGAAGGAGTGGAAACCAAAGAGCAGATTGCTTTTCTCAAGCAACAAGGATGCAAACATTACCAAGGGTTTTATTTTAGTAAACCGCTGCCTGCGCCCGAGGTTGTGGGGAAATTAAGACGACTTGAAACAATTCTGGGAGCAATTAAGAAACTGCAATAAAGTAAGGCACGGGGGTTTAAAATGAAGAATCCGTTAATAAGCCTAATACTGCTGGGATTGGCGCTGATAATCCACAACAACTGGGTAATGGCTAACTATAAAAACAATTTTCTGACCGCGAAAGAGCTTTCCGTTGAAAAGTTGGCTGGCTTCTCATTGCGAGACAGATTGTACCGGAATGAAATGAAGAATGACTCAAACCGGAATTTTTATTGATCAACAAGCAGCATCATTGATTGCTAAGAACAATACGATATTTCGCTTTGCCACTTGCCAATCTGGCTAATGCCTCATTAACCTGATCAAAGCGGAAGATTTCAATGACCGGTTGAATATGATGTTGTTCGGTGAAATCCAGCATCGTTTTCAAACTGGCAGGACTGCCGACAGGCGAACCTGAAATGGAACGCTGACCTGCAATTAATGGGAATACGCCGATATCCAATGGTTCAAGTGTTGCCCCCACAAAATGTAAGCGGCCTTTGGGACGCAAAGTCGCAATGTAGGCATTCCAGTCGAGCTTTACATTGACGGTTGATAAAATTAAATCAAACTGGCTTGCCGCAGTTTCAAGCTCAGTTGGGTTACGCGTATTCAGAACTTGATGTGCGCCTAGCTCCAATGCTTCTATTTTTTTATCATCACTGGATGTAAAAGCAGTTACCTGACAGCCCCATGCCTTTAGAAACTGTAAGGCAATATGTCCTAAACCGCCTATACCAATAACAGCCACTTTGGCGGTAGGCTGAATATTGAATTGCAGGAGAGGATTAAAAACAGTAATCCCGCCACAAAAAAGAGGCCCCGCACTTTGAGCCTGAATACTGTTAGGCAGCGCAACAACACTGGCAGCGTTAGCACGGACTTTATCCGCAAATCCCCCATGACGGCCTACAATGGTTGATTCCGCCTGCGCGCAAAGATTGTGATCGCCGGACATGCAAGAATGACAGGTCATACAATAACCGGCGTGCCAACCCAGGCCAACTCGCTGTCCCAGTTGAAAGTGATGTACATGATCACCTTTAGCCGCAATCGTGCCAATAATTTCATGACCGGGTACAAATGGATAGCGGGTAATTCCCCACTCATTATGCAGCATACTCAAATCACTATGACAAATGCCGCAGTGTTCAATGGCTATTTCAACGTCGTGGGCGCCCAATAGGCCTGGATCATACTCAAAGGGTTGGAGCTCTCCACTTGCTTCAAATGCTGCATATGCCTTAATCATCAATTCTTCCCCAGTAAAATTTGCCATTTGACTGTTTTATCATCAAAGCCGACATTCAGTAAAATAGATTTGTATTTTTATTATTGCTTGATACGTTTAATTACAATGTTTAATATCCATTCAAGCGATCAACTGCAATTTCCAGGCTCCTGGGATTATTACATTTAGATCTGCTTTAGCACTGTAAAGCCTATAGAAAATATTACACAAACAAAGAACCCTTATGGCATTTATTGTAGATTCCATCACAACTTTTTATGACAAAGAGCAAGATAGGCTTAGTTTGATATTCAATAGTAAGGATAAGAAACAGTTGATGGGTAATATGACGCGCCAATTGTTCAAAGGCATATTAGCTCAGCTTCCCGGTTGGCTCACGCAACAATACACTGATTCTATGCCACAAACGGTCGAGCAGCAGTGGGCGATTAATCAGATCTATCATCAAGTTTCACAGCAAAAAGTGGCGGCCACCTATGGAAAGATACAACCCAACAAACAACTTGAAGCTTTTCTTATTAATACGGTTAACTTTACCAAAGAAGACCAGGGAGAGGATAATCAGAAAATCAGACTTGAATTCCTGGATCTAAACAGAACGACTGAAATCACCTTTACGCTCAATGCTGCAGAGCTTCATAAATTCATCGGTGAGATTCTCAAACAAGTTCAGGTCTGGGATATAGATAATCCGTGGCGGGAGAAGGATATGGTCATTATTTCGTCAGATACTGACAGAGTGGTGCATTAGCCTCTTTGAATATAAGGAATGTGACTGAATAATAATCAGAGTTATCTATGTTTTTCTTTTTGTGATGAGTATCAAATAACATCAATTCAATGAAAGGTTAATATAAAACCGATGTTGAATGATTGAAAGAACCCATGCAGAAAATCACCGGTTACACCCTGAAGAGGGTGACGGTCTCTGCCAGTTCTTTTATTTTATGTAATACATTGATTGATTGGCTCACCAATTTGGACAAATCTGGTAACTGGTTTATTAAGATTTCGGTATATATGTAACGAGTAAGGTTAGATTGTGGCTCGCTTCGCGATCACAATCTAACCTTACTCGTTAGAGCGCAACGTCATTTGAGCGCTTTGATGGTGTCTTGGATTTCGAACGTGAGTTTCGCACTCTTCTCGGGGTCTTCCTTCCATTCACTTAACAGCGACTCAAGCAGCCGTTTGGTTAAGACGCTGTACTCAGGGAAGTGACGAAGCTCGTAAATAAATGCGCGCTGGCTGACCAGCTTGAGCAAGCCTTGACCGTCTGTGCCACGGCTAATTTTCAGAAGAAGTGCGTGATATTGCTTGTAGCGGAGATTTCGTAATTCGTCACGCCGTACAGTGACATAGCGTAGAGCGGAAAATGCAAGCACGGCTACTGAGAGAAGGAACGTGAGCACCGTAACCCAGACACCAATTTCGTTTAGATTTTGACGAACCCATTCCCACATATTGAGGGCTCCGTGATTTGCGCTCTAACGTAAAAGTGAGGGGCTGCGCGCTTTTGCGCAGTCCCTCTCGACTGGCGGGTTAAGCCACATCACGCAACAAGAAGGATTGTGCATTTTCGATGAGTTCCTTCATCTTTGCGTATGACATCTGACCGTGCTTCAACGGTTGGCCGTTCATAGAGAGGTCAATGGTTACCCCTGACCAAGTGAGAGGCAACATAGCCCGCTCAGCCGTGTTGAAGTTGAATTTCATGTCATGCGCAAAGCAATTGCGGAGAATGCGCCAAAATTGGAACCATGGCTGCGCCTTCAACTTGTCCATCTGACCCGTTTCGTGACAGTAGGTCTTGGTGATCGGTAACAAATCGGTTAAGGCCGATCGGTATGCGAGGGTGTAAAGGTCTTCACATGCGATCTTCATCGTAGTCTCATCATGGATCAAACGCTCCACGTCAGGGAAGAGATGAAGGTGATCCGGCATAGCAATATAGATTGCGTCAAAAAAGCCGGGCGTATCTGGATAGCTCCACAGGACAAGGCTCGCGTAGGCGAGTTGAATCCGGTTGAGAGCAGTACGGTATTGGCCGAGGAGTTCAGATTCAGGCTTCATGTGGCCTAACGTAAAGGTAACAGGCGGCGCGCAGTTGCGCCGTCCGGTTGAGCGCAGGGTTGGGGGTGGGCGGTGAAGAACGAACGCATTTTGGATGCTACTTTTTGGTTGTGCCTGCTTGTGCTGGCGTTGAGTTCGGCGGTATTGGCGGTAAATTGGGTAACTTACCAGCGGCAGGGGGCGGTGCTTTTGCAGATGGCGGAGTTACAGAGACGTGTTGCTGTGATTGAGGAAGACCAACAAAAGCAACACCCAGTGCCACAGCCGTTAGAAGCACAGATGCCACAAGAAGATAGAACGAAGGAGTGACACTCCAATGAGGACGTTTAATCTCGTAGATAAGTTCAGCATGGCGCTGACTGGCCTTTGCCTCGTCTCTGCGCCTTATCCATTCTTGGGCAACACCAAGATGCGGTTGATGGTACAACCCTTCAGCAATACGGCGGCGGACATCTTGTTCGTCGTTTGCTGCATCAAGTTGCGCCCAGAACTTACTTGGCATGAAGCCCCCAACGTGAAGGTAACCGGCGATCCGCCGCGCTTTTCGGCGGAGCGTCCGTGTTGACCGCCTGGTTAGGGTTTTTCATACAGGCATTGCCTTTGCTGCTGGTGTGGGTTGGGGGTTTTGGTCTTGGGGCGACCCTAACCATTTGGTTATATAAATGCCGAGTATTGTCGTGATGACAAAGATAATTATAGCCGCCAGCACATGCTCTTTTAGCCACCGAAGAACCGCCTTAAGTCGGCGGAAGCTTTCATCAGGAGGCAATGGCATGACAAACGAAAAACTATCTTCTTGTTTTCGACGCGCAAGCTCACGCTCTACAACGAGAAATCTGGCAGAGCCATTTTCACAGGAGGATAACAATGCAGCCAACTCAACGAAGGACATATTTTGAAGCTTCGCATCATCAGGGATGTCATGGTATCCACGAAGTATCGCATCCTCTGCTGCCTTCTGTTCAATTTCAGCGGGAGTCATGGGTAAACCCTAACGTAATATATACGACAAAAAATGTCGCATAACCTGTAATAGAATGTCGTATAACATGGTTGCGTTCTCCTAACTCCTTATTACTTAATTAGTTTCAGAATAGAAAAGCCCCTAATACATAGAATAAACGCACCATTTAGTTTTCCCCGTACAAGTAACACGGGGGGCTCCAAATACATAGCTTAGTAATCGTCTGCTGAATATATCTTTTTTTAGCTTTTAAAACAGCAATTTGAATTCTACAATCTGCTTCTGAGAAACGTCAAGCGAGAAACTCGCATTCGCGCGATTAACGATAACGACGACGAAGGAGGAGGCAGAGGATAAGAGCGCGAACGCGCTTTATTTTATATCTCCCTTCTTTCAACAATTAGTTAATTCCTTTACGCCACTTTTGCGAGTACCCGGATATCACGACGGAGCTCAGGCAAGGCAGCGCTGCTGCTGGGAGCTATGAGACTCGGCAAGCGCATAAATCCATAGGAGGGCACCGCCGGCGCACCCTACGCCTAAGAGTGGGAGGTGCCTGTGGGGTTATGCGCGGTTGTATGCAAAGAAAGCTACAAAACAACATACTTGACTTTTGATGAATTGTTATGTAACGTTTATTAGGAAATTCGTTACAACATTCATATAATCATTTGAGGAAATTATGAAAACATCAACTCTTCACGGCGTATGGTCTGCTCCTGATAACACCCGTCTAACCAGCAAGCAGTTCTCATTCCGGCTACCGGTGCATGTAGCTGCAAAGATTGCTGCGCTATGTGAGATGTATCCCCATCGAACCAAAACTGAAATTGTTGGTGATTTACTCTCAACTGCAATTGATGAATTTCTTGCTGGCCTTCCCTACATTCAAGGAAAACATGTTGGAACTGATCCCCTGACAAGTGAAGAGCTCCACCTTGACGCTGGTCCTGAAACGACATTTTGGCAGTTGGCAGACAAACACTATAAGGAACTGGAGCGCGAAATGGGTAATGAGAATCCACCAAGCCTATTTGAAGCGATGAGAAAACCCAAATCAGTGGAAGAGAATTAGATTCATGCTTCGCCTATTGCTCAGCGGTTATGACACAATCGAATGCGCGTATTACCTTGCGCCTGATCATGGCTGCCAGCTTAACTTTGAGCAACTGGCGATTGAGAAAGAAGCATTACGTCAAGCCAAGGCGCGGAAGCCTAAACTGATCAAACTGGGCACCGAAGAATTCCTGCTGGCCTCGCATGGAACAGGAAGCGGTTATCCCTTCCTGATTGAGAACGAATCATTCAGCATCCAGTTCGGTGAATTCAATCAGCCGTCCTTTTTTGTTACATTCCGCAGTGTGGCGCTATGGCATTCCGGCATACAGAGCTTGCACCAGCGTTTCATGGATTGGGCGCACTCGGTTGGCTTGGTTGCGTATCAACCTGAGCGGCTATCACGTGTCGACTTTACGTTTGATTACTTTTTACCAGATGTTGATTTTGATGAAGATAGTTTTGTATCGGCAGCCAGCAAGGATAACCAGCACCGCAAGAACCGCAAGATTCAAACCTTCTCCTTTGGAGAAGGCGATATAAAACTGCGGATTTATAACAAATGTGACGAGATCAGCGAAACAAGCGCCAAGTCATGGTTTTATAAACTATGGGGAATCGATCATGATGTATGGCGCATTGAATGGCAGGTGCGTAAATCCTCCTTACGGAACTGCGGCATTTGCACCTTTGCTGAATTACAACAACGCCAAGGTATCGTGTTGCGCGTTCTGGTCAATGACCATACAACCTTACGCATCAAAGGGGATGACAGCAATCGATCCCGCTGGGCATTGCATCCTTTGTGGCAAGACCTGATAGCGCAGGTTGCCAAGATAGAGATTCTGGAAGGCATGGATACCTTGAACGACCTGGATATGAACGCACTGTTGGAAGAGCGCAAGATGCGCCTCGCTATCAGTGTATACGGCTACCTCAAACGCATGGCTGCCATTCAATGTTTGCAATACGGCAAAGACAAGATTTCCGTTACGGAAGCGCAGGCGCTCATGAGTATGGTTGTCCGCCACGTTCATGATCCGTTGTCATGGTCGTTTGATGTAGAAGAACGCGTGACAGAAATGCGACTGGGGCAATGGTAATGACACCGTTATATCAGGTGATTCTCGAACGGCTCAATGCTCGTAAAAATAGAGTGTTGCTGGTCGCGCAATCCTCCTTGCCGGAATCCCAATATAAGGCGTTCAGACAAATATTTTTAAATGAATTCGGCAAAGGTGGTTTGGAAAAGGAATTGGAAAAGGTAATCACCGAAAAGCAGCACAAGGAACGGTAAGGCATGGGCAGGAATATATCATGCAAAAAAGGAGGTGCCATCATGAATGAGCATCAAACACGATTTAGATGTTTGTATTGTTTTTGATTCCAGTTTCAATGAAGATACGATTCTGGAAAAAGAATTGGTTCTGATTCAATCAATTCTGCCCGAAGTTCTCAAGGAAATTCTGATTCAAGCTGAAATCAACAAGGAGTAAGCAACATGCGGATAGCCCTCTATGCTCGCGTTTCCACGGTCAAGCAAGCGGAAAAAGACTTGTCTATTCCCGATCAGTTGCGCCAAATGCGTGATTGGTGCAAGGCCAATGGTTACACTG
>ERZ1292630.466-Hain-H41-02um-R3-466-length-42860-cov-7_pt1 | contig 38465 bp, 44 predicted proteins | sample MGYA00564408_ERZ1292630 | MGnify/ENA primary metagenome ERZ1292630 (study PRJEB36523, sample SAMEA6512641) | groundwater metagenome | collected 2019-01-08 | study: AquaDiva: Metagenomics assemblies of 32 groundwater samples
GCCCAAGGCAACGCATTCCATCGGATCAATGCCACGCTCAATTTTTTTGCCGAAATAATCTTCCACAAACTTCTGCACAATCGGCATACGAGTCGGGCCGCCTACCATAATAATCTTATCAATCCCCTTATCGCCGAATTCAGCTCCTTCTTTTTCAAAAGCAGCTTTTGCATCACGCAAAGCCTGCTCTAAAGGATGGCGGCAACGATCTACAATCGGCCCGATCAAATCTTCAAGTTTAGCACGATTAATCGACATAGTCAGATGTTTTGGCCCGCTTGCATCTGCGGTAATAAAAGGCAGATTAATGTCCGTAGAAAGCGTGCTTGAAAGCTCAACTTTTGCTTTCTCTGCTGCTTCACGCAAACGCTGAAATGCCATCTTATCATTCTTTAAATCAATCCCGCTTTCTTTCTTAAACTCTTTGATGATATGGTCGATCAAAACATTATCCATATCTGTGCCACCAAGCTGAGTGTCCCCGCTTGTAGCCATAACTTTAAATCCGCCTTCTTTCCACATTTCCATAATCGTAACATCAAGCGTACCACCGCCAAAATCAAAAACCAAAATCTTTAATTCTTTGCCGGCTTTCTCTAAACCATAAGCTAAGCAGGCTGCGGTCGGCTCATTGATAATACGTAAAACTTTTAACCCCGCAATCTCTCCTGCATCTTTAGTGGCTGTGCGCTGATTATCGTCAAAATAAGCAGGGCAGGTAATTACTACCTCTTCAACCTTATCTCCTAAATATGCTTCTGCATCCTGTTTGATCTTTTGCAGGATAAACGCAGAAACCTGCTGTGGAGTATACTCTTTACCGTAGACTTTAAACTTATGGTCAGAACCCATTTTACGCTTGGCAGCATAAATTGTCCCTTCCGGATTAATCGCTGCCTGCCTTCTTGCCGGCTCGCCGACTAATTTCTGGTCATCTTTTGTAAAAGCTACAAAAGAAGGAAACGCTTTTCCGGAAGCAACACCTGCTCCTTCTGCTGAAGGAATAATTACCGGCCTTCCGCCTTCCATTACTGCTGCTGCTGAGTTTGAAGTCCCTAAGTCAATTCCGATTACTTTAGCCATTTGAAACCTCCTTAATTTGCACTAATTTACTTGTCAGCAAATTATCCCGAAGCCTGCGAAGTAAATATTGGAACCGTCCGCCGAAGGCGAGACTGGCGACAAAATTTACGAGCGCTTAGGCAAGGGACATCCCTATATCTAATTACCCTTTTTACTAACTTTTACTTTCGCCGTCCTAATGACCCTGTCATTAAGCAGATAACCTTTTTGCATCTCTTCAAGCACTGTATGCTCCGGTAATTCAGCATTTTCTACCTGCATCAAAGCCTCGTGGAAATGCGGATCAAAAATTTTTCCCTGCGCCTCAATCGGCTGAATCCCGTTATTTTTAAGTAAATCATAAAGATGCGCCAGAATCATCTCCACGCCTTTTAAAAAAGCCGCTGTATCCTGGTGCTTTTCCTCTGATAGGTTTACTGCGCGCTCCAGGTCATCCAGTATATTTAAAAGCTCAACCAAGATCTTTTCATTTGCGTATTTTAAAAATTCCTGCCTATCGCGCTCAAAACGTTTACGAATATTTTCAAATTCTGCCTGCTGGCGCAATAACCTATCCCAATATTCCTGAGCTTTGCCAGCATCTTCTTTTAGTTTCAGGTATTCTTCTTCTTTAAGGGTAACGGTTTTTTCTTCTTTACCGTTTCCCGCTACCCGTTTCCCGCTACCCGTTTCCCGTTCCCCGTTACCCTTATTATCTTTTTCTTCCATTTATAAATCCTCCAAGGCATCAGTCAAAGCCTGGGAAACATACTCAAGCGTAGGAATGATATGTTGATATTCCATACGCGCCGGCCCTAATACCGCGAGTTTTCCTCCGGGTTTACGTTTAGGAGCATAACTTGAAATTACCAAAGCGCATCCTTCCATACCTTCACAGCCAAGTTCCTGGCCGATAAAAATCTTTATTTTGGCGCCTTCCTGGCGATTGATCAAATCAAGCAGTTCCTGCCGGCTCTCAAGTGTTTTAATAATCCGCCTAAGTTTTGTTACATCCTGAAATTCCGGCTGCTCTAATATAAGGCTAATCCCATTATAAAAAATTTTGCCCTGCTTCTCTAAAGAAGAAACTATGGAAGCATAATGCGTAACATCAGAGATTACTTCGGAAGTTTGCTCAAGAATTTCTTCTAAGTTGTTACGCGCATGTTGCTTGTGGTATTTATCGTTGATTCTGCTGCGTTCCTCTTCAATTAATTCCATCTGCTCAACCAGGAAATCTACATAATAGCGGTACCCTTTATATGTAGGAATTCTACCTGCGGAAGTATGCGGCCGCACAACATATCCTTCATTCTCCAGTTCAGAGAAAATATTACGGATAGTGGCAGAACTTAAGCCAAACTCCCGGGAAATATCTTCTGAAGCCACCGGCTCTGCTTCCTTAATATAGTGGTTAATTACCGTGGCTAAAACTGCCTTTTTCCTGATTTCAAAATCTACCATCTTGCCCATAAATTTGCCTTCGTTTACTTATTCGCAAATTAGCACTCTCACCAGCCAAATGCTAAAGGGTAATTTTAACACAAAAGTCGTTTTTGTCAAATAATACGTTTATTCTTTAATCTCTAACAAAATTTTTACTCCGTAAATATTTACATGCATATCTTTCATCAGATACTGCACGTATTCAATGCGTTTAACGTCTTTAAGAGAATAGAGCCTGCTTTTCTTCCCAACTCTTTTAGGCCGGACAATCCCTAACTTATCAAGCTTATGCAATGTCCAAACCGGTACTCCTAAAAGATTACTTACTACGCTGATTACATAAACCGGTTCATCCGGGCTTATGTGAATATCTATAAGAGGCATATCTTATCCCTCAGTTGGCTAAAGTGTAACATAATATAATTAATTTGTCAAGCTATTCTAACTAAAAAAATTAGATATTCTAACTGATTATAGTTAATCCTTTGTTTTCCAATAACTTATGTGCTAAATTCTTGGGTAATTTTCCTTTAATTTTAACCCCTTTATTTAAATATTCTATCTCCTCAACCTTACCTTGACGGTAAAATAGATCTACCAGATCCATTCTTCCATGCTCAAGCAGAACCTCAAACTCCATCATTCTATCTTTAAACTGCTCCTGGACTAAAATCAATAACTGCTCTAAATTCTGCTTTAAAGTAGCACTTATAAGCACCGGATTAGTAAAATCCCGCTCTAATTGTTTAAGCCAAGTTGTATCCTCAAGGCGGTCAACCTTATTTAAAACGCTGATGCGCGGTTTTTTATCCACTCCTAATTCTATTAAAACTTTCTCCACTGCCTGGGCATGCTCATAAAGCCGCTGGTGACTGATATCAAGCACATGGATAAGTAAGTCTGCATCTAGGACTTCCTCTAATGTTGCTTTAAAAGCTTCTATGAGATGGTGCGGCAAATTATGCAAAAATCCTACGGTATCAGAGACAATCACCTGTTCTCCGTTCGGAAGTTTTAGGCTTTTTGTTAAAGGGTCCAATGTGGTAAATAAACTATCTGCTACAACTTGTCCAGCATTAGTAAGGCTATTAAGCAAAGTTGATTTTCCGGCGTTGGTGTAACCGACTAATGCCACAGTAGGGACCCCCATCTCTTTTCTTTTTTTTCGGGTAATTGCGCGATGCATAACTACCTGCTTAAGGTCGGCTTTTAATTTTTCAATCCTCTCTCTGATGCGCCTACGGTCAATCTCAAGTTTTTTCTCACCCGGGCCGCGAGTTCCTATTCCGCCGCCAAGACGCGAGAGCATTACGCCCTTACCAACTAACCGTGGCAAGAGATACCCAAGCTGGGCTAACTCAACCTGCAATTTCCCTTCCTGCGTATGGGCATGTCGAGCAAAAATATCCAGGATCAGCTGGGTGCGATCAATGGTTTTTTTACCAATCAGATCTTCTAAATTACGTTGTTGAGTGCCGGATAAATCACAACTAAAAACTACAGTATCTACTTCTTCTTCAGAAGCGACTGCGGCAATCTCTTCAACTTTTCCTTTGCCAATAAAGAAATTAGGAGTAACCTTCTCTATCTTACAAATAATATCGCTTGTTACTTCTGCAGCGCATGCCTTAACTAATTCTTTGGTTTCCGCTGCAACATCCTCAAGCGGCCAAAAATCATCTTCCCCGTGTAAACGCACAATTACAACTAAGACTTTTTCCATTTTAATAAATGAATGATTTGGTTGGCTATCTGGCTAGGTTTATCATCAAGTAAAATCTCTACCCACTCTATGCGTTTATCTTTGCGAAACCAGGTCAGCTGGCGTTTTGCATAGAGGCAGCTATTATGTTTAATCATCTCTTTTGCCCTTACTAAATCATAATCCCCGCGCAGATATCCGTCAAGCTCTCTTAAACCGATTGCCATTGCGGCGGTTTTACTTAATTTCTTCTTTAGTAATTTTTTTGCTTCAGCTACAGCGGCTTGCTTAAACATCCGCTCAACCCGCTCCTGTATCCGCTGGTAAAGCTTTGCGCGCTCCATATCAAGGCAAAAAATCCTGATTTCATATTTATCGCCTAAACCTTTACGCTGTTTTTGCCACCATGAGATTGGTTTTCCGGTCAATTTAAATACTTCAAGCGCGCGGATAATCCTGCGGGCGTCATTAGGATGAATTTTTAAAGCTGCATCCGGATCAACCTGTTTTAGGCGCTCATATAATGCAGGGCTTCCTTTTTTTTCTGCAACTTTATAAAGCTTATTTCTAAAATCTTCATCCTGTGCGCTTACCTCGAAAATTCCGTCAATAAGCACAGACATATAAAGCCCTGTCCCGCCGACAAAAAGCGGAAGTTTTTTACGTTTAATAAGTGCGGTAATTTTTTTAAGAGCGGTTTTGCGAAAAGTTAAAACATCGTATTCAAGGGTAGGTGAAACTACTCCCAGAAGATGATGCGGGATTTTTTTTAAATCTGTTTTTTTTGGCTTTGCAGAAAGGATATCTAAACCCTTATAAACTTGCATTGAATCACAAGAAATAATCTCAGCATTTAATTTTTTAGCGATAATTAACGCTACAGAGGATTTTCCTACTGCGGTAGGTCCGACTAAAAATACAATTAAAGGCTTAGGCATGAAATATCTTTAAGGAAAAATTTTTGTAGGGTATCCTTCTGAAGAAAGCTTTTCTTTATTCTCTATAGCTTGGGTGCGATCCTTATATTTTCCTATGCGCACGCGATAACTTACCTTACTGCCTGAAGTAAGCTCCTCAACATAGGCATCGTAACCTTTAAGCGCCAATTTATCTTTTAGGCGCTGGGCATTGGTTTGGCTTGAAAATGCGCCTACCTGCACAGTGTAAAATATATCATTAGAGAGTAAAAGTTCCTGATTATCTAACTGCTTAAGCGTTTCAGGATATTCTTTTGCCAGCTTTCCCTTATACTCCTGGGCTTTTTGGGTATTTCCGCTTTTAACAGAAAGCTCAGCAATTCTTTTATAGATCAGCGGGGTAAAATCTTTTTTTGTTCCGGCCCCTGAAAGTAATCTTTCATAACGCCGCATTGCTTCATTAAAATCCGCGCGCAAAAAATATGTATCAGCAAGCCCAAGTTCTGCTTCAAATTTATAAACGCTTTTTGGGTATTCATTAATAATGATTTCAAAAATATCAGAGGCGCGCAGATAATTTCCGTCTTTGAGGTAACTTAAACCAAGAAAATAATATAGCTCGTCAAGCCCCTCATCATTATGCGATTCGGAAAGTAACCGCTCACCCTCTTTAATTGCCAGGGTATAATCGCCTTTCAGGAAATTATTTTTAAGTTCGTCTAGATTTGCAGAATAAGCTGGAGTAAACGAAAATAAAATCATCAAGATTAAATACGAAATTCGAATATCGAAATTCGTAAAAATTCTAAATTCGAATTTCGAATTTATTTCGGATTTCGGATTTCGTGCTTCGGATTTAGATTTATAGTTTCTCATTTTTTCTTTTTGATATTCTTTTCTGCAATTCAAGTACCTTAGCATGTCTCTCTTCCTTCACCTGTTTGCCGACATCGTCCGGATATAACTCTGCTGCCTTTGTATGCGGCCGCGGTGAATATTTAAAAATAAACGCAGAATCAAACTCGATATCTTTAACTAAATCATAAGTTTCCTGAAACTCTGCGTCAGTTTCACCGGGAAAACCTACGATAATATCCGTTGAGAGCTGGCCGCCTTTTACTATTTTACGGTAATCCGCGGCTAAATCCAGATAATATTTTTTTGTGTAACCACGATGCATTAATTTAAGGATCCGGTCAGAACCTGCCTGCACCGGAAGATGCAAATATTTTTTCAACTTTTCTAATGATGCCATCTGTTTAAAAAATTCTGTTGAAGCGTCTTTAGGATGCGAGGTCACAAAAGTAAATTCTTTTAAGCCGCTTATCATATTGACTCTTTTTAGTAATTTAATAAAATCTACTCTATCCGTCATTGCGAGCGCTTTTTGCGAAGCAATCCCAGATTGAACAATAGGGACTGTCCCCGCTTTTTGGGGACTGTCCCTATCTTCTGAAATATAAGCATTTACATTTTGACCTAGTAATGTTATTTTTTTAATTCCTCTATTTACCGCCTCTTCAATTTCTTTCAAAATATCCTGGTAATTCCGATGGCGCAACTGTCCGCGCACATAAGGCACCACGCAATATGAGCAGTAATTAGAACATCCTTCGGAGATCACCACATAAGCATGCTCTTTATCCTCATAAAATCCGCTATGATAAATCTCCTCCGGCCGCACTTCTCCATCCGTTTCCCATATCTTGTGCAAAAATAGGGACTGTCCACGCTTTTTGCCCACAGGGGCAGGCCGCCCTCTCCACCCAGGGCGGGCCTTGGGGACTGTCCCTATTTTTGCTAAAATCTCTACTATCTTTTCAATATCCGTCGGCCCGACCACAAAATCCACATCCGGCGCGCGTTTAAAAATCTCTTCCTTATAACTCTGCGCCATACATCCAACTATTCCAATGATAGGTAAAAAAGGGGACTGTCCCCTTTTTTTGGGGACTGTCCCCTTTTTTACTATACTACCAATACAACTCCAAACTTTTTCCTCGGCATGTTGACGGACAGAGCAAGTGTTAAAGATTACGATGTCCGCTTCTTTTATATTATCCGTTAGCCGATATCCGTTAGTTGTTAGTAGACCGACGATAACTTCGGAATCACGAACGTTCATTTGACATCCAAATGTTTTGATAAAAAATTTTAAATGTTTTGATATTAGCTTATCCATAAGTTAGTAATTATAACACAATGCAGGATATTTAGGGAGCAAAAGGATATTGAAAAGGGACTGTCCCTAAGTTTTATATTCAGCAGCGGGTCCTGTCCTGGCTACTTCTTCCGGGGACGCTTGTTTTGCCCCGGCGTGGCAAAATTGCGTCCTGTAATTTTTTAGCATGACGCACCCCCTACAGAGTAGATTAATGGGCTGCGCTCGGGGAAACCCCTCGCTCCCCGCCACAGAAAATTAAAGCGGGTCCATGCCCGCTTCGGGGTCTCCCACGCCCCGTCAGAAACAGCCAAGCCACCCGCTACTAAATTATAAGGATATCACAATTTGTGATATCGTAGGGTCCCTATACACGCCGGCAAGGAGAAATTTTTAAAATATGGAATTGTTTTGGAAGTTAAAGATTACGGTGGGTTAGGAAACGCGTCTTGTTACTTGTTGTTACTTACAATGCAAGATATTTAGGAACAAAAAGGGACTATCCCTAAGCTTTATAAAAAGGGGCCTGGCTCTTTTTGAAAAAAAGTGCCTGGCCCCTTTTTGAATCTTCTAGGGTAAAAAGGTACACTTTCCAGCTTACAACACAGTTTACCGATTGGGTTGGAAAGCGTCTGGGTTCCACCGGATTCCCTGATACGGGCGGATCTGCCTTTTTAAAATCGGAAGATTTTTTTACGTCTTCAAGCAAGTTAAGCCAGACATTAAGGTCTTCAATGATTAATTTGCGTTCAGAATCAATCTGACCATAAATCTTCGATCCGGTAAATCCCGCATCCCATCGCTTGCAGAAATCATGCCCAGCAGGAAAATAACTTCTAAGAACGGCGACACCTTCATCCTTAAAATTATCTCGTCTTTTGGAGAATGTATTGTCATCGATCGCAGACACAGCCTTGCCAAAGGTAGCTTCTAGCAATACCTTAAATTTTTCAATTTTTGTAATCAGCTCATCGATTGAGTTCATTATTTTCCGATGTTATTTCTTTTATTTATTACGACAACCCCTTTAATAGCTTTTCCTTTGTATCAAGCACTGATTTTTTCATATCAGACATATCTTTTCCGGCATCCTCAAGAGGCTTAACAAGAAACTCTATAACAAATCCTGTAAACTCATCAGTCATGCTTTTCAGAGTTTCTATAATTTCAGCTTCGTTTAAGAATTGCTTGAAACTATTGGCCATTTGCGCCAAGACCATGACCATTGATAGCAGAACAAAAAGATGCGAAAAAATAGCTTCCTTTGTTTTCGGAGTACCGCCAATAGATACTGAAAACTGACGATGCCCTTTAGGGGACAGCTTAATAGCCATCCGACACCTTGTTCTTAGCATTTCGAAAGACGGATGCGATCCTGAACCCGACAGTAAAGAATAGATTTTGTCAAAAACTTCATCTTTCCCCAGCTTCTCTCTGACTTTAGAGGGCTTTAGATCCTTCCATATCTCTTTTGATGGTTTATCACTTGTCCACAAATCTGCCCATTTCGGCTCTTTGTTAAATAACTCAACGAGATCAATGCACTCTTGAATAGTCCTTATATGAGAAAAGGACTGGCCAGCATATGAACGCTGGCTCAAGTGAAAAGCTACCAAAAGCTCATCGATGCAAACACCTATCAGGGTAAGCTTGCAGAACATGGCAGGGCCGTTAAGCGTGTTATCGGTTATGTCTTGATAAAAATCCATGATGATTTGAAGATTTTTTGCAAACAGCTCTCTGGTTTTATTGTATATCGCATGCACTTTAGCGGTATCCACCGAGGATTCCAAAACCTTAATATAGCCGTCTGCATATAACCGCTTACCTTTAGATCCGCGAGATAATCGCTTAATTTTTCTCTTTTCAATCGTATCTGGCATTGCTTCCAGCTGTTCTTCGACCATTGCCGTTAATTGCTCCTGAAGATCATCCGTAACCTTCTGAGCTTCCGGCTCCAAGTGATCATAATTCGACAAACAATACATGAGATGCTCTACCATAACTTTCCACTGAACAAGGCTGTCTTTAGGATTCCCGGACGCCTTGAATGAATCAACAAGCCGCGTCCCTAAATCCTGAAGAGTAATTTTTCTATTTTGATTTGTGTTCATACCTTGCCGTTCAACTACAGCCATCAATAATACTCACGAATATACCCATACGCCCGGTCGAAGAGATCTTGGTCAGTGTATAAGTTATATTTAAGAAGCGTCTTTCGCAGGGCTTTTTTGACTTCACGTTCACCGGCGGCGGTAGACTGCCACCCGGGGAAACGCACTACCTTAACGATTTCATCGATATCATTGACGATGCGCTCAACAATCGCGGGCGTCTGGTCTGTGCGTACTTGCAGGAATAGTTCTGTAAGGGCTGACTTAGCACCCTTGCGCTCTTCCTGTGTTTCTTCGTCTTTCTCGGCCTGAACGACCTCCTTGGCCAACTCAATCAAATGCTTAAGGAAATCCACGCTATTGATCAGCCCGCGCTCAACCTTATCGCGCAATTCTTCAAGTCTCTGACCAAGCTCTTCGAACTTTGGATTACCTTTATGCTTCCGCAAACGATTGACAATCTCGATTTCAATCAGCTTGGTTTTCTTAGTATCTTTGTTCTTCATTAAATCCTCGACCACATCCGCATCAAGGATAATCTTCTCCAAATCATCGCTAATCTTTTCAACATGGATATGCTCATGAATGAGTTTCATGGTCTGAGCACCTAATGCATGCCATAAAAGACGACCAGTATCGCTGGACGACGGCTTCACTGATTCATAGACCTTCGTTAGCCATCGATAATCCTTCTCATAAACATTAAGAATGGCATCGGGCGACAACGCTTCCCAAAGAAGCGACAAATAACTGTAATCATTCGCAAAAGCATCCCGCTTTGTATTCGTATTCACGCATTCCTGCGCAAGCAAAAGCCCCTCGTATCCTTCAACGCTTCTATCCACGTTCGGGAAATGCTCCAGACACATGGCCATCGCCTGCTTCAATTTTTCTTTAAGCGTACCGATATTTGTGATCACTTGCCTGACCGAAGCCTCATCAAATTCCAAGGCCCGGGCCACATTATCAAAGACGCCGTAATAATCCACAATCAATCCATGCGTCTTGTCTTTGTAAACACGGTTTGTGCGGCAAATCGCCTGCAACAGATTGTGATCCTTCATTGCCTTATCCAGATACATAGCCTGCAAGATCGGTGCATCGAAACCCGTTAAAAGCTTGGCTGTTACAATCACAAATTTAAGCGGATCCATTGGATCGCGGAATCTGTCTAACAGTTTCTCCTGCTCATCTCGATCCATTCGATACTTCTTTTTGAAAGCCTCATCATCTGAATGATTTATTGAAATTACCACTGCGCTTTCCTCTGGGGGAATGAGTTTGTCCAGTTCCTGCTTATACAGTTCACAAGCAAATCGATCCGGACAAACAATCTGCGCCTTGAAGCCTTGCGGCTCAATCTTTTCGTGAAAATGCTGAACAATGTCCTCTGCAATCTTCCTTACCCTATCCGGCGACTTTAAGAACGCTGACATCTGCGCCGCCTTTTGCACAAGCAATGCTTTCTGCTCTTCTGACAAAGTTTCCGTCATCTGCGCAAATTCCGCATCTATCAGCTCTTTATCAACATGAATATCTACAAGTCGAGGTTCAAAATGAAGCGGCAGTGTCGCCTTATCGCGTAACGACTCTTCAAATGAATATCTGGATAGATATCCGGACAAATCCTCTTCCGCGCTAAAAGTTCTAAAGGTGTTTCTGTCGCGCTTATTAATAGGCGTACCGGTAAGACCAAAGAAAAAGGCATTCGGCAACGCATTGCGCATCTTGCGTCCCAAGTCGCCTTCTTGAGTCCGGTGCGCCTCATCAACCAAAGCAATGATGTTCTCCCTGTCATTTAGAAGTCCATCCGCCTCGGCAAATTTATGCATGGTCGTAATGATAATTTTGCGTGTGTCTTGCTTTAAAAGACGTTGCAATTCTTCCCGGCTATCCGTAGCTACGATATTGGGCACATCAGATGCATTAAACGTGGCGGTAATCTGGGTATCAAGGTCAATGCGGTCAACAACGATTAAAACCGTAGGACTCTTTAACTCTGGTGCCTGACGCATCTTCTGCGCGGCAAAGACCATCAAAAGCGACTTGCCTGAACCTTGGAAATGCCAAATGAGCCCTTTCTTAACCACGCCCTCTTTAACACGCTGAACGATCAGGTTTGCACCCTCAAACTGCTGATAGCGAGCGATGATCTTGATCCGCCGGTTCTTTCTATCAGTCGCAAAAATCGTAAAATTCTCCAGCATGTCCAATATCACAGACGGCTTAAGCATCGATTCGATGGCAACCTCAACCTCTTTAAAGCCAAGCAGTTCTTTTAACGCAGTGTCATTCTTTGACTCATCGCGCCAAGGGCCCCATATTTCAAGCGGCATACGAATTGAGCCATAACGAAATGTTTTTCCCTCGGAAGCAAACGAGAAGATATTTGGCACGAAAAGCTCTGGAATAGTATTCTCATAATCATCGTGAATCTGCACCGCGCCATCCAGCCAAGAGATAGACGGCCTCACCGGAGTCTTGAACTCCCCGACAATCACCGGAATGCCGTTTATAAGCAACACCATATCTGGTATTTTGGTCACACCGCGGACAATCTTATATTGGTTTGTCGCAATAAGCTGTTATTGGATAACTTATCGAAATCGATCAGCCTTACCGGTACATGCTGATTATTCTCGCCAAAGGGCATCGTCTTTTCTCCCTGAAGCCATTTTGTAAACTCTTCATTCGCCTTTACAAGCCCGACATCATTAACCGACAATAGAATGGCGCGAAGCTTATAGATAACCTCATCCGCGCGCTCAGGCAAAGCACGGACCTCTGGATTAATCCGGATAAGCGCGTCTTTGAGCATCTTTTCAATAATAACTTCGCTCTCATTACGCCCCAGATCGTCTGCTGACACATATTTCCATTGAACCGTTTCGGCATATTTCGGACGCGCGCCGTCACCAGCGCTGCCTGTTTTCTGGCCAGTTAGCTTTGAAATCACATACTGCTCGATTGTGTTTTGTTCGTTAAATGTCATACCTTTTCCTCTGGTTTTGCGCCTTTAGGGTAAAAAGGTGGTTTAAGTTGTGTAACAAATCGTCGTCCACCCCACCCAGCCTGTTGATCTTCCGGAACCTTGCAAATCTCAACTATAGCAGGCATCTTTTTCTGTAAAAAAAGAATATTGATTTCTTCGGCAAAGGTAAAAATATTGTGGATTGATGTCTTGATCAATTCGTAAATAGCTGTACCTTCATAGAAATGAGGAACGCCAACGACCCACTTCTGATGTGCCTCTGACCAATTAATATCATAGTCATAATAAAGCTTTTTACCGTCAGGGATAAAGTTGGGATGCTCATCCGCATCCCGCAAGTCTAAAAACTTCTTCAACCATCCGTCATGATCCTCGTTGACTTGTAAATAGACGGGATCAGATGCCCCATAAGAAACTTTCAGCTTGTCGCATATTTTTTTGTAATTTGGGTTAGTGAGCCCTGTGTCACAAAACAAATTGATAATCTTTACCAGCTCTTGCAACGACTGCTTGCCATACTTCAAGAATTCCCTAACATCATCCAATCCTTCTGTTGAAGGCACATTTACGCAACGCTCGGAAGACTGCGTTTGAACACCGGTCTTCTTCAACTCTTCCATGACGGCTTCGATGTTCTTACAAATTTGTAAACCAATCTTTTCAGCCTTGGTAAGACTATGTACAATATTTAAGTTGGAAGAGTTGATCGTGTCTTGGGTTTCCTTGTTGATCTCAGCCATTTTGACAATATCAAATAAGCCAATGGTCAATCCTGCGACAATCGGATTGTCCGTGCCAACGTCAGACATTTTCTGAATTTTAAACTGCCCTTTTGCCATGTTTATCCAAATATTTGGTTAATGATTTGTTTTTGGATACGTTTTATATCCTCAGAATTAACTTGAACTTGCTTTTTAACTTCCGTCATTCTTTCTAATCGTCCAGAAATAGCCAATAATAAATCCTTATCGCCGTAAGGAACGCCTATAGTTTCCAGAACCTGTTTATTAATTGCCTTAAAAGTTGATCCAGTGCTTTTCTTTTCCAAATCCGCTCTTAGAAAAATCAGCACATGCTTCAAAAAAGCGTTCAGATCCTTATCTTTCATCGATAAAGCCGAAAGCCCCCTTCCGATACAGTATGAACGATCAGCGATATTAATTTCTCCGACAGGCGCGCGAACAGATAACAAAATATCGCCTTTCGGCGCTATTTTTGTCGTTATGGAAGTACATTTTATATGCTTCGGTGAAACCTCCCCAAACTCAGCATTACCTTGTAAAAAAGGCATGCCTGAACCGTCTTCATTGTACGCGCTTCCCGGAGGAGACTGCCCCATATTTATATTAGCGACATCAGCCAGCTCTTTTTTTTCTAAATGGCTATTCAACAAATAGTCGTGGCCATATTTTCTGTATAAAGTTTCCATCGCCAACAAGACCTCATCCCACATCAGTATTGACGAATCAATACTCCACAACAAATCCGCGATGCGCTTTTGGTCACCGAGAGGCGGGATTCTGAATTTTTGCTCGGCCAAAACCTTCCATTTAATCGTCGGTGACAAGGAACCCTCTGAGACATCGACCGCTCTATGCATAAATACATCCGAATGCATGAAAAATGGTAAAAGCTCCGGGAGAATCACAGCAGGATTGGCCCGTACAACCATCGCATGCGCCGAACAGATACCATCAAAGTCAACAATAGCCGCTTTACGCTGATAGGCACGGCGCTTACCAAAAATAATATCCCACGGATACACTCGTAACTTAGTCCCTTTAACGTCAGACGGATGCCCTTTTCTCTTTATGTGGATACAATCCGGATCAAGATGCTCTCAACTCCCAGACGTTTTCCGCTCCAATCGGGAAATTGTCACCGCCTCAAGCTGGAAAGTGCACCTTTTCTGTTCTTTCTTTAGCCAAAAACCTTTCGCGGCCAGACCAAATCATAATGGGCACTGCGGCCTCTGCCAGATAATTGTCGTAAAATCTTCTTATCAAGCATATCCGAGATCTCGCGAAATGCGGTAGCACGGCTAACTTTAACAATACTTACGTATTTACGCGTGGTCAGCCCGCCGATAAAATTTCCCTGCCCAGCCTCAAGAATACGATTCACAACCTTCTTCTGGCGCTGGTTAAGCTCAGTTTGAGCATGTTGATTCCAAAAATCCACTCGCGCAAAAACACTAGCGATAATATCTTGGGAATGCTCAATGGATGCGCTAACAGATTTAATAAACCATAAATACCACTTAGTCACATCAGCATGATACTTTTGCACATCCTCCATAATCTTGTAATACTCATTTCTTGTGCGCATAATCTCAGAAGAAACGCTGTAGAACCTAACTTTTAATTTTTCATCCTGCGCCAGGGCCATATCGGTTAATGCCCGCGCTAATCGGCCATTGCCATCTTCATAAGGATGGATTGTCACAAAACGTAAATGCGCAGTTGCCGCGCGCAATATCCCGTCCATAGAGCCTTTTGAAAAATTCCACCACTTCAAAAATAACTTCATTTCTTGATCAAGGCGCTCTCTTGGCAGCGCTTCAAAATGTACTTTTTCCCTGCCGATAGGCCCAGATACTATCTGCATAGGCTCATGCCCCCGTAATTTACCCACCATTATTTTTCTTAAGCCAGAATGTCCCGAGGGAAATAATGCCGCTTGCCAATTGTTAAGCCGCCCTAAAGTCATGGGTTTATCGTGATAGCGGACAGCATCTAACAAAATATCTACAAGGCCGTCAATATTACGGTCATGCGTTCCAACGCCTCTTGGCAGGCCAAGCCTAACAGCAACCGAAGAGCGAACAGAATCCCGGTTAAGTTTCTGCCCCTCAATTTCCGCAGTCCGTACAGCTTCTTCAACCAATACATCAGCTTGCGCCTGAGTTCCAAGCTTAATATCCAAAGACGCAACACGGCCTAATAATTTCCCTTGTAAAACTCTCAGCTGGCTTAAAGGCTTAAGCAGGATTGTTTGGTCATATTTAAAATCAAACCAATTTTTATCTTCCCAGATATATTTCATCTATTTCCTTCCTTGAAGCAATTAGGCATATTAATCGCTTCAATATCTGAAGCAATTATAACGCATAATCGCATCTAAATCAAGGATTATTCACCATAATTATAGTAATAAATTACCATAATAAAAAGCGCCAGGCACCTTTCTACTCTTTAATTTTATGGCGGTATTTAATGACCCTGGCTTTTTCCAGAGTAATCAGCCCCTCTTCAACTACTTCATCTAAAAACGGCATAATGGTATTTAATTTTTCTTCCGTATCTACGATTTCAATCACCACTGGCAGATCTTCGGATAAACGAAGTAATTTTGCCTAATGCAGGCGGCTGTCTGAGACGTCTCCCAGACGTCTCCCACGTCTCCCAGACGTTTTCCATTCCAATCGGGAAAACGTGCCTGTTTTTTTATTAACAATCTCCCTACTTACAACAGAATCCTTTTGATAACTTAATGAATCTGCCAAATTAAACGCGGCTGCTTTCATATTAACCTTCCAGCACCTTTTTTAGCGTCGCTAAATCTTTTTTAACTAACCCTATGTCATTAGCAAACTGTTTATCTTTCATGCCCGGCTGCTGAAAAATAGTAAAAATAACTTCACTTCCTGTGCCATTTGGCACAACGCGCATAGGAATAAATAGTTCCGCCCCAGGAACAGTTACATAATGATCCAGAACTCTGAAATCATTAACCGGAGCAATACGCATTTTTATAGGCCCCTGGACAGTCTCAATTACCCAATCATTATTTACCTTTTTAATTGAGCGGCAAAATGTCTTTGCCCATTTTGGCATATTCTTCAGGTTGGCCACAAATGAATAAACTTTTCCGGGCTTAGAATCAATAAATATAGTTAATGTTTTTGATCTCATTTTTTTCCTAATTATACACATCTTTTCTGTTACTAATGCGCAAAATAAGAATTAAAATTTCTCGCTCTGATATTTTATAAATAACTCGGTAATCGCCCCAACGGTAACGCCAATACCCCTGAAACTCTCCTTTTAATGGTTTTCCTAATACTTTAGGATCTTGGGCAAGATAATTCTCGATGCGGGAAAGAATCTTTTTAACCGTAGTTTTATCAAGCTTCTTTAAGTCTTCTTCAACAGAATCAAGATAACTGACTTTATACACCGATTTTCTTTCTTAGCTCTGTGCCGGAAATAATCCTAGATTTAGGATCATTAAAGCGGTCTTTGGCTATCTGGGCATCGACATACTCTTCTAAATAATGCGCCAGGGCCTCGGTAACATAGAAATTTTGACTGCGGTTAGTTGCTTTAGAAAGTAACGATAGCTTATCAGCCAACTCTGCCGGTAAACGAAACGCTTTTAATGTAGTCATGATTTTATCCTCCTTATGCAATATAAGTATAACATTGTTATACAAGTATTGCAAAGTAAATTTTTCCTATTTTTCAGCAATGACCAGCATTTCAAAATTTTCTGCCGTCAGTTTATCTTGCCTTGAGAATGCGCCAAGCTTTGCTCCAAAAATATCAATTTTCTTATAGCCGAGTGATTTTAAGAGCCAGGTTATTTCACTCGGGACATAATAACGCTCGTTACACTTAAGCTCCATTTTCTTGCCGGAATCGTCCTCAAAAACAGCAGTGTTATGATCACGGAAAGTCTCGAGATCAAAGGAGCACTCCTTACACTGAGACTGGCCTTCTTTCTGCGCCGACTTATAGAATTCATTGACAGAATAAAACAGCGGGAACAATCCGTTTAATGTAGTAAAAATGAGCTTGCCTTTACTTTTAAGCGATTTTGTTGCTTCTTTTAGGATCTCAAAGTTCATCTCATCTGTTTCCATAAGAGAAAACCCGCCTTCGCATAGCATAATTGCCAGATCAAATTCGCCGTAAAACGGAAGATTGCGGGCATCTTGTGTTTGGAAGTCGATGGTCAAGCCTGCCTCTTGCGCCTTTTCCCTTGCCCTTTTGATCTGGTTCTCGGAAAGGTCAACGCCGATCACATTATATCCCCTCTTTGTCAGTTCAATCGCATGACGGCCGGTACCACAACCGATATCGATAATCTTTAAGGAGTTATCGCGGGCTATCTCCTCTTCGACAAAATCACATTCACCCAAGGTGCCTTGCACATAAACTTCCTTATCATATTTATTGGCATAATCCTCAAATAGTAACTCATACCATTGTTTCATTTTAAATCTCCCGGTGGTTTTCCAGCCCAATCACTTAATTATCATATACCCGGCAACTAACAAAAGGCAGGCGCCGAAGATTTTCCGTAAAACCACATCAGAAAAACCAACAGCAAGTTTTGCACCTAAAAATCCGCCTAAAACAAAACCCAAACAAATCATTCCGGCAACCGGAAGGTTAACGTATCCCTGTTTATAATAAGTCATGGCTGCCAACAACCCAATGGGCGGGACCAACATCGCTAAAGTAGTCCCTTGCGCTGCATGCTGAGAAAAACCAAAAATATAAACCAGGCATGGCACAACTATTATACCGCCTCCTATGCCGATTAACCCGCTCATCATCCCGGAAAACAAACCAATAATTAAGCATAAAAGTAGACTGGCCATCTTTACCTCCGATTTAACATTGTTACACCCCAATCCCCCAGACGCTTTCCATCCCAATCGGGAAATTGTCACCAACTCACCTCCAGCCTTCCAGACGCTTTCCACGCCAATCGGGAAATTGTCACCGCCTCAAGCTGAAAAGTGCACCTTTTGCAAAAATATAACCGTCCCATTTATCTCAATATTGTATACCCAGTAAAAGGGGGCCTGGCCCCTTTCCTCTTTTAGTTATTTCTATTTATCAAATTCACTACTAGCGTAACGATGATATCCCGCTCGCTGGGTTTACTTTCAGCAATCATTAAAGTTAAAGCGACTAAAGCATTATCTGCGATGCGCTTTGAGCCGTCCTCTTTATGTAAAAGGCCGTTCTTCTCTAAAAACCATAAGAATATTGAAGCAGCAATACGTTTATTACCATCAGCAAACGAATGATTTTTAACAATAAAATAAAGGAGATTCGCTGCTTTTTCCTCTACGCTGGGATATAAATTCTTCCCGTCAAATGTTTGATAAATCGAAGATATGGAGCTCTTGAAAGATTCATCTCGCTCTACGCCAAAAAGACTTGAACTTCTGACTTTAGCCTTAAGCTTATTTACAGCTTCAATTACAAACTCGTAATTTAAAATAAACTTTTCTTCTTTTGAAGTCTTACTTATCTTAAGCCGTTTATAATCATAATCATCTAATAACCCAAGTGCATAATTATAATCGCCGATAACTTCAAGTAACCCCATTGCCTCTTCATATCCAAGCTGCTTACAATCTTTCATACTACTAATAAACTTTACTGCACGCTGCAAAGCCTGAAGTTTTAAAGTTTGCTCCTTTAGGCGTTTTTTATTTAACGTATAACCATCTATTAGATGCCTCTTAAGAATATTTGTAGCCCAAATACGAAACTGTGTGGCACGAGAAGAATTAACCCTATATCCAACCGAAATGACCACATCAAGGTTATAAAATTTTACCGGCTTATCTGATAAAGGAATGTGCAAAAAATGCACATTCCTTTTTTCTTCTAACTCTTTAGAAAGAAAAATATTCCCCAGATGCTTGGTAATAACACTGCGTTCTGTTTTAAAAAGTCTCGCAATTTGCTCTTGCGAAAGCCAAACTGTTTCCTGCTCAAGTTTCACCTCAAGCTGGATTTTCTTGTCTTTAGCTCGATAAATAACGATTTCGCCCTTTGGCTGTATCTTTCTAATCTTATTTTTCATAATATTTCCTAGACGTTGTTTCCTAGACGTTTTCCATCCCAATCGGGAAATTGTACTCACCCCAAACTAGAAAGTGTACCTTTTTGATCCTTTTCTTCGTCAGAGCCTCGAAAGTAGAGTAGTAGACAGTTTACGTAACTCTCTAATCACCAAATTGATATGTAAGAAATACGTTGTCAATTTTTGCTATATTTTATTCTTGAAGAGTAATATTTACTTCAGAACTAATTGAAATATAAATAATTACGTACACTGCTCCTGTCATAATCTATCAACCTTTATTTCTTATTTTCGCACTTATTACACAACTCGGGATCCTTACCCGATGGCCGCACGCCGAAAAGCGTCTTCGCGATCAGCCGGTACAAAAATCCTTCCAGTGGCACCTTACACTTTTTGCATTTCTTAGTCATTACGATACCCCCTTCATATTCCGATTGTCCCCTTAGGCTAATCGTGCACTATTCGTGCAAATCGTGCACTTGTCCGATATGTCCGATAAATGTCCGAAATCACTCGCCAACCTCACCTACTGGGTCGATTGACTCGGTCAATGACTCACTTCTCCTCTCATCCTTCAAGAATGTTGCAATCACGGAACTGATCTGTTTAAACGCAACCGGATAATAATCCCACACCTCGACACAAAGATTCACAATTATTGAATTCTCATTCAATCGTTTCACCTTGTACTTCTCATGAACATGACCGCAGAAATTCCAAGGCACATTTGGATCAGCATCCTCGGCCCGGTGCGTCATGCAGATATCCTTCGAACCATAATGAATATATATCTTCGAGATGATCGTATTAAGGCTATTGTGCCGGTCATGGTTGCCTTTGATGAAAATAAACTTGCCATTCAACCGCTTTTCGAACTGACGATATTTCTCTACTCCACCTTCTTTGCCGCCTTTAAAGATGAAGTCGCCCAGAAAGAAAACAGTATCGTCCGGCTTAACCCGCTCATTGTGCTTTCGAATGATCGTTTCATTCATTTCCTCAGCCGTCTCAAACGGCCTCTTGCAATATCGGATGATATTGAAGTGCGAGAAATGATAATCTGATGTCCACCAGTAGTTCATTATCTGATCCTATTAATCTCTTCTTCCGCCGTCTTTAATTTCTTCAAAACGCTCTCAAAGGATGGAGGATCCTCAAAAAACATTTCCTTCATTTGCCTATAGTCATCATTTAGCAAAACAAGATGCTCATCCAGAGGCACTAATCGAAGAGTGCCGGGTTTTGCTAAATCATAATGCGCCTTACTGTCTTTAAAAAATAGGGCCTTATGCTCAGCGACTTTTATCAATAGGTCAATATTCTGAATGGCTTTGACATAAATAGGAGAATCAACCATCTCACCTACGTCGTAGTAATGACGCGACATCCTTGTCCGTAACTTTGAGCCATGGCTTATTGCATGCAATATTGTCGCTTTTTCCCAAAAGGTTCTTTCGGCTCCCAAAACACGTACCTGCGCGCCTTCTATATCCACCTTACCGGCCGCGTTAGAAACATACGGTTTAATAGACATAACCTCAACAGGCCAATGATCCGATCTCGCGCCGAGTTCAATTTTTACAACGGGTTGGACATAACTGCTCTTGCCATTCTCGATAACGCTGGGATACGTAAATAAAACGGTTTGATTATCCGGGTCATCGGGATCCAATTTGATTTCCCATTTTCCGATGTCAGATAAAACGGCTCCAATTTTGTCCTTCAACTCAGGGATGATTATATCAGCAATCTTCTCTTGGCATGCTTGCTTCAAACGATCCAGCCTTCGCTGATTTTCTTTACTGCTTTGTTTTCTATCGGGCTCAATTGATTCTTCGCTTGTTAAAAAAGTCCTTTCGATAGAAACATCAACATCTTCAGAAAACCGCTTGATAACGTTATAACACTTAGAAAGCGACGTGCCTCCCTTAAACGTCAAGTGATTGCCTGATTCAGGTAATAAAAAAAGTATTTTGAGTATCCAACACACCCAGAAATCTTTTTCTATAAGTTGAGGCGTGACATCTAATTCATTCGCGACGACATCAAAATATACTTTTTTATCTGAATCCTTTAATAACAAAAAATTATCCATAAACCTCTCACTCTTGTATTTTTCTAAAGATATTGCCTATCCATGCTGGCGCATAACGAATATCATTCATAAGCGTGCTTTTATCATCATTAGACAATCGTCTCTTAAGTTTTGAAATTACAGTTGAATCTATATTAATCTGCTTTAAATAACGCAGGGCTTGAATGACTAATCCGCTTATCCGTCCGGCTGTTGCCATGTTTTTCGGCGTTGTTCTTTTTAAAACAATCTTCCTCTTCCCAATTTGCACTTTACGATTAGGGCCGTCCGTGAAAAAAACAATCTTTGCCGGAACCTGTTCTGTTAATCCTAATAGATTGGCGGCGTATGCGCCGGAAGACTGAATTTTCAAGTTATCTCGTCCCACCAGTGCTTGTGCGATACGATCATAATTAGGCGGAAGGTCGCCAAAATCTGGATGTTTTGCGGGGTAATCGTACAATCCTCGAGCCAAACGACGTATAGTCCCTGATTTAGTCAGACGTCCCAACGTTTGATCTACAGCCATACGGCTTCCAAGGTTCAGAAACTGCATTGGAGTGAAGACCCAACCCCTATGCCTTCCGAATATCCTGCTAAGTATCTTATTATCAATGCTTTGTGCCATTTATATCACCTCTCTCTTGTCAGAAAAAATATACACTTTTTCTGACAAAAAGTCAACCTATTTTTATGCTACCAGCATATATATCCCAAATGTCCACTGGAGTTCATTAATAGGGACAACGACTATTTTCGCTGCTGTTTTGCCCCTTTTTCAAAACCAATAAACAATATCTTAAACATTACATTTTAGAACGTCAAAACCCTGTCGCTTTCTTTGATAATCTCATACATATCTTTCATTGTATTGATTGGGCACATTTTAATGCAGTATCAGAAAATTAAGCGCTGCTCCCATGATAATACTAATAGCTATCATAATAAGAACCGATTTAATCAAGTCTTTTAAGCCCAATTCTTTCCACAGAACTATAAACGTAGCAACGCAGGGAAACGATATGGCAAGTAATGTTGCTGCAATAAAAAGCTGTTTAGCAGAAAGCATTAACGGCATTAACATACCGACTGCTACATCTTTTCTTAAAAATCCGATAACCAGAGCAACTATGGCTTCTTTTGGCAATCCGAATAAACCGCTGATGATCGGCGCAAAGATGCCGGATACGATATTAAATAAATTAAAGTAGATAAGAATATTTATTACCGCGATACCTATAAGTACAACCGGTACCGCCTCGATCAAAAATCCCCTAATGCGAAAATACAATTTTTGCCCCAACATACGTAGTGGAGGAAATCTGTAAGGAGGAATCTCTAATAAAAATTCCGGGCTATAACCTTTTAAAGTATGATTTAATATCAGCCCTAATACTAGAATCAGAAAAAACAATACCAGATACACGCCGCCTACATAAAATCCGCCAAATTTACCTAATAAACCGAATATCATTGCTTGTAAAGGTACACAGGGCACGCCGATAGAAATAATAGTAGAGGCGATAAACCTCTCTCGTTTAGATTCTAATACCCGAGTAGACAAAATACCGGGAACGTTACAGCCGAAACCTAAAAGCACTGGAATAATAGCATAACCATGCAGGCCCAACCGGTGAAGAAGATTATCCAGCAATATTGCCAGGCGCGGTAAATACCCTATGTCTTCTAAAAGACTTAAGATAAAATAAAAAGATATGACATAAGGCAACACCATTCCGAATTCAATATAAGGAGCCGTAGTCAACACGCCAAGAGACTGCTTAAAATCAATCTTTCCGCTGATCAAATCACCGATAAGCAAATGAAACCAAAAACCTTTTTCTTGCCAATGCAGGGCCATTTTTTCTAATACCGGTTGATAAAGATTAACAAATACTGGGTCGGTTATCTTACTGATTATCAGTTCACCTACAAAACGCACAATTTTAAATGAAGCGTAAATAATTCCTGCTGCCATTATCAAGCCGGTTAACGGCCGAACAGATGCGTCCTCTAACATCTCTCTAAAACTATGATGGCGATGTTCCAAATGCTGGACTTGCTCAATAATCCTTCCTATTTCTTTCCAACGTTCTTCATTGGACAGCTTACCTCTCGGTATAGGGGCTGCCTCTTTTATTCTTTCGATTAGTAACTTTATGCCCATTCCGGTTACTGCGCAGGTCGAGATCACCGGAACATGCAAAATCTCTTCTAACTTCTTAATACTAATGCTAACCCCTCTATGGACAGCATCATCACACATATTCAAACACACAATTGTCGGAAATCCTTCTTCAATCAGCTGTAATGTTAGAAGTAAATTCCTCTCCAAATTGGTTGAGTCAAGGACATTAACTACTACAACTTCATCCTTAGAGTATTCTTTTAACAAAGATACCGCCACCTCTTCTGCGCTTGAAGTAGACTCTAATGAATAAGTTCCCGGCAAGTCTACAATCTCAATTTTCTCATCTCCTAAGCGTAAATAACCACTTGATAACTCTACGGTTGTACCGGGATAATTTGAAGACATTACCTGGACTCCGGTAAGACGGGAGAAAACTACACTCTTGCCAACATTAGGATTACCGATCAAATAAATCTTTTTTATCATTCCGGCTCCACTATTACTTTAGCTGCTACACCATGGCCTAAAGCTAAAATACTTCTACCTGCCTTAATAACCACCGGGCCTCGTAATCCAACATGACTAAGCTTAGTGATCTCTTTGCCCTTATACACACCCATATTCATTAGCCTATCTTGTAAGTTTGTACCTCCCAAGATTTCTATAACCTTACCCTTATGATTTGCTTTAATTTGTGCTAAAGATATTTTCTTCATATTTTTTTCCCATTCTTCCTTGCCTCTTTTAGCACCATATCAAGCCGCCTGCCGCCTACTAGTATTTCTTTTTGCTTCCTAGTTAACCTTTTAATTGTTTTTTCAAGTTTAAACGCGGGCTTAAACTGATGATATTTCTTTTTCCAAACGAGCCTTACCGGCCTCCTGTCTCTTGTGTATTTAGCGCCCTTTCCCTTGTTATGTAATTCAATGCGTTTTTTTATATGCGGGGTATAGCCGGTATAAAACGTATCATCCCCACACTCCACAATATAAACCCAAAATTTACCTTCTCGTTTAAATTTTCTACGCTTACGCTTGCGGGTTTTCATGCCTCTTTAAATCTTCTTTTGCCTTTTGCAACCTTTCAAGAAATGGATCTTTTTTAAACTGCGAATTCCAACGTTTGATAATCATCCATCCGCCAAAACGCATCGAGGCATTTCTCCATGGCCTGTACCATTTTCTCCACCCCAGTCTGATATTATGCAAAAAGAAAACTATTCTGGGAAAAGAAATAATATGCACTCCTAACATAAACATATATTTAAAATGGTAAAACTTGCCCATAATCTTCCTGATAGAATCCTGCATCTCTTCGGCATTCATAGGCTGGTCAGGCTCAAAAAGCGGGAAATTTCCGTCATAATACTCCCAACCAACATCCTGAATCGGATAAATCCTGTTTTGCTTTATAAGCCTGCGCCTTAATTCTGTCCCGGGAAGAGGCGTCGGCATTAGAATTTGTATAGTGTCAATCTTGGCTTTTTTAATAAAACTTTTAAACCGCTTTACCCTTTCTTTAGCCGGCATCTTAAAATTTACGCTTTCCTTTAATGGATAACCAAAAATAAACATCCCATGCACTAAAAATCCGAATTTATGAAAAATCTTTGTCAGGGCAATCATCCCTTCGGGCAGCAGATGTTTTTTCATCGCAATCAGCTCTTCTTCAATAGGCGATTCAAAGCCAATCGCTACCGTAGTAATGCCTGCCTTACGCATCGCAGAAAGAAGCTCTGTATCTTTAGCTTTATCAAGCCTTATCTGAACGGTAAAATCAAGCCTCCTGCCGATATTTTTTTGATAATCACTAAGCATGTTGCAAAACCTGATTGTTTCTTCCCGCTCTTGACCAAAAAGATCATCAACGATAAAAAAATACCTGGCATCATTGGTCTCAAGAAGAAAACTGATAGTCTCAAGCAGGCGCTCAGGAGAAGCGCTTCTTGGCTTACCTTTAACGGTGCAAAACTCACAATCCATCCCGCAGCCTCGTATCCTTCCAACTGGATAAACTTTAATCTTGGCATAACGCACTAAAGAAAAATCCGGTAGGGGAAACTTTTCAAAATCCGTCAGAGGTTCTCTTTTTGGAGTCAATATAACCTTGCCATTATTTAAGTAGGCAATACCTTTTACCTTACTGACATCTGCTGAGATTTCTATAGCCCGAAGAAACTCTCTGATAGTTTCTTCTCCTTCGCCGATAAATACATAATCAATGCCAGAATTTAATGCCTCAATGATATTATCTTCAACAAAATGCTGTCCGCCGGCAATAGTCAAAATCCCCTTATCTTTATAAAAACGGGCGATTTCATAAAGCCTAGGGGTGGTGCTTGTCAGGCCTCCATATAATCCGACAACATCCGCTGGCCTGTATCGTTGTAAAAACTCATGGTCAGCTCCGGCTAAGTCGCTTTTGGGGCCATATCTACGCAGGTTATTCTCGTCAATAACCTCAACATCCCAGCCTTCCATATTATTTATGACGCTAGCAATAGAAACCGGGCCCAGCGCTGTAGTTTGATTGGCAATACCGGAATAAATGTTAAAAGCAGGATAAGCCGGAATTACGAGCCTGAATCTTTTTCTTTTACCAGATTCTATTCTATGCATGTTTCTTTCTTAATCTATTAACTATTGACATACGCCCTTCCTTTTTACCATCCGGATTCAATTTTTTTCTGGCAATAATAAGCCATCGCGTAATAAAATAAACAACTACTGCAAGTATTATTCCCAAGACAATGCTTCCGATAAATAAAGGAAAATAAAGATGAAGCAGTTGTTTATAGTTGAAATGTTTAAAAGTATCCCAATATAATGGCGGATAACTTTTACCAAAAATAAACCTGCCTATATTATAACCTGCCCATGTTATAAAAGGAAATGTCAGAGTTGTAGAAACATTAGTCCCAAGCAAAATCGCAAATTTGTTTACCCGCTTTATAAAAAATGCTGCGACAACTACCATAATCGTATGAAAACCATATAAAGGAGTTATGGCGATGAAAACACCTACCGCAATACCCAAGGCTATTTCGTGAGGAGTATTATTAAGCTTAAAAAGCGCAATAATACGCTGTTTTAGGGTTGGTTTTACTACAGTAGGAATATTACTTTTCATCAGGCAAATGGCTTAACATGCGCATAGTATAACCTAGGCCGCTTGAGCCTTTAATTACTAGAGGAATACGGTATTTATCTTTGCTGATCCAAATTTCAAATTTAGGCGGCTCGCTCGTAAAATGATAGGCCATAAATTTTTTAGCATTAACTTTTATTTCTTCAATGGAGGATAGGGTAATTTTATACTCATCCGGAAAACGCACATCAAAACTCCATCCTATTTGAAAATCACCTTCTTTGCGGAGGCTAAAAGGGAGCAATATCGCATTATGAATCGGTCCTTTTGCTTTATAAGAATACTCTTTTACTAATTTGTCGTTTTTATATTTTTTTACTACCAGCGAATTAGTTTCGGAAAAATATTCCTCCGTAATATACTCTTTTGATAAAGGCCAGGATATAGAGCGCTCCACTCTAAACGGTAGGCCTGTTTCTGGGTCGGAGTATATTTTTTCTAAATCTTTAAAACCCGTTACAATAGTATGAAAAGTTGTAAGTTTTAGTTTACGATTTTGATAGTCTACTACCCCCAGGTCGTTATATTCAGCCTTACCCAAACCATTAATTGTATAGACGATCTTCTCCTCTGTAACATCTGTTGCAAACGCCTGGATCCCCGCAGAAAACAGCAATAATGAAACCATAATAATTAACAACTTATTCATTTCTGTTTATTCCTATGTTTTTCCGTAGGTACAAATTCCATATATTTTCCCAACATCAGGCGAGTCTGCGCATCTAAAGCAGGAGTTGAGCCCACAATAATCAATATAAGCGGCACAAGCACCCACTCTAAAGTCATTATGATGTTTTTCGACCATTTTACATCAGGAGGCCTGGGAGGAAGTATAGTGCGGCTTAACAATATCCAGGCTAAACTCGTCGCTATCGTAATATTAAAAAGATTCCCGGCAATTCTCGGCAGATTATATCCGATAGGAACCTGATTAAAACGAATCCCGCCAAACAATATCGGCAAAGACGGTACAATCGTAATCATCCCCACCCATATCGCCCAAGTAACATGGTTTTCAAGCAAATGATAGGACCTTCTGATCTTTTTTGTAAAGGGGATATGCCTGTCTATGAGAAACCTGCTGACTACATAAGGGAAATTTTCCACTCCCCAGGCCCACCTTCTTTTTTGCTTATACTGCATGATAATGGTTTTAAAAAGATTACTTGAATACGCCATATCCATGGAGACAGTGACATGCAAAGGAACAACCTTATAATCACCTTTATAAAAAAGGTACGCCTTCCAATATATTACTGAATCATCGGAAATCATATTTACCGGCCAATAATTAATATCGATAAGTGTCTTAAAACTCATACTATGGCTTGAAAAAGTAACGAATTTTTCAATACGCATGCTTTCTATCATTTGGGTGAAAGACGAACTAATTTCTACCAAACGCGCAAATGATGGGGCATACCAGACATTATTGTTATAAACCGGTATAGGCTGATAGCTTGCCTGATGCGGCTTAGGGGTGGTCAAAAAATTATAGCTAAGGCAGGAAAAATATTCTTTTCCTATACAAGTATCTGCATCAAAACAAGAAATAATGACGTCTTCGTAAGGAATTTTTTTACCTTCAATAACTTCCTTGCCTCTTTTTGCCGCCCAAGTAGCGTTTGCCCCTTTTGTATTTGTTTCTCCGGCAAGGCCGCTGGGATGATATACCGTTAAATAAACTAAAAACTCATTACCAAACTCTTGCTCTAAAATTTTTGCTGTTTGATGGGCAATAGGGTTACGCTCCTCAAAAGATACGACGACAATAATCCTATCTTTAAGATAATTAGCTTTTTTTATCGCTGCTAAAGATGCCCGTAAAATCTCCGGCCCTTCTTTATATATCGGGAAAATTACTAAGTGATAAATTTTATCCAAGCCACGGCAAGCAAAAGCAGTCCTACACTCAGTGAGCCAATCTTTATTCTTATATTTACTTATTGCCCTACGCGCAATAAGTAAAAGAATCGTCAAATACATGGTGCGGACAATCCAGTAAAAATCAAAACTAATAATTACAACCGCGCAAACTATCGGTTTTAAAAACGCAAGTAAAAAAACAACGCCGAGAATGCCCCATGAAAAAGCCCCAGGAATAATCTCAAGTGTCCGCGTAATGATATCTTTTTTATTCTTCATTTTTATTTTTTATGAGCTCCTGCAGGTTCAAGTCTAAAAACTTCTTCTTTAACTCTATTTTATAAACGTTTTCAAAGGTTTTCCCGGTTTCAAGCCTTTCTGAATCATAAAAATATAAAGTGTTTGTATTTTCGTCATAAACAATACTTGGATCTTTTTTGTTTAACTCAAATAACAAAATTGGTTTTGCCTCCGGCCTTAATTCTAATATTTGTATTGCTTTATCTGCCTGTAATATCACATAATTATTGTTAACAAGCCAAAACACATCGCGAATATCAAGCTTAGGTAAGTCTAGGATAATCGAGCTTGTAGGCTGCAATATGCATACTCCGATTTTATGCCTGTTAAAATACAGTATCTTTTTTCTATCATAAGATAACTTACAATTAAGTGGCAGGCTATCAAGCGGTAATATCTGCCCGACAAGTTCAAAATCATTACCTTCAAGATCAGACCTGGAAATAACCCCGGCTTCATTATCAAAAAAATATATTGCGTTCTTTTCTTTATCAACATAAAACCAGGAAACATTTTCTTTATTTAATTTTTTGATATCCGGCCTTAAAGGAAAAAGAATTATTTTATCATAAGTGGACAATTTTCCCGGGCTTACTGTTATCTTAGCCGTCCAAGGGTAGCGGTCTTTTAATCTTAATTCAAAAACATATTCACCAGGCAGGAGCTCGTTAATAGTCAGGGGGGTTTTATCTTTAAGCAGCTTACCATCAAGATAGATATCCGCCCCTTCAGGCTGCGTCTTAAGAATCAGTAAACCTGTTTTTGTAAATTTAAGTTTCCGCAGGTCAAATTTATAACCTAATGCGTAAGCCAAAAGAAGTGGTAATCCGACAATAAACACAATTATACTGATATAAAAAAGAACTGACCGGATTCTCTGTGAATAGAAGCTACCTATTGTTTTTTTTCTGCGAAAAGTCATATTTATCTACTTGTGCTTATTCTTATAAATAACTGCCCACGTAAGCAGCGTAAAAAATGCGATAATTAAAATAAATTCTAATGCCTCATCATAAATCTGGCCTAATCCAAACATTAAAACATCCTGGTAAATTTCCAGGGAAAAAATAATTAATATTGTCGTAAATAATGAGGGTAGCTCTTTTTTTATCCAAAAAAATTTTAGTTCTGATAAGTACGCTTTAGTATTTAATAAGCGCAGCGGATGCGGAAAATATTTAGAAGCAGATTTACAATAATCCTTATAATCTTTACCAAATCTATCAAGAAGCATTTTTTCTTCTTTATTGACTTGGGGCAGATAAATAATAATGTAGGCCAAGAAGAATAAAAGCAATACCCACCATTTGAATAAAACTGAAATTACTCCTACTCCGATCAACAACGTGCCAAAATACATTGGGTTTCTCATAAGGCGATAGGGGCCATTTACCACCAGCTTATTACCTCCATGAGTTTTTTCCTCTTTATAACCTCTTGCTAAAATACGCAAAGCAAACCCGGAAAAAACTAAAATTAACCCGGCAATATCAAAAAATTCTTCCATCCCTTCTCTACCCCAATCAGGAATTACATATTTTTTTAAAATAACTGATAAAATTACTGCTAAAAAAACAAGTGTCCCTTGAAGTTTAATCCGTTTTTTCATTAAGTTTCCTTTTTTTAAAAATTATTATTAATTTGTCTGCAATAATAAAAAATACAACCATTGCAGTAAATAACAAAAAAATCAGGTGAAAGCCTATTTTAGCCTTAACAACTTTTGCCAAAGGAACGTTATTTATGTTTAAAAAAACACATGCGAAGCTATTTTCATAGATATTTCTCCAATTATTTGCTTCGTTAAAAAAAACATTCTTCAAATCAGGTAATTTCAACCATACCGTAATCTTGGATGAGTTGATGTTAAAATTATTATTGGTTGTTTTTACTTCTTTAAAAATCGAATCAGCCGAAGGCCTTCCTGAAAGAGCAGAAAAAATCTGCGCGCCTACACTTAAATTAGAATTAACAATATCTAAAGAATTTGAATTTAATTTTATTGTTTCAACAACCGGATCACAAAATTTGTTTATAATAAACGGAGTAAGTTTAAAAAATTGGTAAATTTTCCCGGTTAAAAGCCGGTAATAAGTTGACCCGGAGAAGCTTAGATCTACATTCTTCTTATCAAAATTAACTGTTGGATGAATTAATAATAACATAATACAAAATGAAATTATTATAGTTTTATACCTAATAGAATATATTTTTTCAAGCAGCAAAGATGAAAAAAAGAATAACCCGACTGCTCCCTGAGCCGAAAATAATCGGTAGGGATATTTACCAAATATTACGGCGCTTCCTAAAACAAACCCGTAAAAAAAAATAACTGCTAAATCTCTTCTTTTTAAATGCAGGCATAATGAAATGACGCTTAAAATTATTAATATTGGGCTGTAATTTATATAATCTATTTCACCGTGGCCAAGCCAAGAAACTTGATTAATATATTTTGCTTGGTGAAAAATAAGCGGAAAAGCAAATAACAATGAAACGACAACTAAAGATATACAAAATCTTCTATAATCTTTAATAAAAATTCCCATTACAAAAAAAGAAATTACTAAAATTAGTGAACTACCAAAATGCGTGTACAGCGCAATTGTCAACAATAGGCTTGACCTGACAAAACTTCTTTTCTTTACAAAAAACAGGCTCCACAAACCAAAAATTATCGCTAGGCTTGCTGGAATATTGTCACTAATGCAGGCATAAAATGGCAAGAAACTGCTTAATGCAACTAAATTGATAAAAGCTACCCTATTATTTACCAGGCTGCGTAATATAAACCATAACGAAATAAAAAAAACGGGGATAATCAGAATCTCTGTCATAAATACAGATTTTATCCCTACTAATCCAAAAAAACTAAGTACTGTAAGGATAAGATGATACACAGGCGGATAGAGATGTGGCCTACCAAAAGGAGCAAACGACCACCAATCCCAACCAACCCAACCTCCTGATTCTATAAAACCGTTAGCAACGGCTAAATGATAGTATCCGTCTAAAAATTGCGGATAAGGGCCGATTTTTACCGCCAAGAATATAAGCCTTAAAACAGAAAGCAGGCAAAGCAAGGCTATCAATCCTAAACCTATTAAATCAAAATATTTATTACTATTCCGCTCTACCAAGGCTACAGCCACTTAATTCCTCTCCTAAAATCATTTTCAGGACTTCATACGCTACCACTAATCCGAAAATACCTGTCATATATGAAACTGAGCCTATGGGGACACGTTCGCGGCCGCGCCGATATTCCTTTTTATCCTTAACAATCTCTCCCTTAGCATTAAGGGCCTCCTGTGTAGAATAAACACAGCGCACCCCTTGAAAGACTCCTTTGCTTTTGAGCCGCTTACGCAGCCTTCTGCCAAGTGAACAATTAGTCGCTTCTTTTAACTCTCCGACGCGCACAGAAAATGGGTCGATACGCCCGGCAGCACCTAACGAAGAAATAAAAGGTAATTTTTGCTTAACGCAAAATGCCACTAAATCCGCTTTTGGTTTAAGGCTATCAATGGCATCGATCACAATCCCGGGTGAAGGCAATAAAATTTCTTCAAGATTTGACTCATCAGCAAAAAGCTCGTGGGTCTTTACCTTACAACGTGGATTAATTTTTTTAACCCTTTCCTGGGCAACAACAACTTTCGGAATGTCCAGATTCTGTTCTAACGCTAGAAGCTGACGATTAAAATTAGCGGGTTTAACAACATCAAAATCTATTAAAATAAATTCTCCTATCCCGGAACGCGCTAATGCTTCTAAAGCAAATGAACCCACTGCCCCTAATCCAAAAATAGTAACCTTCGCTTTATGTAAGCGCGAAAGCGCATCTTCCCCTAAAAGCTGGGATAACCTGGAAAATTTTTCATCAATAATCATTTAGAGTAAAATATCCTTTCTGCATTAGCAAAACTAATACGCGCAACTTCTTCTTCACTACGATTGATCCGGCACCTTAAAGATATTCGGTCATTCCGTCATAAGCTGCCACTATATCTTGGCCTAAGGTTTGAGATAATTCTTCGGCTTTTAAATGAGGCTTTGCTTTAAGCATAGTAAGCCCAAAATGAGTCAGGATGGTTTTTTTCGGCTTCAGGTCTCTTAAAAGCATCTCTACATCATCAAGACAAAGATGGTCTATCCCCGGCCGGGGCTGGGCAAAAACTACTCCGATAATCAGAATATCAGTTTTATAAAATTTTACCAACTCCGGGAAATATCTCGTATCGGATAAAATACCGATAGTATTATCTTTAATTTTAAATTTTAACCCGTAAGTTTCAACCGGATGGATATGGCGCATGGAACTCTGGAATGAAAAACCACCTAATTCATAATTTTTATTCTCTTTGACAAGCTCTATCTTTTCTACAAAAGCCTGCGCATGTTTTAAAATCACCGTATCTTCACCTAAAGCATCTTGGGGACAGAATACCACCCCTCGCTTCTTAAATCCTCCTTCGGTCATCGCCTCAATCATGACATTTACATCATTTACATGGTCGAGATGGCGATGAGTCAGAATAATTGCATCGAGTTTTGCAGGATTAAGTTTTGGCCGGCTAGCTGCACAACGCACAATACTCCCCGGCCCGGGGTCAATTAGTATATTTTTACCGGAAGCAGATATCCAAATCCCTCCTGAAGCGCGTAATTGACTAATCATCACAAAACGCGCACCTGCCGTTCCCAGAAACTTAATAAAATCGCCCTTCTTTTCTTTTTTTTCTACTTTAACCATATCTTTCTTAACTCATCATTAATTTTAGCCATCTGAACATGCGTAATCTCTGGAGCGTCAGAATCGTTTTGTCTATTTTTTAATACATTTGGTTTTAATCCTAAAAATTCTTCGGTTTTCATAACACGACATCCGGTTGATTTAACAAAAATTTGAATATCCCTGTCATCAGTAACAATTATTGTTGACCGAGGTGAAGACGCTTCCTCAGCCAAACGGTCGATCCTTTCATCTGCCGTCTTATCAAAAGAAAATAAAATATCCGCTCCCAGATAAACTTTTTGGAAACCTTCCGGAGGAAAACCGTCAAATACGATTAAAATTTTATTTTTTTCGCTACCGGTAAGTTTATTATGGCGGATAAATGATAGCAGGTTTAAACGATTATCATTATTTGATAATTTCGGTTTTTTCTTTGCAAGATGCGGGCTATTGAGCAGATTGTACCCGTCTATGACGAACTGTAAGGACATAATAAACCAGTCCTCCAACAAGTGCACCGATTATAATAAATGTGAATGTAACCAAAGAAGCAGCGATAGAAAAACTACTATCAATTCCGACCTTACTATAAAATAACCTTGTCATATTGTCACGCAACCCTAATCCCCCAATAGAAATTGGAATTAAAGTAATTGCTCCAATAATTGGCTGAAAAATTAAGCAGTAGACAATATTAATTTTTATCCCTAAAGATAGAAATAAAATATAAAAGCTAACAGAACTAATAATTTGTATAATAATTGATAGTAAAATGCTTTCTATTACTACTTTTGGTTTGCTGCGAAAATAGTAAACTTGCTGATGCAGTTTTACTAAATGTTGTCGTAAAGAAACCACCTTTGGAAACTGCTCTTGCTTTTTACGGGATGATTTTTCAAGAAAACCAGTAATTTTTCTATACAGAAAATCATTAAAAAGAACTAGAAGTATTAAACATAGCAGTCCAGTAATTAAAATTACAGGTATGATTACGGAGGGGGTATTAACTAATTTCCAACCGAATATTAATAACCCAAAACAAACAAGCGAAAGCCCTGTATAACCGCTTAATCTGTCTACAAAAACTGTAGCAATAATCTTATCCGGACGTTTAGTTTTAGCTGAAAGATCTACGCTACGCAAAACATCTCCTCCAATGGTAGATGGCAATACAGCATTGAAAAAAACTCCCCCCATGAATGAAGAAAATATCGGCCGGATCGGTAAATCTACACCCAATGCCCTAAGCAGCTTATGCCAACGAAGAAAACAAAGCGCATAAATTAAACAAAATACGAAGAATGAAAGCAATATCAATGTAAAATCTGCTCTCTTAATAATTTGTACAAATGCTTTTAAATCAATCTTCCTAAATAGAAAAAAAAGTAATCCAGCACTTACACCAAAACGCAATAATATATTTATAATTTTCTTTAAAACCGCCATTATTAAGCTCCTAGAATATACTGATGTGCCGCCTGAGCAGCGATGGCCCCATCGCTTGCAGCAGTGATCACCTGATATAATTTCTTTTTGCGGCAATCACCTGCCACAAAAATTCCTTTTTTTGAAGTAACCAAATCCTCAACGCACTCAATAAAACCATCCCCATCAGTCTTTACAAATCCGGAAAGAAACTGCGTATTAGGAGCAATCCCCACAAAAATAAATAAACCGTCAAACTTACGGGAAATAATTTCATTAGTTTTAACATTTTTAAGCTTTATTTTTTCTAAACGCGCTGCCCCCTCTACCTCTTCAACTGTGTGCTCTAAAATCAACTCAATTTTAGGATTTTTGCGTACGCGTTCCTGTAAAACCTCTGAAGCCCTAAAAGCATTACGGCGATGGATAATGCTTACTTTAGCAGCATAACGAGTCAGAAACTCCGCCTCTTCAAACGCCCGGTCACCACCACCTATTACCGCAACTTCTTTATTTTTAAAAAGCGGCCCATCACAAGTAGCGCAATAGGAAATCCCGCGCCCGATAAACTTATCTTCGCCTTTAGCGCCTAAACGTTTAGGGCTTGCTCCACAGGCAAGAATAACGGATTTAACAAAAATCTCTTTATTATCGCAAGATAAAACATAGCCTCCTTGCGCTTCTTTGATAGCAGAAACTTTACCAGTAGTCACGTCAAGGCCGTATTCACCTATATGTTTATGCATTCGTTCAATCAATTCTAACGTAGATATCCCTCCTGGAAAACCAGGATAATTTTCAATTTCTGAAGATAATATAATTTGCCCTCCGATGCTCATCTTCTCAAAAATAACTGTATCTAATTTATATCTGGCAGCATATAGCCCTGCGCTAAGCCCGGCAGGCCCTGCTCCGATAATTGCTAAATCATGCATAACTTTAACTCCCTTACCTGCTTAAAAAGCTGCCCTGCCTGATATGAACTTCTTACAAGCGGGCCTGACGACACTGCTTTAAAACCTAATTTTTGCGCAAATTCTTTATACTGTAAAAAAACTTCTTCTCTTATGTACTCCTCTACCGGATAATGGTTTAAAGACGGAGCAAGATACTGGCCGATAGTAACAATGTCACAGTTACAATCGATTAAATCACACAACGCTTTCTCTAATTCTAAATTACTTTCACCTAAACCAACCATTAATGATGATTTAGTAATTAAACTCGGATAATGAATTTTTACTTCTTTTAGCAATTTTAAAGAACGCAAATAATCTGCTTCAGGCCTTATCTGCGGATAAATCCTTTTTACTGTTTCAAGATTGTGCCCAAAAACAGACGGGGAGGCTTCTGCTACTTTAAAAATACTGCTTGTGCATCCGCCAAAATCAGGAGTTAAAACCTCTATCTCTGTCATTGGAGATAGATTGCGAATTTCCTCTACCGTCTGGACAAACGCGTTTGCTCCACCATCAAATAAATCATCGCGCGTAACTGAAGTAATAACCGCGTAAGTTAGTTTAAAACGTAGAACAAAACTAGCTACTACCCTATGTTCATTTTTATTTATGGGAATATCTTTTAATTTAGACTTATCTACAGCGCAAAAAGTACAATTACGGGTACAAGTTGGGCCTAAAATTAAAAAGGTAAGTTCATTATTAGAAAAACAACGGCTGATGTTTGGACAATGCGCCTCTTGACATACTGTATGCACACAACTGTCACTTAATTGTTGCTTAATCTTAAAAGCAGCCTCATCCGGTAACGGCTGCTTAAACCATTCCGGAAGCCTTTTAATCATATCATCATTGCTTTCTTTTCTAAAGCAGCGATCTTCTTTTTTAGCTTGATTTTTTGAATAATTGAAGCGTAATCTATAATAAGTTTGCCATTAAGATGATCTATTTCATGCTGAATTACGCATGCAAATAAATCTTCTGCTTTTATATTAAGGGGCTTACCATTTTCATCTAACGCCTTTAAATGAATTTTTTTTGCGCGTTTTACTTTTATGCTGATACCGGGAACGCTTAAGCAGCCTTCCTCAATCACCTGAGAGCCTTGCTTTTTGACTATGCAGGGATTAATAAGTTTATACAACCCATCGCCAATATCTACTACAATTAAAGCTAGGCTTTCTCCTACCTGCGGAGCAGCAAGGCCGATACCCGAAGAACTATACATAATTTGCGCCATCTGACTAAGCAATTTGCGATGCTCATCAGTAATTTTTTTTACAATATGAGCTTTTTTGCGCAAAACCGGTTCACCGGCGATTCTAACGCGCAATACGGTTTTTTCCATCTACTTTTATGATCCTCGGCGAAAAAGCCAAAGCATCTTTATCTTCTAACACCGCGTAAGAAACAATTATCACAACGTCTCCTTCGCATCCGCTGCGAGCAGCAGGCCCGTTTAAAAATATTTCTCCTGATCCGGGTTTTCCTTTAATGGCATAAGTCTCAATCCGGCTTCCGTTATTTAAGTTAAGTACTTCTACTTTTTCACCCGGAAGAATATCTGCTGCCTTAAGCAGCTTCTTATCAATGGTGATACTTCCTTCATAATTTAGATTTGCTCCGGTAACCCGACAGCGGTGAATTTTTGATTTAAGCATTGTCCTTTGCATAGTAATATTTCTTTTCAGCGGTTAAGCGCTTTAAGAATCTCCTCTCCAAATTGTTTTGCCGCAAAAGGCCCCGCGGCAGTGATAATCAACCCGTCCTTCTCTACGGAATTTCCGGTATAAACAGCTCCTGCTTCTTTAAGTTGAGCCGACTCTGATGACCAAACTGTTGCCTTTTTTCCTTTAAGCAACCCTGCTTTAGCTAATGTTACCGGCGCAATGCAAATTGCAGCCACAATTTTATTGCGTTTTTCCATATTTTGAGCCAGCTTATGCGCAACAGGATCATCCCAATATTGGCTTGACCCTCCTCCTCCGATAAATGCTACTGCGTCGAATTCTAAAGGATCAATATCTTTAACTAAAATATCCGGTTTCACGCTTTTACCCATAACGCCTTTTGCCATATCAAGGGAGCTTGATGCCACTTTCACCACAACCCCGGCATTTACTAAAATTTCTTTTGGCTCGAAAAACTCTTCGTCACGAAAATTCTCATGCGCAATCACCATTACTACTTTTCTCACGCCAATCACCTCCTGCGCATAAAGCATGGATAAACTTAAAATAATTAAAACAAAAAATAATTTAATTTTCACAAACAACTTTGTTTATTTTGATTACCCTATAAGCCTGACGAGCAATCATCAGCTCTTCATTAGTAGAAATAACTAAAAGTTTAGGTTTTTTTCTAAAATAACCGCATAGGCCATCACAAATACGACGACGCACTTTTTCCTGATTTTCGCCGATACCGGCAGTAAAAACAATCGCATCACATCCGCCCATTACCGCAGCATAGGCCCCGATATATTTTTTTATCCGGTAAACAAAGACATCTATGGCAAGCTTAGCCCGAATATTACCCGTGGCTACCTTCTCTTCAAGTAAGCGCATATCATTACTTATCCCGGAAATACCTTTAAG
>ERZ1292630.274-Hain-H41-02um-R3-274-length-55024-cov-8_pt2 | contig 38463 bp, 18 predicted proteins | sample MGYA00564408_ERZ1292630 | MGnify/ENA primary metagenome ERZ1292630 (study PRJEB36523, sample SAMEA6512641) | groundwater metagenome | collected 2019-01-08 | study: AquaDiva: Metagenomics assemblies of 32 groundwater samples
AATTTTTTTTTTCCCCCCCCCCCCCCCTCCGCTACTTTGCGTCTTGTGGATTCAGCCGCCACAGAAATCGCTTCGCACGCGATTTTCTTCTAGGTTTGACCGCGCATGGAGATGTTGTTTCCGGGGGGCAGGAGACGCCCACAATTCCTCAGTTTACTTCCTGTCCCTGTTTGTCTCCTTCTCACAGCTCCTCCCGCTCTCGTGTTCGCTCCACTGTCCCCTTTCCTCGATTTCCCCCACGCTTGTTGTGAAGGTCCACCTTCTTCCTTCAAACGAAGAGCGAATCGGTCTTTGTCGATGTCTCTGTCACTGATACGCACACACACGCAACGCCAAACAACACACAAAAAACACTCTCGTGACGTTTTCCATCATCGTCGCTCATCACCATTTCGCGCCTCGGTGATTGTGCGACACACGGGATTGTCCCATCTTTCACCGCGCGACCTCAACACACAAATAAAGCAAACAACAATACGAAGTCAAAGGGGCCCACCAAACCTCAAAACTGACCGCCAAGACCAAATGAGTTCAGGCGGAGCGTCGCCGTCGTTGCCTCCGGCCGCGACGGCTGTCAACGGCGGCGATGACGAATGTCCTGCCCTCGTCACGGCGAAGGTGCCCGTCGTTGTCATCAGCGGCTTTTTAGGGAGCGGCAAAACGACCTTCCTGCAGGCGGTGCTGGCCTCTCCGGACCACGGGCTGCGCGTCGCGGTCGTCGTCAACGAGTTCGCCTTCGGCAAGTCCATCGAGAAGGGCCTCACCTTGCGCAGCTCGGAAGCGAGCGAGGAGGACGAGTGGGTCGAGCTGCCAAACGGGTGCATGTGCTGCACGAGTCGCGATCGATCCGTGGAGGCGCTCGAGCGGCTCGCGACCCGCCACAAAGGGGGGCTCGACCTCATTCTCGTGGAAACCGCCGGTCTCACGGATCCACGGCCGGTGGCGCAGATGTTCTGGCAGGACGACGCGCTTCAAGGCTTGGTGCATCTGAGCCGCATCATCACCGTCGTCGACGCGGTGAACATTGAGCGGTACCTTTCCGTACTGCACTTCACCGAAGCCATGCGACAGATCGCCGTCGCGGATACGATTTTACTCAACAAGGTGGACCTGCTGGCCTTTGGCGTTCGCGGATCCTCGACCTCTGAGGAAGGAGGCAGTGATGCCTCAAGCATCGCAGCGGCTGCTGAAGACCCTCGCGGAGGCGGCACCGGCAGCTCGGACGGCTGTGCTGCAACGGTTCAGCGACGCATCGAAGGGCTCCTGAGGGAAATTAACCCCACGGCGACGGTGGTGCCGACAGTTCGCGCCGAAGTGAAGGATCTGCGTGCCTTCCTTGGGGACTGTTGTTCCCGTGCTGCGTCAGATACGATGAGGGAAGACGACGACGCGCGACGAGCGGGCCGTGTCGCCGCGGCTGGCAGCGGTGGTAGCACTGCGGAGGTCCGTCGTCCGTTTGGCGGCGTGGAGAATCAAATGGCGCAGTCTTCGGCCTCCGCCGCTGCATCGTGGCAGCACAACGACGAGAGCCATCATGCCACGTCAACGTTCGACTCGGCGACGGCGCATCCTTCACCGATCGCGGCAGTTCATTTCGAGCGCCGCATGGCGGCTTCGATAGCGGCGCCCTTGTCCCTGACAACACCGGCCGCGCTGCAAACGGCCATCGGGGCGCTGCTGTACGCGGAGCCGCGTGCCTATGATGTGGTGCGGTTGAAGGGCGCCTTCTGGGTTCCGTTGACGGCCCTCGGCGGCGGCAATGTGTATTCGGAGACGCGATCGTCTCTATCGGATTGTCATCGTGATGATGGCGTTGATGTGTTGACCGTTCAGCGCGTAGGCGGCGGCGAGGAAGCCGCACTCGTTGACAGCACCTCGTCGTCGTCACGCCCGGCGGTCTTCCATGCGTACCGGTTGGCCGTGCCGGATAATAACCGCAGCGACGATCGTCAACAACACCCGGTGGGTGCGCCAGTGACGTCGTCCCCGTGGATCGTCCCGCTGCAGGTTCAAGCCATTGGGGCCGTGTTCGAGGTCGTCGAGATGGCGTCGAGAGGTTCGCTTCCCGTGGGGACGTCGCGCTGCATCGTAATGGGCCTGGGCCTGACAGGGCCAGCCGTGAGCGACGCCTTGTCGGCGGCCTTCGCATAACGTGAACTTCCTCCGATTACGTCGCTGCCCAGGAATGGTGCAAATTCACGAAGATTCCCCCCTTTCGGCATTGTTTGTCCGTTAGCCTCAGGAAATCGAAATTTCTCAACGGATCCTCAATAGTTCTTCTCTCTTCCCGTCATGATATGAGTGAGGCGATGGCAACGACGAAAGGAGAAGTGGGGAAAGGGAGCGAACGGAACCGCTGCGACGACGACGAAGGAGCGGCGAACCTCGCAGTCCAACAGCGCTGCACACCAGCAGCTGTCGCTGGACCTAATATTTTCGAAGCAGCTGCGGCACTGTGTCGGCAGTGCGGACACAACACCGCGTCGATGAAATTTTGTCCTGCGACGGGTCAACGACACCCTCCGTGCGACGCCTGCGGCTTGTCGTCGCGTTTCTGTCCTGTCGACGGACGACCCCACCCCTCCGAGTGGCACGATCCGCCAGCGTTGAACAGCGGAGGCGTTGGGTCCTCAGCCACCCTGGCGGCGGCGGGTGGCCGCAGCGGTGGTGGGCCGGCGGCGGCGCCATTCAAGATGCGGGTCGGACGGGGCCGCGGCCTTCGCGGGGGGGTCACGGTCCGGCGCTTCGTAGATGAATCGGACGACGAGAGCGACGGGCTCCTCCGGAGTGACTCGCGTTCATCGGCCATTCGAGGAGGAGGCGCCGTCGCGTCGTCGTCGTCGTCGTTGCCGTCATCCTCCGGCATCCGCCAACGATCTACGGCGATACGCCGCGGTGGTAGTCGTCTGCCGAGTGGGGGCCACCGGGGGCCACGGGGAGGGGGACTTGAGCGTCGGCGAGGCGGTGGCCATTTGTTCGACGGTGCGGATGACGACGACGACGATGACGACTCGGCGGCCCTGCTGCTAGGTGACGCCTCTTCGCAACACCTTCTCGTGCTCCCGGACAACGTACGCTCGGAGTTAGAGACCAATGGTTTTGGCATTTTCGCACCAGGAAACCCCGCGATTCAGCGGCAACTAGCCCGCGCCGGTGGGAAGCCACCGCGAGGCGTCGACAGCGCCGCCAATGCCGCGGAGTTGTTGGAAGTGCTGTCTTCCTGTGCCCAGCGGTCGCCCCGCGCGCCGCAGCATCGGGAGGACGACGCCGTGACGGCGCCACTCCTCACATCTCGCGTCGGCAGGACAGCCAAGGCCCCTCCGCCAACCCAAGAGCAGTTGCGCTCGATGCTTCGCGGAGATGCTTTACTGACAAACGGGGGCGACAGGTCATCGAAGTCGATGCCAACGGTCTTCAAGGCCATGGCCCTGGTCGCCCTCCTGCTGACGTCGGCATCCTTGATCTTGCGAATTGTCAACGGGGCGACCACGTGGCAGAACATCGTGACCGCGGCACCTCCTCGTGATCCTTCCGGAAACTCGGTGACGGCACCTGTCGACCCCAAGGAGCGAGGACCCCCAAGTGGGGAAGCGGGGACGTTGTTGTGAATCCACAGCAACGGTCCGACGTTGTGGTCCCTTTCGAGATTTTCCGGGAACAGTGAAAAGTGGCGCTTTGTCATTGAATATTTACCCCTCCGTACAGTTGTTGCGAAAAGCTAAAGTAAATACCGAAGAAACAGAGCGGACAATCAATGAACCAGCCATCTGGTCGAGGGAGAGGAAGGGGTGATCACGAGTCACGCTTTTTGGAAGCGCGCAACCGGCGAGAAGCAGAGAAAAAGAACGACGGCGCGGATGAAGCCGAGCTTGAGGCCGCGAGAGTCGCCGCGAGAGCGGCCTTTATCGCGGACGTGGCGAAGCACGAAGCCGACATCGCCGCCGCACTGCACACGACGGCAACAACCCGTGGGGCTCACGATACCCCAGCGGCGGCAGAGGAAGAGTGCCACAATAATAAACGGGCGATGCTGCAAGGGCGATTGGATGCCGCGTGGAGCCGGTACCAGTCGCTTCAGATCCTCATCGACAACGGCGCGCAGCTGGTGGAAGGTTTACCGACGCACGAGCTGCGCAAGGCGAACGCGGCGCTACAAAGTTGTCTCGCCTTGATCAACGACTTTCGTGCAACCTATCTGTCAACGGCCACGGCAGTGACCAGCGGAAGCGGTTTGTCGAACACTCACGGCGCTGGATGTACCAATCCAGCTACACAAGATGCTGGGGGTGCAACCACCGCCACGTTGCCTGGGCTGGGAGCCGTCGACAGTGGGAAAGCTGCACCGACGGCAGCGGCGGCACCGCCGACAAAAAAATTCGGCTTCTCAAAGGGAGTGGCGGTGTCGTCGTCAGCCGCAGCGGTCCCATCCATCGCCGCCGGTGTCGTAGCTTCGCCACTGCAGGAAACAGCGGCAAACGGGGGGGCGATGCACACTACGGAGCCAAGAAGGAGCAGCCTGAGTGGTAGCGACGACTCGGCCGCTTCCACTGCACCACCCCCCGTGGCGGCTCTCTCGTCAGGGGCAAATGCGGCGGCGGTCGTCAGCGGCGGGGCGGCGAATGTCAGTGTCGCCGTCGGGCCGCCGCCATCCGTCGAGGGGGTGAACGGAGCGGAGGACCACCGCAGCCTCTTCCGCGGCCTGTGCGACGAGACGCGAGTCATTCGGGGCACCAACGAGACACCCTCGGTGCCGCTGCGCGCGGCCTTCGTGCGGCAGTGCCGGAATAGCATCATGTGCTTCGCGCCCATTGGCGGCTCCATCTTCTTAACGGACTGCGTGGGCTGCACCGTGTACGTCGCCTGTCACCAGCTGCGAATTAAATCGTGTCATGACTGTCATTTTTATGTGTGGTGCCTCTCGACGCCTGTCATTGAGCACTCAGACGGTCTCGCATTCGGGAGCATTTCGGCGTGGAGGGGCCTCTTGACCTCCGCTTCCGCCGCCTCCTCGGTCGTCGCGCCCGACGACGTGACAACGGCCTCAACATTTCCTCCATCATCATCATCGGTACCCACCGCCGCCTCCGTCACCACCTCGTCGGTCGGAGACGACGAGCCACTTGAGGCGCTTCGTCGATCCGTGAAAGGGACGGCGTTCATGGATCGCTCCGTCGAGCACTTCGAGCGATCGCATCGCATAGTGGACGACTTCTCTTGGCTGCGAGCTCAGCGATCGCCGAACTGGCGTGTGCTGGACCCCGCCGAGTATCGCATCTCAGACGCTACTTCTTCTTGATACTTTGATGACGCGCTGCTTCAATCGCTTTCTCTCATTTGTAGGCTGCACAGATGCTGGAATGCGAACAACGCCGCGCTCACATGCGCACAACAGCTTCGCTTCGGCAAAACGTCGCCGAAGTATCGCACTGTTATTTATTCTTACCGTGCTCCGCGAAGGAGGATTTGAAAAGAAAATCCGCTGCCTCGCTAGTGCGTTGGTTGACGATTTTCTCGTGTGAGGTGGGGTTTTTTCCGCGTAGATCACTCGCCGTCCTTCGCTTTGCTACGCAGAAACAGCCAACCTCCTTTCATTATTTTTATTGTGTCTTCAGAGAATCTTTTTTCTTTTCTTGTGTTCTCTGAATCAAAAAGGAAAAAAATTGAAAAGCTGACGCCTCATCATGGTAAATGAATCCAGCAGCCGTGCTACGCCTGCTGTCGCCGGCGGCTGTGAACGGTTCCGGACACTCGCATCCGTCGCGGCGTGGCTGACGGAGTGGGAGGAGGTCGCGCGACGAGACATTCTGCAAGATGCGGCGTTGCCTTCTGTGGATGCCGCCGTCGCCGCTGCTGCTCCTGGGAGCCAACACCCCCACCAGTATTTCAAAGTGCCTGCGTTGCTTCGTTCCTTGGTGCTCGCGACGGAGACGACGCAGCAACGCCTCACGGCGTCGACCCGCCGGGTGGTCGCCACGGCCCAGGACGTCGCGGAGCTGCTCCAATGGACGCAAGCCCAACGGCCATCACCACCACCACCTGTTGCCGCCGCCGTCGTCGATGCGGCTGCTGGGGTCGTCGCAAGCACTGATGAAACGGTGGAGGTGGCCACACCGCCGCCCGGAGGCCCAACCGCAACCGCCGCACAAGGCGACGATCCCGCGCGACTCGCGAGCAGCCTCCCCCCAGCCGCAAACAGTGTTGAACCCTCCCCCGCACAGCTCACCGAGCTGCTGTTGCTGCAGGACAAGTGCCGCTTCTTCGACCTCGACGCTGCCGCCGCGATCGAATTCATCGACGACTGCATTGATGAGTTGCAGCTGCGCTGGTCGCCGTCCGGCGCCGTCATTGATGCCATGGAGGGATCGTCCGCCCAGACCTTCGTCGCGCAGCGCGCCAAGGCTTCAGGGACAGACCCCACCGTGCTGCTGCTCGGGGTCATCTTGAATCACGTCCTCGCCCGTTACGGCATCGTGCACGACGCGACGCTTTTGAAGGACTACACAGCGCACGTTACTACGTTGTCTGCGATCGCGGTCGCGAAAAGGGGAGACCCTGACGGCAATGACGATGACGATGACGACGACGACGGGGATGCAGATGAAGATGGCGGCGGTGGCCGTAACCAAGGCACCACCGCCTCCGTCGCCGGTGGCGAAGAAAAGATCAATGCTGGGGGTGAAGGAGGGGGCAAGGAGGATCCGTCCAGATTAAATCCGATACTGGGGGGTTCGAATTCGGCGATCGAGGCCAGTGCGGTTCTTCCGCGCGGAAGCCGCGGTCGGTTGGCCACGTCGCGTAAGCTGCTCGCACTTTTCGATGCGACGCGCGAGGCCGTTCGAGCCTCCGACCTTGTTGAAGTCCTCTTCACGCTGGCGTCGGGCGACGACATCGACCGCGACCGTCGCTTCAATGTGCGGTGCTGCCGGTTGTCCGCCGAAGATCGATTGGCTTTCGAGCGCACCGCACTACGCCTGTTGCAGCGCGAGAAAATCACCGCCCCAACATCGATCGCACACAATGATCCCCTCCTCGAGTCGTCGCGCGTCGTGATCGACCGCCGCATTTTCGCCGCTGCTTGGAAATCCGCAACGGGTGGACGACTGAAAAAGAGCAGTATCGATCGTATTTTTGGCGAGGACACCGTCATCCCCTTGCAAGAGTTTCTCGACGCCTGTGGCGTGGACGCGAACGCCGAATCCAAGCAGTCGTTCGCCCTCCGATTCGCGATGCATCAAAAGTCGACGGCGGAGACTGTTCTTAGCTTCCTAGCTTACGTGCCGTTCGTGATTCTGTTTACCTATTTTCTCATCGCGGGCGATGAAAAACGAGAGACCGCGTCACTCCAACAGAGCGTCATGCGGTCACTCGTCCGCGAACCGTTCCCCGCCGTCGAGGCGACGTACCCCTGCGAAGGGCCCGACGCCTGTGGCGCCACTTGGGCCACGCATGAGAAAGACGACTTCACCACCCTCAAGGACCAACCTGATCTCTGGGACTGGACACTGGGTCTGTTCGTGCCGACGATCCGACCCTGGAGCCCTCCCACCAAGTACTATCTGCACCGACCCACGTCGAACCATCTAAACTTAGCGGACCCCGTAGGCCCCTTCCGGCTCACCTTTGTGCGCGTCAACGGCGAAGACGACGTCGACAGCTATGATCGATACATCAACGCGTTATCGAAGCGCGATTACCAAAAGGCGAATGCCCAGCAGCACTACCCACGTTCGCCGCTGGGCAGTAACGCGGGTGGCATCGCCTACGAGGTGCGCAACGGCGTCAACACCACGTCATTGCTCAATCCTTGGAGCTTGGACTCCCTACCTGCCTCGATCAAAGCGCTGCCCGCTCTGAGCTCGCAGCTCCGGCTGATGGAGGCGTTTCGGTACCGCACGTGCGAGGAGCTCAACGCCACGACGGGAACGGTTCGCGGCAAGAGGGATTCATTTGCCTGCGGGGGCTTCGCCGTGGTCTTCCCCGCTACGCTCACAGGCGATGAGCTAGTCGAAGAACTTCAGGCGCTCCGCGACAGCGGTCTAGCGACGGACAAGGCGGTTCAAGCGCTTTTGTTCGAACAAATTTTCTACAACAAGGATGCCGACGTCCTGCTTCGGTTGACGGTTCTCATCGAGCTGACGTCCGTGGGGTACTACGCGTCCAGCATCCGCACCTTTCCCATGTCCTTGCAGCGCGGCGGCTGGACGTCGCCTCGCGGCGTTCTTCTGATCGTGCACGGTCTCTTTGATTTGATTTGGCTCGTTGCCTGGCTCCGTGGCCTCTTCCGCTTCGTGTCAGATTACTTCAACACGCGCGCCATTACCGTCGGTGCGTTGTTTCGCGCGTTGGGGCAATATACCGTTGGCAAGGCTTGGAACCTGGCCACGCTGTTGACGATCATGTCCTTGCTCATCGCCTGGGGCTTGCGGGCATCGTCGCTAGTCAATCTCGCCTCGTTGAAGCAGTCTCCTTACTATCCCCAATGGTTTTCGCTGGAAATCTCGCAGCTCGTGTCGAACACCGATCTGCTGCAGACCTTTGACGGTGTGAACGCTGTCCTCGTTTACGCGCAAATACTGAAGTATCTGTCGCTCATCCCGGCAGTAGAATTGGTGCTGGAAACGGTCCGTCGGTCGCTCAAATCGCTTCTCGGCGTCGGGCTCATTTTCGCCATCCTCTTCACGGGGTTCACCTTCGCCTTCCATATCGCGTTTGGCAACGAACTGCCTCAATTCGCGTTCATCGACTTCTCGGCAATGGAGTGCAGCTTCATGATTCTGGGCGACATCGATTTGGACGCGATGAACCACTATCGGCCTTACCTCACCCCGATTCTGTACGTGATGTTCGTCCTCGTCATGATCGTGCTGATGTTGAACATTATCGTGGTCGTGTTCACCGACACGTTCACCCAGGTCAATGAGAACCGATTGTCCGCGTTTAAATTCCTGACCAGTTTGGACGCCGATGCGCATACGTTTTTCACGCGACCGTCGATCGGGGAGTGGATGGAGAGTAGCCACACGTTGGCGGAGCTGAAGTACGTCACGGGCTCCATCTCGAACCGATTCATGTTGTGCCTCGCGGATGATGAAGGGAAGAGTTACTTGCAAGGGCAGCTCAAACGTCTCGCGGATCGGAACCCACGAACATTTTGGTCGCAAGTCACGGACAGCATCGCTGCGATGCACCACGGTACGCGGGCAACGTGTTTCGTCGGCTATGTGCGACTGTGCCGAACGCTCTACGGCGGCGAGCGCGCGTGCGAGTCTCGCGGCATGCTCTTCGATGACTACGATCGACTCGCTCAATCGCGCGGCAGCATTGCCGCACTCATCCGGAAGGCGTTCGGCACCAACACGACGCAAGCCACGTTGATGCTGCACTTCTTCGTGAGGGCACCCGCGGGCATTTTGCACTGTCACTCCTCCATCGCGCTCTGGGAGTTGTTGTCGTTTCGGATGCAACATCTCGGTGATGCGGCGGAGGTCGCGCTAGGCACGGACTGCGGCGAAGACGGGGTGTTTGAGCCGTTGACGCACGTGTCGCAGCGTGTTCACCAAACTCAGCGGTTCTTGCGCGGGATCCGCGATCTCCGCCGAAAGGGATCAGGAAAAGCGGTGATCGCCTCTGCGCGCAAAGTCAGCAGGCCATCCGTCGCCAAGCTCGTCGCGGAATATTCCACCTTCGTCACTCCTTTGTCCCTTCCTCAATGTTCTGTGCTTCTTCGCTCCCGACAAGCGCAACTTAACGTGTCCAAAGAGGCGTGGGACGTCGTGATGGGGGACGACGAGCGCGCACATCTCACCGCCTTAGCCGCCGTGTCGGACCCTGCCGTGTACTTGCACCCTCGCGTTGAACTGTGCGCTGCTGGCGCGGCCGCCTTCTCCGCGAAGGAACGGGGCGTCCTGTCGCTCGCATGGCCGACTCGGAAGCTGTTGCTCCTTCACCGACGTTTGTGCCCTGCGCCCCATGGTTCATCAAGCGAGCGTGGCTCGGCGCGGCTCACCGAGGTGGAACTTGCGGAAGAGATGTGTGCATTGGACACCATCTTGCAGCAGGCGAACGACGAAGATCTGGACGCAAGCGACGTGGTCGTCGCAAACGCCTTGGCGAAGGACATCTTTGACGCAACCGCGGAGGAGGACCGACAGCCGTACATCGACGCCGCGGCCGAAATTTTTGATGGATTGCGGCCTCACTACGCTCCGCTACCGCCTTCTTCACCTGAGTATTCAGCTCTGCTGAATGCACAAGCGGGGGAGGGCGTCGCCCCCCAAGGCACTAGTTCGTCAGTTGGAGCAGGCGGCCGAGGTGCGGAACGACCCTCCATCTCGTCCTCCAATCTCTTGGACAGGGCCGGCAAACGGCCACCGCCCCCCAACTTCGCTTCTCAGTTCGTCGCCAATGAGCGACGGCGGCTGCGCGCCTTCCGTGGCTTCATCGCGCACGCCGTGTTCGTGACAGTCTTCACGCTTGTGCTGTTGGAAGATCGCGGCCTCGGCAATGGCGCTTTCTTGACACAGGAAAACGACCGCCTCTACGGCACCGCCGGCGCCACGTTGTCCAACGTTTCGGTTATCGAGGATGTGGCGTTCGATCTCGTCCGCCAGTCCGCCGCATGGTGGGTGTGGCTGGAAGGCGTCGTCTTGGCGACCGCCTTGGCTCCGGAAGGTGATGTCAGCGCCGCGGGGGCAAGCAGCAACAGCAGCAATACTGTCGTCGCAGGTTCCACACGTCGCTCCGCCATCGCCCAAGGCGTCACGCTGCCCATCGCTGGCTTACGAATACGTCAAACCCGAAGTCCGCTGGTTGACTGCACGGCGTACCGAGATCGTTTTTGGTCCACTCCTCGGACCGTGGCGCCCATCGTGCTCTTGACGCCGTCCGACAACGATTCGTCGGTCCCCACGGCCACGCCTCCCACCTTCTCATCTCTAGCGGCCCTGCGAGCATCCACGCTGCGAATTGGACGCGGCGAGTGCCTTCCTGCGTTCGCCTGGTCCGTGCAACAGGCGACCGACCGCTACGGCACGTCCTCATCATCATCCTCCTCGTCGACATCGTTTGCCGGGGCGACGGCGTCGTCGGATATTCCCTCGCCGCAGGATGCGTTTCGGTACGAGACGTGTGAATGGTTCGGCGCCGTGGGCACGCTGACAACTTTAGACGATCGGTATTTCCCGTGTTCAGGTTTTGGCACCATTCTGGCTTCCAACGCCACGCTCGAGAATGCGACAGCATTCTTCGCGGAGCTTCGCGCGTCACAGTGGATCGACTTTCAAACGACGTCGGTGACGGTGGACCTCGTGCAGTTTAACTACAACGCGCGTCTCTACAGTAAGACCACACTCGTGGCCTACGTCTCGAGCGGCGGTGGGTGGTCCACGCAGTTCCGCAACGTCGTGTTCAGACCCTTCGCCTTCGTGGCGAATCGGAGCGTGAGGGGGCTTGCCGTCGTCATCTCCTTCTTAGCAGTCTTGGGCATCGCGCTTCTCGCGTACGTGGTGGGTTTTGTGGTGGCGGTGCGTTCCCAGCGACGCTCAGCGTTGCGGGGCCGCGGATGGTTGGCGTGCCTCATCAAGGAGGTGTCCACCGATCCCTGGTGGGTTATCAATGGGGTCAACTATGCGCTCTTTGTGGCCGTCTGGTCGCTGCGCGCGTACTGCGCCAACCTTGCCGATGGACCCACCCCGACCGAGTTCGGCGGCCGCGTCGCCAACGTGGATTTGCTCTCCGAGGCGCAAGTGGTCGCCTCGAGCATCGACTCGGTCAACACCATCCTAACCTACGCTCGCTTCCTCTACTACTTCAGGCTCCATCCGGTCACCAACGTCTTGTCTCGCACGATTGCGATCGCGATGCCAACGTTGCTAGCGATTGCCGGGATCGTCATCGTGACGCTCTTCGCGTTCACGGTGAGCGGGATGATCTTGTTCAGTCACGTAGTGGGGTCGTACTCCTCCGTGAGTAAGGCGCTGTGGTCGTTGACGCAGTTGCTCTTCGGCGGTGGATCCACATTGGATGAGCTCCGCGCGTCCCGGCGACTCATCGGTGCATTCTTCTTCGCGGCCTTTTTCTTAACGGCCATTTTGCTGCTACTGAACTTGGTCCTCGCCACCATGACGTTGGCCTTCGTGAAGGCGCGCAACGAGGTCTTCTGCGCCGATGCCCTCGACTTCGCGTTTCGCAACGATCCACTGGCAAGGAGCGTTTTCCCAGCGGCACGAGCACCGGCGAGCTACTTTTATCGCAGCCTATGGACGTTGGTGGCGGCACCGTTCAGTGCCGTGAGGAACAACCTGTGTCGGCACTACCCGAGTGACGCCACGGACCCGAAAGCCGCGATCTTCTCGCGCCTTGCCCTTCGCTGCTTCGAGCCGTATGAGTATTGGCGAGCCGTCGAGGACATTCTCGATGGGCCCGATCCATGGGGTGCGTGGTGCAGCTTGCGCTACGAGATCGCGCGGCAATACCACCTGGCGAACGCTCGCCAACACGACGACGACGACGCGGCCGGAGGCGACGTAGTCGATGACCTTCTGTCGCGAGGTGTGGTGGAAAACTTGGCCCGAATGCGCCGCGTGCAACAGCCAGCGTACGACCCCCTCGTCGCCCACAGCTACACACAGCAAACGCCTCAGGAAATCATGGATGGCCTATCGCCCTCCACGTGGATCAGTGGTGTCCTCGCGATGCTCTCGCGGGATGAGGCGACGCTCAAGCCGCCTGTCTCCGTCTACTACTATCTCGCCGCGCTACTGGGCTCCGACCAGGAAGCGGATGACCTGCTTGACCTGGCGCAGGTATTTCAGTTCGCCACGGGCATCACGGGCATGGAAGTGGTGCGCGCCTATTTGCAATTGTGGCACACCAACGCCGCCGATGCGCCCGATGATGAGCGAGACCACGGGGACGATGGATCGACGAAGGGGCCGTCGGCTCCTCTGCCGCCCCACCGCGGATGGGGCCGGCTGCCATCCGTGGAAGCCCTACGAGACACATTGGACGCGTTTCTCGATGCAGAGAGCAACAGTCGGACCTCCGCTTAGCCCACCCTTCCACTTAGAATCGAGAGTCTGCAGTCGCGAAAGCTGCCTTGGAGTTCAAAAGAATTGAAAAAAGACATTTCGCGACTCAACGGACTCGACGGTTTCATCAATCGTGAAAAAATGGTTGGTCTCACCAGCCACAAGACGCAGTGTTTGTTTTCTTTGTTTGTGTGTCAGCCGCCATTTTGTTTTGGTGTTCCGCTCCTCAAGAGGGCAAGGCGTGGAAAACAAAATAGGAGGGAGGGATTTGATCGATCTCCTCTCTCTCTCTCATGGCCGATCACACGCATCATGTTGACCAGCCGCCACCGATGCTCTTCGACGATTACTCTGCTTTGGGGGGTGCTGGCATCGGCCCCCTTGGCTGGGAAGGAGGGGCGGGATTGTTGGATCACACGGCGGCTCACGACGGCGGAAGCGCCGCGATCCGCTTCACGGAGCTACCGGAGCATCTTAGGTACCACCCGATGGTCGTTCCAAACCAGTATCAAAGCGTCATGCCCAGATACTTGGAACCCCGGAAGCCGCTGCCGCCATCGTCTGCGTTCGACGCGGTGCCAAAACCGATTCCGAAGTCAAGCGCTTTCGCCTCGGCGACTCCGAGGTATCTGGACGCATTGCACACCATCGAGGAAAAGCGGCTTCAGCGCAGCGCTTCGGCGGGCGGACATCCTTCCGGCCGATGGGGCGGTCCCTCCGACGCGGCGGGTGGCAAAGGCGGCGGCGCGGCTCCCATTGACTATCGAGAGTTGCCAGAATTCCGATTGCATCGTTCGCTCAGTCAGCAACTCGGTTTTGGAAGTAACATCGCTAGTAGACATCTGGAGAAAACAAACGAGATCACCGCCAACGCCACGGGGCATGGGACCAAGGGCTACGAATCGCCTAGGCACAGCGTGGACCGACACCGGAAGGAAAACGCCCGCGCGCTTGGGTTTCGCGTCGGCGCGTTGCCTAGCCACTCATTGAGCTTCGACGATCACCGGCGTCGCAATCAAAAGCTCATTTCCATGATGTCTCGAAAGTCGAAAACGGCACCTTCCGTGATCGGCGCGTATGTGCGAGAAGGCATTCCCATCCCGCACCACACGACCTCCGCGAGTTACGTCACGAACAAAGGCGGTAGGAATCGGTCCCACTCTCCAGGGAACAACAACACGGCAGCTTCCAGCTCCGGTGGTGTGAGGGGGCGTTCGCCCGAGCGGGACAGTGGTCGCTGGACGCCCAGCGGCGGCTGTGGCGGGGGCCGGTGGAATACCCGGCCGAGCTCGCCAAAGTCCGCGGCAAATCATCGACTGGACGTCAAAGTAAAGGAAATCCGCCAAAAGCGAAAGGAAGCCTCCGTGCCGCGGTCCAACGTGCCAAGAGTGGCCTACTTGTCGCCGTCGCATAGCCTGTTACGCTGGGAGCAGTCGATGCGCGAGTCGGCCGAGCGAGGCGATGTGGTCGTCGTGGGAGAGGACGGGTCGACCACCACAATTCCCCCGCCCACCGCGCCTCCCCCCGCGCATCCCCCTGGAAGCGTTCACTACCACCACGCCCCATCCGCGGTGCGAACACCGCCACCTTCTCCGTCACGGCGCAGTGGTCATGCGGACCACCTTTCCCCGACCACGCCGCCAAGAAGCGGCAGCGCCGCTGGCTGGCAATCACATCGCAATTCTCCGTTTGTGTCACCGCAACGTCGAGGAGAGCATACAATTCTAGTTGGCCCCGTGACCGTCGCTGTGCCTCCCGGCGCCATCGTCCGTGTGACCGCGGAGTAGTAGTACGGTTTTTTATTGTTGTTAAAAAACCAAAAGGGTGAAAGGCACACCTCCGTTCAGATCGTGCGCATCCCTTGGTCTCTATCACCCTAGCCGGCGCCAGAAGGGATTCGTTTGCTTTCTATCTCCCCTCTTTTCTGCCCTCACTCACTTTGTACTTTCTGTTTCTGTGGCGTCCGGCGCAATGCTCGGACGCTCTTTTTTTTCGCCTAATTTCGAGTCCCCCTCTTGTTCGTGCTGCTTTTGTAGCATTCGTCAACTCTTTCTCGCTCTCTCTGAATATGATGCGAACCGGAAATTCACGTGCAATTGGTTCGGGCGGTGTTGATCCGTTGCGGGTACGGCGTCTCATTTGGATTTTGTTTGCAATCTGCAAAGCGGTCATTTTCAAATTCACACACATTTTCTGCTCCTCCACGAGCGCTCATCCCACCAACATGGATCGTCGTGGCGCGGAAGCTGCTGTCGCGGCCGCGGTCATGGCGGCACCTTACATTGGCCACCTGGTTGACCGACGCTACCATGGCTTTGGTCGCACGTTGTCTCTGGCGGGGGATGAGTACTGCGGCGAGTTCGTTCAAGGGCGCCGCGACGGGAAAGGCATCATGGTCTGGGGCGCAGCAGAAGGGGCAGCGACGGTGACTGCTCCTCCTGTTTCGCACGGGGGTGGCGGCAGTAAGGAAGCTGCTGCCGTCCTGGATCCGGCGATCTACGGCACGGTCGTCGTCGGTGGGGAACCGAACAATAGCAGCAACAACAACATCTCCTCGTCGTTGAAGTCGTCGGAGAAATCACCCGCCGAAACGGTCCGCTACATCGGCGATTGGACGCACAACGACGCCACAGGTCTTGGCGTTTTATTGCTGCCACGAGACACGGCGTACTACGGCGACGTAGTGCACGCGACGCGAAACGGCGAAGGTCTCCTGGTCGGCGCAAGTGGCGCGACCCGCTACGCGGGCGAGTGGGAAAACGGAAAGCGACACGGCTTCGGCGTACAGCAAGGTCCAGATGGCGTCTACGCGGGCGAGTGGGACCGTGGCACGCGCAGCGGCTGGGGGTGTATGCAGTTCGCGTCGGGCAATTTGTACTTTGGCGAGTGGTATGACAACACGATGGAGGGGTATGGCTCCATGACGTGGTTTCGCTCGAGCATTCATGCCTCCGCGGCGACCGCGGCTGCTTCCGCACTATCGTCGAGCAGCGGTGCCGTAGGAACGGGTGGCGGAGGAGGGGCCGTTGCAGCGGGTGGTATCAGCCGAGGGGCTCTTCCGCCTACCGGTCCTACTGCCGCATCCGAGCCCGCCGACGTCATCGAGCGCTACGAGGGCGAGTTTGCCAACGGACGGCCGGACGGCGAAGGGGACTTTTACCTCGCCTTCACGAGCGCGACGGGCTTCGAGACGCTGAATCACTTTCGCGGCCAGTTCCTGGAGGGCACGAGGCACGGGAAGGGCATTCAAGTCTTCGCGGACGGTACTGCCTACGAAGGCGATTGGGTGCGCAACGCGAAGCACGGCCGTGGGACGGTGTACCACCCCGATGGATCGTTTGACCCCGTGACGATGGAGAACGACACCGCGACGTCGTCGCTGGACCCAATGCGTGGCAGTTTGACAGGTGAAGCGGTCCTCAAAATCCAGGACATCCTGAGCGGGGCCGCTCCTTCGACCGCCGAGCCGCACGCCCCGCCGCCACTCGTCACCAGTGGGTCTGCCTCGCTCATAGGGAGTGGGAGGAAGCTGCCAACGGCGACGGCGATTGCGGCCGGCGGTCGCTCCCGGCCGTCGACGTCGCAAGTGGCAACCGCACAACCATCAACACCTGCCGTCGTGCCCGCGGTTCCCGAGTTACCTCCGCCGCCACCACGATCGGAACTCCGCGACGTGGCCGAGATTGCGTCTCGGTATGCGTCGGTGCTGAGGCACTTGTTCTCCTTGTACTCGGCGATGGACGTGCCCGAGGATCCCAGCGAAGGCCTCCGTCGCATGGCCCAGCCCTCCACGATGCCACTGCCGAAATTCGCCTCCCGCATTCCTCCCGAACAGGCCCCGCCGATCGGTCTGTCAGAGCTGGAGCGAAACATCGCCTACCTGCAGAAGATGACTCGGTGGATGGTGGATGCCGTCGCCAAGAAGAGCCGACGCGCGTGCGATGCGGCGCGGCAGACGATTCTGGAAGTGCAAGAATTCTTTCAACGCGCCTTGGATGAGCAGCAGCAGCTTCAGCTAGGAGGAGGTGGAGGAAACGGCAGCAGCGATGACGGCGTGTGGCACCATGCGGTGCACTTTGGCGCCCCGGGAGGGGTCGTCATCGGCACCGATGAGGAAATATTCCTCACCAACTCCAAGAAGCTCTTTGACCGCGACGTGGGTTCGCCGAGCGCAGCTTTTTCGAACGGCGCCTCGCCGCGCTCATCCTCGTTGCACGCAACCGCAACCGCGTCTTCCACGCAGCACCTCTTCTCCTCCCCAATTCGTGGCCTCTTTGGTAGCGCCGGAGGCGCGTCGTCGTCGTCTTCGAACAGCCAAGGCGGCGCTTCGTCTTCACCGCGGAGAAACGGGGAAGTCCTCGACGCAAGCTTGCCGCTCATGGGCGTCCCTTTTCTGCCCAAGACCCGGAAGCCGACCATCACCCCGATGGCGCTGTACGCGATGCTCTGCGACTGTCCCCTCCCGATCATATCAAGCCACTTCTCTCGCGAGCATTTTGACACCGCGATCGCCACCGTGCTGCAACGCGCGTCGAGTCCAGGCCACTTGACGCTCGCGGAACGTTCGCTCACCTACAACGGCTTCGTCGAGGCGCTCGTGCGTGTCGCCCACGCGCGCTTCGCGATGTCGTTCCCGTACTTCTACACCAACCATCTGCCGGACGCGACCCTCTCCGTGCGCTTTCAGCACCTGATCGAGGAGCATTTACTGCCGCTCACCACCGCGGCTCGTGAACTAGACATGAGCGCCGACTTCGTCGCGCTCCATGGTTCCCGCCGTGGACCGAAGGAAGCACCAACGAACATCACATTGGACGAACTGCGCAAGTCCGCCATTAAGCAGCTGCGCGACCGTGGCCGCATGAAGGCAGGAGGAGGAGGAGGGGGCAAAGAAGGGGGGGTGGACGGTGGGGACGGCAGCGGGCAACCGTCGCTTCCCGCTCACGATACGACCCCCGCCCCTGTTGGCGCGGCTGGGTCAAGCGCCACCACCACCGCGCCGACGGCGACGCTGTCGGCCGGCATCGCGTCGGGCGCGCGACGGCCGAGTGCCGCAAGTTCCGAGTTGCTGATGCTGATGGACGGCACCGTGGGAGGCGGTGAATCCGTCACGGCGGCGTTGCGCCAAAAGGAATTGCTGCTCGACGACCTGGCGCACGGCGCGGCGTTGAAGGTTTGGTCTGTGGACGTCACCATTCTGTCTGAAGGGGGCAACGCGGGGGCCTCAACGCGCACCGTTCAAATCGGCGGCACGCCTTTATCCCCATTATCGAATGGAGGTGTTTTGCCTCAGTCTCCTGTTGGCGGACAGCGCAGCCGCCGGTCGCACCTCGTCTTCGTGGAGTCCAGTGCCATACCCGGCAGCGTCGATCGCTGTCTCGGCATTGTGACACAAGAAACCTGCGAACGCCGCCGCCAATCCGCTGACCTGGTTGCGCGGGTCAGCTCGTTGTTGAGCGTCTGTCCCGTTCGCGTCCTTCGTGGATTCAGCCCCTTGCGACATGCCGTCGCTCGGCATCTCGGCACGTTGGAAACGTTGCATCGATTGTCAAAGGGGTCTCTTTTGGAAGCGGTTCGTTTTTTCGTCAAGGGGCGGCTGATCACGCCAACCGCAGAACGCGTGGCAGCCACCACCACCACGACCACCACCAGCGCCGCCGTCGCCCCTCATTCCTCTCACCGCCGAGCGATGCAAACGGGTGGCGGGGACGAGGGAGGAGGAGCAACAGTAGGGGGCGTCGCGGTGTCGCGAGAGGAAGACTGGCGATCGCTGCTGCAGGTCATCTTCTTAGAGCTCTTTTTTGAAAAGCATCTTCTTCTGGTTGCTGCGGGCGGCAACGATGCGCCACCTCAGGTTTCTTCTTCTTCTGCTCCTTCCGCTTCCGCGAAGCCGCCGTTGTCCGGCTCCTCGGCCACCAAAAGCGTCGCCGCGGGACCGCCGCCACCGATCACCGTGAGCGCCGCTGACGATGGCTCGTCGTCACGCCATCCAGCAGTGGCGGTGCTCGTGCCGGCGCCCTCATTTTCACGGCCACCGTCGGCCACATCAACGCAAAATTCGGCTGGCACACCGCTGCCTGCTTACGCCGCAGCGGCCGACGGACGCGTGTCGAAGATGCTGCACGCGAAGGCCCCTGATCTTGCGAACGCGCTCGAACTGGCGGCCAGCCAAGGCAGCGAGTTGTCTCGGCGGAAGGAAATTCTTCGCTCTTTCGTGCCCTCCTTCTCCGAGGAGAACTGGGAGGCGGCGGCAGCGGTCATTTCCGTGTCCGTGAGCGAGCTCGCCGACGTCTTGCTCATCATCGCGGTGTATTGCGCCACGAAAAAGCCTTTCGGGACGCGTCCTTCCACCGCGGCGAACGCCCCCGTCGTCGCGTCGCAGGACATCGTCGTCGCGTGGGACACATTAATGGGCATGTGCAAGACGCTCTTGCAGCGGGTGACGCTGTCGACCGACCGAATTATGTCGGCGTACGTGGCCAGTGCGCCCGTGGGCGGGATGGCGGGGAATGCCTTGCGGCGTGCTTCGTCGATGCGGCGTTCCTCGTTGACGCCCGTCGCGAGCATTGTGTCGCAACTCGCGCCGCCGGCTTGGGAGCCGGACCGCCGTGGGCTGTTGTCGGCGCCGCTGTCGTCGTGGATAGACGACCTGCCTCCCGTGCCGTGGCGGGAGGCGGGGGGTCGCTCCGGGGGGGACGACGACTCATGGCCTCTCCCATTTCCATCGTGCTATTTTACCGTGGAACAACCGCCGACGCCTGAAGTGGTGTTGACGAAGGGCGGCGCGGCGGCAATGGAGTCGCATCGGAAGCTGCCACCCCCTCAGTCGTCTGCGCAGCCGCTGTACGACGGGTCTCGTGAGTCGGAGGGAGCACCGACGACGGCCGCGGCGGAACTGAGACGACCTCCTCTGAAGCTGGACAAGACCTGGCCAGTGATCAAGAAAAAGGTGGTTCCGGAAGATCCAAAGAAGAAAAAGAAGAAGTAGAGTCTCTACTCGCCTCTCGCTCCCTCTCTCCATCAGCCCCCCTACAACATGTTTAGGGCCAACAGAAACCGCTGGAATGTAGTCTATGTTTTCTTCTCTTTGACACGGCCCACTCACCGATCGTACCTGATTGATTTACAGAAACCGAGAGGATTGGTGTCCTTTTTGTTGACTATGATTTCCCCCTCACCCCCTTTTAGTAACGGGAAAATCGCCAATCCAAAAAACTTTGGTCGATTTTGTCTAATTTGTCCCTCGCTCTCTCTCTCTCTCTTTCTTTCACACATTTTCTCTTCTTTTCTCTGTCATTCGAATCGAAGAGTCGAAAAGTAAGGAGAAAGAAACACAGTCGAATCGGGAACAAATGGAACATGGCTCCACCGGTGGCTCGCGCATGAGCCGGCGCGGCACCGCTCGCAGTCAAATGGATGTTCGCGGCTTCGTCGCTCTCCTCGCGATCCGCTCGATCACCATCCCAGAGTTCATGACCTACGCGGGCCACATTGTCCTCCTCGTGCAACTCGTGTCGCTCGTTTTTAGCCCCTACATGCAGTACCGACATACAGTGGTCCGGGAAATCGCGGTGGCCGCAGCCGCCTTCCGGGTACCGTTCTGGGACCCCACGTTTGTCGGTACCTCAAACACGGTGCCCATGGCCACGTATATGATTTTCTACGAGGTCCTAGCGGCATGCCTGGTTGTCTCGTACTTCGCGATGGCCCTCGTCGCCGCCAAGGCCATTGATATTGTGACGGTCGTTGCGACGACCACGGCGCTGCTCACTCGCGCGATGGGCTCTTGGCTGGCGATTCCGCTAATGCACGCGGTGCTGGCCCCTGTCTTTTGCAAATCATCGACCGGCTACTTGTTCCATTTCAAGGACGAAATCTGCTGGAGCCCGAACCACATCGGGGTGGTGTGCACCACGGCCGTCATCGGCCTCGCGCTCATCGTGGTCGTCTTCATCTCGGGGACGATGTTAAATAGCGTGACGCCGAGCACCCCACGGGGCGCCAAGCCCCTCGCCGTCGCCCACGCCTATTGCGACATGCTGCTGATGGGGACGATCATTGTCCTTGTCTTGCTGTACCACTTGCTCTTAGCCATCGAGCAGGAAACGCTCTTCAACGCCCTCTATGCCCTGCTGCTCGTCATCAACGCTATGGTGACGGCGATTGTGCATCCTTTCCACGAGTCGACGTGGACGTCGGTGCGCTGCAGCGTCTGCCTCTTGGCGGCCTTCGTAGCTCTCGTCAACATCGCCAGCGCCCAGGCGCCGTGGATGGTCAGTCGCCAGTTGAACGCCTACGTCGTCTTCACGCTCGCCCCGCTGGTCGCCCTCCTCGGCGTCGCCATGGGCCGGGCGCGTCGCAGCTCGGACTTGCGCTTTCACGAGCAATGGCTCTTCAACCACGCCCGGGTCGTCACCCACTTCGCTCGCTTTCCGTTTCCCCCGGGTAGCATGGAGGACGATATGTCTTTGCTGCCGCCGCAGTTCAGTTCGCTGGAGAGCACCCTCTTACAGGAAGGTAGCGGAGCGTCCCGAGCCTTCTACGACACTTTGCCTTACGCGTGCGAAGTATTGACCCCGGGCTTGGATCGCTTGTTTCTGCCCACGGACGCCGAAGTGGCGTGTCGTTTCTTGGCCGATACAAGTCGCATTACTGGGAAGGTTCCGTCACGCCATCAGCTCGCCTTTGCGGCCAGGATTTACACCAAGTCCCTCGTCGCGTTCAAACGCTCGCCGCAAGTGCTTTACCACTTTGCGGGGTTTTTATTTCACTACGCCTCCAAGCTGGGGCTCAGTCTCGAGGTCATCGAGATCCTCTCGTCGAAGCACGCCGCGTTCGATATGTGGACCAACTACGCCACCTACGCGCTGAGCACGGAGGTCAAGGCCATCTTCGGCGTCCGAAACGTGGCCCATTTGGCGTCGTTTGACAGGGCTAAGCGCGCGCACCGCGAGCTGCTGCTCACCATGCAGCACTTCTGGTCCAAACTATTGGAGAGTCGAAAGGACGTGACGGGCCTCATTCGGATCTCCAATGACCTGACCGCGAAGCGCAACGCTGCCAATGAGCTCTATCGCCGCGCCCTCGTCGACGAAAGCGTCGACCGTCAAACGGTGAACCTCTACGCCATGTTCCTGAAGGACGTGATGCTGGATCGCTCGGGTGCCGATACCTACGCGCGACTCGCAGAGGCAATGGCCGAAGAGAAGCGCTCCCGGCTAACGCAATCTCCTTCCGCCCACCTTAACGACTCGGGAGGGGGAGAGCACAACAACGGAAAGGGAGGCCTCATGGCCACGACGAACTTGCAGCAGCGGCAGGAAGCGGTGAAACAACGGAGTGAGGCGGTCACGTCGTCGTCGACGTTTGGAGCTTCGTGGAGCGACGCCGTTCGAGCGATGTGGGCCACGCTTGTTCTCTTCTTCCTGTCCTCTGCCGCGATCCTTGCAGTCGATCTGCAGTTGCTGAGTGAGCTCGACAAGCGTGTCGAGGGCATCCGCGTCTCGGCCTGGTCACGAACGCAGCTTTTCACGTCTTCGATGCTCGTACGTCGCATCGCCAACTGCGAAGGGGATGCCGCGACGACGACGCTGTCATTTGTGAGCAGTGGTAACGTGACGATGCCGTCGTGTAGCGCGTCACCCGCACAAATGGAGCGTGTCCTTCGAATCGCGAGTGGGCAGTTCGCCAGCTTCACGAACGCCGCGGTCGTGCGAGACTCTTCCATTCTACCCGACGCGGCCGAGCAGCGCGAAAACGAGGCCATGTTTCTCGCTCCGTTGACCACGGAGGAGCACGTCGACATTGGCCGCCATCCTGCCCACGTCTTATTCGGCGTCTCGTCGGCGCTGCGACGAGCGAACGTTTTGTTCACCGACGCCGTTAATGCTCTCACGTTGTCCCGGGCGGCGTCGATCGCCACGAGCATTGTCGAGCCGCTCTCGGCCTTGATGTTCGAATTGGACAGTCGCCTGACCGACGCGGCCGAAATTCAGGGCGAGCGCCTGCTCTCGTCGCGGCTCCTCTATGGTGGCATCGTGGGCATCATCGCGTTCGTGATGGCCTTGGCCCTATGCCTCAACCGGGAGTCGTTCGTTGTCAACCTCGTCAATGGCGGGCACATGAAGGTCGTCGTCATGAAGCTGTTCAACTTGATCCCTTCGCCAACGCAGGCCATGCTGCTCGAGCAAAGCAAGTTACAGCTGGAGGCGTTTGAGAAGCTCGAGGCCGTCGAGGACGATAAGAATAACCACAACGGCGACCGGAATTCGGACGCGTTGAACGACAGCGGCATTGCCGATCGGCGGCCTTCTCACGTATCCGGGGGGGGACCGGGCGACGACGTTGCACGGTCCGCGTCGATCGGCGGCTCCGCCGGGATCGACCTGCGAATGGGGTCCAGCATGCATGGTGGCGGCGGGGGTGGCGACGATGGCATTAGTGAGTCCGTTCGCCGGCGATCCGTCGCGTTATTTGGCAGTGGCGCCTCTCGCGCGAACAATACGGCGGGAGGCTCGTCGAAGCCCCGAGGCATTTTAAAGTCCACGATGCGGTCGACCAGTAGCACTATGCGGTCCACCGCGGCGCGTCGTATCGAAATGAAACGAGTTCACTGGTCGGCGGAAGCGATCAGCGCGTCGGCGGAGGCCAAGCGCAAAAAGCTAGCCGAGCCCACGATCGTGGTGCGGACGGAAGCGTCCATTGCCAACGCAGGGCAGCACAACATGCAACAAGCGGCTACTAGCGGTGGAGGGGACAAAGGAGGAGGCGATGGAGGCGGCAAGGGAGGAGGTGCCGCCGGCAAGGGCCCAAATCGGAAGCAGCGTGGCATTCTGCCGTCCCGCACCGTCCCAGCCTACCGGGGGGGAAACCGAGTGGTGTCCCGCACGGCGTGGCAACTCGGGTTTGCCTCGACGTTGATGATCCTCTCGTTCGCCGCCGCTGGGTGCTGTGTCGCAGCGTGGCGGCATAGCGTGGCGATGGCGACGCACGCGACCGATGCGGTGCTCATCGCAGATTGGCACCTCGGTGCGTCGGTCGCGGTTGAGACGCTCGTGAGTCGCACCCACAGCTACATGGCCTTCCCGCGGGAGCGCGTGTATCACGACTGGGTCGAGAGCGCCATGTCTCTCCAGAGGCACGGCCTGTATCGCGCGACCCCTGCCGGCGTCCTGCTTCCCTTCGCGGCGGGGGCCATCAATCCGCTGCGGCAGCAAGCGCTCACTTCGCTATTGTCTCTGTGTCGTCGGACGGTGTCAGCGGCCGCGGCGGCCGCCGGGGTGGACGTGAGCACACCGGTGGCCTCCGGCTGGGGCGAGACGCAACCGCCGAGCACTGGCAATCGCACGCGCATGCTCCTCACGCTCGATAACGAACGTCCCCCGGAGCTCGTTCGCGACACGACCACGCAAATGTCATCGCTGCTCTTGGAGGCGGCGGTCGAGCAGCGTTTGCGCGTCCAAGCTGGCTACGTGCAGTACTATGCGGTGGCCGCCGCGGTGCTGTTCGTGGCCGCGACGGTGGCGGTGCTTCTCGCATCGCTGCACCTCTCGGAGTTCGTGGCGTGGCTGCGACCTTCCCCGCCGACCAGCTCCAAGCCTCGGGTACTGCGAAACCTAAGGCTCAATCTTTTCCGGCTTTTCAGCGTCGCTATCCTCTCCGTGGGTTTTGCCTGCTCCGCGGCGCTCGCAGGTGAAGCCACCGCCCAGGTGGTACGCGTGGCGCGGTATGCGGAGCGCGCCTTGCGAGCCGGGGCGGCTGTTCAGAGTGTTGGGCGCTTCGTGGATCGCGCCGATGGCTGGCTGCTCGAGGGGACGGCTGCCGCGGGCTTTGCTTATTTTGACGAGGCCGAAAAATGCGGTCTTACCTTCGCGCGCATTCAGGACTCACTAGAGAGGTTTGCGCTGCTCTTCGACTCCGGGGCGACCGACGCGGCGACGATCAGGTCCGAAAAAGCAGAGATCGACCTTCGCCTTCGGCATTTTACCGGAGTCGTGACCGTGGCCTCGACGCTCCGCGCCGCATCCGTGAACCTCCTCTACAATCCCACCATGCCCTTCGCGCGCCAGTATGACTCGGACATCGTCGCGCTCGCGGGGTCCGCGGCCACCACCCTTGGCATCCAAGCCGACACCATGAGACCCGACCTCGTGGCGACGACGATCGAGACGGACGTCACGCGGCCCAGCGCCATCCAAGTCGCGATGGCCATGTATACCCGGCATGGCGAACGAGGCACGTCGACGCTAGACAACCTGTTGCGCGCCACAGTCGAAGCCGCTGGGGTCAGTCGGTTCTCCATGGTCGTGGACCGTGACGATGCGGTGCGCAAAGCGCTACTTATGACCTCGATCGTTATCGGATGCCTTGTTGGGGGCCTACTCGGGTTGGCGTTGTTGGTAGGACCTGTGCGGAGTGGCCTCATTTCGACCTCGGCGGGCAACGCGGCGTCGTCGTCGTCGGCGACAGCCTCCGCCCTGGCGGCAGACCAGCAAAAGTCACTGACGTTGGAAGTCCTTTTCCGCGTCGTGCAGCGGCGACTAACGATGACCCTTTGCGTCCTGGGACTCTGTGGCGCCGCGCAGGTCGGGTTGGTGGCGTATCACGTCGCGCTAGACGTTCCCACCTTGTCCGCGGTGAGGGACGTGGTGCAGCGAAGCTCCGACGTCGCCTTGTCCATGGACTTGCTCGAACGACTGCTCAGTCGCACGGATTCCGGTCGTGACGCGCTTAAATTAGAGACCACTCGGACCCAACTTGCCTTCGTACGCGACCGACTTGCCGTCACGCGACAGGCTGTTGACACCGCCCTTGGGACGCGCTGGCGCTCGGTGAGCACGGCCAACGAGCGACTGCGCCTCTGGCTGACGCTGCTCGACGACGCCGTCGCGGCACCCGTGACGTTGGAAAGAATGCAACAGGTCGCCGCATCCGGCGGCGGCGGGAACCGCACGACGGTCCTCGCGGCCGACGCCGCCACGGTCAACCGTTACGCCACGCTTGTGGAGACGGCGCGCGCGCAAGTGCTGCCCCTCATCGACGGGCTCAGGGGCGATGTCAATGTCAACGTGGGTCAGGTCATTCGCGGCTCCCTCGCCGCGGACCAAGGCGTGACCATCGGCTTGGCCATCCTGACGTGGCTCGCCGTGACCCTCGCGGCAGCGGTCGTGACCTACCCGGCGATCGACCGCCTCGCAGAGGAGGAAGGCGGGGCGCGCTTGTTGCTCAACGTCATCCCGGAAAACGTCGTTCGGGCCACGACTAAGATCCACTTGTACCTGCAAACGGGCGTCACAGTGGACGATCGCGCGGAGGAGCGCCTGTACAACTCGCTCTGCCCCCAGGTGCCCTTGTTCAAGGAGCAGTGGCAAGCGGGGCTCGCCGAGGCGGACTGCTTCCGCCTTCTCGACGCCTCGGAGAAGTGCACGGTCCTCATTACCGGTAAAGGCATCATCGAGTACGTCTCGGAGGCACAAATGAAGTCTCTCCTGGGCTACCTGCGCGAAGAGCTCATCGGGAAGAACGTCAAGATCCTCATGGAAGAGCCATTGAGATCCGCGCACGACCGGTTCCTTCACGCCTACACCTCAGGCGCGCCGTCGCGCCTCATCGCCACCAAGAAGGGTCGGGATGTCATTGCATTGACGGCTGCCGGTGGGCGACAGAGCATCTATTTACAACTGCACGAAGTCACGAGGCACACGGGGGAGCACTACTTCCTGGGTCAGATGGTGCCCTACAATCCATACAGCGTCGTCTCCGATCGGTGAGCAAAAGTGTTGGCGAGAGACAAGCAACAAAAGGGAAGCGCGAGAAAGGGGAGCCGAATGAGGAGAGTAGGAGGAATCTCGTTGTATTCGGTCACCCCCGCACAGAAAGAGTAGTAGAGTTCCTTCTTTTTATTTTTCAAGGACATGACAATCATCAAACGTGATGATGTGGTCTCCTTTGCGAATCGGTGCATCCCACGGTTGTCTCAAAGCGCGGCGACGAGTTTGATGTAGCGTTTTCTCTTCCCCTCCCTCTCTCTCGAGATCTCCGCGTTTCAATGTAACTCTTTTGCGCTCTTCAACTGTACATCGTTGTCAAGTTGAGGTCTGATGTTATGCGAAACTCTGGTTTCCTCAACCTACACCGTCGACCGAGAAAAAGTTTTTCCCAACGCATAAATATCTTATTTTGTGGTTCCCCCATCTTCATTTTATTCCATTTTTTGCGAAAAATGAAAAACGTCTCCACTCGGTCTTTAGTCACTCTGTCTGTGGCCTCATCCGTCTGCGCCGTCGTGTCGCTCCTCCTCGTCATGGTGGGCAGCGCCACCCTCATTGACGCCAAAGGCCTGACCGGTCGCAGCAGCTATGGCTCTTATTATGGGGGAGGTGGATACTATCGGGCATCGAAGATAGGTTACTACAGCCGCACGAACCGGTACTACATCACCAACATGGGCTGGCGCGCTGGATACAGTTACGCCTACCGCGGCCCGCAACTGCGCACCGCCGGGGGCCCGCTCACGGACGCCGAGCTCGCGGGCATTATCTGCAAACGAAATGTCACCGTGGATACGACCGTCGCGAACTACGCGAACGGCATCACCTACAACAGCACCCAGCGGTGCTACAAAGAGAGCAGCGAGGTCGCCGGCGATCCCACCAACACGAACGTCGACAACTTCATGCTCAATCGATTCCGGTTCAATTATCGCGTCAACGACGGCGCCGCGCCGACCGTCGATATGGTCGTCTTCCCCGACAAGGACATCATCGTGGGGCTGGTGAACAACACCTTCCGCCTCACGACGCTGACGTTCACAAGCGTCGCCGCCGGTGGAGGGTCCACTGTGGTGGATCTGTCGACGCTCACTTGGCGCGCGTGCAGCTTGGCGACGTGCTCAGGAGGTCCTCAGGGATTTTCTTACCCGTCGTCTCGGTTTGTGGAAGGCAGTCGAGTCTACACGGTATCCGTCTACGCGGATATTCCGAGCCCGAACGTTCGCGTGCAGCTTCGTTTCTGGCTTTCCAGTGACTTCAGCGAAGAGCCAAACTACGAGCACGTTTTCCTGATGCCGGGCGCCACGAAAGTTGATATCATGCTGACACCCGCAACCGCGGCCGAGGCGGCGATGACCGTGACGCTTGCGGCTCTCATCGCCGTGCCAAAGGCCCCTGGCGCGGGCACCACGGTGACGAACATCGCCATTGCCAGCGACATTCTGGGAACCGAGTACGGCCCACAGAAGATGCAACGCCTCGACATTGGCACCACGACGGACCAGCAAAACGGGCAGGGGTCGTACCTCAGCTGGAGTTCCTCGTTCGACCGCAACGTCCTCTGTTTCTCGCCGACGGATGCCACGTGTATGAGCGTGAACGCCGTGGGCACGATTCCGGCTCCGGTTTGCGATGCGGCTTCCTTGCCCCTTCCTACCAAGTGCCAAAGCAACTTCCTTCGCGACGGGCAAGTCGCCTACGAGTTCTCGTGGACGTCCAAAGGTCCCATGAGCAGCGCCATCACCGGCTTTAACTGGTACTTCGACTTTGGTTACTACGACCCGTCCGTCGGGGTGCAACCGGACAGCGGCGCCTCGGCACATACCCTTTCGCTCATCGCTGTTGCGGTCGTCGCGACCCTTCTGTTGATGTTTTAGCGGAGGAGGTGGGAAGGCGGAGAAGTTATATTTTGTAGTCATCCGATCTCTCCGTGAAAAAAACTCAGATGGGAGCGTGTGGTCGGGGAAGACGGCTCTCCTCTCCCTTGCGCTCGCAAGAGAGAACGAACCTCCCCACACGCCCTCACTGAATCCCCCGAATTTTCCACGCGCTTTCCGTTCTCCTCCCCCTCGGTACAAGTTGCTGTCTTTTTTGGTTCTCACCTCTCTCTGTTGTTTTTGACACCCATTGGTTTTCTCCCTGCTTTCTTCTCTCCCTTCGAGACGCTTGTGTTGAGGTTGTTGTGTTCCGTCGTGAGTTTGGGTGAGCGGACGCCGGGGGAATCCCCGTTGCTCGTTTCGGCTGAAGCAAAATTTCTGTTGATCGTCAAACACGAAAGAAGGAACTTCAATGTTGTGAACACCATTCCCCAACCAAAACACACAGACACATACCATCGTTTCAGCCCAGTTTCTATGTCGCGCCGCATTCGAGACGCGTTTCCGTTTCTGCAGCCGGCTGGTCGGGTCGAAGTTCAGCAACGCGGTCCCATTTTTGAGGGTCTCGAAGTGCCCCCGACGCCGAAATCCATCGCTCCGTACCGTAAGAGCCAGAGCTGTCAGCCAGGACGCCGCCGGCTTCACTTCGGCATCGCGCGTGACCCTCCGCCGCCAGACATGCGCTTCGGTCGCAAAGCACAGTATACTTCCACGACCGCCGCGTGCCTGTACGACCCGACGGCCGTTGGTGTCGCCGCGATAGCCAACGAGCAGGCTGAGCGGATCTACCAAACGCGATCCAAGGAGCCGCTCGGTCATAGTCCCGCCGCCGTGGGCCTTCCCAAGTCGGTTTTGCATGCGGCTCACGTGTTCGGCTGCAAGTCCGTGTCGTCGGAGACGGTGAAGGAGGTCATGTACGGCGCGGCGCTCGCGACGCTCCCTAGCAACGAGGCCGCCGAAAGGCGCCTGGGCCCCGGGGAGGCGAAGAAACGCGACTATGACTGGGCCTCGGTGAACATTGATCCCACGAAACACCGCTTTGGCCGAAGCACCGCGGGGTCAAAGGGTGAGGTCATGCTCAAGCCAACTTCCATCGTGCCTGTGGTATCGTGCCGATCGGCACAACGCGCCGAGAGTGCTCTTTCCGTTCAAGCCTTCGCTAAGTTCGACAAGCCCTACACGGCGACGGTGTCCGACTTTGCGCTGGTGGACACGGCCGACAGCGATGAGCAAGGTCTTGGACGCGCGTATTGCCCTTCTTCCACGTTGCGGCGCCTCCGCGCGGCCGACCCATCCCCGGTGGCGCACCGTTCGTTTGGCATTCCCACGATTCGTAGCGATATCCCACGACCAAAGGCATTGCCGTCTTTTTCCAATGCGAACAACTACGGCGACGATGCCACCGCAGGGCAGCTGCTCAACCCGGCCACGGCGGCGTCGACGGGCATCACGGCGGCCGATCAGGACCACGTGCAGCTTTCGAGAGAGGCCGCTTGCCGTACGTTCAAGGCGTGTGGCGTGCGAGACGAGGACGTCGATGCCATGGTCGCCGAGGCCACCTCCAAGCAACCGGGTGGTGGCGTGACCGCGTCCGCCTTGAGGTCCGTGATGGAACAGCATGGATACTGAGGGACTGGCAGCGCCGCTTGTCATGCTGTGATCATTATTGTGGTGTTGGGGGGGTGAAAAAAGGGGGGCCGGAGAGAACCGGTCTGGTCGTCGCCTTCGCGCGATTATTTTTTTTGCTCCACATTTTTTAATGCCCCTCACTCGTAGACTTCTTACACGCACCCCCCTTTCCTTGGGGGTGTGATTCCTGTAGCATTATTTTTTTTTCTCCTCTTGCGCCTCACCCCCCCTGTATCTCGGACATTGTTCGTCCTTGATCGGCCTTTTTTTTGTTTCTCGCCGTCGCGCTCATGTGCATTTCCCACCTCAAACTCCCAATTCCTTTGTCCCACACCCACCCGGAGTACTCCGTTAGCAACTCCGCGCAGATGCAGTTTGCAACCAGCGTAAGGAACCGGACAACAACAAAAAAAGTCATTGCTTTTCGGTATTCCGTTTTGCAATCTCTTTCCCCCATCTGGAAGAGAGAGAGAGTGAGAGGGATCCCCCCTTTCCATAGTTGTACTCCATTGGTCCACTCGAGTGGAAGTGGACAACCCCTTTCGTACATTCCCTCGCGCGAATATGTCCCGCAAGGAGGCCGGGGACGCGGCTCGATCTGGTGGCACCAGTGGCAGCCTAGTCCTGAAACCGCTCGTGGCCTTGCCGACGCTTCCCCGATGCGAGGACGGCAACCGGCAGAAGTGGATGGCGGAGTACGACAAAGTGGAGGCCGAGTTGCTCAAGCCACACCTGGCGTCCGCGGGATGTCCCACCGCGACGTTGGGTCTCCGCCAACTTCCGGCGTCATGGGACAGCAGTGTGCAAGCGGCGTCGGCGGGTGGTGGAGGCAGCAAAGGACATGGCACTACCTCCGCTGACACCGAGGAAGCAGCGGACGACGGTGGAGGGGCGCCGTATCGTCTCCACAAAGGCGCCGCGCCGCATCGCGCGGCGAGCAGTTTAGATGGGTCCCAGATGCCGCCTCACAAAGGTGGCAAAGGTGGCAAAGGTGCTCATCCCAACGGGTTATCCCCCCGCCGCCCCCTAAGTGCGTCGTCCACGGCTCGAAGTGTGACGGGCGCCCTTCACCATGCAAAGTCCCCCAGCCGCAGTAGTCACAACGCGATGGCCGCCGTCACCAGCCCAGTGCCTGCCAACCCGGCGACCCCTGCTGGACGGGCGCAACTCCACGCCACCCTTCAAACCCTCTTCACGCTGATCGAACCCCCAGTTGCGTACCGCACCGCATACCACTTGGATCTCACTGGCATCGATCTGAAGTGGCTGACACGCTATGTGTCGGGCGATCGCCCGCCAACGCTGCTGACCTTGGAGACCATCCGTGAGGACATGCTCATATCCGCCGCCACGCAGCAGCAGCAGCACGTGGGCGGAGGCGCGGCCACTGCCGGTGGGCGGCCCAGTCATGATCACACCCACGACGTCGCGCTCAACTCGCCTCGCTCCGTCGTGATTTTACTCCGGAACGGCATCACCGTCCAGGACGTTCAAATCAAGCCGAGGGGGAAAACGATCGTCCCGGCTGTATCGTCTACGCCTGGGGGGCATCAGAGTAGTCGATCAACCTCACCAGATAGCAGCGCCGAACTGGCAGAGCACCGTCGACAGCTCATCGAGCGGCACGAGGAAGAGCGCCGCAAGCAGCTGCTGCAATCGCTGCGGCAAGAGTACCGTGACCTCTGCACCACGATGCCATTGTTCACGCTCTTGGATGAAATCACGGCGTGGAAGTCGTCATTGAAATCGCTGGCTTCGCACGAACGAGACGATCTACTGGTGGATGAGGGTAGCAACAGCGGGGGCACGCCACGGTCCAAAGGGGCGGCTGCGGCGACCTCCACGAAAAGCAAACGCGAAGTGCATGCCGAGCGGCGGCAACGAGCGGCCCGCTTCGCCGCGGAGTTAGATCGGAAGGCGCAGGAGGCCGAATTGCGACAGCTCTCGCGAGACCAAGAAATGACGACGTACCGTCAACAAAAGCGCGAGGAAACGTCGGAGCGTGCGAAGCAAGCCGCCAGACGTCTGGCGGAGATGCGGGCCGCGCTGAACGACGCGAGTGAAGCGCAACAGGCTGAAGCTGTCCAGCGACTGGAAATGATGGCCGCCAAGGAGGCGCAGCGCGAGGAGCAACGGCGCCAGCGCGCCGCAGAGCGAGAGGCCGATATTGAACGGATGGCCGACGTTCGCCGACAGCGCATCGAGCAAGCGCGCCAGCAGGTGCAACAGCAGCTCGAGGCGCAGCAATCCCTCGCCGCGGAAAAGGAGCGTCAGGCGCAAGAAAAGCGTGAGCAGATGCAACACGAGCGGCTCTCGCTACGCGTCAAACTCGAGGCGGATCAGCGCCGCGCGGAGCAGCTGCGGGAAGCGGCGCGGCTAAAGGCACGGCAACGCGAAGAGGACGAGCGCCGCGTCGCGGAAGAGCGCAACATGAAGGCGGAGCAGCAGCTGCGTATGTTCACGGAGATGAAATTGAGCCAGCGAGCCGAAGCGGCGGCGGCCGAGAGGCAGAAACGTGAGCAGCGGCAAAAGGCGTTTGAGCAAACGCAGCAACAAGAAGAGTACAAGCGCGAGTCGAGCTTGAGCAAACGACGGCAGCACGAGGCGGATATTCACGCTCAGCAGGAGGAGCGCAGGAGGCACATGCTGGAGGAGAACACGCTCAGGGCGATGCAGGCACAGGACAAGCAGTTTTTAGTGGATCGACAAGCGAAGGCGGCTGAGTTCTTCAAGGTCGTCGCCGTGGGGATGCTTTCGCAGAAGGCGCGCCGTGCCGATTTAGCCTCCATGAGCCGAAAGCGAGGAACGTCACCGACTTAGTCGCGCACTGTCCAGCTGCGGCTTACTTACTGCATCGCGTGTCCCATGCTTTATGGGGATTGGTTGCTGCCTGGGATCGTTTGGCCGACGATGGTGGCTCACGCGCGTCGGAACGGCGCGCATGTAAGTAGACAGAAACAACACGCATATGGGGGGGAAGGCATTTTCCCTTTCGCACTCCTCCTTCTCCTCTCAACCGCCAAAAAAAGTTATGTCATTGTCCTTTCTGACATTCCGGACATCGTCGTCTGTCGTCTGTCCTTCCTTCCGTCCTTCCCTCTACAGCGGCGCGAGTGTGGGGGTGAGATTCATCCATTGGATAACGGATGTGTGATCGGCGAGATCGATTCATTCAAAGTATAGTGTGTTGTGGTATGATACATGTATTGCAGTGAAATAACGAAAAGGGGGCCGCTCGCTCTCGCCGGAAGGTGCCGTCGGCCATTGTCTCGCCCCCCCCTTCCAACGATGTCGCTCGCGTTGTGGGAGGCCTACTGGGAGTCTCATCCGAGGCTCGTGCTGTGGCACGCGTTAACATGGCAACGCCGCGAAAGCGTTGCGCTCCCCGCGAAACGGCCTACCCATCCCATCCGAAGCAACCGGCTCGTGATCACAGCCTCGTCGGACCCCCAAACGGCACCGATTTATGGTCTCCTGCGCGTGGCGATGGCCCATGCGACGGTGTATTCGATGTCGTACAGCACCGCCTCCGGGAAATGCGCGCTGCAGTATTTGGACGCCGAGACCGCCAGCGGGGTGGAGCGCCAGCTCCCGGGGGTGCAAGCGTCGAGGGAGGATAGTTTGCCGCTCCACCCGGCGACCTTGCTGCTGCGGTCGCCGACTATCGTGGCGCTACTGGAGGATGATGATGGCGTGAGGGGAATGACCTACACCGGCGAGACGACCATGATGTTGAACGACGGGGGCGGCGGCGACGATGAGAATGAACAAGACAACAGCGGCGACGGGAGCGTTGTGGGTCAACCAAGCCTTTACCGACGGCGGATGCATCAGGCCGACGAAAGAGTGGGAGCCTCATCATCTGCTGGCCTGTCGCCGTCGGAACCTCCAGGCCGCGTGAAGCTTCTGACGGCGACTCGTCGCCGGTCGCCTATCTCGATTTTTTCAATGTTTCACCGCCTGTTTGATATTTTCGGTGAATGTCGAATCGACTTGGCGACCACGACCGAAACACAACACAGCGCGACGGTGGCGCCCCCGCCTTCTCTTGCTCCGACGTCGTCGTCTCCGGCCACGATAACTGGCCTCCGCGTGACGTACACGCACCCGTTGCTGGCCGCCGAAGACGCCGTGACGGCGCTCTCTGAGCTGCAGGGCTACTTCATCCACGATTGGGACGTGGTGCTCACGTTGGAGCCGATCGGCACATCGCCGCCGCCGCGCTCACCCGAGTGAGCCGACCCATGAGGGAAGGGGGGGGCTACCTCCTGCATCGATCGAGGTTCAGCGCACGGTGGGTTGTAGTTTTTGTTTGTGGTTTAGAGAGTTATTTAGGAACGTAAAGGGAATTGACGCGCCCCTCCCTCCGGCTCTTGATGCAACGCCAAGTTATTCGGCCGCCGGAAAGCACCGACCAGCGACCCGTGTCCGCCAGCGGCAGCGCTCCCCCGGCGGCCGACACTGCCTCTCCGAAGGATGATGAAAAGGCCGCGCTGAGAGCGTTTGCCCAGTCGATGCTGCCGCCGGACATGTGTGGCAACCGCGCCGCGGTGTCCCGACTCGTGCGGGCGTCGCGCACGCAGCAACTCTTGTTGTCGTCGCAGCAGCTGCGAGAAGCGTTTTGGATCGCGGAGATCAAAGGCCGTCGGCGCCGCGGCGGGGCTTCTGCTGCGGCGGGTGGTGGAGGTGGTGGTCAACATTCGAGGCTGCCGATGGTGGTTGCAATAGGGGACGACGGCAGCAAGGGGCGGCGGCTGTCGACGACCACGACAGCATCCGCCTCAGACACAGCGCTAGCCGACGAGGAACGGCGACGAGATCGATCAGACGAGGAAGACGAGGAGGTGCCTCCGTACGAAGGAGGTGTGTCGCGCAGCCGCCGCAAGCTGCACCGCAACTTCCATGCGGCGCTGCAGCTGCTCGCCGCGGGAGGCACCACCACGACGTCGGCGTCCGGGAGCGGCGGTCCCGATGTACCGGGTCGGTCGCGGGGTCGTGAAAGTAGTGTCGCGAACGCCACTCCCAAGAAAGCAATGTTCGGGTTACCACCGGCGGCTGGCCATACGACCCTTCCCCACGACAGTCGCGAGGAGGTGGAATTGGCGCCGGCGATAGCTATGGCCGTTCGCGGTCTCGACGCCGCGGCGGAAGCGGCGTTGCGCCGAGGAAGGCGCACTTATGGCGTTGAACGGTCCCAGTATCGCTCCGTCGCCGCCTACGAAGCGGCGTTGGCAATCGAAGAGGACGCCGCGCTACGAATTGCGGGACTGGACACGACGGGCAACAACGGTGTCGGGCAACACGACGAGCAACAAGCACCGCCAGGAGGCAACCGCACTACCATGGTGCCGTCCGTTTCAGCTCCGACCAACCCGTCGACGGGGAAGGCGCCTCTGCCTTGGAACGTCGTGGCCCAAGTCAAGCGGCACGCCAGATCCCCGTCCCCACACGTATCCAACGATGAGATCCATGCGACCTCCTCGCCGTCGCCTGCACTGGGTGAACTGCCCCCGCCGCAGCAGTTTCTGTGCACGTCGTACGACATGCGGCATCCGTCAGAGCCGGTCGCACTGGGCGCGATCACGGCGGGCAGCAACCATGAGTGCTGTCGCGAGGAGCGGTCTGTCCGCACGTGCTCCCACGAAGCAGGGCCTGCAAAGGAAACCGTGTTGGAGGCCTTCCGGCGACGGAGGGATATTTTGCTTCAGTGGGCGTCGCAAGGAGCCGCCCCGATTGAATCAGAGGAGGACGTCGTCGAGGGGGACGGAGGGCCGATGCCGTCCGGCGCGGCACATGAAGGAACGTTAGTGAATCCCTCCGGATCGTCGCCCTCGATGAACCATTTGTCTCCGGTATCGTCGCTCCGGACGTTGGGTCGAGTGGCATCCGCGGCGACGGTGGCACAGCAGCAACGCATGTTATCTGGCATCTTCACGACGCCGCTGCCCAAATCAGTATCCTTGCGCGGCGTGACGGGGCCTCGTTCCGAGTTCAGTGCTGCGACCACCGCGACCGAGGTGCTCCAGCGCGTCGTTGACGAAGCCCGGTTGCGGTCACGGGCGGCCGTTGTCGTCGTTCAGGCTCGTGCGAAAAAGGCAGGCAATGAAATGGTCAACAACAACAGCGTCAGCCGTGGTGGCCGCCTTCCTGACGTGGCGTCGCCAGGCGGCAGCATTGCTCGTCCTTGCGGAGGTAACGTCCCAAGTCGAAGCCGCGCGACTTCGGCAGCGTCCTTAGGGCCGCATCGACGTTAGCCTCCGGGGGGGAGTGGTCTCGTCGTACCGAGAATAGGGGACTAGGTCGGCAATGTATTATTCGTTCGTGATCTTCGCATACACCTACCACCCACCAAGATCATCAAGTCCCGACCCGTCGCACGGATGTCAGTCCAGTTCCATTCCACCAGACACCATACGAAGTATGGGGAGGGTACAAAGTGGAAAAAGTACAGGGTACGACACTTTTGATGTGTACATCCGACCTGTGGGTGAGTTCAACCACCGTGGTGCAAATTCCTTCCCCTCCGTAGCCGTTCATTTGTCGCGAGGGGTAGGGAACCCGATGCCACCGAAAGCTAGGGCGGCCAAGGCGTCCCCGAAGGCGAAGACGACCGCCAGAAAAAACTCAGCCTCCTCACCAAAGAAATCCGCTGCCGCAGCAAGTTCGGGACAATATCCGATCACTGTCCTTTTTCCGGCGACGAACGAAAGGGGCACCGCCAAAAACCAACTCGCCGCGTCGCATAAGGCGGCGTTCACCACAGCGGCGAGCCGCTGGTCCAAGATGATACGCCCGACGCTTCCCGCCGTCCGAGTCCGCCGTGCCGTCATCAAAGGGCTTCAAATCACAGCCTTCGCGGGGGCTATGGACGGTGCCGGTGGCACGCTCGCGGCGAGCGGGCCCATGCACCTTCGCCATGCGACGCATATTCCGGCCACGGGCAAGATGGAGGTTGACACCGCGGATATCGTCCGATTGGAAAAGCAAGGGATGTTGGTCGACGTCATCACCCACGAAATGGGGCACATCCTCGGCATCGGCACGATCTGGCCATTGAAAAAGCTAGTTTCCGGTCTCGGCACGTCGTCGCCGGTATTCACCGGCCTAGAAACAGTGAAGGAATATGCAGCGCTGTTGTCCAAAGCCTCGCGGTCGTCGTCGTCGCTTCCTCCTGTAAAGTCGGTTCCGCTCGAAAACATCGGGGGGGGAGGAACAGCCGGTGGGCATTGGTTAAAAACGGTCTTTGGAAGCGAGTGCATGTGCACGTTCATTACTCGTCCAGGAAACCCTATTAGCCGCATGACTCTGGCGAGCCTTCGCGACCTTGGATACACGGTTGATCTCAATGCGGCGGAACCCTACCAGTTGCCTCCCCAGACAAGCTCCACTCTAAGTGCCCCCGCCACCGCGGTGCCAGCGTGCCTGGGCTGTCAGCACCGTCCGGCCGTCACGCTCCTCCCTAAGAGCGCTCAAGTGACTGGGGATGGTGTTTAAAAGGCACCGCTGCTCCGAGTGGGATGCGAGAGGAAAAGGAATGTGTTGTACGAGTACTTTTAATTAAAATGAAAAGGTCACCACGAAGCGAGAGATGACATTGTGTACAGTGTCTTTTTCCGGTGAGTGCTGAAGAGGCGGCAAGCGTTTTTTTCCCTCCAACGTTGTGGGTCCTCGTAAACGTCGTCGGAGGAGGGGGAAGGAAACCCACAGTGACCAAGTGAGGTAGGAACGAACGATCCAACACGCTTTCACAACCACGTCAATGATGCTTCATCGTAGTAAGCAAAGAGAGAGAGAGAGGGATTGTTGCACACTTTTTAGCTCTAAAAAACGGCTCGTTACGATTTTGGGGACGCCATTCCGACAGCGACGGTTACAGCAACACAATATCATTTTCGTGTCAGAGCGACATCAAGCCAATGCATCGTTCGTGTGTGGCCTATGGTCGCGCGAGTCGGCCTGCTGCCGCGGAGGGTTGCCTCATGCCACTCAAAGCAGCTTCCAGCTCGCCGTGTAGGACGTCCGTCGTGGCAGTGGGACCCCCGTCGGTTGCATGTGGGATGACACGCCTCTTCAAGGGCCTCGCGGCAGTAGATTCGTCTTTGTCGATGTCGCGCGATTTGATTGTTTGCAAAGCCATCCAAGACCCAAGCGCACCGGGAA
>ERZ1292630.430-Hain-H41-02um-R3-430-length-44531-cov-7_pt1 | contig 38424 bp, 17 predicted proteins | sample MGYA00564408_ERZ1292630 | MGnify/ENA primary metagenome ERZ1292630 (study PRJEB36523, sample SAMEA6512641) | groundwater metagenome | collected 2019-01-08 | study: AquaDiva: Metagenomics assemblies of 32 groundwater samples
TGCCGCACCCAAGGGAAACGGTTTTCCCGCAGAATGAGGGCCTCCCTCCCTGTGGGATGGACAGCACATGAGGTGTGAATCAAGGGGGCCTTTGGCCGGGGTCACTGCGCAAAAAACAAGATGGTGGCACTGAACCAACCGCGCACAACGAGCCAAGGGTAGGGCAAAAAAAAGAAGGGAAGCAAGGAAGGAGTGCGTCCCATCCAAAGTTCTGGACTGGCCGAACCGGGAGGAAAACAAACACACAGAGGGGTCGTCCTCGCGAACGGGGTACGAGGCAGGTGGAGGGACGGGAGGATGATGACCGTTCGGGTAGCGACGCGGGAGGAAAAGTTGATCCGGAAGATGCACGTAACTGGGAATTCGACGACAATGGGGAGACTGCGAACTGCAAGGTTCGGGACAGGTGGGAGGGAGATTGTGAGCGGGAGAGAGAGAGAGAGAGAGAAAGAGAGTATGTGAGAGAGAGAGAGTATGTGTGAGAGGCAAGCGCTGTGAGAGAGATGGGTGAGAGAGAAGTGTGAGTGAGAGCAAATGTCCAGACTGGAAAAAAACGAGAGACGAGAAAGTGAGAATCGCGACGAGAGCGGTTTCAAAAACGAAACCATGTCAGCAAAAACAAAGGCAAGGGATGCCAGTAGACGTCTAATTTGATAGCCAGTAGACGTCTAGCTTGATGACGCCATCGGGCCGCCTCGCGCAACACAGGGCGCCCGGGAACAAGGGAGGGATGCTCAAAGGCAGGCCACCAGAACCGAACGTGACGACTTGCTGGGGTTGGCCGGGAATAGATGGTCCAAGGTTGACGATGTGTTGAAAGAGCTGAGACAATAATTGCGCAAAACTGAGCGTCGCCACGTGATGGCCGCCGTCGGCACCCGCAACGGCAGCATGCCGAATAATGGCCCGGGACAGCGCTCGATCCAATTCCTGTGCCTTGGCGATCCCCGATCCGGCAATCCATGTCGGCAAGGGTCTGGGTGTGAAGGTGCGATTCGGCCAGAACGACCGGAAGTCGAAGCTCGTGGCCGCGTCGTCGATGACGTCGTCGTCCATCATGATCGAGTCGTTCGCCGTCGACTGGCGAGACGAGGCAACGTCATTCGCACCAACGACGACGACGTCGCCGCCACCGCCCCCCGCTGCTGCCGGAACTCCGCTGTCGGAACGGGCGGCAGCGGCATCGTCCACTCTCGCCTTTCGCGTCGCGGCCGACGGTGCTGGCCGTTTGGCGGCGGCGGCCGCGGCGGGTGGTGATGATGATGATGCGGCTGTCGTCCCATCCGTGATGAAAGTTGTGCGCGGCGACGGCGGCTGTTGCCCCATCGTCGTCGTCGTCGTCGTGGTGGCGACCACGTTGGAGTGCTGCACGAGTTGTCGGCGCTCCCTGCGGTCAAGGACCCGAGTCAGCGACACGGTGACGTCCCCCAGGTGCAGCGTCGAGCGCAGTCGCACTCGTTGACTGCGTGTGGAGGCGACGGCGTCGTGCTGCTGCGAGCCCGATGGTGTCAGGTCGCATAAGAAGTCAGGTCGTTGCAACGCCGTCGCCAGAAGGTAGGCTTGCCACACTCCTCTCACGAGAGGGGGAAGTGATCCGATGATATCGTCGAGCGGGGAGGACACCACTCCACGACGTCGGTCCGAAACCGAGATGATCAACCACTGGTCGTTACCCACCGCAGCCAACCGCAACGACGGGCAATACTGTTGCAGGAATCGGGTCACGCGCCGGTGCACCAGCGCGGACGCCGACGTATCACTTCGGAGTGCTTCGCCGCCGTCCCGCAACAGTCGGGGGCTGTGGCTCGTCGACGTGGCCGCCTCCGAGGTTACCACGCTCACAAGCATGACCACGCAGAGCGGGCAACGCAGTGTTTCAAGCGCATGCGAGCTCGCTGCCACGAACTTCGAGGTTGCGATTTCGGCGAATGTGTTGTCGTGTGAATTCACGGTCATCAGCTGATGGTTTGCGGTGCGGATGGATATCGTCCTGAGATGAGAACGGAAGGCCGGTGCCATCGTCGTCGCCGTTGTGCCGGGTGACGGATGGGTGCGCGACGACGGTTTGGCTTTCTTGGCAAGACGATGTAGTCCGGGAGTCAACGCATTCTTGTACATTCGCTGCGCGAGCACGACCTGACGACGCGTGTTCGCGTACCGCCACGAGCAAACCAGAGGTCCAAGTGCAAACATCGAGCGCATCGCGCATTCGCGCGCCGACGCGGCGAGCAACACGATGATCATCGCTGACGCGGAGAACATTGCCAGGGCGGGGTTACGCCATCGACGGACGAGGTTATCGAAGACGCAAGGTGCAATGATCCCGATTGTCGTCGCCAGCCTCCACCGCGACGATGTGTGGCCACCAAGAGCGAGATACGTCATGAGGCACTGCGCCTCTAGAGTCGGGGAGACGCCGGCCGCCGCTTGACAGGCAAACGGAACGGCCTCGAGAAGGGCGTCGAGTGCCGGAAAATAGGAGGTATGTTTGCGGAACGCAGCGACATAAGCTAAGGTCGAGATCGCCGTGAAGGCGATCGCGATGCAACGAGCACCGACTTGGGGTGCGATTCGCCAATCCGTGTTGACCGCGACGTCCGCGATGAGCAATAGTTGTAGGAGTACAAAGGCGACCTTGGACGCCACGACAGAATCCTGGAGGAAGTTGTCGAAGGCCCTTTCTGCATCCATCGTTGGAAACACCGGTGGGAATAGTGTCTGCGACAGCTGAATCGCCGTACGCTCGAGCAAACCAGGACCGGCGACGACGCCTCTCGATGCGGCTATGCTCGCGGCCGCGTCGTGGCAAGCGTGGGGCAGTAACGCTGTCCCGAGCCCTCGGTTGGTCGCCGTCGTCGGCTCGGAGACGCAGCCAATGAGGGAGCGCTGGTAGAATGGGGACGCGGTGACACGGTGCAGCAACGAGCAGCGGTACTTGATGCCGGACGGCTTGGATTCCGCGGCGGTTTCCCCTACTGCCGCTTCTTCAGCGCTGGCTGCAGCAGTCCCCTGCGGTTTAATCGGCCCAGGACGGTTCAAGCAGCCGTTGAACGTCCAGCGATCCGCTGCGCGCAGCACCGCCGCCACTGACGTTGTCAGCAGCGACCTCGCGCTACGTGGGAGTTGGAGGGTGGAGGCATCGGGATACACCAGAAGTAGGTCGACGACTTGACGGGAACGAGGCATCCCACTGCCGCCGCCGCCTTTGTTGTTTGCTTCCAAACCTTGTTGACTGACTCGGTTTGGAGGTGCGAGGCCGTGTTCCGGACTCGTTCTCGCCGATGCCGTCGGCCGCGACGCAGCACAGCGCACCTGGGACAAGAAACGAGCGCAGCCAGACCAGTCGACATCATCGCGCAAAATATACGCCTGTAACGTAATTCCGGATCCGTCAGGACTGGAACTGAAGTTGCAGCAAGCCACGACGTTGACTCGGACAATGTCCCCAAAGAAGCGGGGGACAAGAATGTTCACCACGTGCGCAGCTGGCGACCATGCCGCCCGTGAGGCGCCGACGCCCGCACCCGGGTCCACTTTCGGCGGTGCGGGGGGAGGAGCGCAACGGATGCGGCGAGAGCGGCGCGCGGCGCGACGTGACATGATCTCAAGTGTGGCGGCCTCCTGCGCACGCGTGGCCGTGGTGAAAGGCATCACCGTGGGCCCCGCGGCGTTCAGCGGGGGCCCAGGAGTCGTACGCACAGCGATCGTCGTGAGGGATACCCCGTCTGACGTGCCTCCCGCGTCCACCGGCGCGGCGGTGGTGGACGTGCCCAAGGACGGAGGATGGTTGCTCCGGCTGTTTCGCGGGATCGTTGGGTCGACGCCGGCGCCGTGCAGCGCACCAAACGCTGCTTCGCTGCAAAGCGACGATTCACACGACTCGCTCGCGGCTAACACGCGTTCGGCGCCTCCATTGGCGAAGGACGCCGCCGCGTCGACGTTTGCGCTGTCGTCCACTTCGCTGGTCGGATGGGCAACTTCCACATGATGCCGGAGCACGAGCCGTTGTAGCCGTCGCATCTCTTGAAGTAGAATCGAGGCGACGGAGGTATGAAGCAATATAGCGTCGAGCGCAAGCCGCCGACTCTCCGCGGTGTCCTCGAAGCGATTGAGATCGCCAAAAATGCTAAGGCCATCTAGAGGTAACTGAGTGGTGTCTGGTTCGTGGTCCTCGGGCGACGACAACGGGACATCAACGGGGTTGCTGCCCCGCTCTTCTTTCCACTGGTTTTGTTCGTCGGCGACGTCGGCGTCATCGAGGAAACGAATGCACCTACCGTGAGCGGATCCATAAGACGCGCGCGAGCCTGAGTCCTCACTGGCGACCGATCCCGCACGGTCGGCATGTCGGCTCGCCGGGTAACCTTTAAGAGCATCGTCACCTTCCTGGATTGGTCCTTCGCGCCCAGACAATTGACGCGAAACGATCGTCCAGTCACCTGCGTTCGCCACCCGTGCATCGTCGATCAGCAGCTGGGCCATGTCCCACGCATCCACTGGGAGCCTGGGCCAGCACGAAGCCTCCGGTCCTGCGCCTAGCCAGCCTTGTCGCGCTCGCACCGAAATCGGCTCGGCCGCGTCCCTTTCGTCGTCCTCACCTGTGTAGTGAGACAATACCACCGCAGCCGACCAACTGCAACTGCGAGTCGCCTCCATGACGTCGTCCACCCACGCACCGACATTGATGACCGCTCTCCCGAGTTGGGGTTGCGTCCCTCCGCCTAACCTCGTGGGCGCGGATCGTTGCCCGTCCGTGTCCAAACTTCCGGGGAGCCGCCGGCTACAACGCACGTCATGGTTGTGTTCGGCTTTGCTTTGGATTTGATGAAATCGCGCGAGCCAGCAAAGCAGCCTGAGACAACCGGTGTCGCCATGGTCCCAAGCTCGCGACGCCACGCAAATGGTATCCCCGAAGCTCGCACCCCGCAGCAGCAGAATACCCAGGTCGTCTGGTGACGCCTGTGGCCAGGCGAGGTTGAGTTCGGCGACGTATTCTCCATGGGAAAACAATTTGGAGATGCAACGAACAACGGCCACCGCAAACTTGGCGGTGGTGTCGATGGAGGAGCATTTTATCGACTTTCCAAATTTCGGGTCTAACGGACTCTCACTGAAGGCCGCACCCCCATCACCAGCAGCTCCGGTGGAGCGGCCAGTTTCGACGAACCCAGCAGCAAACTCGAGGCAGTCGCGGTCCACCACGGTGGCCATGTGGGTCATTTCACGTGCCAGCACCTGTTGTTGGGCGCGACAGTCACAGCTCGACCTCAGCGTGATCAGGAAGGCGTCACGCATCCGGCGGTCTTCAAACAAGGCCCCAGCGGCGACGCAGGGAATGATCATAAGTGGCATGAGCGTCTCGTGTAGCAAAGTGTTCAGGAAATCCCGTCGCTCCCAGAACCAGTGCAATTGATCTCCCGGAAATAGCAGGATGTTCATGGTCCCTAACGTGGCAGCCACCGCGCAAATGGTGAAGGTGGCAGCGGGCCAGTCCGGCACGTTGTGCACCATGAGCAATCCATGCGCTATCGAGGACAGCCAAATGCCAAATCCAAATCCTCCGATGTGAGTCGCCGCGTGAAACAGACACCAATTCACTGGCAAGACGGCCGACGCGTACGAAAGGAGTGCCGCGATGCGCCGGCAATTCACGATGGTTACGGCATCGTCCGCAAGTTGAACCTTGGCGTAGACCATATACGCAGCGGCCACCACATTCCAACCCAAGCCGATGATCGAAAAGACGATGAAGGATAGGTCGAACGCAGTGGTGTCGAGGGGACACCCTATGCATGTGACAGCCGCGATCACCCAAGAAATGACGACGATCAACGTTGAAACGCAAAGCTGCACGATCGAAGGCGCAAACGAGGGATATCGCCAATAACGGTACCCTTCTCTTTCCAAGAGCTTGACCTGAAACGGATGGCGCGAGAAATAGCCGTTGATTCGAGCCGGAGCCGCTATTTCGCTTCGCAGTTCCATCCAGTTTACGGCTGGATTGATCTCGTGGCTGCCGAACCAGCGAAGCCAAATGGAAGCGCTCTCAGTGGTCAGCAGCACATCTTCGCGCGGCTTCGATACGTGAGTACCCTGGGAGATCGGCGGCGGCGGCCTGGTCGTTGTGTGGGAACAGTGACCTGCAATCAACATCTCAGGACGCTGTTTGTTGAGGTTGAGAAATGATATCCACCGGTCCTTGGCCCACTTCGATGCGCCGCTATCGTGGTCGCCGAGGGGAGCACCTTGCCCGAGTCGGCTGGCAGACATAACACGCGATGGCTACACTAAGAAAACGAGGAAACTAGTGGTATTTTAAAGAGAGAAGAAACTTGTCGTACTGAGGGGTGGAAAGGAGAAAGAAAGAGGGAAGATTGAGAAGTGGGGGAGAGCCGGTTCTGTTTCCCCCTCAGTCGGAAAAAGTGGGAAGGGACAACATGAATGTTTTCTTGTAACGTCACTGGCGGATGTCAACAACAGGACAGGAAAGACTTCCGGACTATGAAAGCGTCTGTCGCGGAGACAAAAGTGTAAAGCAACGAAAGCCCACCTTCTTGGAGCAGCAAGAGTAACGGTCCTTCAAGGAGGGGAGAGTCCTTGAGGCATCAGCCGGTGATCTTCTTGATTCGCCGTTCAAATTCGGACTCTTTCCGCGCGCGGCGCACGTCGGGCTTCGCCGCCTTTTCATCCCGGGCTCGTTTCGCTCGTTTGGCGGCGTACACCATCCCGCCACAGATGAGCAGCCCAGCCAGGGCAAGGATCGCGATCACCCAAGGCTCCAACGGCAGCTCGTTGCGCACGGCCGCAGGAACGGGTGTCGACAACGGGGCATACGTGGCTCCCGGAGCGAGGTAGTCCGGGTCCGTCGTCGGAGGCGGCGCGGTCGTGTTGGGTACCGTCGTCGTGGGTGGAGGCGCGAGCGTGCCGCCGTTGGACGGCTTTTGCGCGAAGACCGGGAGCGCTGAGAACGGGGAGGCCGCATGCCGTGACCTCTTTCCACGGTTCGACGGGTGGAGGTGACCCGCGACGAGGGTCGGCGACGTCAGTGCCGTTCTATGTGGTCTCGCAAGAGACAATGTTATGATCAGCAGGAAAATTCCGGCGGCGACGCCTCCCGATGCCATGCGCGCGAGACGTCCCGCGACTACGGGAGACAAAAGAAAAACGGGTGGGGGGACAGTTGCAAAATTTCGTTTGCAGCTGCGGTTATTCGCCGAGGGTGAAACCGTCTCGCAATAGAGTGAAGAGACGTCGACACCTATCCCCCCTTGTCATCGATCTCATTTGCTGTTTCCTCCCTCCCGTAACGTGGCCCGTGAGCAAGGGGGTGTGCCTGTGCGTTTCTAACGTTTGATCGTATCTCGAACGAGCGACAAGAGCGGGTGTTCGTCAATGAACAACGTCTGGCTTCCGGTGCCTTTCCCTTTCGCGATCCGTGGCACGAAGAGGGCAACGTCTACATGGTCGAATCGGCTAGCGGGAAGCACGCCGGCGCGCGATGGGGTCGTAACAGGAACGTGGACCGTCAGTTCGTTCAAGTTGCGAGACCTGCGCACGCGTTGCCACTGATCCAGCGCCGCAACGAAGTCGGCCGACTGCTGCGGGCTCACGACCTGGTCATCCGGGACGTGCGACACGACCCAACGCGGTGACACGCCCGCGCTGAACAGCCAGCTATCGCACGAGGAATGCCGGGTGGAATGATTTCCCCGCAACGGATGCGGCGTCGTCGATGGATCTCCGCGCCTCACCGTCGGCGTGTCACGTGTCGAAACCGAGGAGGCAACCGTGAAATACGCGGCCGCGGCGTGCAACAAGCGACTCGGTGACAAGGCATACCACAGGTCCTGCACTGACCAGGCAAGGGGAGAGGCGAGATCCACGCCCCTGTGGCGTTCCCACGCTACGTGATCAACGAGGTCGAACACGCCACAGACTAGCACGATCGCGGCCACCGGAGGCAGAGTGGTGGTGCTTTCGTACAGCACGGAGAACTGTGCACGAATCTCGGCCCTAGTGAAGTGCAGCGTCTTATCATCGCGACTGCGGTTCCGAAGTGCCGCGCCGAGTGACAACGGCTCGCGGGGCGGGAGTAGGAAGGATGGGTCGTCGCGTGCCGCGTCCGGAACACTCGATTCCTCGCCAGCGTCGCATGTGGCTGACGGCCACCAAGAAGTATTATCAGGTGCTTCCTCGCCCTTGCTGCCGAAAAGGAGTTCCGCGACTTGAGCCAAGACCCGGGAAGGATCCGCCCTGTCACCGCCGGCGAAAGGTGATCGAGCACCACGCGACGCCTCCTCCTCCTTTTCCCCGCGATCCGACGGTTCCTCGACGATTGCTTGGCGCAACACCGGGATGGTTGCCTGTAACGCCGCAAGCAACGAGACCAGATGCGCACCGGCCGAATGCCCAACAATCGTGATTCGCTGAGGATCGCCCCCGTAGAGACAGCAATGCCGGCTGACCCAGCTGATAGCGTGGGCGACTTGCGTCGCTGCCGTCAGCATCGTGGCCTCCGGGTAGCCCGCGTAGTCTGGCACGAAGACGACGGCGCCAACATGATCACGAAGGCACTTCGCCAGGGATGCGTAGCATCGCCGCCTTCCTGACCGCCACGCGCCACCTTGGACAAAAATGACGACTGGAAACGCCGCTGCGTGACCCATCCCTGACGAATCAAAGTGGCGCCCAGCGGCGGCCAGTTGCGTGGTATTGCCAGCGGCGAAAGGATTGGGTATGGAACCCGTTTGATCGGTGTGAATTCGCCCGAGATGTAGGAAGTTCGTAGCAAGCGGCGTGGCGATCCCACTCGCCGGCGGAAAGGAGGATGGAGGCGTCAGACCAGCGAATCCTCGCGGCCGGTGGGCTCCTCGTTGCGGCGTCGTCATGCGTTCGGCTTCGTTCGCCGAACGTTGTCGCAGCGGTGACTCGTGCGGCGAAGCTGACGGCCGCGTGCGACTATGGTAGTAGATGTCGAAAACGCAACAAGGAGCAGAAGAAGAACTAGAATCAGGGAGCCGCATGCCGTTCTCCGAAGTACCATCATCGCGTCGCGACTGTTTGCTGACCGAAGGGATACGCGAGGAAGCGGGGGGGCAAGAGTCCGCTCCTCCTTCTCCTGTATGCAACGGCTGTTTCCCGAAAGGCAGCGCTCGAGCGACTCCAGTTAAGGCCGCCAGGGTGCTGGCCCTGCAGGGAGAGCCCAATACAGCGGTACCGTCATGGCCGAATAGCGATGGGGAAGGTGACGACAGACAAACAGCCGCAGGAAGGGTCGTGGAGTGGATGGCGGCGTGAAGCATGCCGCCTGCCCTTCCCATGGGCGGCCAGGGCACTAATGACGCGGCCATCATCTTCGGGAGGCGACGGTCGCGCGGGGTTAAGGCGAAGGTTCTGGGGCTGCCGGCCGGCTCGTCGTTTCCCCTCCCCGATATCCATCCTTGGGCGGCGTCGGTCGCAACATGGCCCGCGGCATATGAAACACCCTTCTCAACGCCCATCGCCAAGTCCTCCCTCTTGCTGTCACGATGTTCCCGGCGAACTAACTTCGAGATGACGACAGTCAGCAAAGCCGGTAGACTCGAAGAGTCAGCATCGTCGATATCGTAGGCCATCCACATTCGAAGCAGGCCGGGAAGCCTGCGAAGGGTCCACGCGACCTCCGTTACTAACAACTTGACCAGCTTCCACATGGTGCGAGGTTCACCTCTCGCCGCCAAGCAAATGGTCTGGCAAAGTCGACCGAGCACGACCGTCGCGTAGACCGGCAGCACAACGAACACAAGACATGGCACGAGCCACGGCAATAGAACGGCGAGAGACACCACGCCGCTGCGAAATAGCCACGTCATAGCTGCGCGCTGAAACACGAGGGCGCGTCGTGGTCACGCTTTTTGAATGAACAATGTGGAGTGCAAACAGCGCAAACGAGAAGAAGGGAAAGGGGGGTCTTTTTGTGTGACAGCTTGCCACGACGATCCAGATGTGTGGTCCCGTTATCAGCGGCCCCGTAGAAAAGCAGCAGTCTCTGTCTTTTCTACACTCCCCCCCGACACGGAGGGTGGCGATGCGCACCTATCACAACGCGAGACACGGAGAAAGCCGCAGACCCCTGCTGTGTGTTTTCAGTCGTCTCACTTGGGACGGAACCGATTGAGCGCCGTCCACAGCAAGTCGGCAGCGATCACCGCCATGTCCTGAGGTGGAAGCCGATTGACCTTGCTCTGATACATACAGGCCACGGCGTGCTCGCGCATCACGCTGTGCATCACCTCCTCCGGACAGCTCAGCCGAATGGCTTCCCACAAGTGGACCGCGTCCAGTTCGGTCCACTGCACCAAGCTGCACTTGTACGTAATCAATTCGTGCATCTTCGCGAGGATGGGTTCGCGCGATGTGGTGATCAGCGTCGTGAAGGCAGCGGTCACGTTGGCAAAGCTGAGCACGCCTTGGCACGAGACTTGAATGTCGGCCAGAAGCTCATCGAAATTGACGCGGATCATCGACTCGGAAGGGTAGAGGCCCTTCAACAGAGAACGGAGGTCCTTCTCGCTGATGGAAACGTCCCTCTCGGACGCGGCCAGTGGCCAAAACCGAGCGAGAAACGTGTGGCATTGTGACAAGATGCCACATACGGAAGCTGTCGTGTGTCCCGCGAGCGCATCGGCGTAAATCACCGCGTAGGGAACCAAGGGCAACAAGGACAAGGCATCTTCGTCGCCAAGGCCGGGAGACGGAAGTGGTGGTTGGGAACCCAGCGTCGACGAGGCCAGCTTCGATTCCACGACAAACGGCACCGTCGCGCCCAACAACACCAAATTGGCACTTTTTGAGAGGTTGGCGACCTGCCGAGTGCGATCCGCCGCTGCTATCAGCGCGTCGAGTGTCTCGAGATACTCACACGCGACCTTCATGACGACTTCTGGAAATTGGTACAGTGACTCTAGCACGTTAAAAAACGACTGCTGCATATCCGTGCGCTGTAGCTGCTCCTTGAAAGTACGGTCCGCGAGCAGCTTCGCGGAAGGGCCGCCGGCCGCCTTATTCGCCTCGACTTGGCATTGGTCATAGCGTTGCGCGTAGAGGCTGTGATGAGCAAGACATAGGTGCGCCGTGATCGTGTCCAGTACCTCGACGTTCAACAACCGCGGCGCTGTAGGGCGGTAGTCCTTGTACCGCTCACAGAACAACTTCCAGTGCGGTTGCTTCTGGCGAATGTAGAGCCGGTCGGCCGTATCCAACGCTCGACGGTCGAGGGCAGCACTCGCAGAAGGGGAGGGCAACGGCAGTGACGCCACGCTACCCGGATTGAGGTTGTTGCTTTCGTTGACGGCACCGCCCAAGGTCTGCGCTTGCGGCTGCTGCTGCTGCGATTCGAGCATGGCCCTCATTAGCACAGGGATGTTCTGCACCCGTTGCGCCCCGCCGCCGGGGACATGCATCAAAGGAGCGAGCGAATGCTTCACGGCGTCGCACGCGTCGCGGACGCGCAGTCCAAGAACGGCATCCTCGGCCCCTTGCGCGAGCAGGTACGGACGCGTCATGGGGTTGGCGTATTTGATTTGAACGTGCGTCGCTTTTGCGGGGAGTTCCACCACGGGTGGTATGGCGTCGCCGGCGGAGACGCTGCGCAAGGGCATCGCGTCGGTGCTGCCTAAAAGGACGCTGATGTCAATGGATCCCACGAAACGATCCTGCGCTTGACTCACGAGCGCGGCCACCATGGTCTTCGAGAAGGTGTCCTTCGGCTGCCACGATGCGAACAGTGGCCGGATGATGGGGTCAGTCATCCACGATTCGGCCAGCTTGGCCCCAATCGCCGACGACGACGTGCCACCAGTGTGCGGTTGCGGCAATGTTTTCCCCGGCATCCCGGACGAGGATCCGTGCGGGGCCAGCATGAGATGCGTCATGGATGCCTCCCGGGTGGCCTCTGACCCCCCGCCAGAGGACGGCGCGGTTGCCACGACCCCACGTCGCTGCATTTCATCCATGAATTCGAAGGCCATCAACGCATTGCGACGCTGATTGACCTGCTGATACTCCTCTAGCAGCAGCAACACGCCTCGAACGAATTTTCCTCTCAGCGCGTTGAGCTCGCTGTGTCGGCTTCGCATGACTCCCTGGTCGTAGGCATCGAGCGCCACATTGACGCGCAGCTCTAACTGAACTAGTAAGATCTGCAGCTGCGCGATTTCATCCCCGGTGCGGTACATGTGATCCCAATGCTCCATCGTTTCCGCCTTCACGGAGTTGTACGCGTGATGGGTGACAACTTTGTCGCGAGCGTCCTTTGTCAATTGCATGATCACGAGTTGCATTTCTCGCACCTGACGGGTGAGGTTGGCGTTTTCGGTTTCCAACTTCGCGATGGCACCGCGGGACTGTTCGTTGGCGAGGACGGCATCACCCGCCATCCGCGCAAGTTCCTGCTTGAGGCTTTCGTTCTCGCGTCCGGCACGCTGGATTTCACCCTCATAGAATAGGGTAGCGGATTTCAACTTCGCCACCTGTTGCTGAAGTTGTTCCGCCGATTCGCCTTTTTCGGAGATGTCGAGTTCGGCCTTGACGATGGCCAGTTCGCGCTCCACAGCATCGACCACGTCGAAAAACGGCTCGCTGAGGGCATCGTTCAACTGGCTGTTCGATGACGCTTGAAATGGCTGCCTGGATGCTGGGGATCCATCATCGGCCCCCGCGACCTTGAACCCTCCGCCACCCCCGACAGAATTGGAAAGAAAGCGCTTTTGGTCGAAAATGGCTCGACAGATTTCAAACCTCATGAGACGCAAAATTTCACGGACGTCTTGGCTGCTCACCGTTTCAGTCACGGTGTCGTAGTAACGGAGCACCTGGCGCACTCGAGCGACAGAAGGCGGGTGACGAAGGCCATCGGCAACCAGCTCGCGCAGCGCCGTCTCGAGTCTCACCCACGTGCTACGATAATGGGGTGCCGCCGTCGCTGCACTGGGACCCCCGGTGCCAGTGGCCTCGAAGTCAGTGGCGACGATGGGGTCGCGGTCGCCGCTGTTGCCTCCCACAGGAGAATTTTGTTGCTGGCCGTGACCTCTGTCGCGCGTGGCTCCTCGCCTACCCGCGCCACCCGTGGTGCTTCGTGGTCGGTCAAACGACACCGCGCTGCCGGTGGTCGGACGAGGTTGAGCGGGCGGTTCTTGAGCGCGCAGCACGTCGGCGAGGTGGCTAGTGGCGGACGTGGAAAATGGCGTCATGAGAACCGCGTCGTGCGACGACCGCGTCAAGGAAAAGTCACTGGGGGCGTGATCTCGACTGGTGTCTGGCAGTTGCGTCGCTTTGCTGCGGCCACTCGGCGTGCTCCGGGCCGTCGACGAAGGGCGACTGGGAAGCCGATGCGTCATTGACGCCATCGATACACTCGGACAAATCGGGCGCGATGCACTGCTTTGTCTTGCAAAAAAAAAGAGCAAAAACAGCGTTGCGTTCACTATGCACGCCCGGTGGTGTGAGATGGCTGTCTTTCGATCACTGGGAAGGAGAGAGCCATTGAGCACACGCGAGGAAGAAAAACAGGGCGCAAACACAAAAAAAATGAAACACATCACGTCATTGCCGATCGGGAGGGGACCCCCCAACTAGAGGGGCAACCTGTGGTGGTCAATATGGAAAGGGGGGATGCGGAAAAGGGACGACAAAATGGTTCTCTCTTTTCTCTCTTGGTTCACTCCGACGGCGAGTCGTTGTTGTCCATGACCCAGTAGGTCATCGACCCCCAGCCACTGTTTTGAATGGGGAATTGCTCCACGTTCATCGTCTCCGCCTGCTGAGGGGTGTCGAAGGTATGGTTGTTCAACTTCAGCCGCTCCGAGACAAACTTGGCCAAGTAGTGCGACACGGATAAGGTCTCCGGCGTGTGCGAGATGAGGTCGTTGGAGAACTCAAACGGCGGGCGCTCGGGGTGAAACTGGGTCGCAAAGACGTTGGCGGAAGGCGATTCCATGGACGAGATGAATTCCGCGCCGCCGTCGGGGTCCACATTCGTGGAGAGGGGTTGGAAAAACCGGCGGAGCGGCGGATTCTCCTCAAACCCTTGCGGCGTCACGCACTCGTGGTGCCAGTTCAGCGTCGTATTGTGGTCTTGAAGGGCTTTCAGCACACGACCCGGGGTGGTGTGCAGACCGAACAATTTCGACCTTGGTTGATATTGAGTGAAATTGAGGCTCATCATGCGAGGGTACATGCCATGGTAGACACCTTGAATGACCGAGACGTTGCGCGCCGCGGCGGCACATAAGACTTGAAATCCCTGGCAGGTGCCCCAGATGAAGAACGGATCGCCATTGCGGTTCCATTCCACTGTCATGTTAAGAATCGATTCCACACGCGAAACGTACTCGCGCAACGCGGAGCCACCGAGGCCGCCACCAGGATAGAGCACACCGTTGACGCGCTTCGCAAGGTAGCGTTGACGAGCGATGGACGCGTTCCACGGAAACGGGATGACGCGAATGCCGTAGCTTTGTAGCCAGTTCACGTAATACGCTTCGACGCCGGCGTTGGCTTTCACGCCTGGCGGCGGTGGTCCGATGTCGCTGAGCGGTGTCGTGATGATGCCGATGACAGGATTTTGCGGTTGCTGCGGATAACCACTCGCGGTGAATGGTGCGGCCGCGAGCAGCACACAAAGCGCAAGCGCGGCGATCATTACTCGTTTTTTGCTGTTTGATACTGGTACTAAAAATGGAATGTTTTAACCGAGAGAAAAGAACAGTAGGCCGATGCTTGATCGCGGAAGGACTAACACTGAAACGTGCCAAGAAAGGTGCTCTTGGAGTCAAGGCTGGGCCGCGCGCAATCGGTCGAGACTAAATTGAGTACCCCTGTGTTTGGAACGAAGTTTGGGACATTTTGTGAGTGATGCAAACTCCTGGCTGGGCCGCTGGAGTCATAATCCCCCAGGCGTCGCCACCTACGTCAGGCTCATCGGCGGGCGCACGATGCAAAAGCAGATTTCGACCAGCCTCGGTCATCTTAGCGCATCCGATCACGTGAAGATCCGTTAAATATCGCAACGGAACTAGGGCCGCCAGCGATGCGTCCGTGAGATTGTCGCAATTGGTCAATGAAATGTGTTCCAGGGCGGAAAGGGATGCCGCCAGTTGCGAAACGCCGCGGTCCGTGATCAACGAACAGTTGCTTAGCTTCAGATTGACTAATCCGGTGACCGTGCGGAGATGTTCCAATCCGGCATCGGTGATCTTTTCGCAGCTGCCGAAATTCAAAGTTGTCAGTCGCGCGGGTGTCGTCTGTAAATGCGCGAGTCCCGCGTCGGTGATCTCAGCGCATTCGACGCACGCTAGACTACGCAAGCTTGAAAGTTTGGCCACGTGCGCAAGGCTGGCGTCGGTGATTTTGGGATGAAAGGAAATGTCTAGTTGGACGAGTTGCGCCATGCGACTCAGGTGACCGACGCCCACGTCGCTGATTTCGCAGGATTGCACGGTCAACGATGTCACTGGCGATCGCATCGTGGCAATCGAGGCGCAGGCCGCATCCGTCAACCGGACGTTGCCGATAAGCTGCAAGCTGGTCAACGTGGTCATCATCTGCAACTGCGCCATGGCCACATCTGTGTTGATGTGGGTCATCCCTGTGATCGTCAGTTGCCGTAGGGAAGGCAGCGTTGCGACGTGTTGAAGGCAGTCTATGGTCACGACATCTTCGCAGCCGTTGAGGCTCAACTCAGTGAGCGCCGTCAGCCGGCGAAGGCAAGCAAAGCCAGAAACGGTCATGCGGTTGGAGAGGAGCAAGTCGAGACCTGTTAACGTCGTCACGCGGCATACGCTGCTTCGAAGGATCTGATCATCAACGCCAAAGCAATGCCTGAGATCCAGCGCTGGCGCGGCGGCAAGCAGCCTCCATGCGAGCGCCATAGCCCGGAGAGACCGCTTCGTGCGGATGATATAGTGGCGACTTCCATTTGCGGCTGCGCCCACAAGTGTCAGCGCACCTCGGCTCGTGCGGCAGAGGCCCTGGATATTGTGCTCCACGTTCGGTGCTAACCACGGTGTGGTGACGAAGTCAGCGAGGACCGAGGGTGAAGGGACGGAAGCGATGACGGGAGGGCCATGTCGTCGCAGGTTGTGGTCGAGGAGACAATCATACACCACCGGAGGGGTGTCGCTTCGCGCTCTTTCAGCTCGTTATCTGTTTTTTTTTCCCGGTGCCCAAAATAGCCAACCAGGCACGAAAGAATCCCCCTCCTTTCCCCCCGGTAGATTCTCTTTCCGCCCCGGGTGGGCTGGTAGCCCGTGTGTCACAAGCGGCCACTACCCGCCGCCGTGGCCGCGGTATCCCTGGCGCGGTGTCCCCCCCGTGGTGCGGACGCTTGCCCTCGAGTCCACATGTCGACGCCCTGATCCCAGTAATGTCTCGTGAGCCCCTCGGGGCAATACACGCAGTGCACGGCGAGACGACTGACCGCGTCAATGTTGTTTCGTTGGTTGTCGAAGAAGACCATGTCGTGAAAGGGCACGCCCGTCAATTCCTGAATCTCGGTGAAATGCTCCACTTTGGACGGTGCGTGGTAGATGGCGACAGGGCCTTTGAATAAAGACATCAGTGGAACGTGGGTGGCGCTATCGGTGTTGGTGATGCGGAACAAATGCAGCAATTCGCGAGCCCATTCGGGCTCGTCGCACGTGGAGGCGACCGCGAGACACGTGACGCCAGATGCCACGGCGGGGATCAGCGAAGCGAGCACCTCACGTGTGTCACCGATGAGATCGACCTTGTTGCCTTTCTTGTCCACCACATGCCCAGTAGGGGAACTCCCCGCATGGCGAAATGGAGCACCGCCCGAGCCCCACAGCTGATACATTTCCGGATTCCATAAGGTGCCATCGAGATCGAAAACGACGACCGGGGGCAACGCCGCGGTGACGCTCATAGACGGTGTCAAAGCCCACACCGCCTTTTTCTCTCTCTGCGACTGTGGCTTTTGTTCTTCCTTTGAATGATAACCCCCCAATGCTGAAACAAAAGGACGACCAAAGCTGCCACCGTCGTGGGATGAACATTCCGAGTCCCGAATTCCAAGTGTGTGACGTGAGGAGAGAGAGAGAACGATCAGCAGCGCCGGTCCGAGCCCTCACGAAAATAGAGCGCGCACAGAATCGATTCAGCATTACAGTATGGGTACCGAATGCATGTGAAATGCCTTCTTTTTGGCTGCCCCCAGGCTTGGTGTCCACACTTCAGACGCAGAAGAAGAGCGCGGTCCCGAGCAAGGGAAGCTCCAGATTGTCGGCTCCGGATGACGACGTGGTTTCGAAAATGCCAACCCAGGTTAACGCCGCGAGGCTCCCGAAGAGCGCTTGCATAGCTTTCGGCGTGAACGCGAGTGACTGCAATACGCCGACGAGAACGTTGCCGATTGCCCCCTCGCGGAACCCTTCCTGTTGAGAACTCGTGGTTGGTGGGCCGTCGGAGCTGCTGTTATTATTATTCATCGCAATCATGACCGCAATGAAAAAGACGGTTGTGGCGTAGGCAAGCCACGTGCCCATTATTCCGGTGAGTGTGCCAAGCTTCGTCTTTCGCGTCAAGCTCGGACAGTCCGCAGCCACCCAGGAAGACACGGGGCCGCTGGTCGGCGTTGCGATCCAGCACCCACCACCGCCTCGCCGGGCATGGTCGTCCTCGTGTGCACCGTTCTTGGGAGCGGAATAACGTAGAACGCCAACAACCGCGGCCAGAGCATCCAGTAACCCCACGCAGCCAAGGCCGGGGAGCACATCTCGAGCGACGTCCTGCATCCAGTTCGGCGCCGCGGAACGTAAGGCACCAGGGGCAAACTCGGTGCGAGACCGGATAAAGAGGGGAAACAAGATTCCCGCGAGCAGGTAAATGTGCGTTCGCACGACGCCTTCGTCCCGAGCGTCCGTCACGTGCCCCTTCGCGAGTGATCGCGTCAGCCAGCCTGTTCCCCACACGCGGTACTGTCTCGCGGCTTCCAGCAGGATCATGAGAGCGAGCGCCACTTGAATGCTCAAGGCGACGAAGGCTCCGTCGTAGATCGACGGCATCCAGAAAGCGGCCACGGCGACGAAATGAAAGAATTTGCGCGCGACGATTCTTGGCACCTTTTGCCCCGACGCAATGAAAAACGTCACGCCCGCGGCGATGGGGATCGCGCCGAACCAGCACAGAAGGCACACTAAACGAATGGGGTCATCCAACATGAGGTAGTGAATCAGCCACACGGTGGGGTCGGACGGCGTCACCGCGGCGGTCGACGACGTCCGCACCGTGTCCGCCCCAGCCGTGGCCGACGCCGCCATGCTGGCAATAATGGCTTGGTTCCGTACGGTGAGGCGATGTGTCGCGTCCACGTACACGAACGCCACCGATACGCCCGCGGCACATGCGAACCGCAAGATGGAGGGCCACCGTTGGCAAGCAACGCAAAACCTGACGGGCAGATGCCGCAACCACAAAAATATTTCCGAAACAGCGACGCCAACGTCATCGTCGCGGTCTCGACGGAGTGCTGGTAATGTTGCCGAGGCGCTCCGTGCTGCCACCGTTAGGGTTCGCATCGCGACGCACGTCACCCATGCGGCGACCAGCGCCGCTCGGCCTACCACATGCGCTGGTGTGGTGACGGCGTCTCCGAACAGCGATCGGGCCATTCGTCTGTTGGTGGCGAAGTCACTGACGAGGAGTCCGCAGAGCGCCGCAATCAAATGCACCTCGGGTGACGGCAAAACGTACGGCGGTGTTCCTCCCGCGCGTTTGACGGTTGCGGGCGATCGGTTCTCGGTGGGCTTGGCGAGCGAGGCCGATGCGGCGGGTTGAACGTTGGCAAAGCAGCGCTCCGTCACCCAGGCCGCGGTTAAAAAGCTCACGATGGCCAGTCCGAGCGACGCGTTCTGCGTCAATGCCGACACGCCGATGCTTGACACGGCCCCATACAACAGTAAGTCGAGCGAAGCCGATGGCGACGATGCGGCTTTATCGGCGACACGTCGGCGAGGGCCTCCGCTGCACCACGACCAGATGCAGCTCGCAAAAAAATAAATCGAGTTGTGCCCGAAGGTGATTTGATGTTGGTGAAAGGACTTTTCGGCAAAGAGCGCCATGGGGAGCAGCATCAGGGACGGGACCACGTCCTCTTCGTCGAGAACCGAATGGATCCCCCGCGACAACGGCGAACTGGATGAATCCCAGTTGCCCGCACTCCCAGGGACGATGAGCCGATTCAATGCGGTCGGCGTCGCCGCCCCGTGTTGCCGCGCGCGCTTGTAACTGGTCCACGTGTGGCTAATGGCCAACGCCAGGAGCACGCCGGCAGAAGTCAACGACGGGTGGTGTCGAAAAAGCCAGATCTCGGCCATGACCGCCGCCACGATGACCGCTGCGTTGACGAGGGACATAACAACACTTTTTGTGCGCACTGTTTGTGATGTGGTGGTGCAATCGTCGCTGCCGATGAGTGGAGTGTTATCAACATGGATTCTAAAAGTGGCCCTAAAACTGGGAGTTGGCATCCACCACCTACATAGGTGTGGTTCACGCGGAAGGACGTGTCGTTCACGCGGAAGGAGGCGTAGTTCACGCGGAAGGAGACAGAGACGTTCGAAACAGCCAGAATTTTTTGATTGACGACTGACAAGGCACGCGCGCGCGCCCACAAGGTTGGGTGGCGTCCATGAAAAGGTGGGTCGTCAAACGGCAAGTGGATTGGCACGGGCGGGGGGCGGACGAAGCAGTGATTGATTCAAGTCACGGGGATCCGCGATGTCGGTGACCACCTCCCTCGGTCGCTTCACGAACTTTCTCCGCAGTACCCACGTCGTGATGCTCACGCCGACGCAGACTGCGGTCACAGCGGCCGACGCCATTGCCAGACGTAAGGCGGAAGTTGCCATCGTGGTGCTCTCCGAGCCGCTGGGAGGGGCCAGCAGCAGAAGCACCGCGATGGCAGTGCCCAGGGCGCCGTTCAAAGCCACACACACCGCCTTCACCGGCGACGGATGGGGTGCGAACATGCAGAAAAAAACGGTCGCCACGAGGGAGACTGCTGCATTGGCCGTCGCAACCGCCTTGCTCGTAGGGTGGGCGGCCGATTCACAGGGAATGGTCATCGCGATGGCCTCAACGACGGCGCAAGCCACGGTGCAGATTACGTCGACGACCACGCCAAGGGATGCCAGCTTGCCCACGATCCCTTGACCCCCGCGAACCGACATCAACAGAGGTCGCATCAAGTTTCGAAAACGACGATGCCATGGTGGCGCCGATGGTGGCACGACACGAGAGCTGGGGGAGGAGGTGGCGTCACGTACGGAGTGGAGTTCCACGTCCCGCCCCGCGAGTTCCAATTCTCTGCCGCCTGCAGGCAGGGTCCACTCCCCACGGCGGAACAGCAGCATCGATGCGGCCTTCTCCATTGCCGGAGATTGAATGCCCCCATTGGACAGGGAACTCAACGTCGATCCGAATGCAGCGGGATTGACGACGAAAACCAGCGGATTCACCACGAGTGTGGCGATGGCGGCGACGACGACGACTGCGCAGAATGCACTTCCAAGAAGCGCGGAGGCGCCGACCAACCCAGGGGATGCAGCAGCACCCCCGTTACCCACTTGTTGCAATACATTTGAGAACGCGTCAGTCCATCGCAGCAAACAAACGGTCGACGCGAAGGCGGTGCCGTCAAGCACAAACAACGCCACGCCGATGCCAATGCACGGAAACCTCGCTTTCGCCCACGCGTCGTACTTGACGGCGGCCGGCGCTTGCTGCCGGGATTCGACTGATGATGGGTCATCAGCGTCGTGACGAGGCGGCGAGGGTGGCGGTTGGTCGACCGTCACGTCCGCCAACATCCGCTGCGCATTTCGAGTCGCCAGCGCGAACGTCACGGCCAGTGACAACGCAACCGCAGCCACGTTGCCGAGCACCGCGGTCGCAGAAGCAGAACGGGCGACCACGGCGAACGGAAGCAGCGCCCGGGGAAAGGCCAGTCGCGACCCAATGTCAGCTTCGAGCTGTTCGTCGGTGAAGTTGACTGCACAACGGCCAGTGCCCGCGCGGAGTACCGCGAACGTTCGCGCGTTTTGCATCGCGTCGCCGGGCGCCGCGAGGAGTCTCACCACACTCGACATCGCGACGACGGAGAACGACTTGGCTGCCATGGTTTCGGCCTTGGTGTCGACCGCCGCGCGGAATGACGGAGACGACACCGGTGATACCGTCATCGCGGACGTCGTCGTTGGTGAGACAAAGGTCGTCGGAGTTGCCGTCACGCTGGCGTTGGCGAGCGGCAGGGTCGGTGCAGATGGCGGGGACGTCGCGTCAGCCGGCAGGTCGCGTGATGTCGACAGCCCGACTGACGTGCTGATCGTCGTCGTTGTCGCCGATGGTACGTTGCTAGCAGTCAATGGTCCACCCGCGATAGTGTTCGTAGCGGCTTGCATAGTGGTCGGCCCGGCAAGCGACACCGACTCCGAGTCGCTTGGCGTCGTGGTCACGGTTGTCTCGTCCAACACGTCTTGGTCCGGAAGGATCCCGAGGAGCACCTCCTGAATGTCCTCCGGCAGCGAGCAACGGATGACTTCGCTCCCGGCCGACAACGGTCCAGATGCCAATTCGTCAGCCGTCGCGGCTCGGAACCAAGCCGCGGCGGGGAGCGCGCTACCCTTCCAGGTGACGTTGGACGTGGCCGCGACAGGAGTCGATGTGAGCCATCCAACATTCTTGCACGTGGCGTCGCCGACGATTTGCGTGTCCTTCACTCTCACTCGCGAGGTCATCAGACCGACACAAAGACACGTCCGGTTCGACGTGGAAAGCATCACGGTGGCGCCGCCAAGGGAGAAGATTTGACAATCATCGACCACGGCCTGCCCGAGGGGCAACGGGCTCTTCAGCTCTCGAACGGGCTCGGAGGTACCGAGCAGGCGGTGGCTAGTCCCGGGTGCCGTGGCGATACCAATGGATGATTGACACACGCGAAAGGCGACGTCGGCGACCTGGGTGGCGGTCGTGTCGCTGGGAGCCGGAATCATCGCGAGCACGGAAACGGCGCCGGCTGAAAGGGGAGAACCGTCGTCGCCGGCAGTCGTCGCGACCACCGTCGTGTTCACGGCGCTCCAGCTAATCGTCGACGCCGTCGGTGCCACGGTGCCCCTTGGAGTTGAAGAAGGCAAAGGGGATGGCGTGCCCATGTACGACAGCACGGAGCACGAACAGCCAAACGCCAAGCAAGACGCATTAATGGCGGCGTAAGCAGCGGCCACGGACACATTCGTCGTCGCGCCCGGGACGGGGGCGGTGTCGAACACGAATGTAAACGCAGGCGACGGCAACGCCACAACGAGCGCGGCGGCGATCCAAGAGGACTGGACGACCACGACGCTGCCGTCGCCAACGACGAGGCGAACGTTTCGCGTTAACACGAAAGGAAGGAAAGCAGGGAACGACGTGGAAACGTTTGCCGCGTAAGCGATGCCAACGAGTTGCGAGCGTTCAAGGCGGCCGATGGTGCCGATCGTGGATGTACTCCGGGGCCCGGTCGCGGTCGAGAAGGTGCGGCTCCGACCTCGAAACACGATATCGACATTCGTCGCGTCGATCCTTCCGGTCGCGATCGCTCCCCAGATTTGAACGGAGCCAATCACGCTGTCGGTGGGGCACTCTCGCGACGAGGAGGTCGTTTTCTCGTGCCGTGTGGAGGCGGTGACGTTGGACCGTGTGACCATGATTATCACGTACGACGCACTCATGTTCGTGCCAGCCGTTGTTGGAAGGAAGGTCACCTTGGGGCTGAAAATGGAGCGATCGCATATTACACTCAGTGCGACGGCGGTCGGAAAGCTGACCAACGCAGCCGAATTGGGAGCCATGGCAACGGCCTCTGACACGATCGATGTGGCGTCCACGGTGCTCCGATGCACCTCAATTCGGCTGTTTGACACAACGGTGGCGGTAACCGCTCCTCGCGATACAAGCGACAACGCGACAGCGAACACCGCGTTCACGGTAACCTTCGACTCACCCGTCAGGGATAAGGATGAGTTGGCCACCCGCAGGGATGGCAGAGACGATTGAGATACATCGAGACTTAGCACATTTCCACGGCTGCTGCCAGCCCCCATCAAGGAGATGTTTGCATTGCAGTTAGCATCGCAGGAAAAACTGCTCCTGATCACCGCGGTCGTTGCCTGTCGATTCGCGACCCAGCCGGCCGACGCAGCAGCGTTTTCGTCGCTGTGAGCAGACACCCCAAGGACCGACGCCCAGATCGTTCCGTTCCCGGGTATCCCGTCCACCGCGATGGTCGCCGACCCCTCCTGAAAAACGGTAATGTTGGAGTCGGTAACGACCAACTGCAAGCCGGGGACAAGCGAAGCAGAGTTCGTACGTGGACCTGAACCCAAAACAAAACTGGCAATCGCTAGCGTTGCATGCTTGATCACCTTCATCCTCATCAAAATGGAACTTTTCGTCGACAAAAGAACCACAGCCCGATTCAACTGCAAGGAATACGTGTCTGTGACTTCAGTTGAGCCGTGCATAGCGCCCCCGGTGCACACCGCGTAGGCGCTCTTGTTGTTTCCACAATCTAGGTCCAGCCGGCTATCGTCCGTGACGCGAATGGCAACGTCGGTGGCGGCCCACGAGGCGCCGTGGTTGAACTCCCACAGCACGCCGGCCGCCGTGATGTACGCTAGTGGCCACGGCGGCGCATCGCGATCACTCAGATGGCGCGTCAGCGTCACGAAAATCGTCGATCCACTCGTAACGAGAATATCTGCGGTTTCGATCAAACAGTTCCCGCTCACGCATTCGATGGCCATCGCGGAGACGCGGCTTCCCCCTTCCGCTTTCACCAACGACGCCGCTGTGCAACGTAGAAACGAGCCACGGATGGTCGCGGTGTCCCCCACGGCGACGACTCCAGCGGACATCGCGATGGACCGCGAAGACGCGGCAAGCGTAGAACTCCCGGATACGTTCACGGTGATGTTGGTGATGTTGGCGCTCGCCTTTCGCGTTGGTGCGACGTATACCATGGCAGTCAGAGCTAGCGTGGTGCCAGTGTCGAAGACCGAACAATTGGACATGACAGTGGTGCCGTCCGCGCTGGTGACGTCCACACGTGATGCGGTGAGCATGCAAACGTTCGAGCCCTCGAGATACAAAGTCGCGGCCAAGGATTTCGACCCCTCGCTCATCACGTCGATGACGGCGCGGTCAACGATCAGAATGGTGACGTCACTCACACGCACGGAGGTATCGTACGCCCTGACCACGACGGAAGCCACAGCGAGGTCCATGACACCACGTCGCAGCAATCCAGTAGATTCGCCAGACGTGACAATGCTCACGTTGGACAGTGATACAGAGGCAGACATCCCGATCGCGAACAAACTTAACAGGCCGGCAAACTGGTTGGAATTCGGACCGTTAATGACTTGCAGCTGCGCTCGGTTTGACGCGGCAAGTGAAATGTTAGACAGATTCGCAGTGATTTCGTTTTGGCATTGAACGAAGACGCTCGCCACCAGGGACTGACCGCGATTGGAGGACACATTGACGAACACGTCTTTGTCCATCACAATCTCCACGTCGGTGAGAGTGGCAACCACGAAGGACCATCCGACGGACGCCTGGGTGTAGATCAGGAGCGCTTCACTCTCAGATGAGCCCGCCGCGAGGACTTGGGCACCATTTTGCACGGCGATGGAAATATTTCGCGCTGTCAACACGGCGGCGATCGGCGCCTCACAGCGACACGACAACACTCGCGTGGTCGCAGCTCGTGGCACGAAGGCTCTCACCTCCGAAGCATCCACGCGTATGAGTAATCCGTGCACCGATACATCGGATGCATTCGCTGCCGTCACATCGACTTGCATTAATTTATTCGCAAACAGACCGCTTGCGGAAGACGACGACTCGGGAATCCACAACTCGGCCCGATTCGTCAGCGTCATGACGACGTCAGTGATGGAAACAATGATGTTCGCATAGTTCAACGGGACGATGGCGAGCAGCGATGTGGCCCCTCCAGAGAGGTCGCCCACGCGAATGAGACTGTTGTCAACGCTCAGGGTGACGCTGAGGAACGACGCGTTCAATCTTCCGGCGTTGGGCACGCCGGTTCCGACTAGAGCCATCACGCGGAGGTACGCCGTGGATGTCCAAGACCGCGTGCCAATGTCGACCGAACTCTCTTTCTCGACAGAAATCCGCACGCGTTCGATTCGCAACTGTGGGGCGCCGGCAGTATCTGGGAGCCCCCAGTTCAAACCCATCGCAGATGCCGCGGTGTAGTGATCGGCGGACAACTGAGAGGAAGAAGATACCAGGAGGCTCAGTTTTTCGAACGCCAGTTGCGGCCATCGAGAGCTGTTGGACGCATCGATGTGCATCACCCGAGCCTCTTCGTTCGAAAACGATAAACTCATGGCTCTGGCCGATGCTCTGCTGGCGACCACCGACATGGCAAGCTGGCATACCAGCAATCCGGTCCAATTCGACGCTTGTAGCCAGCTCAAATTCCGTGGAAAGTCGACTTTCACAGACATCGTGGCGGCTTGGCGGTGCGCCAACGTCACGACGGAGGACCCACCTGACACGTTTATTCGTACCATGTCCACGACGCGGATCCAACCAGGTGCGTCCTCCGCCTCCATTCCATCCCCAAGCTGAGCGAACGTGGGCACCCCCACCGATCTGAATGGAGACCCGACAACCCTGACGGCGCAAGCCTCCGGAGTCGCCTCGCCCGTCAACGGTGACTGTTGCCGCGAGTTGATCGCCGTCGCGTTCACATGGGACTCCTCTGCGATCGTCACCAACACGTTGCGATGTCTCAACGAGATAAACCCGATGGCCTGACTGACGCCTTGCATCAGCGCGGCGCTTACGTAGGATTGAATGAGCGAGCTGTGGCAAGAAAGAGTGAGATCAGAAATCACCCAAGTGGCGTCAAATGTGACCGCGGACGCCATGGCGACGGACCCTTTGGCGGGCGACAGCGACGACGACAGCGACGACGACAACATTCGATGACTCGTCGCCACGATGGTCGTGTTGCGGAGGTCGATCACCGAGGACATGATTTGCCGCCACCCTTCGACAACGACGCTGGCGGTCACGACCAGACTCGAATTCGCTGGCCCGGTTGCCGTTGCGGCAATGTTGCTGTTCGAGAGCGTGAAATTAGCGGTCACCGACAATGAACTTGAAGAGGAAGGTGGCGCCTTAGCGAGAAGCGCCAGCGCCGCGCTGGACACTGAGGTAGACAGCAGTGAGGCGACCGCGGCGGTAACGTTGGAGGTGATCTCGGAATCCTCCACCAGGATGGTGACGGCGAGGAGCGCATTGCTGCTGCTGTTCGGTAGGGAATCGGGAAGTGCCACCACGGCCAGGGCAAAGCCACTGAAGGACGCCGCCAACGTCATCGTGGTGACGGACGATGATACGAGGGCTTTGCCCCCTGCTGTCGGCAAAGCGGGTGGAGCATTGAAGCTGCCCCGGATACAGCGGATGGTACTGTGTTGGACCATAATGTCCAGTTTCGTGACCCAAGACGGAACGGAAACGAACATGCTGCTCCCTTCCCACCACACGTCGATGATCGTGATCGACATGGCGGTGCCGGTCGAAGCGGCTGCGGGCGCCGAGGCGGTGATGTTGACAGGCCCAAAGGACTGCGTCATGCTGACCGGCCACTTGCAACCCCGGAGCGTCACGGCCCCGTCGTACGACGATAAATCAAGTACCGCCGGTATCGCTGCCGTGGCGCTGGACGTCAGGAGAGACTCGAACTCGCCACAGGGCAAGTCCGCTGCGGTTGAAAATATGGGCACCGCATTCCACCTCAGCGCGAGAAGCAGCACGAGACACATCTTGGTGGAGGTGATGCCGTTGACTCGAGATCCGCTTGGTCCACACCTCCCACCAGCATGACGATGCGGCATTACCACACACCAGCTCCTCCCACAAAAAGGAAGGAACAGTAACACGACGGAAGACGAAAGCAAAGCAAAAATCATATTTTTTTGGTGGACACGACGCACAGACGACTCCACTTCAACTCTGATGATGCGTTTCGCCAGATTCCCCTCTCTCTCACTCACTCTGTCTCTTTCTTCTTTCCCAGTGTCTCTCAGGACGCGAAAAACACGCCTGGCAGAGGGAGCGTGCGGCGCAGCACTCGCGGTACGGTGTGGTCGGTCGACTCTGCCACCCACGCGGCGAGTCGGCGACGAGCCGCCGTCTCCGCAGCGGTATAGCGCTCCTTGCTCCTCGGCATGGCGTGATCGTCGGGAGACGGGGCACCATTGCCATGCGACGCCACCCACTCGTGAAGATAGGACGAGGATCCCTGTGCGCGGTTGGCCGGGTCATCAACGGTGACCGGGTCCAGCGGAAGGGGCGAGCAAACCGGATCGCGCGATGCCCGATCGCGACGCTGAGCCGTTGACGTTTCTGCTGCTGGTTGCTTCGTGTCGTCGTGAGTCACGAGCCAGTATTCGGTGAAGTTTCGTCGACGGAGGCGATCCACGGGGAAGGGAAGCGCGAAGGGATGCGGGCCTTCGGGAACAGGTGGACTCATTCCGGCCGCCACGACCGGATCACGGCCTGCAAGCTCGCGAACCGGATCGCGGACGAGTTCCCGCCGCCAGCGTTGCACATCGTCAGCGGACCTTCGCACCACAGCAGGTTTTACCACTTTCGCGAGGTCTGGACGAGACGCCGCGTTCAGAGTGATGTCGACGGTGTTCGCTGCGCGGGCCGGTTGTTGTGTGGGTCGTACGGCAACTCCACTGCGCTGCATTGCAGGTGGCACTTCTGAACCTTTTGATGATGCAGTGACGGTTCGGTCGTTGGGATGCTCCGGCAAGGCATTCACCGTGGCAGTAGCGGAGGGGCCGCCAACGGCCGATGGAGCCGGCGCCGTTGTGCCACTGACCATCGGCGTTGTTACCGAGTGATATGTGACAATGGAAATAGGCGAAGGTCGATTCGGTGCGCCACGGTCGGAAATCGGCCCGGGGAGTGCGAGCTGCGTGGACGACATCAAAGGATGATACAAAGGCGTGAAGAAGTGCTGTTTGACTGTCACCCAACCGTCGAAAACGACGTGCAGCTCTTGACCAGTGGCGCGACACGCGCCGACGTCTATGTCTTCCGGTCGGGAGACGTGTGTCCCTCTCTTTCTCAACACACACACACTCACACAACATCACCATCCAGCCTGGTGATCGGACAACACCACCGTGTCGCAGAAAATGGCAAGCAAAAAAGCTGCAGAACACAGAAGAAAAAAAAAGAGGGAACGCAAAATAACCCTGCATGCGAATCACGGAGGAGATCGTGATTGGAGCGCGTGGAAAGGATAGTCGCGGACGGGATTGTTCGTTGTCGATCCTCTTGATTTTTCCTTTTCGATCGGTCCATTTTCTCTCTCTGCATGAAACCAACACAAAAAAGCCTATTATCCGGCAACGGCGACTGGCGAAAGAAATGAGGGAAGAAGAAGCGAAAAAAAATGGAAGAAACAGGACGTAGAGCTGAGCAACACACATTCAAAACGGGGTGGTGAGAGGAGGTGCAAACCCACTTGGGGAAAACAATAACCACAATTCAATGCCATTCAACCGACATGCCTCGGCAGACAAAGCTATCAAAGTTCAACACGCGGGTCAATATGGGGTCAAGTAACTTGTTGTTCGCCGTCATCCGAGGATCGACCGCCAGCGGGTGGACGAAGATGGGCTTCGCGTTGTAGCGAGGGAAGCCGAGGGCTTCCACGCTCACGACCGACACCGCCGCATTGCGGCAGAATCCATGTAACCGCCGACGCAACTCGACGGCGTCGGCGAGCGCAGCGCCAAGTGTCATGCCGTGTTCGCTGACCACGCGGCGATCTTTGACAAAGAACACTGCACAAGACGCGACGCCGCCGTCTCGCACGCCACGACGCGAGTCGTCGATGATCGCGCTCGCGTGAATGGCATCGGCAAGCGCGATACGGCGTTGCTTCGTCGCGGTTATCATTCCTGGGATCGACACGGCAAAGGTTTGAGCATTTCGGGACTCGCGCACGGACATTTGAACCTTGCGCACTCGCGCCACGCGAAGATCCTCGACGAACATTGGCTGCACGTCCCGAAGGAGTGCGTCGATGACATAACGTGCGGTCTTCTCCGGCACCGAGACTCCGATTTGAGACACCATGAGCACCTCGTCGGCGGGCCACTTGCCACTTCCCTGTGTGGGTAAGGTACGATTCGATGAAGGGCGGAACGGATTCTGGGCAACGAATTCGAACACGGCCGGCAGCGCGGTATCGATTTGCGGTGCGGGAGGCATCTCACTCATGTTGGCTGGCGATAGACTGCTGGGCAACGTCGCCGCATTTCCAGACATGATGGAGTTTGCTGCTGCTCCCGGGATGCGAATGGGAAGTGGGGGTGACGTGAAGTTGGCCCATTCGCAGTACGGGTCGAAGTGGTACCGGCACCGACCCTCACCGACTTCTTGGATGCACTTGGACATTTGGTTGTGATGGGGGTATGATTTGTGGCGCAAACTTGCGGGGTCGGCGATGAGAGAAGCGTCACATTCATGCAACTCGAAAAGCAAACCGCGGCAAAAAAATAACCCTCCGAATCAAATCGCAAAATCCCTGAAATGAGAATACCACGGAAGACACCGAAGGCAAGATCCCGAACAACACGGGTGAACGGCCTCAGTGCGACGGAAGCATGGGGATGGCTTCGCGTCACGGTACGCATTCCGTCTGCTGCATTCTCCTGGGCCAGCGCTTCGAGGCTCCCCCACGGTCGGTACGGCATGTGGGCAAGGAGACTCGCGACGCTTGTACTTTCGCCATGTAAAAATTCTTTGTGGTTTATTTTTTAGTTTTGGTGGAGTGTGGTCTTTTTGGTTTGTGTTGACTGGGGAAGGACCGGAGGAGGATCGTCGTTTTCGCCTTACACTAAACTTTGTCACGCTTACGGAAAGGGTCGAGCACGGGGGATTTTGTGTAGGCTTACCAGGATAGTTAGTTTGTCTGCACCACGCATGCCACTTCACGATGCGAAGTTGGCACCGCCGCTAAGAGTGCGGCGGATGTCCGCCAAGGCCTGAGTCGCCGCAAATAACCGGAATTCCCAATCGCACAGCGCTGTTCCACTCGGAGGCGCCGTGTGCACACCACCCTTAGCCACGGCGCCGAGAAATTCGCGCACAAGTTGGTCGCGAAACGACAGCGTGTCGGGAGGGTCGCGGTTACCATACACGTCGCCGGCGTCGTACGCCTCCTTCTGCAAGCGGTCGTAGAACAGGTTGATGCTGATGCAAGCCGTGCTCGCCTCCACGCGGTGAATCCAGTGGTTTGGGATGAAGAGCACATCCCCGGGTTGCAAATCGCAAGCCACGCCATGGAGCATCGCCTCGAGGAATCGCGGGTAGTGCTGCAAATCCGGCGTATCCACGTCGTTGATGGGCGAGCTGCTGCCTTGCATGTAGAGAGCCTCGTACATGTGCGGCGGGAAGAGGATCACTCGCTTGGTCCCGACCACTTGAAGTAGCACGTTGTCCAGGACGTCATAATGCGCCCACAGCTTCATCCCCGCTTGGTTGATCCGGAAGCACGCTTGGTGAAGGCGCGGCGTCGGCGTCGTCGAGTTCGACAGCGCGACGTGCCGCAGGATTGCCTCGGGAATGTCGACGTCTTGCGCCAGTTTCGGGAACTGCAAGAAAAAGTTGGACCTCGATGGGTGAACGATTACTGGAAGCCGCTGTCGCGCCGCCTCCAAAATGTGGTCCGGCTCGTTCGGTCCAGTAGCGCCCAACGCTGCGTCCACAATCTCCGTGATTGCTTCTTTCCTCGTTAACTTCTTCTTGCGATCTTGCGCGTCACATGTTGCCCCGACCGACGAAATGGACGCCGTCGACGCAACGGAGCGAAAATACCAAACGTCAGGCTCTTCGTTAGCATCAGCTGGCACCTCGAGGGTTGGTCGGTTAGGCGGATGCGGTCGAAAACAGTGGTCCACCAGCTCCTTGAAGTGCTTCGTTTGAATCACAAAGTTCTTGGACAAAAAGTCTAGTGTCGACGAGGTTTTCGCGACATGCACTTCGACCTTGAAGTTGGGATCCTCGGTATTCCGCAGGTAATCGGGGTCGCACCACTTCCGCGTGCAGGGTCCAATATTCAACGCTTTGAACACGACTGGGCGACCCTGTCGCTGGGCGAGTTCCCAACTCTTCTGCGTCAGGACCCCCACCGTCTCGTCGCCTTCAGACATGACGATGGGTACAGGTCGGTACGTCGGAAGAAGAAACGAGCGCGGTTGTGATGACTGGGACGAGCTCGGTCGCCGGCGAGGGGAAGCCAACCACCGTGGCACCTGATCATCATCACCATCGCGGCGGCGCAGCCTCAAGCACCACGGCGTTTGAATGATGGTGCCGAATGAGAAAGCGCCGAAGCCGCCGCCCGTCGAGAGCCACTCATCCCGCCGCGGTGGCACGCACATGTGATCGTCGTCGTCGTCGTCGTCGTCGTCGTCTCGGTTCCCATACAAAGGCACGAGGCAATGCCGGGTCATCGACAACGGCAGAAGTGAGGATGTCGCGTGCGAGCAGGGGTCTCGTTCCCGACGACGGTGCACCATCAACGGTTGTATCGAGACGGACGAGGGATTCAACGGCTGCAGCGCCCCGCTGCTAAAATGCACCGTGACGATGGCGGCGTCAACAGGATCGTCGTGTTTCGGTGATGCGCGGCTGCCGCCGACTAGGAGCACCGATCTGGTGGGTGCCTCTTCTTTCGCCGAGAGAAGCACCGCTGCGTGAGAAAACCTACCTGACGGTGTTGACGACATCGCTGATCCGATGCAAGGCAACCGTGTCCACTTCACGTCCCAATGGTGGCCTCTCTCACCGCGCGGTGGTTGCACACGTACGTGCCAAACCTCTGAAGACGCTTCGCGGTTTTCGCCAAGTAATCCACCCGTCAGCACCATATCATAAGAGGACCCACCGCACGAGTGACGACGACCTGTCCACGACCCTGCATCGTCGAACAACGCCGTGAGACAACTCGAACTGCGAGGCGATGGTGGTCGTCCTCCTGCTTCCATGCTGAGATTGTCATCACATGGAGACGACGGAGGAGAAGATGGAGAAGGCGTGGCCGCGGCTGCCACTGCCCATTGAACGGTAAAGCGATCGGGACAGTTGCGCGGATGCAAACGATTGACGTAGCTTGCGTCTCTTCCGCCTCCTCGAGGAGCAGGACCGGAAGGATCGTTTGGTGCCCCGTTCCCGTCGTCGTCGTCATTCGGTCGTGAAGTCTCGTGTGAGAGATGGGCGATCCAGCCATCTCCGCGCGTGCGAAGTAGGTCATCGCACCCTCCAAAGATGAACAGCGATCCAAGCGGCCTGCTGCCGCCGTTGCCCACGACGAGCGCGGACGATTTGGATTCGAACGTCGCCGAGTGCGGCATGAAGCAAGCGGCGTGGCGAAATCGTGCGGGGGGAGGCGGATTGGAGACGATACTTTTATCGATTGTCACCGGCTGCCAGGCTACCGCCACAGTCCCACCCAGTCCTGTCTCGTCCACCACATGAAGACACAACACCCACATGTCGTCGTAGACTCGCTGGGGCCCATCACGGCCCCCGTAGACGAGTAGCTTGTACCTACCCCCCACCGCGTCGACGGAAACCTGGCTCATGCTGTGAAACATTCGACCCCCAGTAGGCCCGACGGGGAGGCCGTTGGCGGCGACGGATCCCACTCCGCAGCCGGCCGTGGTGACTGTCAAATGCGCGCCATTGGCAATCACGGATGGCACGTTGGCGGCGCGATGGCAAGACCAGATGTGCACGTTGTGCGTGCGACGTTGCACCCCCTCGTGCGCCGCGGTGAAACCACCCACGGTGACGATGAGCGTATCGACCTCTCCGCTCGCACCGCGGAAGGGAACCGACACCGACGCGTGCCCCCAGCCTCGAAACGAAAAGGCGCGGTGGGGAAGCGGCTCGATTTGCAAGCTGAGGCTACAATTGTCGCCGGATGCCCTGATGCCTCCTCCTGCGGCCGAACGTGAAGAAGCGACGGGTCGGAGGCGATCGCAAAAGGCGCTCTTCATGAGTGCCCGGCCGATGGAATCATGAGGGTGCAGATGACCGCTTTCCGCGGCAGCGGCGGCGACCGTCTCGCATCCATGTTTGCTCCCACGGCGCGAGGCGTCCTGTTGCAACTGCTCGGGAGAGGGAGTACCGACGACCACTGCGAGAGCATCGTTTGCCGCCAACCAACGCGAGCTGGCATCGAGACTCGAAAACAATCGCGAAATACAGTAATGCTCGCACATCTCCATCCACTCCTCGTGCTCGTCGAAAGGTTCCAAGTGCGACAGTCGCTGGTACTCTCCGACGGTCCCTCCAATGGCAAGGCGGGACAGGTCGAAAAAATCCGCGACTCCCACGTTGGACCACCCCGCGGACTCCGCTCGAGACTGCATCGTGGCCATACTCGGGGTTTGTTCGACACCCAACAGTGGACTGTGGCGGATGGCGAGTGATTTCAGCATCGCGCGGCCGAAGTCGTCGTTCTCCGGCGTGGGTACGATTTGATCGTACGAAAACACCACGCAGGTTGGGAACGCTATTCGCAACCAGCGCAGCAATGCGGTCGTCGCATCCGGGGGAATGTACTGCGTGACACATTCGAAGTAGATGACCGTCGGTACCGAGGGGTCGAAGCGCATCGGTGGAATGGGAGATGTACTCGCGGCACCCGGAGCTTCTGACAAGGCTGAAGCTGGTGGCTGGTTATCACCAGGTAGTCGGTCAAATGCAGCGTTAATCGTGCCGACGAGTGTCGCGGTCGCGGTTCGTAAGTCACAACCTATGCAGTGGTATCTCGCGCTGTGGAAATTATCTTCTTCTCGTGTGGGAAGGTCCACTGCGGTTTTCTTGCGCGATGTCGTGCTGCCAGTCGTCGATGATGATGGAGAGACGCTCGACTCCGGGACACCCGCAGAGTCCGCTAACTCCTCCCCGTGAACCGTGGCCGGTTGCTCGACTTCGACAAACGGAAAATGAGAAGCATTCTTTCGGATAACGGCGGACTTGTTGCGAATCACATCTGGGAAGTCGATGTCCAAGAACAGTGCTCGCTGCGCCCACGGTTCGTGATGACAGCGTGCGGCGAAGGTGTCGAAACCGCACCCAAGCGACAAAATCTGAACGGCTGGAACCCTCACCGCGGCACCGCCTGTCGTCACGTCGTCAGACGGGAACGCGTGAATGGCCGTGGTCGCTGCTCGAGTCGCCAAGGCTGAAACAACGAGCTGGCGCAAATAATATCCTCGGTTGATCAGCGGTGCCCTGCGGTCGGCTTTCGCGACAAAGTGGCGGAGCCAGAGGTCGTCCGTGATGTACCCCCGCAAACATGCGCTGCGCTTGCTCAAAGTTGAGTCATCGTTTGTTAGTTGCACGCGTTGGTCGACCGATCGGCAACTTGCGGCAGCGGCCATCACACTCTCAACAGGGGAAAGGCAAAACAAAAAATTCCAGCCTGAACCCTTCAACCAAAACGGTCGATTGTGTCAAGCGCAGCCCCAAACTCCATCGAAGACACTCTGACAAGATAACAACCCAAACTTTTTTGCCGTGTGTGGTGCGAAGACCCCTCGAGAGGAGGGAACCCCCGACAATGATCGGGCGAACACACGTGTGCACAGGCGGTCTGGCCAACTCTAACGGGCTGCGCCTCCATCGCCATCGTGCCCTCCTGCTCCGGTCGCCCCCAAGACGGGCACGCCGCTGGCCGATTTGATACAGCGGCGCCATTTTAAGACGGCGTTGGCTAGCTCCGATTTGCCCGCCTTCAGCAATAAGGTGCTGAGCAACACCGACGTATTCGCGGTCAGGGCGAGCTCCTTCGCCTGCATTTCTCCCAGCAGTTCAGCGACGCGCTCGAACTGGAAAGTTTTGGCGAAGGCGCTCAGGCACACGTTATACGTAAACTCAGTGCCACCAAACTTGGATAGGAGGTAGTCCAGCTTCGAGGTGTCACGTAGTCGGTAGTACAGTAAAAACACGCTCTCGATTTCGCGCGGCGTGAGCATGGGATGAGCCAGCAACATATCGACGTAGGCGTCTACCGTTTGCGTGTGCCCGACCTGGGAAAAGGCCGAGGCGATGGTCGCCAGCACCTTGGGCGTCACGTGTTCCACGGGTCGTGCCATCACCTCGAGCACCACTTGTTCCAGCTCGGGAGCCATCTTCGCTTTTCCATACGCGCTGACTAGGATCATGTACGTCGCGTCGTCCTTCGCGATCCCTTTCGCCAACCGTTCATTCAGGATATCCGCAATTTGTTCGTAACGTTTGGCGTTACAGTAGCCTTCGAGTAGAATGTTGAAGGTCACGTGGTTCTCCGCGAAGCCCATGGCACGGAGCCGGTCTCGGGCCGCGCACATGTGATGCACATCGCCGCTCTTCGCATAGGCACTCATGACATGATGGAACGTCACTAAGGTCGGTTGAACGTCCTGCGATTGGCACATTTCGTCCAGCAGCACTTCCATTTCGGCTAGGCGACCCATCTTTCCGAGCATGTCGATCACCGTGGACGTGGTCACGGGATTCGGCGCCACGCGTTCCATCATGGTGCGCAGCACGTCTTGAAGCAGGTCGCCGTGGTTGAGCGTCACGTAGAGCGACAAGAAGACGTTGAACGTGTCCATTTGGATCGGTAGCGCGGAGTCGCGAAGCTCCTTCCAGGTGTTGTCCACCGCGTCGCGATCGCCGAGCCGCATCATGGCCTGTGCGACTTGCGCATAGTACCGGCATGTCTTCGCTGCGACCGTCTTGGACTCCACGAGAATACGGTTCAGCCGATCGGATTTCCCCCATTTCGAGTACGTCTTGACAAGCATTGAGAAGACACGGTCATTGAAGCGAATGTTATTGTCCTTCATGGCTTTCACCGTGGCCTCGAAGTTGCCTTCGTCGTTTCGTCGGCCGTAGATGCGCAGCAACTGCAGATAGACGCTTGGCGACTTGGTCGGTATGGAGCCTAGAAATCGTTGAAAATCATCATGGCGTCCCTGTTCATCGTATCCTTGCAGGACCGCGCACTGAACCGAGTCGTAGATGATGATCTGCCGATTGGTCCCCTCTCTCACCGCGGCGTCGAAAAGCGCAGGATCCCGCTTAAATCCTCTCAGGAACATCGTCAACACGCTTTGCGTGAACGGGTCACGTTCCACGGCGTGTCCCGTTCGGTCACGGACTTCCTTGAACAAGGCTTCAACTTTCTGAGGGTTGTTGGACTCGACATAGACGCTGATGATAGCAGTGAACAGGCGAGAGTCAAAATATGCCAACCGCTGTCGGGCCTCGGCGATCAGCTCCTCGGTTTGCTTCGGGTAAAAGCGGCCGAGGCAACGAATGACATTCGCGTAGGCCGCACTTGATAGGAACAAACCTCGTTGCTGCATGTCCTCTTTAATCGCGAGAACCCCTTTCACATTGTTGGCCTCCGTTTGCCACCAGATGACCTCGTTGTACGCCGCGGCGTCGATCACCGCCGTTTTATCGCGCAGTAGAACGAAGACGGCCATCATTTCGTCGGTCTTGTGAAGCGCGCCGAATCCACGCAGCAGGGCCATGGCAACGGCGGGGTCGATGTCGTCCGCTTCGCCGTTGGTGATCTGTGTCTCCACGATGGTTTGAAGGTGGCGCACTTTGGTTAAAATGACGTCGTCCGACGAAGCCGCCTCTCCGGCCATTAATATTTCGGACATGCGCGTCACGATGCTGGTTACGGTCATGGTACCTAAGCTTGCCGCACGTAACTCTGTTCTCAGTTTTTGGTCGACAAGGGCGACATCCTCAACATTTTTGCACTTCGACAGCCGGTTACGGCACACGGCGGCGGTCGCCTGGTCATTCAGCGTCGCCGAGTTCTGCACCGCAGCGAGGAAAAGACTTTGCTGAAATTCCGGGTTGGCCTCCGTGCAGCTAATCGCGGTGCTCGCCACCGCATTGCTATCCAAAGTCTCAAGGGACAGCGCTTCGTCGACGAGTTGTCCCACGGCGGTCCAGTTGCAAAATTTCGCATGACCTTCGATCATAGCGCAGAAATCCTCTGCTCGCAACTGATCTCGCGGCACGAGCGACCGGAGGGCCGTCGCTTCCAGCGACTTTCCACCAAAGATGAAGGCGGCGATGGCCAGCGGACGCAGCTCGGGATCCTCCTTCATTTCCGTCGCGAGTTGCACCATGAGTTCCGTGACGTCGCTCGACGTCTTGTAGGATTCGAACAAGTATTTAACACACGCGATGGTCACACGGACGCCGTACTTGCGGAAACGCAAGGCGGCGCGAAAGAGCAGGTGGGCCATGTCCGCTTGGTGCAGCCGGACGCATTCTTGCATCACGCCCTCCACCACATGCGTGGCGTCTTCGGGTCGCATCTCTCCCCGACGAAGCTTGCCCTGAAGCACAATCATTAAGTAGGTCACCGTGTTACGGAAGTGAGAAAGGCGCTTCCGCTGAGTCAGCATCAGTTGACGAACGTGCCGGGCGACGTGGCGGGGCTTGACGCTCAGCATGTTGACGAGGTCCTCCTCTTCCCGGTGCAGGCTATTCGCAGGCGACGGCGGGGGGGTGGTGGTCGCGGCGGTGGATCCCAGTTCGGTGGAAGTAGGAGGGCGTGCTTGCAGCCGATGCCATCCCGAATACGAAAACGCCCGCGTGTTACTGGTCACAGCGGAATTGCCGCGACTCAGCAAATAGAGGAGCATGACGGCCGATGAGCGTTGAAGCATGCGTGATGTGGACCGACTCGTCATCGTCGTCGTACGACTGGACGGGCACATGTGGTGGGGTCCAGCCGCTTTCATCGCGATCATCGCAACCGATCGCTGAGCACCCGGAGGACGAGTCAGTGCACTGCGGAGCATGGCGACTATTAATTTTTTGATAATACCCCCTCAGTGAATGAAATTGCTGCGACTGTGAGAGCCGACACATCACAGCGAAAAGGGGTGTCGTTTTTGGGGGAAAATTCACTTGACATCGTGGTCAACGGTTCCGTTCGATAAACGTAACTCGAAGAGACTGACCAGCAGGGCACTGGTTTGCTTGTGAAAAAGAAGTGGGGGCGCCGACGACTCGAGAACGATTGCTGGTTGGGAAGGAAGCGCAAATGAGACGGTGTGTGCGCGCGTGACGGGGGAAGGAAGGAAGGGGAGGGCAAGGTAACATACAACGAATGGGTTGGGCCACGGCCAACGCAAATCCAGGAAGTTTTTGTGTTCGGTGAGTGGAACTTGAAACCACAGGGAAGGGGGGAAGGGTACAACGGATGCGCGACCTCGCGAGGGCAGGGCA
>ERZ1292630.549-Hain-H41-02um-R3-549-length-38399-cov-6_pt1 | contig 38399 bp, 40 predicted proteins | sample MGYA00564408_ERZ1292630 | MGnify/ENA primary metagenome ERZ1292630 (study PRJEB36523, sample SAMEA6512641) | groundwater metagenome | collected 2019-01-08 | study: AquaDiva: Metagenomics assemblies of 32 groundwater samples
AGATAGCTTCTCTTTCATCTGCTGCTCAGTATACCACAAATCATACGCCTGCTGCATGTGCAACCAGAGCCCCGGCCCGTTACCGGTAAACTTACCGATTCTAAGCGCCATCTCAGTTGTTATCGGATGAGTACAGGATAAGATGCGGTGTAACTGCTGCCGTACTCGGCGGCTACGACCCTGCTCGAACAACTCAGCAAGACCCTTGTGCTTGAAACTCTGAATCATTTTCTGGGAATGTACCATTATTTGTTACAATGTCAACAGCTTTGTTACAGTTGGGCACAAGAAGAGATTGTTTTTGTTTCAGGAACCAAATTATGAAATTGAAGGATTCTTTTGTTATTGTCGACGCTGAAAAATTCCGATTCAGAAAACTAAAAACAGCATGAATATGAGTCGCCAGTTTTTAATTAAGCATGACAAGGCAAGGTTTCATAGTTTTAAATTTTAGCAGGTCAAGTGGAGCGCTGTAACTACCTTTTTACCGCTACCGGAAATTTCGTTGTGCCTGCAACAAGCTTCGTCCGTATTTGCATATATAAACTCAATACCTCGTGATTCTAATTCCTTTTTTACATCATTGCTTACCTTCATAGTACCAAATTTACCTGTACCCAGAACAATCACATCCGGCTTTGCATTCAGTATACCTTCAATATCTTCCGTTTGAAGATAATGTCCCTCTTTTCTCCACCATGAGGAATCAACATGATTGTCGTAAATAATAACGTCACTTGTGTACACATTACCATCAATCTCTATCCTGCCAAACTCGTATGACTTTATCTTCACTTTACTCCATGTTGATTACTACTTTTTTTCTTCAGTTTCTCGTATATTCTTGATTCCTTCTCTGCCTGTTCGAGCATACCGGCTTTTTTGTATACCACACTAAGTTGATTGTAAATCCTAGAATCTTCGGGCATTAACTCAACCGCTTTATTCAATTCGCTTATCGCATCACTGAACATTTTATTGCCTTCATAGGCCAATCCGAGTTTGTAATGCACACCGGACCTCCTTTTCCCCTGTGCTTCAGGGAGCAGCTTCAGGGCAGCTTGGTATTCTGCTATGGCCTTCTCAAACATACCCTGCCTGTAATAAACCAGACCAAGATTATAATGAGCCTCTGACATATCGGGGTCAATCTCTACTGCCATCCAGAACTCATCTGCAGCATCAGTGTACATCCCCTTCTTTGAATACAACGTTCCGAGACTGTAATGTGCACACGCATTCTCGGACTCTATTCCTATAACCTTTTTGTAAGCATCAATAGCATCGTCTATCATCCCTTTCTCAGCGTAAGCGTTCCCTAATTCACTATAATTCTGCGTATCAGTAAGTTCATAATCTATTTCTTCCCTGTATTTTTTAACACATTCATTGAATATTTCAGGATTGATTCTGGTAGAAATGGAAAATTCAGCCCTGGCCTTTTTGTCCATACCTCCTCTTTTATATGCACGGCCCAGATTAAAATGAGCCTCTGCATTGGATGGGTTAAGTTTTACAGCCTTTTTAAGAGCATCAATTGCATAGTTATATTGGCCATTATTAAGGTAGTTAACTCCCAGTCTATTATAATGGTCGTCATTTTTACGCGAACAACCAAGAAACAGACAAAAGGTCATCACTACAACAAGACTTTTTCTTGAAAACATTCTGCTATTTTGCATATTTGTAATAAAATTTTGTTTGAAAAAACAAAACGTATAGTATTATAAAACCATGCCCGATTTGCATCAAGAAAATAAAGCATTCATATTAACAGCAATACGCAATATATTCCTTGGGTTATTAGACATTCTATACCCGCGTCACTGTTTTGCCTGTGACAGGAGTCTTCATGAAGAGGAAAACAGTTATATATGTGAGGACTGCCTGGAAAAAATAAAAGAAAGTGAGGCCGGACGCTGTGCCAAATGTGGTTTTGAGTTAGGGCCGGGCACAATTTCTTCAGACAAAGGATGCCCTGAATGTGAAAACACTAATCTCAGATTTGAAAAGAGTTTTTTTGTTTCAGACAATAAGGGTCCCCTTAAAAACCTGATCCATCAGTTTAAGTATCATAAACATGTGTGTCTTATAAAACCGCTAGGAGATTTATTAATAGGCCTCTTACAGCAAGACATAATTACCAAAATAGACGTTGTTGTACCGGTGCCCCTTCACTGGAAGAAAAAACAGGAAAGGGGTTTTAACCAATCGGAACTGATGGCTAAAAAGATATGCAGGACATTATCTTTGCCAATTTCTATCAATAATCTGCGCCGTGTTAAAAATACGTCGTCACAAACCCGGCTCTCACGTTTACAACGCCAGAAGAACGTTAATGGCGCTTTCAAGGTAAAAAATCCTGAAACGTTCCTTAAAAAGAATGTGCTCTTAGTTGACGATGTTTTAACAACTGGGATAACAGCCTCAGAATGTGCGAGAACTTTAAAAAATGCAGGCGCAAAAGAAGTTTATCTGCTGGCACTTGCAAGATCAAGACTGTAGACACATATCTTTCTCCAATTCTTTAATCCTTTCATGCCTTCCCTTCCCACTATTAATATCTTAAAATTGTAACATCACTCCAAGATATTTTGTTGAAAAAACATCTAAATAAACCGATAATAATTTTAGATACGCTCCTCCAACCGTTTCGTTGTGATTCGTCTGTGTATAGGCAGAGATAATCCGAAACAATGAAACATTTGGTAATAGCCGGTTTCCTAAATTAAATTTCACAAATTTCTATGAGGACGATCATGGAAAAAGAAGATGCTATTCAGAAACTTCAAAAAGACAGTTTGCAAAGCCTGTCAGATAAAGACCTCCTTTTCCTTATCGAAAGTTATGTGACCAGACGGAATGATTACGAGAATATTGCAAGTTTGATAAAAGGGGATGAGGACGTAATAGCTAAAATGATCGACAGTGACAGAGTATTCAGCAAAGTGATGAACTGTACAGAACGTATTCTGGCCATATCTCCCTATTTCCTGTTTTCATTGCTTTTGAGAAGGGCATTTAAAGAAAAAAGAGAAGACACAAAATTTATTGAAAAGACTATAGAAGCATTGAACAATACCGAGCCTGTCATTCCATGGAATAAGAACCGGCTTATGAACCTGCTTGAAGACACGCAGGTTTCAAACTACATCGCAAACATGCTTGCGCAATTTACAGAGAGTTCAAGATTGTACAGCGCAAGAGAGGATGAAGGAAGATCATATCAATATATAGTAGATATGATTGCAGATTCGTTGCACTCAGATAACATTGAGAAGTTTTATATTTACTGCCATATAGGAAACTATACGCTCTTCCTGACAGGGATGATCCCGGAATATATTAAGTACAGATATGAATGCAAACGAAGGCCTGTTGACAAAAATTATTACGTAGGCTTCGGAAAGACATATTACGGCCTTGCATCGGAACATACCAACGCAAAGAGAAGCAGACTTACAGGCACGTTATCACAACTATCAGAAGGTTTTGAGGTTATTGCACAGGTTTTAGGTTTTATGAACAGGGAATATCTTTACCCCCGTTAGAAAGATTTAAATGAAAATCAGACATCCTTTGATTAAGGAATTACAAAGAAAAATAGAAAAGACTTATGCACTGGACACAGGGATTACCAATATCGAACAATATATTATTGGCGATAAAGGTTATAAAGAGTTCTATGCGAAAGAAAAAATCAGGACGGTAGTTAAAAGTCATTCAGGGGCAAAGGTCTTTATAAGGAATGCGGGAGATACGCTTAAAGTAAGCATTTATTATCCAGACGAATTAATAAGAGAATTAGAAGATAACGACCCAAGACTTGGCCTTCATGACGGCAATATTGATTTATGTGCGAGCTTTGTTGAAGAACTGGATCACTTCTTGTTTATAGCTCAGAATTATAAACAGAATCGCCCTTTCAGCCTTCTTGAACTGGAGTTACAGGCAAATGTGACAAAGTACCTGGTATTAAAATATTTCATTGCACTACAGAATAAATCAATAAAGCTGAGTAAATTTGACAAAGAATATATAAGATACCATCTCTTTTACAAGCGCAAATATGACATTGAGGATCCTTCAGAGAGGAAAAGGTATGAAGATGCCGTGACATTTGGCATGATTTATACAGAATATATAGACCTTCTCTCACAGGAAAACCGTTTGCGTGATTTAAGACAATTCAGCAGAATGACCTGCCCATCAAAGATAAGACACATCCAATCAACAAGGAATTAGTATCGGTTCTTTTTAACCCTTTGAAGATTTTGTCCAATTCTCAAGTTTTAACACCGAATGTTTTATTTGACATAACAGACATCGTGATGTATTAATATCGGCACGAGAGCGGGAATGCCGATAACCAGAGAACTTGATAATTTAAAGAAACTTGAATCTGTCGGTTTCAGCCCTGCCCGACCCGTCCGAACGGCCTATCCGGGCGGGCAAATGGCAGGCGGGCACGAACAGGCGGAGACCCTGGCAGGCGTTATTGAGAAGTCACATGTTGATAGCCAGGAAAACCTGAAGGAATTTATCTATAACGAACTTCACACTGAAATAAGCAATCTTCGCTCCGAAATAAGCAGGGAACTCAAAGACTTGCTTATCAAAATTTTCGGTATCATTATAGGAACCGTAGGCATCGCCGTTACTATTCTAAAGCTGTTTCCATAAAATATGTAGAGTGGATATAGCCAATCCAATTCTTATTCACTCGAATTGCCTGGCTTTAATTTTTCTATACATGATCACACTGGTTTAATTGTAGCTTTGCCTTCTTCGATTAAAACAACAACCATCTGAAGCCTACGTTAAATGAGTAATCTGTATCAAGTTGATTCCCTCTTAAGTCCTCATAAATTGGTTTTTGGAAGGATGCCTCGATTAAGAAATTTTTTGCAGGTATAAACTGAATACCAGGTGATATGAAAATCGTATTCCTTCCGGAGTCGTCAATTCTCTTATTGTTCTGTTTATTCTTTTGGCTTAAATTGCCGTTAAACTCCAAAAACAAATTTAAATGTTTTGCAGGATATGTTTCATATATTTTAGGCAGTAATCTGTATCCAAAGGCGATATCATAATTCAATGTGTCTCCAAACTCAAAACTATTTGCTTCTGTTTTGAGAGTGTACATTAAATCCGCATTTATTCCTAAACGCTTTCTTATGTGTGTAAATATAATCCCAAGAATGTAATCATCAGAACCAGTACCTAACTGTACAGATGCTGGCAGTCTTATACCATCACTTGTTTTTTCATCGTCTTCTCCTGTAGGAACTTTAACCTTTCCTAATGCAGATAACCTTGTCGTTTGTAAGTGAGCATCCCGCTGTAAAAATTGATACTTCCCAAAAAGCGTTAAATCCCCAAATCCTGAATCTGAGAAGCTTTTTCTTACACCATCTATTGTAGTCTTTTTCTCTTTATCCAGATAAGGCATAGATGCACCCACCACAAGCTTGTTAGGGAGTAGCTCATAGGGGACTACAAGTGGAACAGAGATAATATTAAGTTCTCCTCGTCCTCCTGGGAGAGAGCCAATCTCCCTTGTCACCTTTCCAAAGCTTCGTATGGCACCACTCTCAAGCCCTGTTACAAATGCAGTCTCAGTATTGATTGGAGGGCCCTGAGCCTCTGCCAGATTGGCAACGTTACTTCCTAAAAGAATAATAGCGAAGAAATATAAAGATACAATATATTTTCTCATTTCAGAATTACCTTTTTATTTTATTAATACCCAACCTGAGCGATTTATGCCCGCCCGTACCGAACGGTGCGTTCGGGCGGGTAGCCGCAACTTTGAGGTTGCGAAACTTACGTGACCCCATCAAACGTTGAGGAACGCAGGCTAAAGTCGTGCCGAAGGACAGACCTGCCTCTGGCATGGCCTTCGGCTACCATGGCATGTAATATAAAATCGCTCAATTTAGGTAATATTTTGATATTATTGCCGGGTATGGAAACCCGACCTACATGTAATATGTTGTAAGGCGCGTTTCCTGAAATGAATTCAGGACAGGTCTTACGCGCTATATTAAGTTGGTGACTGATGGAAGCTAATTTTATTCGACCTTGAAATCCCTTATCTCCAAAGCATAAGGATGTAAACCATGACCTTCTATTTTCTCTTCTTGTACCAGGCCAGTTACAGTAACAATCTTTTCCTGATCCTTTTCGGAAGTTATTATCTCTTTAAGTATTTCATTATATTTTAATATAAAGCTATCATCACCAATTCTTAAGTTCATTCTTCCACTAAATTCTTCAATCTTTCCTTTTAAAGTAATGAGAATTTCTCTGGAAGTAAATCCACCGTCCTTCACGGCCTTCTTTAATCCATCAATGTCTATTGATTTACCTTCTTCTATCTTGAACTCAGCCAATCCGGCATTAACCAATATTTTCAAGTCCTTGACCCCCTCTATTCTTTTTATTTTTTTCTCCAGATTGTATGCGCAGAATGTGCATACAAGACCATCCAACTTGACTTGAACCTTAGCAGGCTCTCCTGACGCTAATCTAGTGAATATCATCAGGACAAGAATAATTGGTACAAAGATTAGGAAGTCCTTTTTCTTCATTTTGGATTACCTTCTTCCCTTTTCTTGCCTCTCTGTGTTATTAATATTGCGGCTCAAAATCTTAGTTTAATCTAACAACATTTCTTATTTGCCTGTATTGGCGGGCATGGAACAGAACCGTATGAGCAGAATACGCAGCAATCACCTTCTTTCGGGTTCAACATTTCTTTGCAGTTTTCACAAACATAGAAATGTTGACAGGCATCCGTTGGCATTTTTTCTTCTTTTTGATGCCCACATTTAGGGCAGGTAATGATCGATTCTAAGATTAAGTTTGACATTATCTTCCTCCTTTTAAAACATTTTCAATCCTCTTCTGAAAAGAAAAATCATTCAGAAGTTATTGAAGATCTGTAACCAATATCCTCTATAGCCATTAAAAGACGGTTTGTGGGAATGTCCTTAACGTTGTTATCAAACCCCACAGTTGCCTCTCCCTTTTCAAAACTAACTTTGACGGCTCTGACACCCTGAATCTTTGAAAGGGCAGAGTTGATAGATATAGTGCAAGCTTCGCATGTCATCCCTTCCACTTTAATTACGACTTGTTGCAGATCATCATTCATTTGAGCTACAGAATCTGATCTGGCAAAATGTCCATAGAGATAAGGGAAAAGCAATAGACCTACTGCAACAGCAGTTATTGCCCACAGGGCAATCTTTTTTATCCGATCCATTTTAACCTTTTCAATATCACAACATTCATCACTCTTTTTTTTACGATAGGTAAGATAAAAGGCTGTGCCAATGAATGCAAATGTTATAATCATAAACAGAGGCCGATACTTCTCCAGGGAGGAAAAGATTCCTATACTCCCAATTCCCAATCCAGCCAGGATTAGGGGGCCCAAGCAACAACTTGAGGCCAAAATGGCAGCCGAAATAGTTCCAGTGATTGTAGCCATAGATTTCAATTTCATACAAAGTCCCCTCATTAATTTAATGTACAGAAAATTCAATGCTTCGACTCCGCTCAGCAAGACGTCATTCCGAGCGGAGTCGAAGAATTAAAGCTGCCGAAGTCCTAATTTAATAGCCAAGAAACTTCATTTCTTCGCGTCCTCTGCGTTTTTGCGGTGAATTATTCTTGTCTTCAATGCTGACTCAAACTCTCGATGATTGGACATTCGGAGATTTTCCTTTTGCCAAGACATTTTTTAATCAAATCATTCAAGACAATTCTTATTTTTTGAAGGTCATGTATACGGGTTTCAATGTCCGCAACCTTATCTTCTGCAAATTTACGGATATCCTTACAAGCAGGATTTCCATCTGCCACAGCAAGGAGTTCAGAGATTTCCTTTAAAGTAAAACCTAAGGCTTGAGCCCTTTTTATAAAACGTATTCGCTCAATGTATTCAGGAGTATATTCTCTATATCCTGATTCTCTTCTGGGCGGTTCTGGAATCAATCTATACCGTTCGTAATAACGTATGGTTTCAATATTAACTCCAGTTTCTCTGGCTAATTGTCCTGTTGTTAAAGTCTTCATTTTCTTTCGATATATAATTATAACCCCGTACCTCAGTACAGAGTCAAATTTTTTTTCGTTGGTACTATCTTATAATACATTATTTACTATTTTAGTATAGCTGTACCTAAGGACTCAATATATAATAATAACAATTTAAATTTTCGCATATTTTATACCAGTTATTATAGGATACATGTTAATTACTAAATCAATCATACTATTCATACTTGCCGGATTATGCGAGATAGGGGGCGGATACCTCGTATGGCTCTGGCTTCGGGAAGGCAGGAGTATATTGATCGGTATATTGGGAGGGATAGTTCTGGTGCTTTACGGATTAATCCCGCCTCTTCAGCCTGCTCATTTCGGCAGAGTTTACGCTGCATATGGAGGTGTATTTGTAATCATGTCCATTCTTTGGGGGTGGAAGATAGACAAAATAAATCCTGATAAATATGACATCATTGGCGGAATAATATGCCTTGTTGGTGTATTTGTAATAATGTATTGGCCAAGAAATGTTTGATACAACATTTCATCCCTTATTTCAGTGTTTTTGTGCCAGTGGCTTCAAGCTTCTCTTTAGTTGTGAAATTAGACTTGACCGATGTCAGAAAAAATGCTGATGAAATACCCGCCGAACCAAATATCATGCACATCACCATGATCTGATATCTTGCGGCTATGAGTGGAGAAACTCCGGATAATATTTGCCCTGTCATCATTCCGGGAAGGGAAACTATACCTACTGCAAACAGGAAATTTATAATAGGAATAAGAGAAGCGCGAAACGCTATAATACGTGCCTGCTCATATGGAACGTTCCTGTCAATCTCCGCCTCTAACCTTTCAACAGCAAGGCTAACGCTATTCATTGCATTCGCAAAAATCATCCCTGCAAGAGGAATAACATAACTTGGCAAATACCATGGTTGCAGATTGAGGACACCTTGCGTTATTAGTAATAAAATTATACCTCCACCCAGCGAAATAAATCAAGTAGGGTAATAACCCCTCTATCTGAAAAAGGTTCTAGAAACCTATGTACTATTATCTAAATAGTAATGATATCTGCAGGCTAAAATCCTTATCACCTCTTCTTTCTCATCTTCTTTATCAGTTTTAATAGATATGGGTCCGGGATAGTTTCATATCCACAATTAGGGCATTTTATCATCGTACAACCCTTTATGGTAAGACAGCTTTCACATACTTTTTTTATGTCAACAATACTAAGACTAAAATTGCAAAATGGACAATTCATTGTTTTTTTATTTAATTCAATTCATTTGATCCCGGATAGGTCTATATTGTATTCTCTTTCACGAAAGGGGCCTTTGATGATTATGGTGGTTTTGGCATTTGGATCAAGATTACTGTAAATAAAACTTGATGTTACGAAATCATGATCATATCTATTACCACTATCGAATCTGCATAACTCACAACACGGGTCTTCATAATCTGTATCGACTGGCTCAATGATTTTTTCGCCTTGTTTCAATGAAATAATTATATCATCTTTAATACGTACCTCTACCCTAAGAAATGGAGAGCTAGTAATATCCTTTATCTCACTATCCGAAATCTTTTGCCCTTCATTGAACCACATGGCAGTAGAAACCGTTAAATCCACAAACTTGCTTCTTACTAATATACCACCTTGACAATTTGAAATCATTAACGCTCTTTAGAATCACATTTTTAACCCATTTCTAATATAACAACTTTAATGAAATAGTATAAACAACCTATTTTGTCTAACATAAATTTTTTAAATTGAAATTATATGTAACAATTGTTACATTTGTAAGTATCATGAGTAAGGACAAATCTACTGGTAAATGGCTTTTGTTGATTTACAATTTACCTCCTGAACCTTCAAGAAGCAGTGTGAGTATTTGGAGGAACTTGAAGATTCTTGGTGCAATCTCTTTAAGAAAATCAGTTTATATCCTCCCATTTGACCCTGAGACGTATGAAAATTTCCAATGGTTATGTCAAGAAATCCATACAATGAAAGGTGAGGCCACACTTGTAAAAGTAGCAAACATAGAGAATCTTAAAGATAAAGATATAATTAAATTATTCCATAAGGCAAGGGATGATGATTATGGGATTATAATTAACAGATGTTCAGAGTTTTCAAAAAAGGTATCAGCTACTGGAAATCAGGGAATTAAGAACCAATTGAAATTGAGGGAGGAATTAAAGGTTATTGCAAATCAATTAAATATCACGAGAGGAATCGACTTTTTTAAATCCCCTTTATCTCAAAAGGCACTAAATACATTCGATTCCTGCATGAGACATATGTCTCAACTTTTAAATCAGATTACAACTTCTACCAGCGAGAAGATAAAAGAGAAGGAAACATTGAAAAAGAAAGATTTTCAAGAGAAGAAATGGGTTACGAGAAAGCGGCCTCACATAGACAGGATTGCAACGGCATGGTTAATAAAGAGATTTATTGACCCGAAAGCTAAATTCGTATTTGTGCATGAAGATACTACTAAAGTAAACGGGCTCCCTTTTGATATGTACCATGGAGAATTCAGTCACCAGGGTGACAATTGCACATTTGAAACTATGTTGAAGCGTTTTAATATGAAGGATAACACCCTTAAAAGCATTGCCGAAATAGTGCACGATATTGACTTAAATGATGAAAAGTTTAGTAGAAATGAAGCTAAAGGTATAGACTGCATCCTTCGAGGCCTGATGGAAACGTTTAAGAATGATAACGAATTGCTTAAAAAAGGATTTGAGGTATTTGAGTCTTTATATGCAGAACTTAACAAACATAACCGTTAATCAAATAATTATTGGACTTAACCATAAATTAAAAAATGATAATAAATTACTTGAGAGGGGTATAGAGACATTTGATTCACTTTATCAATATCACTTTTTAAAAAAACGGAAAAGGAGGTAACAAATATGCCGCCACTCGATATACATATAAAAAATAGTAAGGAAAGAACCGGAAAAGGATATGAGGAGCTTCATCACTGGATTGATAACGATAAGGTAAAGGCCGTAGAGATCCATGATATCTCAAAAATCCCTGAGAACATAAGATATGTCCTTGATAATTGGGGAGAAGAAGCAGTTAACGAATTTGTGTTACACATCAAAGATGATATGGAGCACAGAATGAAAGAAAATTTACAATATTTCGGACTATTCAAGTGATAAAAATACAACTTTCTCCTTTTGTTGCTTTATGTATAGTCGGGTTTTTTGCCAGGCTGAGTTATGCTATGGCGAGAACTCCTGTACTTCCTTTATTTGCTCTAGCCTTAGGAGCTAAACCACAGGCCATTGGATTTCTGGTTGGCGCCTCTACTATAACTGGTATTTTTTTCAAATTGCCAGCAGGTACTCTTTCAGACATCTATGGCCGGCATAAGATGCTTCTATTAGGTATGTTTGTTTTTGGTTTAACTCCATTTGCTTATTACCTCGTAACTAACTATTGGCAATTAGTAAGCATCAGATTTTTCCATGGACTAGCCACTTCAATCTATGGTCCGGTAGCTATGGCGATGATTGCGGATACCGCTGGTGGACAAAAAGGAGAAAGACTGTCATGGTTCTCATCTATTACCATTACTGGAAATCTCCTTGGAGTTCCTTTGGGTGGTTTTATTCTCTATCACTTGGCCGGAGAAAATACTCCTTCCTTAGATCATTTTCACATAGCTTATTTGATTTATGGGATTTTTGGCATGATTGCATTATTTTTTGCACTCAGATTCCTTACATGGGGAAAAATACTCCTTAGTTCCCCTTTGGAAAAGGGGGAGATAGGGAGACTACAGAAATTTTCTAAGGGAATAAAAGAGGTAATCAGTGATTATCGAGTCATCATTACCAGTAATATGCAGGGTGTACAAAAACTATCCTTAGGCACTTTAGAGGCATTTTTGCCTATCTATGCAGTTACTATTGCAGGTTTAAATATATTTCAAGCAGGGATTCTTTGGGGCTCACAGATCGTTACAACCATTTTGGCAAAACCAATCATGGGAAAGATATCTGACCGATATGGTAGAAAATCTATTGTCTTCTATGGCATATGGATATGTGCAATATCCCTTGCTGTTATTCCATTTACACAAAATCTTTATCTTTTGCTATTTTTATCAATGGCCTTTGGAATAGGTGAAGCGTTTGTCACTTCTTCTTCTGCGGCTATGGTAACTGAATTTTGTAAAGAACGACATTATGGCGCAGCTATGGGTGTCTTTGGGACTATCTTCGATATAGGCCATGCTTCAGGCCCTATTTTAGCTGGATTGCTTTTGGCCTATCTTAATTACCAACACTCTTTTCTAATTATCGCCAGTATCTTGGTTTTAGCTTCGTTTGTGTTCAATTTCTCAGTACAGGAAAAAACACCCGTATTCGTCAAGGAGGTTTAGCATGAAAAAATTTATTATATCAATGCTTGTTTCATTTTTCTTCTTATTTGCTGTTGGTTGTGGAGAAGGATATGAGAATGCTGAAAGCAATAAAGATGAACATTATAAAGGGGAACAAATGTCATATAAAGGTAACGTTAAACTATGGAATTTTGACAATAATGAAATAGGTAATATGCCTAACGGCTTTTCAAATCAAACGACAGGTAAAGGAGACCTGGGAAAATGGGAAGTAATTAAAGATGATACGGCCCCAAGCATACCCAATGTCATTGCCCAGACATCTCAGGAATATTTCGGCTATCATTTCAATATGATTATCAATGAGAATGAGACATATGATGACTTAGAACTGTCTGTTAAATTTAAAGGAGTTAAAGGAAAAGAAGATCAGGGAGGAGGACCTGTTTGGCGTTATCAGGACGCCAATAATTATTATATTGCCAGGGCTAATCCCCTGGAGAATAATTTCAGGGTTTACAAGGTGGTTGATGGCAATCGCCTTCAAATGGATTCTGCCCGTCTAAAGGTAACAACTAATGAATGGCATACGATTAAAATTATAGCCCGAAATGACCACATCCAGTGCTATTACAATGGAAGACCTTATTTAGAAGTAACAGATGATGCATTTCAAAAAGGCAAGATTGGCCTCTGGACAAAGGCTGATGCCGTGACCTATTTTGATGATCTAAAAGTCGGGCCAATAAAGTAATTAGTAGGGGCATTGCCCACCTTACATAGACTTTCCTAAAAAGGAGATAGTCTACGATGAAAAGTAGAGTTATATTTTATATTGTTTTTGTAGGCGTTATGTCTCTATCCTTTGCTACAGGATGTGGTCAAAAGGATACAAATGAGGTCGTGGTCTATGTCTCGGAAGATCAGGTCTTTTCTGAACCGATATTTAGAGATTTTGAAGCTGAAACAGGCATAAAGGTAAAAGCCGTCTATGACACAGAAGAGACAAAGAGCACAGGGGTGATGAACCGCCTTATCGGAGAAATGCACAATCCTCAGGCGGATGTATATTGGGCTAATGAACCTATACGCGCCATTGTGCTAAAGCAGAAGGGAATATCCGAGCAATATTTCTCACCTAATGCAGAAGGAATCCCTGCTAATTTTAAAGACCCGCAGGGGTATTGGACGGGTTTTTCAGCGCGTGCAAGGGTATTAATTGTAAGCGAAGAGGGTTTGATTTATCAAACCCCTACATCCATTTTTACCTATACTGATGATATATGGAAAACCAAAGGCGTCATGGCAAACCCGCTTTTTGGAACGACTACTTCCTGGATTGCTGCGCTATTTACCGTCTGGGGCGATGAGCGTGCAAGAGATTTTATGAAAAGGATGAAGGAAAATGGCACAAAGGTATCAACCAGTAATGGCGAATCAACTATGCTTGTTGTTAATAATGAATTTCTCTTTAGCGTTGTTGACAGTGATGATGCCACTAATGCTATGAGGAATGGAAAACCTGTTTGGCAGATTTATCCTGATCAGGAGGAAGGTGAATTGGGATGTCTTGTTTTGCCTAATGCAACAGTCTTGATAAAAGGAGGTCCAAATCCTGAAAATGGCAGGAAGTTAATAGATTATCTTTTATCTCCTCAAACAGAACGTAAATTAGCCTTTGCTGATTGCGCGCAGATTCCATTGCATAAGGGAGTTGAAACACCAAATGATGTTATAACGATTGGGAAGCTTAAACTTATGAAAGTGGATTTTGAGGCTGTAGCAAGGAAACTTCAAGAGATACAACCATATCTTAAAGAGTGGGTTGGTTACTAATGATGATTTGGGATTGTAGATTCTGATTATGGAAAGTGAATAATGGCAAAAAGGCTTACGCTATATATTACGATATTTTTATTAATAGGAATAGGCCTTGCTCCCGTTATCTCCATATTTATTAAGTCCCTATTTGTTGATGGAGAATTCTCACTACAGAATTATGGGACATTGTTTCAGTCAGATAGAGAATGGAGACTATTATTTAACAGCCTTACACTGGCAGGCGCAACAACACTTATAACACTGTTATTGGGAGTACCTCTTGGAATGCTCTTTACAAAGACAGACCTTCCACTTAAGAGGCTCTTTGCGATACTTTTTGTGATTCCACTCATTATTCCATCATATATCCTGGCGATTGCTTGGTTCTACTGTCTGGGTCGGTCTGGGATTGTGGCAATAATATTTAATGTAGATTTTGGTATTATTACTTCAAATCTTCTTTTCGGTTTTGCAGGCACACTTTTTGTAATGGTGTCAGCGCTTCTCCCAATTGTAATCATCCTGACCATGACTTATTTACGTATGGTTAATCCAAACCTGGAAGAGGCGGCAAGGCTTCATTGCTCGTGGACTATGGTCTTGAGAAAGATAACCATTCCACTCATATATCCCGGTATTGCGCTGGCAGCCCTTATTGTCTTTATCCTTACACTTGGCGAATTTGGTGTGCCATCTTCGCTGCGTTTTGATGTCTATTCCGTTGAATCATTTACCCGGTTTTCGGCATTTTATGATTTTAATACAGCTACAACCGCGGCAATGCCCCTGGGGATAATTACGTTTATTGTTTTAATTGTAGAAAGACTTTTTTTGCGTAAGAAGACGTTTATTTTCAGGGCAGCGGGATCAGAAAAAACAATGGTAATGGCACCTCTTGGAAGGACGAAACCATTCTTCATGGCCGCTGTAAGTATACTTGTTTTTATCCTGGTTATAGTTCCCTTAGGCGTATTGTTGTATAAATCTGTCTCTTTTTCGGCGTATGCTGAGGCGTTTATTCGTTCAATAGGTAGTATTATGAGGAGTTTGGTTTATGCCTCAGTTGGCGCTACATGCCTCGTCGTATTTGGGTTTTTTCTTGGCTATCTTCTTGAACGTAGGGCACTTAAATTTTCCTTTGCCGCTGACTCAATAGCCATATTCCTGTTTGCCTTACCAGGCACAGTAATCGGTATTGGACTAATTAGTTTATGGAATACGCCAGGGACAAATTTTATATATGCATCGATGGGCATAATCATATTTGGTTATATTGCTCAATACACAGCTTTGGGAGAAAGGGTTTTGGCCGCAACATTCTCTCATCTGCCACATTCAATGGAAGAGGCGGGACAAATTGCTGGTGCAGATTGGTTCCGAAGGTTATTCAAAATCCTGATTCCGCTGGCAAAAAGGGGCATGGCTGCTGCATGGCTTATCTGCTTTATCTTCTGTTTAAGGGATATTGGTATCACCATGATGGTTTACCCTCCTGCTCACGATACACTCCCGGTGCGCATCTTCACCCTTATGGCAAACAGCCCTGATGATCTTATCTCAGCCTTGTGTGTGATTATGATTATAATAACACTTTTACCTCTTTTTGGACTGTGGTTGGCAAATAAATGTGCGAAGAAAGCATCTACGCTAGGATAATATGATGATAATTAAGATTGACAATGTCTATAAATCATACAATAAGAATTTAGTAATTAAGGGAATCTCGATTGATATTGAGAAGGGAGAAAGGATCGTAATTCTAGGGCCGTCCGGGTGTGGCAAGACGACGCTTTTGAGGATGATAGCTGGATTCATTCATCCAGATAAAGGTAAACTCATTATAGATGGCCGCATTGTGGCGGATAATGGAAAATGTATCATTGAGCCAGAAAACAGACATGTAGGTATGGTATTTCAAGACCTCGCTCTCTGGCCGCATATGTCCAGTTATAAAAATCTTGAATTTGGATTGAAGGCAAAGAATATCCCAAAAATGGAAAGGAGAAAACGCATTGATGAGATATTCGAAAAGGTACAAATGGACCGGTTTAAGAATGTACATCCTGGAGAACTCTCCGGTGGCCAACAACAGAGGATAGCCCTTGCCCGTGCCCTCGTCATGCGCCCAACGATACTTTTGATGGATGAACCATTATCAAGTCTTGATACCGATCTTAGTCTAATATTAAGGAAGGAAATATTAAAGTTACAGGAAGAATTTGCCATTACCTTGATTTATGTAACACATGACAGAGAAGAGGCATTTTCTTTGGCTACAAGAATAGTGGTTATGGATAGCGGCATGATTCAAAAGACAGGAACGGTTAAAGAAATATCAGAGTACATATATAATGCAAGTCATAAATAGTATGAGTTCCTTTAGGATTATAATTGTATATTTCTTGTTCCATATAATATGTATTAATAATGCATTTGCACTGCGTCCATTTGTAACAACTGATGCTGATGTTGTGGAAAAGGGAAAGATAGAGTTGGAATTTGGCTATTTCGGGATAAAGGAAGAGAGAAATCCCAGCAGAGATGAACTCACAATTGAATTTCCTGATATACGCTTCAACTATGGTTTGTTGTGGGATATAGAGTTAGTCTTAGAAACCGTGGGGGAATTTATAGACGACAGGCAAAAAGGGAGTTTTGAACTTAGAGAACAACAGTTTTTGGACACAGCAGTATTTTTAAAAAAAGTCTGGTATTGGGGAGAAGGGCTTGTACCAAATATTGCAACCGAAACAGGAGTACTCTTTCCTACAGAAAAAGGGGGCGAAAGGATTGATTTTGAGGGGACATTTATCTTAACGTGGGAGTTAAAGGCCTTAACATTTCACACCACTATAGGAGGCGCTACAGAGAGGAAGAGGAGGGTAAAGAAGCTCGGAGATGAAGAATATGAAGTGGAAGAAACGAGAGGGGTTTTTATATATGGAAGTATAGTTGATTACGAAGTTAGCAAGACAAAGGGGATTCATCTCGTATCTGAATACAGCCTGGAGAAGGTGGAGAAGCAAAACATCGAACATCAGGTATTAGGCGGGATTGTGTGGGAGAGTCCATGGAATATGGAGTTTGACGCTGCTACATTCTGGGGACTTAACAGTGATAGTATCGACTGGGGAATGACAACAGGTGTGACTATATTTATTGGAAAATGAAGTTTTTTAATCATAACATAACTGTTTTTCTGTTGCTTATTCAACAAATCCTTTCCGGCTGTGCAATAATGACTTCAAAGGATTCTTACAATGAAGATGCAAGATTAAATGATCGATACATTTTTCAGGTCAAATGTTCTAAATGTCATGAGTTGCCGGATATTAAGGCTTACCCTTATTCTCCAGATGATTGGGCAAAAATAGTCGACACTATGCTCGAAGCAAAAGAAGCTGGGCAATATATACCAATTGAAGAGGCAGAAAAAATAAAAAGTTACCTGAGGATGCATTCTGTTTCAGGTTATAAACCATTGCTAAATGAAGAATGAAAAATGTAAATATAGATAAGAAGATTTATTAAAAGGAGATATGTAAAATGGAAGAAGAAACAGTAAAAAATTTAATTTCTAAAAGAAAAGGAGGATTAAATCGAAGGGATTTTATGAAAGGTGGTCTAGCTATTGGCAAAGCTGTGTTCATAGGTGGGGTATTGATTGGGAATTTCACTGGATGTAGCACTACTTCAAAACAAGTTAAAAAAACAAAGGTTAGAAAGGATGCCTCTATCAAGTTTGCCCATGTAACAGACACCCATGTTACGTTTACCGGCAAGAATGGGACTTCCCTCTTTGAAGAAAGTTTTAATATTTTCAGGGATATCATAGACCAGATAAACGAAATGGGTGATGTGGACTTCGTACTCTTTGGCGGCGATAATATCAATAATACAGACCCAGGCACAAAAGGTTTTGATGAATTTATGAGCATTATGTCAAGTGTTAAGATTCCTTACTTTCTCCAATTTGGTAATCGAGAGTCATCTCCTATTCCCCCCGAAGTAGCACTGTCAAAGGAACAATATGCTATAAAAACAAAGGGTCATGGACTTGATACCGGTCATTATTGGTGGAGCATTTCGCCAGTGCAGGGTTTGAGAATATTGGGATTGGATACCTCAATAAGCGATCATGATAATGGTGATATCCCTCAAACAGAACTCAAATGGATTAAAGAAGAAATTACTAAATATCCACACGACATGATTGTCACACTCAGTCATCATCTCTTCCTTCCTACATGGGAAAACAGGGATATGCCAAAGTGGAAGAAGAAATATCTCCTGGAGAACTATCAGGAAGTCAATACGATTCTTGAAGATGCGCCTCAGGTCAAGATGTGTTTAACAGGACATCATCACGTATCAAAGATTCAAACAGTTAATGGACTTCATTATATCGCATCCCCGGCAACTGTTCAGTATCCACATGCTTTCAGGACAGTCAAAATTAACAGAAAAGAAGCAAGACTTCAGTTCCATCAGGTCAGAGATCAAAGGATAATTGAATTAGGAAAGAAATTCTTATTAACAAGCAAAAATGCCGAAGAATATGCAGGCGGCAGACAAGAAGACATTCTGGCCTACTGTCATGGCAGCAAACTTGATAATAATGTTACTCTCAAACTTAGATAAGAAGCTTCAAAATGAGATTAGCAATATGTCTTTTCCGTGTTCCACACCATCTTTAATAGCGTATTCATCATACCTCTTTTTCTAAAGTAAAAGTTTGTTCTTCAAAGTTCCCGATACATTGGATTAATGTCCGTGCCCATCTTCTTCTCCGGAAACTTTCATCTTTGATAGTAATGAATAAGCGCCCTTCAGGACGATTTGGTTTGCATTTATATCAAAGGTAACCGGCAAGGCAACTTCAGCATAAAGACCTTCTGTAATTCCTTTCTGAATTTCTATCATTTCGAAACTGTTCACTTCCTGATTATTTTCGACCATTTTCTCTTTAAGAATATAAATGTAGTGTTTACCTCCTGACTGAACTATGGCTTGTTCGGGTAAGGCATTCACCGGATTATCAGCGATTTCTATAAAGGCTTTTACAAACATACCGGGCAAAAATTGCTCGTCTTCTTTGTCTAAATGCCCATGGACTTTTACTGTGCGGTCGCCACCAATTGACCTGCCAATAAGATAAACAAATGCCCGTATTTCTTTGTCATCTTCATTAGGAAGCGTAAATCTTATTCGTTGTCCTTCTTTTATTTTACTGATATCTTTTTCAAATACCGTTAATTCAACGTGCAGGTGTTTGGTATTTACTATCTCGAACATGACGTCTGCCGGATTTACATATTTGCCAATGTTTACATTTACTTTAGAAACGTAACCGTTAATCGGAGAATGGATAGTAACCGTCCGGCTGATTTCTTCACTTTTTTCCAGTTGCTCAGCATTAATTCCAATTAATGCGAGTTTTTCCTCTAAAGCACTTACTCCGGCCTTCATGCTTTTGTAATCAGCCGTAGTCTGTTGGAAGATTTTAGCAGAACTCACATTTTTTTCCTGTAATCCCTTCTGCCGCTTATATTCCAGTTCTAAATAAACCAGTTTGCTTTTGCTTTCTAAATAATCCTGTTGTAATTGAATGTAATCAGGATGTTCCATTACAACAATTGCGTCTCCTTTCGTTACCCGGCTGCCATGCAGCAAATTAGTGCTTTTTACAAAACCGCCCAGTACGGCGCATATGCTAACTAAACTCTGGGGCGGCGCCTCTATCACACCATTTACTTTAATTATGCTGCTCAGATTCTTTTGCTCTACCTTTCCCAGTTCAATACCGGCAACTTTATATTGTGTTGCGCTCAATTCAACCGTATTTTCATTCTCATCATGTTGATGTTCTTCGACCTCTATTGTTGCAGTCTGTTTATTACAACCAGAAAATAATAAGTTGTTTAAAACAATTATTATTAAACAGATTTTTATTTTAACTTTCATTTGTTCTTTAACCCTCTCTCAAAGAAAATATATAATATTGGAAGCACTACAAGCGTAAGTAAAGTTGCCGTAATCAAGCCGCCGATTACTACTGTAGCCAATGGCTTTTGCACCTCTGCACCCGGGGAAGTGGAAAGAGCCATTGGCAGGAACCCGAATGAAGCAACTGCGGCGGTTAATATCACCGGCCTTAAACGTGCGCTTGTTCCCTTCAGCACACGTTCATGCAAGTCACTAATTCCATCCTTTTTCAATAAATTGAATTCATTTATTAATACAATCCCATTTAAAACTGATACTCCAAACAGGGCAATAAAACCTACACCTGCAGAAATACTGAAAGGCATTCCTCTTAAATACAGAGCAAATATACCTCCGATAGCTGATAATGGAATTGCGGTAAAGATCAAGAGCCCCTGTTTTGCAGACTTAAAAGCAAAGAAAAGCATCACAAAGATCATTGCTAAGGCGACAGGGACTGCAGTGGAAAGCCGTTTCTTTGCTTCTACAAGATTTTCAAACTGACCTCCATACGTTATAAAATAACCGGCAGGAAGCTTAACTAACTTATCAATCTTTTGTTTTATCTCATCCACAATACTTTCCACATCTCTGTTTCTCACATTGAAACCGATGGTAATTCTTCGTTTTGTATCATCCCTCTGAATCTGATTAGGCCCTTCCTTAAAAGAGACTTCTGCTACTTGCTCCAGTGGAATTTGATTGCCGAAAGGTGTATTTATAAAAAGATTTTTAACATCATCAAGACCCTTACGGCTGCCTTTATCCAAACGGACTACTAAGGCAAACCTTCTCTCTCCTTCAAATACCAGACCTGCCGACTCTCCGGCAAAGGCAGTCCTGATAACCATGTTAATTTCAGCAATATTCAACCCGAACTTTGCCATTCTATCTCTATCAAATTTTACCATGATCTGTGGTAGTCCGGTTACCTTTTCCACATAAAGATCACTGGTCCCCTTAACGGTCTTTACGATGCTGCCAACTTTTGCAGCCTGTTCACTCAGGGCATCCAGATCTTCTCCATAAATTTTAAGCACCACATCCTGCCTGGCCCCGGTCATCAATTCATTAAAACGCATTTGTATCGGTTGCTGAAAACCAAAAGAAACCCCCGGTATTACGGATAGTGCTTCACCCATTTTATCAGCAAGCTCTTCTCTTGTCTTCCCGCTGGTCCACTCTTTCTTGTCTTTGAGGATAACCATTAAATCGCAGGCTTCAATGGGCATAGGATCAGTCGGTATCTCACCTGAACCTATTTTTCCCACTACTTCTTTTACTTCAGGGAAATTTTCCAGCAAAATAGCAGAGGCCTTGTTAGAAGCTTCTATAGTTTCAAAGAGCGAACTTCCGGTCATTACACGGGTTTCGACTGCAAAGTCGCCTTCCTCCAAAGTAGGAATAAATTCACCACCCATATTTGAAAAGATCACAAGGCTTGAAGCTAAAAGAAAGAGCGCCGATAACAACACAATATATTTTCTTCTTAAAGCAAAATGGATAAGCGGATTGTAAAGTTTTCGGATAAAGTTTATTATCTTGTCTGAAATATTCTCTTTGTGTTCTGTCTTTCTGCTCAGGAACAAAAATGACATCACAGGGACATAAGTTAGAGATAGAATAAGCGCTCCCAGTATAGCGAAACTAACTGTTTGCGCCATTGGCCTGAACATCTTACCCTCTATACCTACCAACGCAAGAATCGGCAAATAGACAATGAGTATGATAATTTGTCCGAAAACAGCCGAGTTCATCATTCTCTTAGAAGCCTCATGTACCTGGCTGTCCATTTGTACTTTTGATAGTCTTTCTACTCCTCCATAAATATTTTTACTCATCACAATCCTCTGAACTACGCCTTCAACAATAATAACGGCGCCATCCACAATTAATCCAAAATCGATCGCTCCCAGGCTCATCAGGTTAGCCGATACGCCGAAGAGGTTCATCATAGAAAATGCGAAAAGCATCGACAGAGGTATTACAGACGCCACTATAAAGCCCGCCCTGAAATTGCCCAGTAACAGCACCAGTACTAAAACAACAATTAATGCGCCTTCAGTCAAATTTTTAGTAACAGTGCCGATGGCCTTATTCACTAATTTGGTACGATCTAGAAAAGGCTCGATTACGACGCCTTCAGGCAGGGTTTTTTCAATCTGCTTGATACGTTCTTTCACATTTTTTATGACTTTAGCAGAGTTCTCGCCCTTAAGCATCATTACTATGGCGCTTACTACTTCTTTTCCACTGCGTGTCGAAGCCCCGTAACGCACGGCATGGCCAAATTGCACTTTCGCCACATCTCTTATTAACACAGGCGTGCCATCATCAACAGTTTTAACTACAATATTACCGATATCATCAAGATTGCTTACCATACCCTCACTTCGAATGAAATAAGCATTGGGCCTTTTGTCAATATAGGCGCCTCCTGTATTTTGATTATTTTGCTCTAATGCGGTAAAAACATCGCTGATAGTTAAATCCATACTCCGCAACAGTTCAGGTTTGATTGATACTTCGTATTGCTTTAAATAACCCCCAAAACTACTTACATCTGCCACGCCCGGCGTTCCAATTAATTGCCTACGAACAATCCAATCCTGTATGGTACGCAAATCCATAGCTGAATACTGATCTTCGTAACCCGCTTTTGCATGTATAACGTATTGATAGATTTCGCCCAACCCTGTGGTAATCGGGCCCATTTCAGGTGTGCCGATACCTTCGGGAATTTGTTTTTCTGCTTCTGCCAGGCGTTCACTTATCTGCTGCCTTGCCCAGTAAATATCAGTTTTTTCTTTAAATACTATTGTGACTAAAGACAACCCAAAACGTGAAAATGATCTGATTTCCTTCAGGTTAGGAATAGTGGCCATTGTAATTTCTATTGGAAAGGTAATTAAACGCTCTACTTCCTGGGCAGCAAGAGCAGGGGTAATCGTAATAATCTGTACCTGATTGTCTGTAATATCTGGAACGGCATCAACAGGGAGGCGTGTAACAGAATAGCCGCCCCATGCAATCAGCCCCAATACCATTAAAACTATTATGAGTTTGTTGTTTATCGAAAAAGATATTATTTTATCTATCATTTGATATCAGCTTCTTTCCTGATACTGTTTCAAGGTTTATAATGGCCATGTTGGTGTATTTGTAATAATGTACTGGCCAAGAAATACTTAGAGAAATAGATAAAGTTAATTATTTGCTGGTAGATTATTTATTATTGCCGTTCTTTTTCTTGTGTACATTACTATCATCACTGCTCTTACTATCGTAATTTGTTAAAGCGAAAATATACTTATCAATATTATTTTTTAATATTTCAGCGTTTTCAATAACTTTGAATATATCTTCACGAGTTAATGGATGGTATTCATTGCCATATTCATCAATACAAATTTCATTATTAGCCGCATAATTGATATTCTTAAAATCTGCATCCAATTTGGATATACTTGCACAAACAAAACTCTCCATCTTTTTACGAAACCATTTTAATTCCTCAGATATATAGGGTTTCTTTGTATCAAATGATATTAGATAACATCTGCCCAATTCATACTCATACGAGAATATAATTTCTGTATCGTACATCATTTTCCTGGCTTGAATTTCTGTGAAAGGAATACCGGTACGTTTCGTATAACTTTTCTGCACTTCTCTGACAATTTCTAAATCCTCTTCATCAAGGGGCTCTTTCATCAATTTTGTTTTAACAACATTAAGCCTTGTTTGTTCTTCAATCGTATATTCTGGTAATTTATGTGTAATTTTATCTGAATCATCTAAGATTTTGTCTAGCGTTTCTTTTCGCTTCCCATTCGCAGATTCTTCTTTTTGCGCCACATTACTACCAAATGATGTGGTGTAAAATAGGAATATTCCAACCAAGGATATACTCAGGACTCGAATGATTAGTTTTGCTATTCTCATTTTTTATATGGCTTTTTCGTCCCGTTCTCCGCTGCTTATTCGAACGGCCTGATTAACTTCACACACATAAATCTTTCCATCGCCGCGCAAACCCGTGTGTGCTGCCTTTTCAATTGCGCTTACGACCATTTCAGATAATACATCATTGCAGAAAATTTCCAACCGTATTATTGGAACATAATCTCCTGCTTCGGTTGATTGGTTAGATCGTTGTCTGCCAAAGCCACGCGCATCGGATACCGAGGCGCCTGTCAAGCCTTTGATCTGACGCAATGCCATAGTAACCTCAGGAAGTTTATGTGATTTAATGTAAGCAATAACTAGTTTCATAATTTAACCTTATCTTAGTTAAGTCTTTATTACGTGAATTTTCTGTCTCTAATGGAACAGAGAACCATTTGAAAAGCGCCGGGATAACCAGGAGTGTCAAGGCTGTAGAAGTGACCAATCCGCCTACGACTACTGTGGCAAGCGGCCTTTGCACATCACTGCCGGTGCCTGAGGCAAGGAGTAAGGGGATAAGCCCCAATGCTGTAGTTATAGACGTCATCAGAACCGGACGCAATCGAAGGCATGCACCCTTGATTGAGGCTTCATCCATTGAAAGGCCATCACGGACGAGCTGTTTTAAATAAGTCAGCAACACCATGCCGTTTTCCAGCGCAATCCCAAATAACGCGATGAAACCAACTGAAGCCGGTACGGAGAGGTTTTGGCCTGTTATCCACAAGGCTATTATACCTCCTACCAGCGCCAGAGGAATATTCAGAAGAATAAGAATAGTGTTCTTGAGTGAACCAAAATTGCTGAATAATAACAGGCTTATGATAAGGATTGTGGCCGGAATCACCACGGCAAATCGTTTGTTCGCCTCCTGCTGAAGCCGAAATTGCCCACCCCATGTTACGATATAACCGGGTGGAAGATTCACCATATTATCAATTGCCTGCTGAGCTTCTTCCACAAATGACCCGATATCCCTGCCCACGACGTTGCACTGTACAGTAATAAATCGTTGAGTATCTTCCCGCATAATCTGGCGGGGACCCACTATCTCCCGTATCTCCGCCAATTCCGCCAGCGGTACGACTTTACCATCAGGAGCCGCAATCAATAGATTTGCAATATCGTCATATGTGCGTCGTGCATCTTGTTCGTAGAGAACTAATATATCAAAGCGACGGATCCCTTCGAAGATCTGGCCGGCGATTTCACCGCCCACAGCAGCCTTTATCACCTTCTGTACATCCTCCAGATTAATACCGTAGCGGGCTATAGCTTCACGTACAGGTCGAATGAGAAGCTGTGGCTTGCCACTGACCTGGTCTGCCTGAACATCAGCGGCTCCACGAATATTTCGTATTACGCCGGCTATTTCATCGGCCTTGCTTTTCAATGTATCCAGATCACTCCCGAATAGTTTAATAGCCAGTTCGGCTCTTACACCTTCCAACAACTCATCCACTGTCATTTCGATCGGCTGAGTCAGGTTACTCAGAATGCCCGGCATTACCCCGAGTTCTTCCCTAATGAGTTCCTCGATATATTCCTGATCTCCTTTTCTACGCCATTCTGTTTTTGGCTTCAGAAGCACATAGATTTCTGCGGAATTGATCGGATCTGAATGCGCTCCCACTTCACCCCTCCCAATTCGAGTGACAACCTCCCTAACCTCCGGTATGTTGAGTAATCTACGTTCCACTACCATGGTCATACGTTTACTCTCTGTTAAGGAGATTGACGGGGCCATAGTTAGACGCACGACTACAGTCCCTTCCTTGAGTTTAGGGGTAAATTCTGAACCGAGCCTGGGATAAACTAAACCACCAAGTAAAAGGAGCGCCACTGCCAGAATAATTGCATAGAGGCGTTTTTGAACAAAAAATACGACAAGTGGTCGATAAGGAATCAGCAATATCTTTACAACGAATGATTCACTCCCTTCCTTTTTGCCTTTCTTTGATCCAGGCCTACGCATTAAATAACTGCTCAATAGCGGAGCCATCAGTATAGCAAAAACCAGCGAACCCAGCATTGCCAGGGAAATAGTATAAGCCAGTGGCTTGAAAGTCTTACCCTCAACTCCCTGGAGAGTGAACAGGGGCAAAAAAACTATGACAATAATAAATATGGCAAACGTAATAGGACGGGCAACTTCTTTGCACGCCCGGGCGACTACGTGTATCCTCGACTCATTTGGATCTGCTTCCCGAAGAAGACGGTCCACATTTTCCACCATAACAATGGTAGCATCTACCATCATGCCAATAGCAATTGCCAACCCTCCCAGAGACATTAAATTTGCCGAAAGACTGTAGTAATACATGGCAATACACGCAAACATGACGGAAAAAGGAATGGCTAAGGCAACCACGAGACTGGGGCGAAAACCGCCCATGAAAACAAGCAAGACCAGGGCTACCAGTACAATGCCCTGTATTAAAGCATTTTTCACGGTACTGACTGATGCCTCCACTATATCTTTCTGTTGGTAATAAGGAACAATTCGAATACCATCAGGCAGGATTTTATTTATCTCTTTTATCTTTTCTTCCACACGCCCGATAATGGTCGAAGCATTTGTTCCATAAAGCTTTATAACCATACCTGCTATCACTTCTCCTTGCCCGTTTCTCGTCTCCAAACCGCGTCGAACTGCTCCTCCAATTTGGATATCGGCAATATTATTGAGATATACAGGACGACCATCTACCGTTTTAATAATAATTCTTTGAAGGTCATCAATTCCATTGGCCAGTCCCACGGAACGCACTATGAATTCTTCACGATTTTTCTCGATAAATTGTGCGCCAATATTGAGATTATTGGCCTTTACACGTCCTATAATTTCCTGGAGAGTGACATTATAGCGCAGCAAATTTTCAGGATGGACAACGACATGGTATTGCTTTTCATACCCACCAATACCCAACACCTCCGTTACACCCGGCACAGTCTGCAGATTTAATTTGATTGTCCAGTCTTGAATGGTTCGGAGTTCCTCAAGGGAATATTTTCCGGTAGTATCTTCCAGATAATAAAAAAGAACCAGTCCCATGCCTGTAGATATGGGCCCCATTGCCGGTTCACCAAAACCTTCAGGAATCTGATCGCGAGCTTCCTGCAATCGTTCGTTGACCACCTGACGACAGAAATAAATGTCCATACCATCCTTAAAATAGACATTTACCACGGAAAGGCCAAAGTTAGAGACGCTTCTAATTTTTCCCAGCCCAGGCAGACCGGTCATGGCCATCTCAATAGGAAAGGTGACGTATTTTTCTACTTCCTGCGGGGCTAATCCTTCTGTGGTTGTAAATACCTGCACCAGGTTCGGAGAAATATCCGGAAAAGCATCAACAGGAAGCTTCCTGTAACTGTAGTAACCACCGGCAATGATTATGATTGTAAGAATAATCATCAACAGCCGATTCTTGAGTGAAAAATCAATTAATCTTTCCATGTCAATCTCCCAAATGTTTTAATGTGCATGTCCTCCTCCTTCAAGACTACTTCTTTCAAGCTCCGACTTAAGCGTAAATCCGCCTTTGCTAATGTAACGCTCACCCCTGTCCAGACCATCCAGGATTTCTACTTGTTCTTTATCCTTTCTCCCTATTGTTACTTGACGTGGTTCAAACCCATCATTGGTCTTGACAAAAATAACATTTTTATCCTCTACAACTTGCAATGCTGTACGTGGAACTGCAATCTTAACTTCAAATTCACTTAACATGATCTCTCCGGTAACGAAAGAGCCTGGACGCCACGTACCCTTAGAATTATCCAAAACCACGCGAGCTGTCGCGGTGCGTGTACTTTCTTCCACAACAGGGCTTACAAAATCAATTTTAGATTTAGTACCGTCCTGGTTCCGTTCTGCTCTGATTATAACAGGTTGGCCAACCTTGACAGTATCCAGGTCTTTCTGATAAACTGTCAAATAAACCCACACGGAACTGAGGTCTGCAACCGTAAAAACTGCATTATTATCGTTTGTCTTTTCACCCAGTGTAATATGTTTTTTGACAATGGTTCCACTGAATGGAGCTGTAATTTCGAAATGACCCAGATTTGATAGATCGTGCTTTGGATCTTTTACATGCTCATCTCGTTGAATGGGTTTATTGATAATTGTATCACTGCGTGGAGTCGTAATCTCGAGATGTCCCTGGTCTGTCGAATCATGTTTTAACCCTTGTACATATTTCTCTGAAAAACCCAGGGCTACAAGCTGATACTTTGCAGTTCGAAGCTGAATACGGGCTTCTGCCAGGTTGGTACGGGCATTCAGATATTCACGCTCTGAGGAAATATTCTTATCTCGTAACTTTTTTTCGCGATTGTAAGTTGCCTCGGCCAGAGAAACAGTTTCAATGGCAGCAAAGTAGCTCGCTTTGGCAGCGGCAAGTTCTCTACTGTCAATAACTGCCATAACTTCATCTTTCAACACTGTGTCTCCTATTTTTTTGCGCACTTCACATACAATTCCCGAGACTCGTGGAACAATATGAACCAATATGTCCGGATCATAAACAATCTCGCCCGGCAAGCTATGATAGACATGTAACTTTCCTGGAAGAGCCTCTGCTACTTCAACGTCAAACTCCTCCATTTCTTGTGGAGATATTTGTACCCTTTGCTCTTCTGCATGGTCATCACGTTCCCCGTGTTCTTCATGTCCATGTTTCTCAGTGTCTGTCACTTCCGTTGTCGGCTTTTTGCATGAAACCTGAAGGAAAAGCAGCAACAACACAATTAAAATCCCAAATAACCGTATACTCATAATTTTTTACCTCAAAAGTCTTAGTCCATTTGTTATAACAATCAACCCTCCCACTTCGTTTATCAGAAGTCCTGGCACAAGGTCGATCCATAAATAAATTATAAGTTTCAATTTTCTCATTCATCATTTACATACACCTCTTGATGGGGAATTTACAATACGTTTCCGACTCTTTAAACTTCTTATGATATCTTTATCGTTTGACTACTCTCAATTAGGGCATCAATTTTATTCCCGAAACAGTCTCCAGATTTATAATAGCCTTGTTGTAATCAAGTAATGCATTTAGATAAGCTGTTTGTGTCTCTATGAGATTTTTCTGCATCGTAAGAAATTCAATAAAGCTGGTATTGCCCTCTTGATATGATATTTCATTCAACCTCAGGCTTTCATCAACCTGTGGCATAATTTCATCAGTATAGATGGCTATACCGCCTTTTGCCGCCATAAAGGTTTGATATGCAGTTTCCACTTCCTTTTGAATCTCCAGATACCTGTTCTTTATGTCTATGTTAGCTACATCTTTAGCGGTTCTGGCCTTTTTAAGTTCAGATTGTTTCCTGTCCCATATTGGAATTGATATAGATATCTCTCCGCCTAAAATATCATCTGTTCCGGATTCCCTTGTAAAGAATCCTGAAAGGTCAGGATTTGGAATAATCTCAACCTTCCGTAGTAATATTTCCTGAGAAGCCCTTTCCTTCTCAAACTCTTTTGCCCTTAAGTCAGGTCTTTCTTTGTAAGCAGAAGTCAGAATATCTTCCATGTTTATCTGTAACTTTTCGAAGTGCATCTCTCCCTCAATATTTAATGCTTCATCCCCTGGTTTTCCGAGCAGGAGTTTCAGGTTCAGGAGACTGTTTTGATAGTTACTCTTTGCGACAAGGAGTTGTTGCTTTGCCTGCCCATAACCTATTTTTATAGAGTTGAGTTCCAGTGCGGCTATTGCTCCTGCTTTATATCTTTCCATAGTTGCACTCCATAGCTTTTCAAATATGCCTTCGACAAAGCTCCGAAGTTTTACAATTTCTAAAGAAGTTAAAACCTCATAAAAACTACTCTTGACGTTAGCGATAACTTCTCTTTCTACGTCGGCAACTTCAAATTTTACCCTCTCTATATTCTTCTCAGCTACACGTATTCGTTTGCGCCTTTGGCCAAAAACCTCAAATTCTTGAGATAATGCGATGGTATAGTCTGTATCCCTCCCTGTAGATGATGATTCTCTAGCGCCAGTTTCGCTTCCCAGTTTTGGATTTGTAGGTAAAAGTAATGATGCCTTAATACGTTCAGCCTCGGCTAAATCTAATCTCTTTCGTGTAGCGGCGAGCTGTAAATTATTTTCAAACGCTATTGTAATACATTCTTTGAGGTTGACAGTTTTAGTATTTTCCACTCCCCGCAGGGCCGGTTCAGAGACCTGAGCCATTGATTCATTAGAAGTCAAAAAGAGTACGGTTGCTATTAATGTTACGACAGTCACATATTTAATGTGATGTACCGGATAGATCATTTATTACCTCTTTGTTAAAGGTTGTATATGTAGATTAAGCGCCCGCTCGACTCGCCCGCCCAGGCGGACGGCTACATTGACATGCAATATAATATCGCCCAATTTAGGTTAAAACAGGAACTTGCTTTGATAAAAGAATGGAAGGACTAAAGAGTTGATTGTGGAGGGCGAAAGAGGGTTTTTGCAAACAGTTCTTTGTAAAGGACGTTTTCGGTTGTTGGAAACAGTTGAGATGTATTGTTGAAATGAAAAATAACTCCAGTTGACTGATTTGTAAAAAAATGTGAAAAAGTACAACAGACAGCACAGTGCTGGAAAGGTTCACTGGGAAGAATAGGACAGTTATGTTCATTGCAAGAATTCGTTCCTTCTGAAGAAGCAGAACCTATTTCTACTCTATCGTAAGTATCTTCAAACGAAAAAACAACTTCTGGAAGGATCGAAAAAGATAAAACTAATATCAAACAAACCTTTAATATGCGAATTTTCCTTAGTTTTATTTCCATAAATACTTAATCAAAAAATTGTTCCAAATTACCAGAGTCAATAAACATATAAATTTACTCTAACATAATCTTAACATATGTCAATTATTTTTGGCTGGTAGCGTGTGGGTTTTTTCCATACATAGCAGCATTTATTTTGTCTCATATCATTAAAGGATTAATTTTGCAGAGCAAAATGCCAATAAATTAGCGACCAGCAGGAGCTAATTTATGTCAAGGCCATTTATTATCTGTTCGGGATTATGGCAGACAAGCGCCCTGGCCTCTTTTTCCCCAACAATATTGGCGGCACATTCTACTGCCTTAGACAGGATTGGAGGCCTGCCGGCAAGTGAATGAACATCAGAAGCAATAAAATGCACAAGTCTATTTTTTAAAAGCCACTCGGAACATTTTCTTTCCCTGGGACCTGCCTGACCTGTTATACTCGGTGCGTTCACCTGGACACGGGCGCCAATATTGACCAATTGACCCACAAGTTCCGGATTTTTCTGAAATGTTGATATTCTTTCTGCGTGTGCAATGATTGGAATAATACCATTGACCTTGAGATTGAATATGAATTTATCGGTCCCGGGAGGTATGAAGACAAAGGGAAGTTCAAAAAGAATGAACTTTCCACCATTATTGATTGTAAGCACCTCCCCGCTTTTTACACTTTCTACCAGTCCTTCATGAATATGTATCTCTGCCCCGGGAAGTATTTCAATATCAATTTGGTTTTCTTTCAACTTGAGGTTAAGCGCATCAACCATTTTCAGTATCTCATCGCTTTTTGCCTCGTACACTCCGTCCTTTGAATGCGGTGTTGCCACAATTTTCTTAATCCCATCATTCGCAGCAATTTTGCAAAGTTCAACCGACTCCTCAATTGTTTGCGGGCCATCATCGAGGGAAGGAAGTATGTGTGCGTGTGTATCTATCATAAAAGAGTCCTTTTTTATAATTTCTATAAGTGCCTGATTTTGTGTTTGTTATAACGTTATTATTTTATAACATAATGAGTTATAATTCCAATCAAATTATAACGATAGGCGGCTTCCCACTGCCTTGAATCAGGATGGTTCTGGTCCAGATACCGGCTACAATACCAGTTCTTTCAACTTATCTACAATCCATATCATGCTTTCTGTGTCCAGGCGTCAATATTTTTCTAAATCTTCCATGACTTTCATCCTTTCTCTTTCTGAAACATTGCCATAAACAAAAACCCATAAAAATACATTTACATGCACAGGTAAATTGTCTGCCAACCTCACAGTCGAACCAAAAAACTTTTTATTGGAATGAATCGAATTAGCATAGTGACACTTTGTAGAGTCTATAACCGACTATTGCTCCCATTATTCAAATGACAATATAAAATTATAAGTGTTTTGGGTAATAATTGTGGAATATTACCTATAACCACTATTATTTTCTCATTACTCTTTCTAAGCATACCAAGATTATATTCAGTATCACATTGATAAATTTATACTTAAGGATAGTTTGAAAGATAATTTTTTTAGTATGTGTATTTGGCACGTAGTGTGCGAAATTACTAAGTAAAGAGACACCTTGTGGAAGAAAGAAAGGTTTGATCAAAAACAATATGAGAAAAGGAGGGATATGAATCAATAAATAGATGTAGCACAGTTTTAACTTTATCCATGGACTTAAGGATAAAGGGGGATAAAAGTCAAGGGGGGAGTGTTGGGGTCACGTCTCCCCTTGGCTGAATATCCTTTTTAGCTTTGCATATTGTTTTCAGGTCAGGGAAACCATCCCTGACTGCATAAACTGCCACCTTAGAGTCTGAATCACTGCAAGACCCACTATGAGTAGAATATCCGGGAGCATTATTTCATGTAATGAATAGAAAAGCATTCAGTAACTACTCACCAATCATCTGTATAACCAGATTCCACCTTCTCGGGCGGTTATCAAAATCTGTCACCACTGCCTGCTGCCATGTTCCCAACATGAGCTTGCCGTTATCAAAAGGCACGGTGAAGGAAGAACCCAGCAAGGCTGCCCGAAGGGTAATTAATTCAAAGCGTAATTCGTATTCACCCGTCCATACCATTCGCCAGCCCCCGCCCGAACGTGCCGTTCGGTACGGGCGGGCAATGTGCATTCTGGCGGGGACGGGAATCTAAAACATTATTTTGACGACATTCTCATCTCTTTGAAGGCATTTATTAATCCATTTGTGGAAGAATCGTGGGAATCAACCTGTTTATCATCTCCTAACTCCGGCAGTATCTTCTTTGCCAGTTGTTTGCCAAGTTCAACGCCCCATTGATCAAAACTGAAAATATTCCAAACTACTCCCTGGACAAATATCTTGTGTTCATACATTGCTATCAGACTGCCTAAGACTCTGGGGGTTAATTTTCTGAACAGGATTGAATTTGTCGGCCTGTTGCCATCAAAGACTTTGTGAGGATATAATTTCTGAATCTCATAATCACTCTTGCCGTCTCTTTTTAATTCTTCGATAACCTCTTCTCTGGTTTTCCCATTCAGGAGGGCTTCTGTCTGTGCAAAAAAGTTTGATAATAAAATGTTATGATGCTCTCCAATTGGGTTTTGGCTGATTGCGGGCGCCAGGAAATCTGCCGGAATCATCTTTGTTCCCTGATGGATTAACTGATAAAAGGCGTGCTGGCCATTTGTTCCGGATTCACCCCATATAACAGGGCCGGTCTGATAATTAACTTTTCTCCCGTTTCTGTCCACTGATTTTCCGTTACTCTCCATATTACCCTGCTGAAAATATGCAGGGAACCTGTGCATATACTGGTCGTAGGGCAAGATAGCTTCTGTCTGCGCTCCGAAGAAATTGTTGTACCAGATTCCTATTAAGGCCAGAACAACAGGAATGTTCTTATCAAATGGGGCGTCTCTAAAATGGTTGTCCATTTCAAAGGCGCCCTGCAGTAATTCGGTAAAGTTTTCATACCCGATATAACACGCTATAGACAGGCCGATTGCCGACCAGAGTGAATAGCGACCGCCAACCCAGTCCCAGAACACGAACATGTTATCTTTGTCAATACCGAATTCTTCAATTTTTTCTATATTTGTAGAGATTGCCACGAAATGCCTTGAAACATATGTCCGGTCTTTCGCATATTTTAGGAACCATTCTCTCGCGGAAAATGCATTTGTCATTGTCTCCTGAGTTGTAAAGGTCTTTGAAGCAATCAAAAACAGGGTGATTTCAGGATTCAGTCTTTTCAAGGTTTCTATGATATGAGTTCCATCAACATTTGAGACAAAATGAACTGCCAAGCCATCTTTTGCGTAAGGCCGAAGACATTCCGTCGCCATTACGGGACCCAGATCGGAACCCCCGATTCCAATATTTACAATATCCGTAATCTTTTTACCGGTAAACCCCTTCCACTCTCCAGAAATTATTTTATTTGAGAAATCTTTCATCTTATTTAAGACTGCGTTCACTTCCGGCATTACGTCTTTGCCATTAACGTAAATGGGGTTATTATCTCTATTTCGTAAAGCAATGTGCAAAACCGCTCTATCTTCAGTCTCGTTGATTCTATCTCCGTTGAACATCTTATCAATCGCATCTCTCAACCCGACATCATCAGATAATTCAAGTAGTAACTTTAGTGTTTCCTCTGTAATTATATTCTTTGAATAATCAACAAGAATATCATTAAATTTAATGGAGAATTTGTTGAACCTTTCCGGATCACTAGCAAAAAGGTCTTTCATGTGAATTTGTTTCATCTCTTTGAAATGACCGATAATATCTTTCCACCTTTGGGTTTCAGTAGGATTAAATTTTTTCAACATGTTGACTTCCTTGATTAAGTTTATCCACCTAAAAATAATTTTCTGACTTCATCATTTTCAAGAAGGTTTTTCGCTTTGTCTTCAAAGGCAATCTTGCCTATTTCAAATACATACCCTCGATCTGCATGTTCTAATGCCATTCTTGCATTCTGTTCAACAATCAGAATAGTAGTTCCATTATTATTAATCTCTTTTATCTTTTCAAATACAATATCCACATAGTTTGGAGAAAGTCCCAGTGAAGGTTCGTCTAACAATAGCAACTCAGGCTTTAACATCAATGCCCTGCCAATAGCCAGCATCTGCTGTTCACCACTGCTTAATGTCCCTGCTTTTTGTTTCCGTCTTTCTTTAAGAACAGGAAAAAGGCCGTATACCTTATCAATATCATCCCGGACTTCCTCTTTATTATTTATAGTAAATGCGCCCATCTCAAGATTCTCCAGGACGGTCATTGACGCAAAAACCCTTCTACCTTCCGGTACGAGGCAGAGCTTTTTTTCAACTAACTGATGCGGCTGCCTGCCATTTATGTTTTCTCCTTGAAACAAAATCTTACCTGATTTTGGTTTTAGTAAACCACAAATTGCCTTTAGGGTAGTTGACTTACCCGCACCATTTGGTCCTATCATTGCAACAATCTCTTCTTCGATTACATGGAGAGAAATATTATCAACGGCATGTACGCTATCGTAATGTACTGTTAAATCTCTTACCTCAAGTAGCACTTATGCGCCTCCTGCCAAGATATGCTTCTATAACCTTTTCATCGTTAGTTACTTTTTCCGGAGCGCCTTCCGCAATCTTTTGGCCGTAGTTAAGGACAATTACGTTATCAGAGACTCCGGTTACCACTTTCATATCGTGTTCGATAAATAAAACCGTCTTCCCTTTAGCTTTTAATGACTTTAATATATCCAATATCTTGACTCTCATATTAGGGAATACACCTGCCGTCGGCTCATCAAAAAGAAACAGATCCGCTTCTGTAGCAAGTGACCGGGCTAATTCAATCAAGCGCCTCTGTCCATGAGACAGATTTTCCGCAAGTTCATCTTTTTTGTCTACAAGGCCTACCAGTTCCAGATATTCCAGAGCTTTTTCTCTGTTTGTCTGTTCTTCATCCCTCATATGCCTGGATTGAAAAAGTGCGGATAAAAGGGTTTCCCCCTTGTCATATTTCGTTGCAAGCAGCATATTCTCCATAACCGTAATCTGCGGAAAGAGTCTGATATCCTGAAATGTCCTTGATATGCCCAGTCTGGCTATTTTGGAAGGGATGAGTCTGGTAAGCTTATGGGTTGATGGATTAAATTTAATGATTTCGCCATTATCAGGTTTTAAAAAACCTCCAATCAGGTTAAAGACCGTTGTCTTGCCTGCGCCATTTGGGCCTATCAGGGCAGTAATACTTGCCGTTTGAATTGAAAGATTAAGATTATCTACGGCCCTAACTCCATCAAATACCTTTGTTAGGTTTTGAATTCTCAGAATAGTTGCCGATTGCCGGTTGTTGGTTTTTAGATACTCCTCCATCTTTTTCTATTTAAACCGATATACCCCCATTATTCCCTGTGGTCGTTTGATCATAAGAAATATCAGGAGTAATCCATAAATCATCTGTCTCATCGGCGCTGCTATTGATGAGGGCATTCCCAAAAACCTCAGAAGTTCAGGAAAAACCACCAGTATTATAGCTCCAACTATTGAGCCGGAAATTCTTCCCATTCCTCCAAAAATAACCATAAGGAGAATGGTAATAGATTCTATTAAGGTGAAACTTGAAGGATCAATAAAGGTTATGTAATGTGAATAAAGACTCCCGGCTATACCCGCGAAGAATGCTCCAATAATGAAAACCAGCAACTTGTATCTTGTCGTATCCTTTCCTAAAGACTCTGAGGCAATCTCGTCTTCCCGTATAGACCTCAGAATCCTGCCAAAGGGAGAATTTACTATCCTATTAATAATGAATATAGTTATTGCTACGAATACTAAGACCAGTAATAAGTAAGACCAGATTCCTGATAGCTGAAAACCGGCCACTGAAAAGCCTGGTATACCGGGAAGCCCCATTGGGCCTCTTGTGAGAGAAACCCAGTTCTTTGCAATGGAGTAAACGATAACTCCCAGGCCAAAGGTTGCCAAAGCAAGATAATCACCCTTTAATCGCACTGCCGGGTACCCAATTACTATGCCTGATATTGCGGCAACGCAATCTCCGGTAAATAAACCTATCCATGGCGACAGGCCCGCATTTAATGCAAGCAGGCTCGAAGTATAAGCCCCTATACAGGAAAATGCCGCGTGTCCCAATGCCGGAAGCCCTGTATATCCTACAATGAGATTAAGGCTCAGTGTTAAGATAATGTATATGCAGGCAATAACAAGAATGTGCAGAATATATTCCATACCTTTTAGATTTTTTCCTTTTCTGTTTTAGTGCCCAGAAATCCCCACGGTCTTATTAAAAGAAAGATTATGAGAATAGCAAACGCAATACAATCCTTCCACCCTGCTGAAATCTTCCAGATACCAAGATTCTCAGCCAGGCCGAGAAAGAAGGCGCCCAGTACCGCACCAGGAATACTGCCGATTCCTCCAATAATAGAAGCGATAATCCCTTTCAGGATTGCGCTGAAACCCATAGTAGGTTCTATATTGGTTTCATAGGAGATAAGTATCCCCGCGGCGCCTGCCAATGCGGAACCTATGACAAACGAAGTCATAATTATCCTTTCCGGATTTATGCCAACAACATTTGCAGCTATAGGGTCGTCAGAGACAGCCCTCATTGCCTTGCCAAGCTTTGACTTTTGGATAAACAACCATAAGATAACTAACAACAAACTACTGACGACTAATATCAATATCTGTATGTCCGTGATAACTGCGCCGCAGAGATGATGTCCTTCTTTGACGGGGCCGGTTCTTATAGTAAGAATCTGTGCCCCGTAGATAAGCTGTATCAGGTTTTGAAGGAAGATAAAGACGCCGAATGATGCGAGGAGAAAGATCATGTTAGATGCACTCTTTTTGCGGAGCGGATAATAGAAGCATCTATCAATGGCAATCCCCAACAGGGCTGCAAAAATTATGGACAAGAAAAAAGAAAGGATAATATTGAGGTGTAAGGAGATGGTCAACGTATAAGCAAAATACGCCCCGGCAGTATAGACAATACCGTGAGCAAGGTTGAAGAACTTTACTGTCCGGTAGATTACGCTAAAGCCGATAGCGATAAGGGCATATATACTACCGGCAATTATGCCATTTAGGATGAGTTGCTGGAGCAAAACTTTTCCCCCGCCAAAACCTATGAATAACATAGCTAACTATCTTTTCTAAACACTTCTGGAGACTTAATCTTTATTCCTTCAAACTCTTTGATTTTTAGTATATGAGGATCTCTGCTTATTTTAATAGCCTCACTTACCATATCTTCTCCCAACCCCTCCTTTTTGAATCGCAACTCTACTTTACGAGAAAGATTCTTAAATCGTTCGGTAAGAGAAGGCCTTTGAATCTTTTTAATTACCAAATAATCCTTTCCGCCAAACAAGAAAAGTTCATCATCAAGT
>ERZ1292630.550-Hain-H41-02um-R3-550-length-38359-cov-7_pt1 | contig 38359 bp, 36 predicted proteins | sample MGYA00564408_ERZ1292630 | MGnify/ENA primary metagenome ERZ1292630 (study PRJEB36523, sample SAMEA6512641) | groundwater metagenome | collected 2019-01-08 | study: AquaDiva: Metagenomics assemblies of 32 groundwater samples
TGCCGACGCGCGACCATTGCGCGCTCTGCGCGCCAACCGTGTTTCCTGTACGGATAAAAAGCGCATCCGTACAGGAAACACGGTTATAGATAAAAACGACAACGGGCCGGGCTTGGTATTTTTTACGAGATCGCCGATTGCGTACGGATGTGCTTTTCATCCGTGCGCAATCAGCGATCCGCGCGGACGGTTTCTCGTCCGCGCCAAATCGCAATCCTGTTGTTTGTTCCCTAAACCTTCAGGAAATGCTCGCGGTAGTACTTGAGTTCCTCGATCGATTCGTAGATATCGGCCAGCGCCTCGTGCTTGCCGTGCTTGGTCAGACCCTTGGCCAGTTCCGGCTTCCAGCGTTTCACCAGTTCCTTCAGCGTGCTGACGTCGAGGTTGCGGTAATGAAAATAGGCCTCCAGCCGCGGCATGTGGCGCGCCATGAATCTTCGGTCCTGGCAGATCGAATTGCCGCAGATCGGCGAGGTTCTGGACGGCACGTGCGCGACCAGGAAATCCAGGTATTGCTGCTCTGCCTCTGCCTCGGCCAGCGTTGATGCCTTGACCTTGGCAATGAGGCCGGATCGGGCATGCGTGGATTTGTTCCAATCGTCCATGGCCTCGAGCACGCTGTCGGCTTGATGCACGACCAGCACCGGCGCCTCGGCGACGGGGTTCAACTGCGAGTCCGTAACCACGATGGCGAGCTCGATGATTCTGTCGCGCTCGGGATCCAATCCGGTCATTTCCATGTCCAACCATACTAGGTTGTTCTGATCCTGAGGCATGGTAGATGTGCTTGCCGCATTGAATGAAGGGCTTTATTGTGTCATATTTCAGCCAGATGCAGACCTTCACCGCCGTTTTTCTTGCAGCACTCGCGCTCACTACAGGCTTGCGGCTGTGGCTGGCCCGGCGCCACATCCGGCATATCGCAAGCTGTCGCGACCAGGTGCCTGCGGATTTCTCCGGCCATATCGGCCTGGCCGCGCACCAGAAAGCGGCAGACTACAGCACCGCCAAGACGCGCCTGGGCATGATCGATATCGTCATCGGCTCCGCACTGCTGCTCGCGCTCACGCTGGGCGGCGCGTTGCAGGTGCTGCATGAGGCGTGGCTGCGCGTGTTCGACGCCGGCGGCCATGCACAGGGCATCGCCCTCATTGTCAGCGTTGCCTTGATTTCCGGCATCATCGACCTGCCGCTGTCCCTGTATCGCACCTTCATCATCGAAGCGCGCTTCGGCTTCAACAAAATGACCCTGCGCCTATTCTTCGCCGATCTGCTCAAGCAGACGCTGCTTGGCGCGGCGCTGGGGCTGCCGCTGCTGTTGTGCGTGCTCTGGCTGATGCAACGCATGGGCGAGCAATGGTGGCTCTACGTCTGGGCCACCTGGATCGCGTTCAACCTGCTGGTGCTCACCCTGTATCCGACGCTCATCGCGCCCTTGTTCAACAAATTCACTCCGCTGGCGGATGCCGGTTTGAAAAACCGCATCGAGGCGCTGCTCGCCAAATGCGGCTTCAGAGCGCAAGGCCTCTACGTGATGGACAGCTCCAGGCGCTCCAGCCACGGCAATGCCTATTTCACCGGTTTTGGCGCAGCCAAGCGCATCGTCTTGTTCGACACCCTGATTGCCAGACTCGCCCCCGCGGAAATCGAGGCGGTGCTGGCGCATGAGCTCGGCCATTTCCGGCACCATCACGTGTGGAAGCGCATGGCGGCCCTGTTCGCCCTGAGCCTGGCCTTTCTCTGGCTGCTCGGCCACGCCATGAAGCAGGACTGGTTCTACGCCGGCCTCAATGTGCAGGCGCACTCAACCGCGCTCGCGTTGATGCTGTTCTTCCTGGTGGTGCCGGTATTCACCTTCCTCCTGCATCCGCTGACGAGCCTGTATTCGCGCAAGCACGAGTACGAAGCCGATGCCTATGCCGCACGGCATGCGCTTCCTGCCGACCTGATATGCGCGCTGGTGAAGCTGTATCAGGACAACGCCGCCACACTCACGCCCGATCCTCTGTACTCGACCTTCTACGATTCGCATCCGCCGGCGCTGCTGCGCATTGCCCGGCTGCAGGCTGCCGATGTGCAGACGCAGCCTGCCTGACCACGATGACCAAGCTCGCCCAACAGTCGCGCAGGCCCTTGATTGAAACGCTTTGCGCGATCTGATGCTTGCAGGCCAGGTAATCGCAGCTTACGGAAGGCATTACCTGGTCGAGACCGCGGAAGGCCGCCAATACGCCTGCTTTCCGCGCGGCAAGAAGAGCACGGTCGCCTGCGGCGATCGCGTGATGTTCGCCCGGACCGGGGATGAGCAGGGCGTGATCGAGGCGGTGGACCCGCGCTCCACGCTGTTCTCCCGCTCCGCCGCGCACCGGCAAAAACTGATCGCCGCCAACGTCTCCCGGCTCGCCATCGTCGTCGCCGCCGAGCCCAGCTTCAGCGAGGAGTTGATCAACCGCTGCCTCGTGGCTGCCGAGTATCAGAGCATGCACGCCCTCATCCTGCTCAACAAGTGCGACCTGAAGGACGCCGCCATGGCGGCAATGGCGCGGCTCGAACCCTACGCCCAGGCCGGCTATCGCGTGGTCCGGCTGTCGGCGCTGGAGGGCGCGGAGGCGCTGCGCCCGCTGCTAGCGCGCCAGTCTACGGTACTGGTCGGGCAGTCCGGGATGGGGAAGTCCACCATCATCAACGCGCTGTTGCCGGATGCGCACGTCCCCACCAGGGAAATCTCGATTTTTCTCGCCTCCGGCCGCCACACCACGACTCAGGCCCGGTTGCACCGCCTGGACGCCGACAGCACCCTCATCGATTGCCCCGGCCTGCAGGAGTTCGGCCTGCATCACCTGTCGCAGCAGGACATCGAAGCCGGTTTCGTCGAATTCCGGAGTTTTCTGGGGCAGTGCCGCTTTCAAAACTGCCGCCATCTGAGCGAGCCGGGTTGCGCCCTGGCGCAGGCCGCGGCGGAAGGGGCCATTCACCCGCGGCGGCTGGACATGTTCCGCCGCATCAGCCGCGCCGAATCCGGCCAAAAGTAGTCATGCAGCCGCTGTACAGCTCGCTCAACCTGCTCGAGATCCATCATCTGAAGAACCTGCTCGAGGCCGAAGGCATCCGCTGCCATATCAAAAACGAGTTGCTCAGCCGGCTTGCCGGAGAAATCCCGTTCACCGAATGCGCGCCCCAACTGTGGCTGCTGGACGAGCGCGATCTCGATCGGGCCAGGCGCATCGTGACGGATTTCGGCCGCGGCGCCGCCGCCGGGCCGCCGTGGCAGTGCCCGGACTGCGGCGAGGCACTGGAAGGCCAGTTCAGCGCCTGCTGGCACTGCGGCGCGCTGCGGTCGGGAAGCTAAAACGAAAAAAACTCTTACCACGAAAGGCGTCAAGGTGTAGCAGCTCAGACTTGATCTGACGGGTCGTGTTTGACCAAGCCGGCTCTAATTCGTATACAAAGGGCTGCACGCCAACAACAATCACTCGCGAGACGCCAGATCTGCTCCCCGCGCTTCCTGCCTTTCTGTTACCGGATTATTTCTCCAGCAGGCTGCGCAGCATCCACGCCGTTTTCTCGTGCACTTCCAGGCGCTGGGTCAGCAGATCTGCCGTCGGCTGGTCATTGGCCTTGTCGACCAGTGGAAAAAGTCCCCGTGCCGTGCGGGCTGTGGCCTCCTGCGCTGCCACCAACTGCCGGATCATATCGGTCGCTTTGGGCACGCCCTCCACTTCTTGAATGGAAGCGCGCTTGACGAATTCCTTGTAGGTACCAGGTGCGGGATGCCCCAGCGCACGGATGCGCTCGGCGATCATATCGAGGGCATTCCACTGCTCGGTATATTGCTGCATGAACATCAGGTGCAAGGTGTTGAACATGGGCCCCGTCACATTCCAGTGGAAGTTGTGGGTCATCAGATACAGCGTGTAGCTGTCAGCCAATAGGCCGGAGAGGCCCTCTGCGATCTTCGCTCGTTCCGTCGCGGAAATGCCGATGTCTATCCCGGGGCTTGCGTCCTTCTTCGCTTTCATGACCACTCCTTTCGATAAAAAAAGCGGGTACTGAATCCATCCGCCATCTATATTACAGCCGTATTGAGGATATGAAGAGATTGATAGCGCGATTATCCGAGCGCGGTGTCCAAAACCATCATCACGGCGAATCCGCCCATGAGACCGATGGTGGCGGCGGTCTGGTGGCCGTTGCGGTGGGTTTCCGGAATGACCTCGTGGGAGACCACGAAGATCATGGCGCCCGCCGCCAACCCGAGGCCGACCGGGTAGGCGATGGCGAAACCACTTGATATCCCGATGCCTAGAAGCGCGCCGATGGGCTCCATCAGGCCGGACGCCGCCGCGACCAGCGCAGCACGCAACGGCGCCAGCCCGGCTGTGCGTAAGGCCATCGCCACCGCCAGCCCTTCGGGGATGTCCTGAATGGCGATCGCTGTCGTCAATGGCAGGCCGACGCCCAGGTCGCCCTTCGAAAAGCTTACGCCGATGGCCATGCCCTCGGGCAGATTGTGCAGCGTGATGGCCAGCACGAACAGCCAGACCCGGCCGATCCGCTCGCGGCCCGGGCCGCAGGGACCCAGGTGCTCGTGCTCGTGCGGTGTGAACTGGTCGAGCCCCAGCATCAGAGCGACGCCCAACGCCAGCCCCGCCACCACCGTGAGGGCTGCGAGGGGACCGCTGCCGGTCATTCCCTTCGCGGCTTCGAGGCCAGGCAGGATCAGGGAAAAGGAACTTGCGGCCAACATCATGCCGGCGGCAAAGCCAAGCATGCTATCCTCGGCACGCGTCGAAAGATTCCGCAGCCCGATGCTGGACAGCGCACCGAGGGCGGTGGCTGCGAAGCCCGCCATGCCGCCCAGCATACCGTAGCGCAAATAAGCTTCTCCGTCGGCATGGAGGGCGTTGTAGCCACTAGTGACCAGCAGCCAGAGTATGGCCAAGGTCGCACCCGCCAGCCCCAGCGTGGTATTTGGATGCGCCTGCGCCTGGGCAAGCCAGGCGGCACGCATTGAAATTGGTTGAGTTTGAGTGTTATCCATGGGGCAGGTTTCGTTAAATGTCGAAACTCGCTTCTAATGAGCCTCTTGCAAAACTATTTTTTGAAAAAAATGCTCAAAAAAGCAGCGATTTTCCTTGGTTAGATTACGGAGTATGCACTTTTTCAACTATCGCGAAACTTGGAAGAAATCGCAAATGCTCCCAATCGCGTCAAACGGGCTTTTAGAGCGCTTTCGGCCATTTTGACCTCCTCAGGGCAATAACACTGTTGTAACGCTATCGAGGCTCGTTAAAAAATTGTCGCGACTTTTGCAAGAGCCTCATGAGTAAAGCGAAAAGGAAGTTGCATGGTTTGCTCAACCTCGACCTGGTTCGGGATAAGCCGATGCCAGGTCAAGGTTGCTCGACATAAGACCTTTAAGGCCTCTCCTCCGAGATCACGCGAGGTCGAAGCGATCGAGGTTCATCACCTTGTTCCAGGCCGCTACAAAATCATGGACAAACTTCTCCTGCGCGTCCGAGCTTGCATAGACTTCAGCCAGGGCACGGAGCTGGGAGTTCGAACCGAAGATGAGATCGACACGGGTGCCGGTCCACTTGAGTTTGCCGGTTTTGCGATCGTGCCCTCCAAACACGTCCTTGGCGTCCGAGACCGCCTTCCACTCCGTGCCCATGTCGAGCAGGTTCAGGAAGAAGTCGTTGGTCAGCGTCTCCGGCCGCTTTGTAAAGACGCCGTGCTGGGTCTGTCCGACGTTGGCATTCAGGACGCGCATGCCGCCAACGAGCACCGTCATTTCGGGCGCGGTCAGGGTCAGCAGTTGTGCCCGATCGACCAGCAACGCCTCGGCCGATACGCTGTAGCTTCCCTTGAGGTAGTTGCGGAAGCCATCGGCGATCGGTTCGAGCACAGCGAAGGAGTCCACATCGGTTTGCTCCTGCGAGGCGTCCATGCGTCCCGGCGTGAAAGGAACCGTCACGGCGTGACCGGCATTCTTCGCCGCCTGCTCGACGCCTGCGCACCCGGCCAACACGATCAGGTCCGCAAGCGAGGCCTTCTTGCCGCCGGACTGCGCGCTGTTGAACTCGTTCTGGATGCCCTCGAGGGTTTTCAGCACTTTCGCCAGCTGCTCGGGCTGGTTGACCTCCCAGTCCTTCTGCGGTGCCAGACGGATGCGGGCACCGTTCGCGCCGCCGCGCTTGTCGGAGCCTCGGAAGGTGGATGCCGACGCCCAGGCGGTCGACACCAGTTGCGAGACAGACACGCCCGACGCCAGGATCTTGCCCTTGAGGGAGGCAATGTCCTGCGAATCGATCAACTTGTGATTGACCGCGGGGATGGGGTCTTGCCAGATGTGCGCTTCGGCAGGTACTTCCGGGCCGAGATAGCGTGCGCACGGGCCCATGTCGCGGTGGGTCAGCTTGAACCAGGCCCGGGCGAAGGCGTCGGCGAACTGGTCCGGGTTCTCGTGGAAACGCCTCGAAATCTTTTCGTAGGCCGGGTCGAAGCGCAGGGAGAGATCCGTGGTCAGCATGGTCGGCGCGTGACGCTTGGACGGGTCGTGGGCGTCCGGAATGCTACCGGCGCCTGCGCCATTCTTTGGCGTCCACTGATGGGCACCCGCCGGGCTCTTGGTCAGTTCCCATTCGTAACCGAACAGGTTCCAGAAGAAGTTGCTGCTCCACTTCGTCGGCGTGCTGGTCCAGGTGACTTCCAGACCGCTGCCGATCTGATCACCGCCTTTGCCTGTGCCAAAGCGGCTCTTCCAGCCAAGGCCCTGTTCCTCGATGCCGGCGGCTTCAGGCGCAGGGCCCACCAGCGACGCATCGCCGGCGCCGTGGGTCTTGCCGAAGGTGTGGCCGCCCGCGATGAGCGCAACCGTCTCTTCGTCGTTCATGGCCATGCGCGCGAAGGTCTCGCGGATATCCCGCGCCGCAGCGAGCGGATCCGGGTTGCCGTCCGGGCCTTCCGGATTGACGTAGATCAGCCCCATCTGCACGGCAGCGAGCGGATTTTCGAGATCCCGGTCGCCGGAGTAGCGTTTTTCAGCGCCCAGCCAGGTGGTCTCGGAGCCCCAGTAGGTGTCTTCTTCCGGCTCCCAGATGTCCTTACGCCCGCCGCCGAAACCGAAGGTCTTGAATCCCATCGATTCCAGCGCGACGTTGCCGGTGAGGATCATGAGGTCGGCCCATGAGATATTCCGGCCATACTTCAGCTTGATCGGCAAAAGCAGCCTGCGTGCCTTGTCGAGGTTGACGTTGTCGGGCCAACTGTTGAGCGGGGCAAAGCGCTGGTTGCCGCTGCCTGCGCCACCGCGGCCGTCGCTGATGCGGTAGGTGCCGGCGCCGTGCCACGCCATGCGGATGAACAACGGCCCGTAGTGACCGAAGTCCGCCGGCCACCAGTCCTGCGAGTCGGTCATCAGCGCCAGGAGATCCTTCTTCACGGCCGCCAGGTCTAGGCTCTTGAACGCTTCGGCGTAGTTGAAGTCCTTGTCCATGGGATCGGACAGGGACGAGTGCTGGTGCAGGATTGTCAGGTTGAGCTGGTTCGGCCACCACTCACGGTTCGACTTTCCAGCGTCGGCGGTGTGATGGAATGGGCATTTCGTTTCGCTTGACATGTGTTGCTCCTTTGACAGTTTGAATCCAACGACTCGGTCCGATTTGGAGTCCGAGTACCGATCTATGATATGCGGGTCACCGTGAACTTGCCGTAGGCACCGGCGCCCTTGGCATGGACGACACGCTCCGGCACCCGCTCGCGGTTGAAGTGCGCCATTTTTTCCATCAGCTGATAATCCTGCATCAGCACCGGGCCGCGCGGTCCGGCGGTCTGTGAATTCTGGTTGTCCGCCACCGGCGTGCCGGCGACGGTGGTCATATAAGGGCATTTGCTCATGTCTGTACTCCTTGATGGGTCGTGAGGGTTGATGGATCAGCCGAGTGAAGCGATGAGGTGCATCATGTCCGACAACAACACGCCGGCGCCGCCTACCGAGATGGCAAGGCCCGCGATGAAGCGGATCTTGTCCGCAAGCCGACGGCCGGGAATCGCGACGCTTGTGGACGCCGGTTTCCGGTAGGCTGCGATTGGGTAGTTCATGGCGATCTCCTTGCATGGGCTGTCGTGACGGTTTGCATTGTCGGCGGGCCGTAATAATCAATCCAACGAATAATATCGGTTGATATAATCGGAATACTCGATAACACGTTACCGATGCCATGACTGCCTTGCCCTCACTCAAACAACTGCACTACCTGGTCGCTCTCTCCGCGCACCTCAATTTCACCCGCGCGGCGCAATCCTGCTTCGTCACTCAGTCGACACTGAGCGCGGGCCTGAAAGAACTGGAGGACGTGCTGGGCGCACGGCTGGTGGAACGGGACAGGCAAACGGTGTTGATGACACCGCTCGGGCTGGAGGTGGTTAGCCGGGCGCGGGCGATACTGGCGGCGACGCAGGACTTGGCGGATTTCGCTGCCGGGGCGGGGGAGTCGATGACGGGGTTGATCCGGCTGGGTGTTATCCCGACGATTGCGCCATTCCTGCTGCCCCGTGCGATGCAGGCTCTGCGCGAGCGTTATCCAAAATTGAAGCTGGCCCTGCGGGAGGACTTGACGGCCAATCTCCTGTCGCGTCTCGAAGCGGGGGAACTCGACTTCGTGCTGATTGCGTTGCCCTACAAGACCGCGCAATTCCTGGTCGAGACGCTATTTGATGATGCTCTCTGGATTGTCGGATTGAAGAACGATCCGGAACTGAAAGCCAAGCAACTCCACATTACCTCCTCCATATCCGACAGGCTCCTGCTGCTGGAGGAGGGGCATTGCCTGCGGGACCATGTCCTGTCTGCGTGTGGCACGTCGACAAGCAGGTCTCCGGGTCGAGTGGAGGCCACCAGTCTGTTGACGCTTGTGCAGATGGTCGAGTCGGGGTTCGGCGTGGGTTTGATCCCGGAAATGGCCATCCGAAGCGGGCTGATGGAAAGTCCGAACCTGATTGCACGCCAGATCATTAAGCCGGCCCCTAGGCGCACGATCGCACTCGTGGCACGCCGTTCCACCCCACGGCACGAGGACCTAAAGGCATTGGCTGAATTGATCCGCACGGTTGGGAGTACGGGTACGCTGCCTCGGCGGCACCCAAGGTAGCTCGTTTGACCGGTGCCCGGATTCATCCTGCTGGGCGCGCCAAACATCTGGAGCTACTCAAACGAGTGGCCTTCTTTATTTGCGTGACCGGTTGGTGGCGAGGCGCCGGAAGGCCAATTCAGCGCCTGCTGGCATTGCGGCGCGCTGCGGCCGCAAAGCTAAGACGGAAAAACTCTTACCGCGAAGGACATTACGGCGCAGTCAATGTAAGGGCATTAATGAGACACTACACTAGCTAAGCGCCCGCGCAATAGCCAGCAGCAGCAATATGAATAGGATCACCACCAGCGCGCGCCAAACCAGGCCGATGGTGCTGTCGAGAAAGCCTACGTCAGCTTCGTCCCCGAGGCCCAGCTCCGGCCGGTCGACCGGACTCAGTTCCGAAAGAAAAGGCATGCCCAGGCGCACGCCCATGGCCCCTGCACCGCTCGCGAGCACGACGCCGAGCGAGGGGTCGGGCCATTTTGCCGCTTGGGTGCGCCAGCAGTAGGCTGCGTCCTCGAAATCGCCGACGACGGCAAAGGCGATTCCGGTCAGCCGCGCCGGCGCCCAATCGAGCAGCCGGAACACCTGAGCGGCAAAGCTGCCGAATGCCGCCAGTTCGGCATCGCCGCCATCGGCCCAGCGGCGGTGCAGGAACGACGACAGCCGGTAGAGTATCGCCCCGCTCGGCCCGGGCAGCAGCACGAACCAGAACACCACCGCGAATACATGCTGGTACGAAGCCACCAGCGCCTCTTCGATGGTAAGCCGGACCACCTCCTCGGCGCTGAGCCGCTCGCAGCTGGCGCCGCGCCATTGGCCCAGGATCGCGCGCGCCTCGTCCAAGTCGCCGCTCTTGAGCGCCCAGTGAATGTCGGTAAAATAATGGCCTACATGGCGAAACCCCATGGTTACGTAAAGTATGAGCACATTGAAGCCCAGGGCCAGTAGCGGAGACAGGTGATATAGAAGGTAATATGCGCCAATCGCCAGCAGCATCGCCGGTACCACGCCCAGCGCCCAGGCGATTATTCCGTGCGCTCGCTCGCCGGCATTGAAGTGGTGCAGCAGGAAATCGGCAAATCGCACGGCCGGGGACACCAGGTACTTGCGATCGGCCAGGGGCCGCCACTGCTCGAGCAGCAGGGCAATGATCAGCGAGATGAGGCTCATTAGGTAAGCGGGATTCTTAGACAGCGGGGCGGGACAGGCACCGGGATATTATACGCACTCCACCGGCTCAGACGCATGACCAGGCACACATCAGGCATCCGCAAACGATTGCCGAGCTACACTGCTGTCAGAAACGCGTAAAGGTTCATCAGCATTCCCGCCGTCGCGCCCCAGATATAGCGCTTTTCATAAGGCATGGCGTAGTAATGCCGGGTGCGGCCCTGGTACTGCAGGGTGTTGCGCTGATGGTTGACGGGATCGAGAAAAAACGTCAACGGCACCTCGAATGCCTCCGCCACCTCGAATGCGTCGAGGCTCAATGCCGGCGGTGAGCTCACCAAACCGACCACGGGGGTGACGTGATAGCCGGTGACCGTGGTGTACTCGGGCAACGAACCGAGCACCTCCACCCGCGACTGCGGCAGGCCGATTTCCTCGAACGTTTCGCGCAAGGCTGTCGCCGCGGGGGATTCATCGTGCGCTTCGCTGCGCCCCCCCGGAAAGCTGATCTGGCCGGCGTGGTCGTACAGGTGGTCGGTACGCTGCGTAAACAGGATGGTGAGCCCGGTGTCGCGCCTCACCACCGGCACCAGCACCGCCGCCGGCCGCAGTTCCTCGGCCTGGCGCCACAGATGACCATCCCCCGTGGCGATGGGCGTCATTGCGCAGCCTGCCGCGAAGCGCCGGCGCAGCCAGGCTTCCGCAGCAACACCGCTCATTTCCCTCAGGTCGGTTAGGTCGGACGGCATGGTTCAATTCTAGCCCGAAACCGGAAGAATCTGGCCCGGCATTCGACAGGTTTCGGAGGCACAAACACCAAATGCCGCGGCACGCCGCGGCATTTGGTGTTCCGGATCCCGGTTTGCGCCGGGATAACCCGCTCTACACGCGCATCACTTGATCGCCTGCAGCTTGTCGTAGATGTCTTTCGGCCAAGGCAGCGCATTGCCGTCAGGCTGCTTGCCTTCCTTGTAGTACTTCTGCACCGCCGCGATGAACGGCTTGCGGTCGACCTTGACCACGGTCTTGCCGCGCTTGGCGAAATCGACCATCAGCTTCTTCTCCGACTCGATGATCTCGGCGGTGGCGCGCGCCGCCGCCTCGCGGTACACCGCGGTGAAGGTCTTCTTGTCGGCGTCGGAAAGCTTAGCCCACAGCGGCCCGCCGATGATGGTCAGCAGCGCATCGGTGATATGCCCGGTCAGGTTGATGTGCGACTGCACCTCGTAGAATTTCTTGGCTTCGATGGTCGGCAGCGGGTTTTCCTGCGCGTCTACCGTCTTGTTCTGCAGCGCGAGATACACCTCGGCGAAGGCGATCGGCGTCGGATTGGCGCCGACTGCGCGCGGGAACAGGGTGTACATCGGCGCGTCGGGCACGCGGATCTTCAAACCCTTCATGTCCTCGGGCTTGTTCAGCGCTTTATTGGATGTGGTATGACGCTCGCCGTAATAGGTGATCGCCACCACCTTGCTGCCGCTGCTTGCCTTCTGGTAGCCCTCGGCCAGTTCGTCGAACAGCTTGGAGGTGGAGAACTTCTTCCAGTGACCGAAGTCGCGGAACACGAAAGGCGCGCCGCCGATCGAAATCGGGCCGTAGTTGCGGCCGGCGAACAGCTGGCCGGTGTAGATCATGTCAACCGTGCCCAGGGTGAGGCCTTGATTGATGTCGCTTTCCTTCCCCAGTTGCGAAGCCGGGAATACCTCGACGGTGTAGCGGTTGCTGGTGCGCTTGGCGATCTCCCCCGCCGCCCACACCGCAGCCGTGTGGTACGGTTCGGATACCTCGTAGACGTGCGCGAATTTGAGTTTGGTCTGCGCGAGTGCGCCGCCGCTGGCGGCAATGGCCAAGGCGAAAGCCGCGGCCAGGCATTTAAGCTTCATCTGTCTTCTCCCCTTTGATTTGACGCACGACAAAAAGTCCGCCGGCAGGAATGCCGGCTGCTGGATGTAACGGACTGGTTAAAAGAATTCCATAACGCCATGCTAAAGTCAATCGTCATCTCCGCGGCCGGCTCCGCGGGACCTAACGGATCACCGATTTCGGCGTCGCCAGCAGCCGTGTCACCTGGATTTTATCGCGGATGATCATGCCATCGTTTACCGGCCTTATTTCATTCAGCCACGTCGGACTCTCGTACATCTCGGCATACAGGCGCTGGCGCTCCTGCTCGTTGTCGAAACGGCGAATCCAGACGTAGAGATCCGGGTCTTCCTCGGCGATGAAACTGCCGAGCACCACCACCCCCAGCGCAACCTGGTAGGGAATGATTTTTTCTTCCATCCACTTGACCCAGCGTTCGCGCTGGCCGGGTTTCAGTCGGTATTGGCGCAGTTCGAAAATCATGCGGTCTCTCCTGTTCTTTGCCGTTGTCGACTATCCCATCCGCGGCCGGTACGCACTTGCCGGCGCCGCCAAGCAAGCCCCCTTGGGGAACTTGACATACGCGGACTTTGTTGCAGCCGCTTGCGCTCAAGGAATGAGCAAGGTCGACCCGGTAGTCTTGCGCGCTTCCAGATCGCGGTGCGCCTGCACTGCGTCCTTGAGCGCGTAGCGCTGCCGCACCTCGATTTTCACCTTGCCCGACAGGACGATGTCGAACAGGTCCTTGGCCGAGGCCACCAGGTCTTCGCGCTTGGCCGTGTAATGCACCAGGCTCGGCCGCGTGAAAAACAGCGAGCCGCGCGAGGCGAGCATGCTCGAGTCAAACGGCGGGGTGGGACCCGAGGCGTTGCCGAAACTCACCATCATGCCCATCGGGCGCAGGCAGTCCAACGATCCGACGAAGGTGTCCTTGCCGATCGAATCGTACACCACCGGCAACAGAGCGCCCCCGGTGATCTCCTTCACCCGCTGGGTGAAATTCTCGCGCGTGTAGACGATGGCGTGGTCGCAGCCGTGAGACTTCGCGAGCGCCGCCTTCTCGTCCGAGCCGACGGTGCCGATCACCGTCGCGCCCAGCGCCTTCGCCCATTGGCAGGCAATCAGGCCCACGCCGCCCGCTGCCGCGTGGATGAGAATGGTGTCGCCGGGCCGGACTTTGTAGGTGCGCTTGAGCAGATACTGCGTGGTCATGCCCTGCAGCATCATCGCCGCGCCCTGGTCGAAGGAAATCCCATCGGGCAAATTCACCAGGCGGTCGGCGGCCATGAGGCGCACTTCCGCATAGGCGCCAACCGGACCGGAGGCATAGGCCACGCGGTCGCCCTTCTTGACGTTGATGACGCCCGGCCCCACCGCTTCGACCACGCCGGCGGCTTCCATGCCGATGCCACTCGGCAGCGGCAGCGGGTACAGGCCGGAGCGGTGATAAACGTCGATGTAGTTCAGGCCGCAGGCACTGTGGCGCACGCGCGCCTGGCCCGGTCCGGGCTCGCCTACCTCGACATCCTCCCACACCATGACTTCGGGGCCGCCTTGTTTATGCAATCGGATCGCTTTTGACATGTTCTGTTCCCAACAAAAAGATTGAACCACGGAAATTCACGGATGAGTCGCGCAAAGGTCATTCCGGCCGGACCCGAACGGAGCGTCATGTTACAACAAAAAATCCGCCGTGATCCGCAGGATGGCCTGAACAGGGAGGCGTCGAAGCAAACCCGCCTGCGCGCCGGCGGCGTTCGGTCTTATTTCGGCTTGGCCTTGGTCGGTTTGGCCTCCGCGGACTTCGCCTCGGCCGGCTTGGCCGCAGCGGCGCTCGCTGCCGCCTCCTGCATCATGTTCCACCAGGCCGCGGGGTCGGGAAAGGTGTTCTTTTCCGACTTGGTGCCGGCGTCTGCCGGCCCGGCTTGCATGACCTTCATCGCGTTCAGCGTATTCTTTTGCATCTCCAGCCCCTGAATCGACAGGCGCAGCATGTTGAGATTGAGATTGAGCCAGTTCTCTACCGATTTCAGATCGGCGATCTTCTTCTCCACAGCGTTTATGTCGAGCGTGGGCGCAACCATCCCCGGCATGGGCAATCCCATGGGGTTCCACAGCGTTTTCATGAATTCGAACGGGTCCGGCAACGGATCGGACATGGCGACACCTCGATACGCGACAAGGAAGCGCGAGTTTAATCCAAATTCACGGCCTCACTGATGTTGTGTCTCCCGCCATTTCTTTGGATGTCCCCTTCATTCATCCATGCGCAAAAACTCGAGGACCGCGTCGCGCTGAGCGAAGGTGTCGCGATAGCCCAGATCGATGAGTGCCCTGCAGTACGTCTCCTCGAACAACAGGTAGCTCGCCAGGTTGGAGCCTCTGCGATTCATCGCGCCGATGCCGCCGAGCACGAATTTCAGCATCCGCGGCAACTCCTGCACGTGCCGGCCGGCGATGCGCTCGATCGACTCGCTGGGCGAGATCACCAATACTTTGACCGGACGCAAGTGCACCCCGGCCTCGAGACGCTTGTCCTCCGGGATCAGACTGACCGTGCGGTTGATGCGCTGCAGCCGCTCCAGATCCACCGCCAAACCGTCCAGAAAAATGCTATTCAGGGCATGGCCGGCGATCTGAGCGATCGAAGGATAAAAGCTGGAGCGCACCCGCGTCGCCTCGGTCAGCTGCCGCCCGGTGCCGACCACCAGCACACGGTCTGCCCCCAGGTGCAGCGCCGGGCTGATCGGCGCAATCTGCCGGATCGAGCCGTCGCCGAAGTATTCGCGATTGAGCTTCACCGCGGGGAAAAGGAAGGGCAAGGCCGAGGAAGCCATGAGGTAATCGACATTAAGCGTGGTAGCAGCGCCCACCCGCTGGGTGCGCTCCCAGGCTTCCAGCCCCGGGCCACCTTGGTAGAAGGAAACATTTTCCCCGGATGAATAGCCCGAGGCTGTGACCGACACTGCATAGAGCGCGCCCTTGTCGATGTTTTCCTGGATGCGTCCGAAATCGAGGGTCTTCTCCAGCATCTCGCGTATCGGCGTGTTGTCGAACAGCGACGCCGGGCTGTTGCGCTTGATCCACAACATCGAGGCGAACCAGCGGGCGCTGGTCTTCAACATGGACCAGGTATCGGCGCGATAGACCCGGTCTACGTGAAAGTTCTCCCATACCTCCAGCAGGTAGCCCACGCCGCGGCGAAAATGGTCGGCGTGGATTGCCAGCGCCGCGGCGTTGATCGCACCGGCCGATGTCCCGCACAGTATGGGAAAAGGATTCTTCGCCTGGTCGGGCAACAGATCGCGTATCGCCTTGAGCACTCCCACCTGGTAGGCTGCACGTGCGCCGCCGCCGGTGAGAATCAGCCCCGCTTTTGGTTTCGTCTGTTCCATCCCGATGCTAGAGCGAGAGTTGCAGCTGGCTGCGCGCCGCGTTCGCGTCCACCACCGTCAGCGCCGCCATGTTGACGATGCGCCGCACCGTGGCCGACGGGGTAAGGATGTGCGCGGGTTTGGCCGATCCGAGCAGGATGGGGCCGAGCGAAATGCCGTCGCCGGCCGCGGTCTTGAGCAGGTTGAAGGCGATGTTGGCGGCGTCGACCGTGGGCATGAGCAGCAGATTCGCTTCGCCCTTCAGGCGCGAGTGCGGGAAAGCGCCGTGGCGCACCTCATCGGAGAGCGCCGCATCGCCGTGCATCTCGCCGTCGATCTCAAGTTCCGGTGCGCGCGCCTGAATCAGCGCCAGTGCCTGGCGCATTTTTAATGCGGTGGGCTTATCGCTGGTACCGAAGCTCGAATGCGACAGCAACGCCGCCTTGGGCGTGATACCGAAGCGGCGGATTTCCTCCGCCGCCAAAACCGCCATCTCCGCTATCTGTTCCGCAGTGGGGTCGAAATTGACGTAGGTGTCGCAGATGAACACCGTGCGCTTGGGCAGCAGGAGCACGTTCATGGCGTAGTAGTTCTTCACCCCCGGCCGCAGGCCGATCACCTGGTCGACATAGTGCAGGTGCAGCGCGTGCGTACCGAAGGTGCCGCAAAGCATGCCGTCGGCCTCGCCGCGATGCATCATCATGGCGCCGATAAGGGTGAGCCGCCGGCGCATCTCGATCTGGGCGTAATGCTGCGACACCCCGCGGCGCTCGGTGAGCCGGTGGTATTCCTCCCAATAGTCGCGGTAACGCGGGTCGTTCTCCGGATTGACGAGATCGAAATCCGCGCCGGGCTTGATGCGCAAGCCGAAGCGCTCCAGGCGCCGTTCCACCACCGCCGGCCGGCCGATCAGGATCGGCCGCGCCAGCCGTTCGTCCACAATCACCTGGGTGGCGCGCAGGACACGCTCGTCCTCGCCCTCGGCCAGCACGATGCGGTTTTTCGGCGCCGCTTTGGCCGCGGAAAACACCGGCTTCATCAGCAGGCCAGAGTGATAGACGAACTCGTCCAGCTGCTGCGCATAGAGGTCGAGATCGGCGATCGGGCGCGTGGCCACGCCCGAGTCCATCGCCGCCTTGGCCACCGCCGGCGCAATCTTGATGATCAGCCGCGGATCGAAGGGCTTGGGGATGAGGTAGTCAGGCCCGAAAGCGACGTTCTGCTCGCCATAGGCCGAGGCGACGATGTCGGACTGCTCGGCCATGGCGAGGTCGGCGATGGCATGCACGCAGGCGAGCTTCATCGCCTCGTTGATGGTGGTCGCGCCCACGTCGAGCGCGCCGCGGAAAATGAAGGGAAAGCAGAGGACGTTGTTCACCTGGTTGGGAAAATCCGAACGTCCGGTGGCGATGACCGCGTCGGGCCGGGCAGCCTTGGCCAGGTCGGGCTGGATTTCCGGCTCCGGGTTGGCGAGCGCGAGAATGAGCGGCTTCGCCGCCATTTTCTTCACCATCTCGGGCTTGAGCACCCCGCCCGCGGACAGGCCGAGGAACACGTCGGCGCCACCGATGATCTCGCCCAAGGTGCGCGCCTCGGTCTTCTTCGCATAGCGCGCCTTGTTCGGGTCCATCTCCTCCTTGCGCCCCGCGTACACCACGCCCTTGATGTCCGAGACCCAGATGTTTTCCATCGCCAGGCCCAGGCTTACCAGGAGATCCAGGCAGGCCAGCGCCGCGGCGCCCGCACCGGAGACCACCAGTTTGACCTTGGCGATGTCCTTGCCGACCACGCGCAGGCCGTTGAGGATCGCCGCGCCGACAATGATAGAGGTACCATGCTGGTCGTCGTGGAACACCGGTATCTTCATGCGCTCGCGCAGCATCTTCTCGACGTAGAAGCACTCCGGCGCCTTGATGTCCTCGAGGTTGATGCCGCCGAACGTGGGCTCCAGCGCGGCGATCACTTCCACCAGCTTCACCGGATCGAGCTCGTTCACTTCGATGTCGAAGCAGTCGATGCCGGCGAATTTCTTGAACAGCACCGCCTTGCCTTCCATTACCGGCTTGGAGGCGAGCGCACCGATCGCACCCAGCCCGAGCACCGCCGTGCCGTTGGTGATGACGCCGACGAGGTTGCCGCGCGCGGTCAGGTTGCGCGCCTCGGCCGGGTCGCGCACGATCTCCTCGCACGCCGCCGCCACGCCCGGCGTATACGCCAGCGCGAGATCGCGCTGGTTGATCAGGCCCTTGGTCGCCGTGACTGAAATCTTGCCCGGCTTGGGCAGGCGATGATAGTCGAGGGCGGCCTTGCGCAGTTGGTCTTCCATGATTTTTCCTGGTATGACAGCTGATATCGGAGGGCGGAATTATAGTCCTGCGCTAGGCGGAACGCTAACGCTGGCGGGCGGCTTCGCGCAAAGGCTGCCTGTTCGACAATCACCTGAAATTGCAAAAACCATTCGAGCCGCAGCCTGGACCGGTGTCATAATTGGCATATGACACTCGCTCGCAGAATGACCGAAATCCAGCCGTTTCAGGTGATGGAAATCTGGAACCGCGCCAAAGAACTGGAGTCTCAAGGCAAGCGCATCATCCAGATGCAGATCGGCGAACCGGACTTCACCGCGCCCGATCCGGTGATCGCCGCATCCATCGAGGCCTTGAAACAGCACCCCATCCATTACACCTCTGCGCTCGGTATGCCGCTATTGCGCCACGCGATCGCGCACCATTACCGCGAACGCTATGGCCTCACGCTGCCGGCCTCACGCATCGTGGTCACGGCCGGGGCTTCGGGCGCGCTGTTGATCGCGATCGGCGTGCTGGTCAATCCCGGCGACGAGATTCTGATGCCCGACCCTGCCTATCCGTGCAACCGCAACTTGGTGCGCTTTTTCGAGGGCTCGGTGAAGAGCATCCCGGTCGGGCCGCAAACCCAATACCAACTGACGCGGGAGCTGATCGAGGCCAATTGGTCCGGGAAAACCCGCGGCGTGCTCATCGCCTCGCCATCCAATCCGACCGGGACCATGATCGCGCCGAGCGAGATGCGCGCCATCCTCGAGACGGTGCACGCGCGCGGCGGGGTGGCGATCGTGGACGAGATCTACCAGGGACTCACCTATGCGAGCGCATTCGAGAGCGCGCTCGCGCATTCGGACCGCATTTTCGTGGTGAACAGCTTTTCCAAGTATTTCAGCATGACTGGATGGCGTCTGGGCTGGCTGGTCGTGCCGGAGGACTGCGTGCGCAAAGTCGAGACCTTTGCACAGAACGCATTCATCTGCCCGTCGGCGCCGGCGCAGTATGCAGGCATAGCCGCCTTTGCCCCGGAAACGACCGCCGTTCTGGAATCGCGCCGCGCCGAGTTCAGGCGGCGGCGCGATTTTCTGGTGCCGGCGCTGCGCGAGCTGGGGTTCTCGATACCGGTAACTCCCGAGGGGGCGTTCTACATTTACGCCGGGATAGAGGGCTTCGCCCCCGACAGCGGTAAATTCGCCTTGGACGTGCTGGAGGAAGCCGGCGTGGCAATCACGCCGGGCAAGGACTTCGGCACGAATCAGGCCGAGCGCTATGTGCGCTTTGCCTATACGCGTTCGATGGACGAATTGCAGGAAGGGGTGCTGCGGCTGCGCAAGTTTCTACGCGGCTAAAAACTGCGCCCCGCCAGGGGATAGATCCAGGATCTAGGCGCGTGGCTGAGGCTGGGCGCGTTTGAGCGTCTGTTGCATGCGTTCTTTTTCGGCCATGACTTTTTGCGCATACAGTTGGCTGTCATCGCCGAAAGCGCCGGCGTAGAGCTGCAATCCGGGCATCAAACCGCCGCCACGGCGCATGGCGTCCTTGAGAATGCGCGTGCCCACGAGGATGTTGGTCATGGGATCGAGCACGGACTCCTCGCCGCCGTGTTCCTCCAGCTTGTCCTGGTGGAATTTCGGGATCACCTGCATCAGGCCCTTTGCGCCCATGACGCTCTCGGCGATGGGATTGAAGCGCGATTCGACCGCCATCACCGCCAGAATCAGCAGAGGGTCGATTCCCAGCCGGCTGCCGGCTTCATGCGCCGCCCCAACCAGCTGTTCGGTCGCGTCCAGAGCTACCTTGTATCTGCGCGAGAGATACACGGCGAGGGTGCGATACTGCGGGTTTTCCACCTCAGCCGCCGGCCCGTAGAGGGAGATCCCTTCGTGGCGGATGGTGCCGAACACGGCTGACGCCGGTCCGGGCTGTGCACGGTGGTCCACTACGGGACGCGCCCCCATCAGCAGGGCGATGGCTGCTATGGCCCCGAGCACGGCCAATCCATTGTGCAGGAAGGCCGTAATCGAAGTGTAGGTCTGCACGGCAATCTGTTTCAGGTTGTCCATGTGCTACCTCCTTACCAAATAATCAAACGTACTATGCGGGCTGCGTCACTTTGCTGCGTGACACAGTCGTAAGTGCACCTTGCCCTCCTATCTCAAGGATAAGGAGCGCCTGCACCCTTGCTGCTCAAGGCGGCTTTCTCTGCGCGGCTCGCAGTCAAGCGAGCGCGCGTGGAGCAAGCACACGATATCTTGAGCAAAAACTTCTAAAATCTAGTTACTTGAAACGGCTTGTTAAAGTGCCGTTCGAACTATAAGAAACTGCGATCAAAACCTAGCCCAAATACTAGCTGGCCTTGTGGCGGATACAGACGTGATGTAATGCAACAATCTCTATTCTATTGAATATCTTAACTTATGTCAAGTACCGCCGGAACCGCGTGCTGCTTAGCAACAAAACCAGGCGAAGCCTGAAATTGACGTTGTCCCAGACTTCAGGCAATCTAGTCCTAGGCTTATGCCTGCCGAAGAAACAATCCCAGCCACACTACCTGCGGTCCCGTAAAAGAAAGCGGGTGGCGCAGCCGGGAACAATTCTGCTTAGGGCGGATGTCCGCGGTACAGCCTTTGCTTTCGCTGGGGCTGACCGCGAGACATCCTTACCTACGCTAAGGCCTTGAGCCTGTTGGAAAAGGCCAAGCAGCTGCCGGATTCAGGGCGGTTTTCGCCCCTGGCGTCGCCGCAGTCGATGGGACTACTGGAGTCATCATCGAGCGTGCTGCCGGCTTCGCCGGTTTCACAGCAGGTTTAGCCTTTTTTGTTGCCGCTTTCTTTTTGGCGGCTGGCTTTTTGGCCTTTTTAGCTGGCTTTTTCTTAGCCGCTTTTTTTTTCGCAGGCTTTTTCTTGGCGACCTTTTTCTTGGCCGCTTTCTTTTTTGCGGGCTTTTTAGCTACTGCCCTCTTCTTCTTGGCTTTTTTAGCCGGTTTTTTCGCTGCTTTCTTTGCTTTTTTCTTCGTTGCCATGGTAAAGCTCCTTCATCAAAGTTAAAGAAAAACAACTACTGCGAACCCGGCTAAGGTAGCCCGGGTTATCCGGCCGGCCGGGGCGAACCCCAGCCTGCCGAATCCCTTGCCTGCATCCGCGCGCGGCCTCATGCGGCCTTGCGTTCGAGCAGGTCACGATACAAAACGGCGGGATCGAGTTCTATCCCGCCATCCCAAACCAGTGTCATTGCTTTGGGATCGATCGCCACACGGCGAAACTGATCCCGGTCGCGCCAGAGTTTGAACGCGCCAATTTCCAGCAAATTGCCGAGGAACACGCTTCCTTCCACTCCGTCGTCAAAACGCAGCCACAAACTGTAATCGCTGTCTGCCCGGAACTCGGTCAGCTTACGCATGCTTACCTCCGCTGGACGCAGACGGAATGGTGGTTGCTAATCCCAACTGAGCGCGCCTCCGGTCTGGTACTCGATCACGCGGGTTTCGAAAAAGTTGCGCTCTTTTTTCAGGTCGGTCATTTCGCTCATCCAGGGGAATGGATTGCTCGCCCCCGGATAAAGCTGATCCGCGCCGATCTGCTGGCAACGGCGATTGGCGATGTAACGCAGATATTCCTTGAACATCGGCGCATTCAGCCCGAGCACGCCGCGCGGCATGGTGTCCTCCGCATAGCGGTACTCGAGTTCGACTGCCGTTTTCATGTAACCCTGGATCTCTTCGCGGAATGCCGGGGTCCAAAGATGCGGGTTCTCCATCTTGATCTGGTTGATCAGATCGATGCCGAAATTGCAGTGCATCGACTCGTCACGCAGAATGTACTGGTATTGCTCCGCCGCGCCGGTCATCTTGTTCTGGCGCCCCATTGCGAGAATCTGGGCAAAACCGACGTAAAAAAACAGCCCTTCCATGATGCAGGCAAACACGATGAGGCTTTTCAGCAGCAGCTGGTCGGCCTCGGGCGTGCCGGTCTTGAACGCAGGATCGGTGAGCGTATCGATGAACGGGATCAGAAATTCGTCCTTGGCGCGAATGCTGCCGATCTCGTGATAGGCGTTGAACACCTCGCCTTCGTCCAAGCCCAGACTTTCTACGATGTACTGGTAGGCATGCGTATGGATGGCCTCTTCGAAAGCCTGGCGCAACAGATACTGCCGGCACTCCGGCGCGCTGATGTGGCGGTAGGTGCCAAGGACGATGTTATTTGCAGCGAGCGAATCCGCTGTGACGAAGAACCCCAGGTTGCGCTTGATGATGCGGCGCTCGTCCTCGGTCAGACCGTTCGGGTCTTTCCAGGTGGCGATATCGCGGCTCATGTTGATTTCCTGCGGCATCCAGTGGTTGGCGCAGGCGGACAGATACTTCTCCCACGCCCATTTGTACTTGAACGGCACCAGTTGATTTACATCGGTACGGCCGTTGATGATGCGCTTGTCCTCGACGCGGATGCGGCGCAGTTCTTCCGCGTTCGCTTCCGTCTTGACTTCCTGCGGAGCGCGCGCCCGGCGCTCGGCGGCAGGCGCCGACGACGCAGGCATGAAACCCCGCACCACCTGCATGCCCAGGCCGGGAATCGGGGAAACCGCTACTTCGTCTTCGAAATTGAGCATGTTCATTACTCTAGTTTTCTCAGATGCCTACTGGCATACCTCGCATTCCGGGTTGTCAATCGAGCAGAACTTCGGCTCTGCCGGCTCGGAACTCTTGGCCGCGGAGGGCATCCCGCCCTCGGGCACGGCGTTCAGCTGTCCCGCCTTCACCGTGGATTTCTCGGCGTGGGTTGCGCCCATCGAACGCAGGTAATAGGTCGTTTTCAAGCCGCGCTTCCAGGCGAGCTTATAGGTATCGTCCAGCCGCTTGCCCGAGGCTCCAGCCATATAGATATTGAGCGACTGCGACTGGTCGATCCACTTTTGCCGCCGCGCGGCCGCCTCCACCAGCCACTGCGGCTCGACTTCGAAAGCGGTGGCGTAGAGGTTGCGCAATTCCGCCGGTACCCGGTCGATCTTCGCCAGATTGCCGTCGAAATACTTGAGATCGGCGATCATCACCTCGTCCCACAGCCCCAAGCGCTTGAGATCGTTCACCAGGTATTCGTTGACCACGGTGAATTCGCCAGACAGGTTCGACTTCACGTACAGGTTCTGGTAGGTGGGCTCGATCGAAGCCGATACGCCGATGATGTTGGCGATGGTGGCGGTCGGCGCAATCGCGAGGCAGTTGGAGTTGCGCATGCCGTGCTGCCTGATGCGCTCGCGCAATTGTTCCCAATCCATGCTGACACTCATGTCGATTTCGACATGGCCGCCGCGCTCCTCGCGCAGCAGGGCCAGGGTGTCCTGCGGCAGGATGCCGCGGTCCCAGAGCGAGCCGCGGTAGGAAGAGTAGCGTCCGCGCTCCTCGGCCAGCACGGTCGAGGCCATGTAGCCATAATAGGCAGCCGCCTCCATGGAGCGATCGGCAAACTCCACCGCCTCCTTGGAGCCATAGGGAATGCGCAATACGTGCAGGCAGTCCTGGAAACCCATGATGCCCATGCCCACCGGGCGATGCTTGAGATTGGAATTGCGCGCCTTGCCCACCGCGTAATAATTGATGTCGATGACGTTGTCCAGCATGCGCATCGCGGTGGCGATGGTGCGCCGCAGCTTGGCGTGATCGAGCTTGCCGTCGTTAAGATGCGCGACCAGGTTGACCGAACCCAGGTTGCATACCGCGATCTCGTGCTCGTTGGTGTTGAGCGTGATCTCGGTGCACAGGTTGGAGCTATGCACGACGCCGACGTGGGACTGCGGCGAACGGATGTTGCACGGGTCCTTGAAGGTGATCCAGGGGTGCCCGGTCTCGAACAGCATCGACAGCATCTTGCGCCACAGCTGCAGCGCCGGGATCTTCCGGAACAGCTTGTGTTCGCCCCTGGCCGCTTTTTCCTCGTAGGCCGTATACGCTTTCTCGAATTCCCTGCCAACCTTGTCATGCAGGTCAGGGCAGTCCGAGGGCGAGAACAGCGTCCACTCGCCGTTTTCCATTACCCGTTTCATGAACAGGTCCGGGATCCAGCTGGCCGTGTTCATGTCGTGGGTGCGGCGGCGGTCATCGCCGGTGTTTTTCCTGAGTTCGAGGAATTCTTCGATGTCCAGGTGCCAGCTTTCCAGATAGGCGCACACCGCGCCCTTGCGTTTCCCGCCCTGGTTCACCGCCACGGCGGTGTCGTTGACCACCTTCAGGAACGGGACCACGCCCTGCGACTTGCCGTTCGTGCCTTTGATGTGCGAACCCAGGGCGCGCACCGGCGTCCAGTCGTTGCCCAGGCCGCCCGCGTACTTGGCCAGCAAAGCATTGTCCTTGATCGACTCGTAAATTCCGTCCAGATCGTCCGCGACGGTAGTCAGGTAGCAGCTCGAGAGTTGCGAACGCCGCGTGCCGGAGTTGAACAGGGTCGGCGTCGAACTCATGAAGTCGAAGGAAGACAGCACCTGGTAGAACTCGATGGCGCGCGCCTCGCGGTCGATCTCGTTCAGCGCCAGACCCATCGCGACCCGCATGAAGAAAGCCTGCGGCAGTTCGATGCGTTGCCCGTGGTCGTGCAGGAAGTAGCGGTCATACAGGGTCTGCAGGCCGAGATAGCCGAATTTCAGGTCGCGCGCGGCGTCCAGCGACTTGCCCAGCCGCGCCAGGTCGAATTTGGCCAGCCGCTCGTCCAACAGTTCGGCGGCGATACCGCGCTTGATGAAATCAGGAAAATACTCGGCGTATCGCTTGGCCATCTGCGCCTGCGACACTTCTTCGCCCATGATCTCGATGCGGATGGTGTTCAAGAGCAGCCGCGCGGTGACAAAGCTGTAGGCCGGATCTTTTTCGATCAAAGCGCGCGCCGACAGGATCGCCGACTTGCGGATTTCCTCGATCGGCACGCCGTCGTACAGGTTCTTCAGCGTCTCGTTGAATATGATGGCAGGATCGACCGCCTCGCCCAATCCTTCGCAGCAAGCCTTGAGCAGGCTTTTCAGGCTGACCAGGTTGATCGGCCGTCTCATGCCGTTCTCGATCACATGCAGTTCGGGGGCGGCGGCCTTGTCTTTCTGCTTGGCCTGTTCCAAGGCGCGCGCCTTGGTACGCTGCTCGCGGTAAAGCACGTAGGCTCGGGCCACCTCGTGCTCGCCGGAGCGCATCAGCGCCAGCTCGACCTGGTCCTGGATATCTTCAATATGGAACGTGCCGCCGCCGGGCTGGCGCCGCACCAGGGCAGCGACCACGCCTTCGGTGAGCCCTGCAACCAGTTCGCGGATGCGGGCCGAAGCCGCACCCTGGCCGCCCTCGATCGCCAGAAACGCCTTGGTCATGGCGACCGAAATCTTGCCCGGATCAAAACCGACTACCGCGCCGTTGCGGCGAATGATCCTGTACTCGGGATAGGCTGACTGGCTAGTTACCGCAGACACTTCGGCAAAGTTGGCACCGGCCACGGAGGGCGATTTTTCTGAATCGGTGACAAGTTGCATATGCATTTCCCCTGCTATTCCCGTGCGCTGATCACTGCCGTTCCGCTGCTGGTCATGTATATTGTCTCAGACCACAACCACAATATATAGTATCTCTTCACTAGTTGGCAACTAATTTTAGTGACGCGCTCTTGATTTTGCAAGAAGTTTTTGAAATATTCTGATCACGCGGGGATCAAGCGCAAAAACGCGAATGAAGCACAGCATGGTGCTGCTCGGCTCGCGCCTATGAGGAAATCGCGGCGCCGGGTCTGGCGCCGCTGGAGCGGCAGCGCAAAAAATCTCTTTGCGCCGTTGCGTGATTTACCTAAGCGATCGAACTGCGAAAGCGATGCCAATCGAAGCTGGGGCCGGGATCAGTCTTGCGCGATGGGGCGATATCGCTATGGCCGGCGATATCGGCTATTGGATAAGCCGAACGCAGCGCGCGCGCGAGTTCCGCCAGCAGGCGGTACTGCGATTCCGTGTAAGGCACGTCGGCGGCGCCCTCCAACTCTATGCCAATGGAAAAGTCATTGCAGCGGCTGCGCCCGCACCAGGCGGACGCTCCGGCGTGCCAGGCGCGTTTCGCGCAAGGCACGAACTGCAGCAGCTCGCCCGAGCGGCGGATAAGGAAGTGCGCCGACACTTGCACACCGGCCAAGGTCCGGTAATAGGGGTGCGCAGCGGAATCGAGTTCATTGGTGAACAAGCGCTCGATGCCGTCGCCGCCAAACTCTCCCGGCGGCAGGCTGATGTTGTGGATCACGAGAAGCGTAATCGCCTCACCGCTAGGCCGCTCGTCGCAGTTGGGGGATGCGACATGGCGCGCGACGTCCACGCGCCCGGCGGCATCGACCATCATGGACGCGGTTCGCTGATTCCCAGCCGCTCCATGCGGTAGCGCAGCGCGCGAAACGTGATGCCGAGAAGTCTGGCCGCCGCCGTGCGGTTGAAGCGCGTCTTGCCCAGCGCTTCAAGTATGGCCTCGCGTTCGATCCGATCGAGATAATCCGGCAACGGCGATTTGCCGCCGGGGTCTGTCTCGCCAGCCTGGCGCGCCGGCGCGAGCCGCAGATCGTTCGGTTGGATTTCTTCCCCGCCGCATAAGGCCACGGCACGTTCCAGAATGTTTTCCAGCTCGCGCACATTCCCCGGAAAATCGTAGCCGGCGAGCTCCGCTTGCGCCGCCCGCGACAGGCGCGGCGCAGCACCGTCTGGTCCCCCCATGCGTGCGAGCATGGAATCGGCCAAGGCCGGGATATCTTCGCGGCACTCTTTCAGGGACGGCATTTTCAATTCGATCACGTTGAGGCGAAAATACAGATCCTGGCGGAACTTTCCCGCCTCGACCAGCGCAGTGAGGTTCTGATGGGTGGCGCAGATCATGCGCACGTCCACCGGGTCCTCGCCGGTGGCGCCCACTTTGCGCACCCGCTTCTCCTGAATGGCGCGCAGCAGCTTCACCTGCATGGACAGCGGCAAATCGGCGACTTCGTCCAGAAACAAGGTGCCGCCTTGCGCCACCTGGAAGAAACCATCGCGATCGGCCTCCGCCCCGGTGAAAGCCCCTTTCTTGTATCCAAAGAATTCGCTCTCCATGAGATTCTCCGGAATCGCCCCGCAGTTCACCGGAACAAACTGCTGCTCATGGCGCGCCCCCTGCTCATGGATCAGGCGCGCCGCCAATTCCTTGCCGCTGCCGGATTCCCCGCTGATGTAGACCGGCGCCTGGCTGCGAGCGAGCTTGTATATCATCTCGCGCGCCTGCTGCATCGCGGGTGATTCGCCCAGCAACTGGTGACGCACAGGCTTTGCCGCGGACACCGGCTGTGACAACTTGAGCGCGGACTTGACCAGGGTGCGCAGATCCTGCAGAGACACCGGCTTGGACAGATAATCGAAAGCGCCGGCCTTGAGCGCCGCAACCGCGTTTTCGGCGCTGCCGTAGGCGGTGATCACCGCCACCGGAAGATCCTTACAGTACTCGCCGATGTAGCGCACCAGATCCAGGCCCTCGCCGTCGGGCAGACGCATGTCGGTGAGACACAGGTCGAACCGCTTTGCCCGCAGCAGCGCATGCGCCTCCGCCACGCTGGCCGCGGATTCCACCGCCAGCCCCATGCGCATCAAGGTCAGTTCCAGCAATTCGCGGATATCGGCCTCGTCATCGACCACCAGAACCATGGCGGCCGGATCGCTTCTGCGCTCGGCGCGCTTCATGCCGGCCTGCCGCCGCACAGCATGCGGAAATCTGCCCCGCTGCCTTCAGCCGGCAACTCGACGTACTCCAGGATGGCGCCGTTGGCGGCACACATTTCGCGCGCAATATACAGGCCGAGGCCGATACCACCGCTATAGGTAGTGAAGAAGGGTTCGAACAATTGCTGCCGCAGGTGCCTCGGCACCCCCTCGCCGTCGTCAATCACGTGCAATTCTACCCGATTCGCCTGGCGCCGAACCTGCATGCGCACGCTCCCCTCACGCTGGCGCGAATGGCGCCAGGAATTGCGCAGCAGGTTCCACAGCACCTGCTGCAAATGCACCCGGTCGAATACGATTTCGCTTGCCTCATGCACTTGCAGCGCAAAGCTTGATGCGGGGATCTTCTCGTTTTGCGCGAATTCGTCGATGAACGCGGGCAGAAAAGCCGCGAGTCGAATGGTCTCCGGGCGCACCCGGTCGCGCCGCGAAAGCTCGAGCACGTCGCGCACCATGCGATCAAGGCGCTTCGCGTTGTCCCGGACGATGTGCAGCAAGCGCTCCTGCGACGGGCCGCGCTGTTCCTCCAGCAACAGTTCGCTCGCATGGCTGATCGCCGACAGCGGATTGCGGATCTCGTGCGCGATATTGGCGGTGAGCCGCCCCAGCGCAGCCAGCTTCAGTTGCTGCGCCTGCTCCTGCAGGCGCGACAGATCCTCGAGGAACACCAGCGAAATGCTGCCGCCATCGGTACCGGCATCGACGAAGCGCGCGCGCACCAGCCTGCCGCTGCCCGGCATCAGCAGGGTTTGCGCCGGATTGTCGCGCTGGCTGCGCCAGCGCTCGAGCAGGCCGGCGATCTCGGGCGAATAGTTCTCGATCTGGTCGAGCTCCGGCGCCTGCCATCCCAGCAGCACGGACACCTGCGGATTGTGCTGGCGCACCAGGCCGTTGCCATCGACGACCATTACGGCATCCTGCATGTCCTGGATCACCAGCTGGTTGATGCGCAACTGATTGCTCAGATCGACCGAGCGCTGGCGCATTACCCGTTCCTGGCGAATGACCCGCCGCGCCAGCTGATTGGTGATCAGCGCCGTGGCGAAATAGCCTATGGAGAGCAGTCCCGGTTGCACGTAATTGGCGGTGCTGTGATCGAGACTCAGGATCCAGTAGGTCTGCTCCAGCAGGATGGCGATGGACGCGAGCGCAGCATAGAACAGCATCAGCGCACCGCGGCTCACCAGGGCCGCCGCCGCAAGCGAGATCAGCAGCATCACGCCCAGACCGCTGCGGAAGCCGTCGCTCGCATTCATCAACAGCACCGTTGCCACGATGTCGGTGAAAACGTGCAGGCTCAGCTGAACATTGAAATGTCTGCGCGTTTTGTCCAGCAGCACCTGGTAAGCGACAGCCAGCAGCAGGTAGGCGCCGCTGACGTACTGGAACTGCGCGAGATTGTGACTGCCGAAATTCAGACTATCGCCGAAGATCAGCACCGCGGCGAGGAACACGCCTGCGAGCAGCAGGCGGTATACGTTAAAATAACTCAGCGAAACCCAGAACGAGTCGGGCTGTGTGTCGGAGGTGAACTGCGAGCTTGCCATTCTCGATGGACGCTAACCCGCGCGGCGGCGGTGCTCGGCGCAGCAGAAGAACTTGTCGCCTTCGGCAATAGCCTCTGTTTGAGGAAGATACAGGCCGCAATGGCTGCAGGTGACCATTTGTTCGGGCGCAGGGCCGGGTGCAGGGTCGGGCGCATCCTCGGCCGCGTCCTTGCCACGCAAACGTTTGATCAGCCACCACGCGGCTATGACAGCGAGAATCAGCAACAGAAATTTACTCAAGTTCGGTCTCGGCTAACCCGTGCGCACCGGCGTAGCCTGTTTTCGCCACGCCCCGCCGCGTCGCAACGCCGAGCGGATCGGATCCAGGTCCGCGACCCGGCTGGCGAGGAACCGGGGCACGAGCACGGCGATCTGCGGGTCGACGCTAACGATGAGCTTGTCCGGCATGCAACTACCCCCTTTCCGCATTTTAGCAGACACCCGCGGGGTCCTACCCGGTCGTCTCAATATTTGACGCTACCGCCGAAAAGCAAGACGATTAGAATGACACTGCAGCCGCACCCGGCAAGCAAGACATGAGGCGAACCGAATGGCGATGAAACCACTAAAATTTCTGCTGCTGGGCCTGGCCGGCCTCGCCGCTCTCGCCCTGATTGCGCTTGCGGTCATAAGCGCGAATTTCGACCCCAACAAATTCAAGGCCGACATCACGCGGGTGGTCAAAGACAGGACCCAGCGTACGCTCTCGATCGACGGCGCGATCAAGCTATCCTTCTTTCCCAAAATCGGGGTCGAATTGGGCAAGCTGGGCCTGTCCGAACAAAATGGCAGCAAGACGTTTGCCGCCGTGGACTCGGCGCGAGTGTCGGTCGATCTGCTACCCCTCTTGTCCGGGCAGATTGTGGTGGACCGGATAGCCATCGACGGACTGAAAGCAAGCCTCACGCGGCGCAAGGACGGCAGCAGCAATTTCGACGATCTGCTGGGCGGGACCAACGCCAAGAGCGACAAACACGACACCGCGGCGCCGGCGCCAAAGCTGGACATTGCCGGCATCGAGATCAGCAATACCGCCCTCGAATGGCGCGATGAAGCCAAGAACCAGCGCTTTGCGATCAAGGGATTTCAGTTCAAGACCGGCAGGCTGACCAATGCGGCACTGAGTAAATTCGAGCTTGCCATGAACCTCGCCGGCGATCACCCGAAGCTGGATCTCCAGATCAGCGCGAGCGGCAATCTCGCCATCGATCCGGGGGCGAGCTACTACCAGCTTGCCGGCCTCGCCGCTTCGGTAAAAGGCAATGCCGCCGGCGTCGCCCTGGACAAGCTTGAGATTCAAGGCGCAGTGGATTTCAAGCCGGACGCAGTCGGGATAGACGCGCTAGTGGTGAAGTTTTCCGGAAAACACAGCGCCGATGGCATCTACGCAAGTCTGGACATTCCAAAAGTGCGCTTTGCCAAGGAAACAGTACACGCCGAAAAAATATCCCTGGCCGTCAGGCTGACGCAGGCAAACGGCAACCTCAACGCCACGCTCACCATTCCGGGCATGGAAGGCTCGGGCCGCGCGTTCAAGGCAGGCGATCTCAAGCTCGAGTTGGACGGCAAGCAGGGCACTAACACCATCAAGGGCAGCCTCGCCAGCCCCATCAGCGGCAACGTCGAGGCGCAGCGCTACGAACTGGGCAAGCTCGCAGCCAGCATCAGCCTTAGCGGACCGGACCTGCCCAAGGGCACGCTGGCGATCAGCCTGGGCGGCAACGCCGCCCTCGATATTGCCCGGAAAACCGCGCAATCGAATATCGCAGCCAGGTTCAATGAGAGCAATATCAACGCCAAGCTCAATCTGACGCAGTTCTCGCCGCCATCGCTCGCGTTCGACCTCAATATCGATCAGCTCAACCTGGACAAGTACCTCCCGCCAAAGACCGAACAACAAGCCAAGCATGAGCCCCAACGGCCGATCGACCTGTCCGCATTGAAGGCGCTGAATGCCAGCGGTGCAATCAAAATCGGCGCGCTACAGGTATCCAGAATCAAGGCCGCCAACATCAACGCCCAGGTCAGGCTTGCCAACGGCCGGCTGGAGATGAGCCCGCATTCGGCCCAACTCTATCAAGGCAGCGTCGCGGGCGCGCTCACGGCGGATGCCAACGGCAATCGCTTCACGCTCAAGGAAAATCTCAGCGGAGTCACCATCGGCCCGCTGCTCAAGGACCTCGCGGACAAGGACCTGCTCGAGGGCCGCGGCAACCTCGCGCTGGACGTGAACGCAACCGGTAACAGCGTAGGCGCACTGAAAAAAGCCCTCAACGGGGCGGCCAGAATCGAACTCAAGGATGGCGCGGTCAAGGGCATCAACCTCGCCGAAACCTTGCGCAAGGCCAAATCGGCGCTGGGCGCCCGCGGCACCACGGAGCAGGGCGCGAGCAAGCAGGACAAGACGGATTTTTCCGAACTCTCCGCCGGTTTCGCCATCAGGAACGGCATCGCGCACAACGAGGATCTGTCGCTCAAATCGCCGTTCCTGCGCCTGTCGGGCAACGGCGACATCAACATCGGCGAGAACTCGATGGACTATCTGGCCAAGGCCGCGGTGGTCGCATCCGCCGGCGGCCAGGGCGGCAAGGACCTCGCCGATCTCAAGGGCCTCACCGTGCCGGTGCGCCTCTCCGGTCCGTTCGATGCGCTGAAATACCGCATCGACTTCGGCGCCATGGTGGGCGAAGTCGCCAAGGAAAAAGCGAAGGACGCAGTGACAAAAGCGATCAGCGAGAAACTCGGCATAGGCGGAGCCAAGCCCGACGGGCAGAAAGCCGATCCGAAGGATCAGGCCAGGGAAGCGCTCAGAAGCCTGTTCAAGCGCTAGCGCCCTGGAATTAAAACAGGGGCGCGACTACCGATGCGCAGGTGGATTTTATTACGAGTGGACTGCCGACCGCTTCATTGCGTGGGCAAGGCGACAGCGCGCGCCGCACGGCGGCTTGATACGCTTTCATCCGCAGCAAGCAAATGGTCGGGGTGAGAGGATTTGAACCTCCGACTCCTGCGTCCCGAACGCAGTACTCTACCAGGCTGAGCTACACCCCGAGGTGTTACAGACGGGGGCGAACCCCCGAAAACAAACGCGGTCAGTGGTTACGATTGACCGCGAAGTCCGCCAATTGTAGCAAACTGTCGCGGTATTTTGAATTCGGCAGGCGCCCGATGGCGGCGCAGGCTGCCGCGGCCTCGCGCCGGGCCTGTTCGCGCGCGTAGTCCAGCGCCCCGGTATTGCTTATGGCTTCGAGCACCGCCTGGAAGTCGTCCCGCCCGCCCTGCTCGATCGCGTGGCGCACCGTTTGCGCCTGCGCGGGCGAGCCCGTGCGCATGGCGTAGATCAGAGGCAGAGTGGGCTTGCCCTCGTTCAGATCGTTGCCGAGGTTCTTGCCGGTCTCGTTCAGGTCGCCGGAATAATCGAGCACGTCGTCGATCAACTGGAACGCGGTGCCCACATGCATGCCATACAGCGCCAGACCCTGTTCGGTCCCGGTTGGCGCCTGGCCAAGAATGGCACCGAGGCGAGTGGCGACCTCGAACAGTTTCGCCGTCTTGCGCCGCACCACCTCGAGGTAGCGCGCCTCGTCGGTATCGGCGTTGTGCACGTTCAGCAGCTGCAGCACTTCACCCTCGGCGATGACATTGGTCGCTTCCGCCAGCACTGCCATGACGCGCATGTCATCCACACGGAGCATCATCTGGAACGCACGTGAATACAGGAAATCGCCCACCAGCACGCTGGCGGCATTGCCGAAAGCGGCATTGGCGGTCTTGCGCCCGCGGCGCAGTCCGGATTCGTCAACCACGTCGTCGTGCAACAGGGTAGCGGTGTGGATGAACTCGATCACCGCCGCCAGCTCGTGGTGGTAGGCACCGGTATAGCCGGTCGCGCCCGCAGCCAGCAGCAACATGGCCGGGCGCAGGCGTTTGCCGCCGCTGGCGATGATGTACTCGGCCACCTGGCGAATAAGCACTACGTCGGACTCCAACCGCCGGCGGATCATGGCGTCCACGGCGCGCATGTCCGCGTCGATGAGGGAATGGATGGGATCTAGGAGCACGGGGAAAGGACGGGAAACTGGAGTTGGAAAACGGTTTTTCGAGGGCGTGAAATCATAGCATAAAGCTTTTGACGGCCAAAGCTAAATTGCTGTATCATCTCGGGTTCCTTGCTTTTATCGCTGTTTCGTCTATTTGGAGTCTCAACATGTACGCGGTCATAAAAACCGGCGGCAAGCAATACCGTGTCGCTACCGGCGAAAAATTGAAAATAGATCAGCTGCCGGACGACATCGGCGCTGAAATCGTGCTCGACCAGGTGCTGCTGGTCGCCGACGGCGACAACCTCAAGATGGGAAGGCCGCTCGTCACCGGGGCTTCGGTGCAGGCGAAAGTCCTTGCCCAGGGACGCCATGACAAGGTGCGCATTTTCAAGCTGCGCCGGCGCAAGCACTACCAGAAACACCAGGGGCATCGCCAGAATTTCACCGAAATCGAAATCACCGGAATCACGGGATAACGTCAGCGCATTAACGAGAAAGGCAGGACATGGCACATAAGAAAGCAGGCGGCAGTTCCAGAAACGGCCGCGATTCGAATTCCAAACGCCTGGGCGTCAAGCGCTACGGCGACCAGTTGATCTCCGCCGGCAGCATCATCGTGCGCCAGCGCGGCACCCAGGTGCATGCGGGCGAGAACGTCGGCATGGGCAAGGACCACACCCTGTATGCCAAGGTTGCCGGCAAAGTATTGTTCGGGGTCAAGGGCCCAATGAGCAAGAAAACGGTAAGCGTGGTGCCGGCCTGAACTCCGGCAGGCCCCTGGAAAAGCCCTGCCCGCGCGGTAGGGCTTTTTTATTTGTTGCGCCAGTCCAATCATGAAATTTATCGACGAAGCCAGGATCGAGGTCCACGCCGGCAAGGGCGGGAACGGCGTCGCCCATTTCAGGCGCGAGAAATTCGTGCCCAGGGGCGGCCCGGACGGCGGCGATGGCGGCCACGGCGGCAGCATCTACGCGGTGGCCAACCGCAACATCAACACGCTCATCGATTACCGCTATGCACGCATCCACCGCGCCAGGGGCGGCGAAAACGGGCGCGGCGCCGACCAGTACGGCAAGGGCGCGGAGGACATCGTGCTGCGCGTTCCTGTAGGCACGGTCATCACCGATGCCCAGACCGGCGAGCTGATCGCGGACCTGGCTGCGCACGAGCAAAAGGCGCTAATCGCCCGCGGCGGGAAAGGCGGCCTGGGCAATCTGCATTTCAAGACCAGCACCAACCGCGCGCCGCGCCAATGCACCTTGGGCGAGGCGGGTGAATCGCGCGAGCTGCGGCTGGAACTGAAGCTGCTCGCCGACGTCGGTCTGCTGGGCATGCCCAACGCGGGCAAATCGACCTTTATCCGCGCGGTGTCGGCCGCCCGCCCCAAAGTTGCCGACTACCCCTTCACCACCCTGCACCCCAATCTGGGGGTGGTGCGGGTGGCCGAGGACAAGAGCTTCGTCGTCGCCGACATTCCGGGGCTGATCGAAGGCGCGGCCGAAGGCGCCGGCCTGGGCCACCAGTTTCTGCGCCACCTGGCGCGCACGCGGCTGCTGCTGCATCTGGTCGACATCGCGCCTTTCGACGACAGCGTGGATCCGGTTGCGGATGCGCGCGCCATCGTCAACGAGCTGAAGAAATACGACCAGGCGCTGTACGACAAGCCGCGCTGGCTGGTGCTCAACAAGACCGACATGCTGCAAGACGACGCGCGCGAGCAGGCGCTGCAGCGCTTCCTCAAGTCGTATCGCTGGAAAGGCAGGTGGTTTGCCATCTCCGCGCTCACCGGCGAGGGCTGCGGCGCGCTATGCTACGCCATCATGGATCATCTGACGGAAAAACAGGCGGCCTGACATGGCCTCGTTGCTCAGTACGGCGCGGCGCCTCGTAGTCAAAGTCGGCAGCTCGCTCGTCACCAATCAGGGCCAGGGTCTGGACCGCGCGGCGATTGCGCGCTGGGCGGCGCAGATCGCGCAATTGCGAACGCGCAACAAGGAAGTGGTGCTGGTATCCAGCGGCGCCATCGCCGAAGGCATGCAGCGCCTCGGATGGAGCAGGCGCCCGCAGGCGATGCACGAACTTCAGGCAGCGGCGGCGGTGGGTCAGATGGGCCTGGTGCAAGTCTATGAGACCTCTTTTCGCGAATACGGCCTGCATACCGCCCAGGTACTGCTGACGCACGCCGACCTGGCCGACCGCCAGCGCTACCTCAATGCCCGCTCCACCCTGCGCACTTTGCTTGCGCTGGGCGTGGTCCCGATCATCAACGAGAACGACACGGTGGTCACCGACGAGATCAAGTTCGGCGACAACGACACCCTGGCGGCGCTGGTCACCAACCTGATCGAGGCTGACTGCCTGATCATTCTCACCGACCAGGCCGGCTTGTATACGCGCGATCCGCGCGAGGATGCGTCGGCCGAGTTGGTGCAAGAAGCCAAAGCCGGCGCGCCGGAACTGGAGCACATGTGCGGCAAGGCCGGCAGCCACATCGCCAAGGGCGGCATGCTGACCAAGGTCCTGGCGGCCAAACGCGCCGCGCGCTCCGGCGCGCACACCGTGATCGTCTCCGGGCACGAGCCGGAGGTGCTGCTGCGGCTGGCCGAGGGCGAAGCCATCGGCACACAATTGGTTGCCGAAACGATGCCGATCGCCGCGCGCAAGCAATGGCTCGCGGACCATTTGCAGGTCAATGGCAGGCTGATGCTGGATGCCGGGGCGATGCGTGCGCTCGTCAAGGACGGCAAGAGCCTGCTGCCCATAGGTGTAAAGAGCATTGAAGGCGCGTTCGAACGCGGCGCGGTGGTCGCCTGCATCTCGCCCGATGGCAAGGAACTTGCCCGCGGGCTGGTGAATTACGGCGCTATCGAAGCCCGCCGCATCCTGGGCAAGCCAAGCAGCGAGATCCTGTCGGTTCTTGGCTATGTGGACGAGCCCGAACTGATACACAGAGACAATCTGGTCCTGTTGTAGCAGGACCAGATTGTGGTGCTAGGCAATTTCAGTCCAGGTCTTGGGTCAGAGAGGCACGCACGCCCGCGGCAACGGCGCTGACCTCGGCTTGATAGCTCGGATGGTCTACGCCCAACGCCAGACCCACACCATATTTCAGCGCCCGCGCCATCTCATCGTCGAGTTCGAAGCGCAGGAAGTGCACGGCGGAGGTCTTTTCCTCGTTCTCGCGCTCCAGGTCTTCGTCGGCGATGGCGTAGATACGGGCGCAGCCTTCCACCTGAACCCAGGCCCGGCCTTCAATCCCTTTCAATTTCGACAATGCGTGCTTGCGTTCTTCTGCATCCGCATATTCGATCATCATGGTCGCCTTGAAATTGCGCCCGTCCGGGATCAGGGGATTGTACGCGTCGAGCTCGTCCTGTATGCCCTGCTCCTCGAAAGTACGTTCGATGCGCAGCATTTCCTGGACTTGATAGCGTATGGTAAGTTCGTCCTCGAATATGAGCGTCACATGCGCGCCCAGACGCACCGTTCGATCCTTCTTGTGTGCGATAACCTTGGCACGAAATTCCTGGCGCTGCCTGGCATAGGCTTCCAGGCTGAGCAGGCTGTCTCTGGCGATCTTGTGCATGGTATTGTGCATCAGACTGACATCTTTTTCATAATCCGTAGGCGATGCGCAGCAAAGTCAGAGGATGCTCTCTCTGCGCCCGGCTTTCGCCCATCCCCTGTTGAATGTGGCGCGCCGCAATGGCGCAGTCGGAACTGATGTAATCCGGGTCGCCATCGGCCATGGCCTTGAACACCGGCCGGCCGATTTTCATCGAGTTGGCGTAGTACTCGGCTTTCACGCCCCAGGTGCCGTCGTGCCCGGAGCAGCGCTCTACCGTGTTTACCGTGGTCTGCGGCACCAGTTGCAGCGCCTCGCGCGTTTTTTGCCCTATGTTCTGCACCCGCGAATGGCAGGGGATGTGGTACGAGACCTTCCCCAAGGGCTGCTTGAAATCGGTCTTGAGCGCGCCATCCTTGTGACGCAGCACAAGATACTCGAAAGGATCGAACATCGCAGCAGCCACCGCCTTCACCTCGGCATCGTCGGGGAACAGCAACGGCAGTTCCGCCTTGAACATGAGGGTGCAGGAGGGCACGGCGGTGAGGATGGCGTAGCCTTCGCGCGCCAGCCGGGCGAGTTGCGGAATGTTGACCCGATTGAGACGCTCAACGCTTTCCAGATCGCCCAGTTCCAGCTTGGGCATGCCGCAACAGGCCTCCTTCTCCACGATCACATAGGGAATTTCATTGTGCTCGAGCAGCTTGATCAGGTCGTAGCCTATCCCCGGCTCGTTGTAATTCACGTAGCAGGTGGCAAAAATCGCGACCTTGCCGGGCGTGCGCGCGCTGTCTTTCACCGCGTGCGTCCGGCTCGCCGGTGCACCGCTGCGAAACTTCGATGGGCTGTACGGGGGGAGCTTGCGCTCCCGGTGCACGCCGATGACTTTCTGCATCAGCGCGCGCGCCGTGGCGTTGCCGTTGAGCGCATTGACCGTCTGCGCCACCACGGGTATCGCGGCGAGCTTGCCGATCGCATCCGTGGACGACAAAAGCCTGTCGCGCGCCCGGACTTCGCCCTTCTTGAACTTGACCGCTTTGGCGCGCAGCATCAGGTGGGGGAAATCGACGTTCCACTGATGCGGCGGCACATAGGGACACTTGGTCATGTAACACAGGTCGCACAGATAGCACTGGTCGACCACCTTGCCGAAATCCTTCGCGTCCACACCGTCCACCTCGCCGGTCTTGCTCTCGTCGACGAGGTCGAACAAAGTGGGAAAGGCGGTACACAGGCTGACGCAGCGGCGGCAACCGTGGCAAATGTCATAGACGCGGTGAAGCTCGGCGTTGAGCTTTTCTTCGTCGTAGAAATCCGGCGATTTCCAGTTTATGGGATGCCGGGTGGGAGCCTCCAGGCTCCCTTCGCGCACTGTCATTTTGTCGGTGATCGTTAGCCGGGCGGGGAATGCGCGCGATTGGGCAAGCCTGCCCATCACGCATTCCCCATTCCCGGTGTTAGTCGGTCAGCGCATCCAGGGCCTTCTGGAACCGGTTGGCGTGCGAGCGCTCGGCTTTTGCCAGCGTTTGGAACCAGTCGGCAATCTCTTCGAAACCTTCGTCGCGCGCGCCCTTGGCCATGCCCGGATACATATCCGTGTATTCGTGCGTTTCGCC
>ERZ1292630.552-Hain-H41-02um-R3-552-length-38220-cov-8_pt1 | contig 38220 bp, 20 predicted proteins | sample MGYA00564408_ERZ1292630 | MGnify/ENA primary metagenome ERZ1292630 (study PRJEB36523, sample SAMEA6512641) | groundwater metagenome | collected 2019-01-08 | study: AquaDiva: Metagenomics assemblies of 32 groundwater samples
GGGGGGTCTGCGTGTTGTCGCCAGGATTCGTTGCTAGTACGTACGACGCCCCTTTTCGACTGGGAACAGTGTGACAGGTGCGTCGGCATAGACGTACAGCTTGAAGTCACAGTTTTCCTCTGTCGCGACGGTATGAGGCACCACCAAGTAGGGCGTTCGTTCGCAGGCGGGCAACTCGACGGTCATGACCACTTCATGATTCCGCGTGTGCCCACTGCTCGAGATGAGCGGGTAGTCACTGGGCGTCGCGATCACCGGCGTCGAGTAGGCCTGACCGCTAGCCAACGCTCGCTCCACAGAGGCGGCATCGCGGACAACGTCCACGCCGAAGGCGATTCGGTTGCCCTCGTTGGTGATCGGAGGGGGCATCGCGACGCGTCGGTTGCCAACCTTTCGAAACACGGGTTTCTCTGGTCCTTTGGGATACTGAAGGGCGACGATGACAACTCGCGTGGGCGTGTGAGTTAGCGACAGACCGAAGAACGGATTGTTAATCCACGAAGCGTGCTGCTCGCGGCAGCCGCCGGCGGTCAGACCTGGCAGCCAGCATCCGTCGCACTGCGCTTGATGCGGCCACTCTTCGCACGGGCGCATGGAGAAGTCGACCGTGCAGTACACCGACAGGGTGTAGTCGATCTCTGAATAGGGAAGGTCCACAAACGGCATCAACACCAATGCCGCGCTGCGGTGGCTGAGTGCGAAATCCAATTCCAGATCGACGCTCGTCTCGCGGGACAGAGTGCTCTGCGCTAGAACGTCACCAGCGGGGCAAATTAACTTGCGTCGACGGCACTTCGGATCGAGAAGCGGCGCCGTCGGAGCGGATGCGGTCGACGGGGACGCGTAGTGCATGACCACCACGCCAATTTCGTTGTGTCGATCGCCAAGATTGCGCCGCGCTAGGTTGATGACGAGCCGCCCTTGCTGCTCCGTGGGAAAAGTGATGATGAACTGAGGATTGCTGCGCCACGAGCTGAATCGCAAACTACCTCCGGCGCACCCGCTAGAAAACGACCCTGACGACATGGAGCGACGCCAGTCGAGAGTCGCTGGAACGGGCTGCAGCGAGAGGCGCTGATTCGCAACGATTTCGAGAGTGAACCCCGTTTCTTCGAACGGTCGCGAGCAGCTGGGCACGATGAGGTACGGTCGACCACGTCGTTCTGCCATGCCCTGCAGAAACACGTTCGCGACGGCCGCGTGAGCGTTTTGATGGGCACAGGCGCAGACTTGCTTGTTCAAATGAGTGCTGTCCACGGCACTACGTAAATCGGAAACATCGAAAACGTCGAATCCGATCCAGTTGGCCGTCGAACAAAGCTCATTCCGTTGTCGCAGGACCACCGTGATCAGCCCACTTGCACTCGGGTACAAGTGGTATTGCGGATTATTGCGCCACGTGCCAAAGTCTCGCGAACCTCCAGCGGTGTTGCCTCGCCACTCCCCCTCCGCGGACACACTACGATCGGCGGACAGCAGCTGCAGCGTCACGGGCACACACGCTCGAGCGGACAAGGAAAAGGGTGCGTCGAAGTTGAATCCCTTCGGTGAAAACGGCATGACGATCCACTGTGTGCCCGAGGTCGAGGGTCGCACGGTCACTTGGACGAACTGATCGCGCTGCGTGGCGGCCGGGCAGGTGACGGCAGAATGGGGGCAATTCCCCGGGTCGAGCGACAATAGCCGGCGCGCGTTGCTCGGCACGGGGAGTGCCACGAGGCCGAGCGCGTCGTCATACCGCACGTCCGCGGTGTCCTCCCGCGTGAGAATCGAGCGCTGATCCATTTGATGGAAGCTCAATGTGACGACGACTGGCTCAACGGATTGCACCGACAAGGAAAACTGTGGATTCGTCGCCCACGTGGGCGAGCCGAGATCGCCGCCGGTTTGATTGCCAATGAAGTGACCGTCGTTGAGCCAGGTCTGGAAGGATGGAAACTCGGTGGTGTGGAGGACGCCGAAAAGCTGAATCACCTCGTCCAGGCTCAGCCAAAACGTGGTGTCATCCGGAACGAACGCGACGGCCCGGCGGATGGTCGGTGTCCATGAATCGGAATCGTTGCTCCAACGCGCAGACGGTGTCCGCAGCGTCAGGACGGCCCCTCCTCCGCTCGCAGGGGGAGAGGACCGCATCGACGGACGAGGATCCGCGGCAAAAAAGTTCCTAATACGTACCAACTTGTGTCCCTCGACCACCCGGGCGTCAATGACCGGGTACAGGTGGTCGATGCGAACACCACTGTGCTTCTTTTCTTGCGCCCGTGGCGTGAGGTGCGACAGGCGCAACGAAGCCACAAAGTTTGGATCGCGACATCGTAGCAGCTGGTCCCACAAGGCGTGATGGTCCAGCACGTTCAGGCGCTGGCCGTTGCTCCCGTCCTGCGCGGCTGGTAGATGAAACAACGATTGTTCCTTGGCAACGCCACCAGTGAGATCCAGGAGCGCCTCACTTCCCGGCGACAACGGGGGCGGTATGGTCTTATTAGCGTGCAACAGCTGCTGCTGTGCGGGCTCTGGCCAGGGAGCCTCGACGATGTGAAGGGCTTCGTAGCAACGATTCAGCTTCGCAAACGCTTTCTCCGCCATCATGCACAAGACGTCCATCGGGCACCGGGACACCGAGAAGCACGCCCTTCCTGCTGAGTCGATGGGAATGAAGTCATCCACGGTGACCGTCGTCCAACGACCGTTGTGAAAGAACCGAAACTGGTAGAGACCGAACTCAGGAAGCGCGGCAACAACGAACTGCTGAAACAGCTCGCGGCGAGTTACGACGACTGCGAGCGCGGAAAAGAACCAGGACGTGTTGTAATCGCCGACGATCACGCCACCGTGTCGGAGTGGGTCGCCCGTTGGCGTCCCCCAGGCATCTTGCACAGTTGGTTCTGGGGACCGGTCCGCTGCCAGGGTCACGTGCAACGCGCCGGAGCCTGGTTTGCCCCCTTCGTCTCGAGCGGCGAGCGCCAAGTGAGGTGCCCACTCGCTCAGGCGCACCCAGCGATCTACGTTGGACAGTGCCTCCTGGGCGGGATCCGTCGGATGCGCCATGGCATTCTTGAACAGCGACGAAGGACCCCTCGGAAAGTCCCGATCCACGAAGAGGTCTCCCGTGGAGAGATACGCCTGCATCACCGCATCGCGTACGATGCGGGCTTGTTCAAGGTCGAAGGAACCTTGAGCCGTTGGTGCGGATACTGCCGGACCCGCAGGCAGCAACTTTAGAGGGGATGTCGCCGCGGTGCCATCCGCCGCGCTGTTGGACGACTGCTGCTGCTCCCGGAGCCGGTTCTCATCCTCATAGCGGCGCAGCTGTCGTTCCCGCAGACGAATCGACAACGGCACGTCCTCACTGAGCTGAACGACGGCGCTTGACGTCACGAGCATCGCGTAAGCCCGGTCGACTTTGTTTCCACCCGCCACGCGAAGTTGCGGAACCAAGAAGTACGTTCCTGGAGGGACCCCGTTCACCCAAAGTTCGGCTTCCGACGCTCCTCGGCCAATGGGAGCCCACGGTGACATGCTGACCGCGGTGAGGTCGTCAGAGGGCTCTAATAGCAAGACCGCCGCGTCGTTGACACTAGGGACGGTCGACGCCTTGCACGACAAGTCACGAGGCACCACGGGATCGGTCAAGGAAACGTGTAGATCAATGGGGCCCGCTTGGCTCGGAACGATGAGCTCGTAACAGGGGCAGTGTTTCCACGTGGTGGGATTGTCTTTGGCATTTCCACCATTGCGGTGCGTGTCCCACACCCCTCGCAGCGTGGGGCCGATACACCAGTCGCTCACGGTCGACTGCTGGTAGTAGGAGGGTTCGAGCCGTATGTTCGTTGTGGCGTAGACCGTCAGCGTATACGGTCCGAGCTGGCCCGGCTTCGACGTCACGGGAACGAAAAAGATGTCGAGGCTGTCGGCATGCATTGGCAGGCGGAACGTGGTGGTCACCGATGTTCGTCGCGCAGGCTGCAAGTAATGGATGATCGTGCCGTCGCTGATGCGCAAGGGGCGTCTACTGAGCGGTTCACGACCTGTGGCGGCCGCCGTCGTGTCGGCCGGTGGCCGCATCACATAGAGGCCGATCTCCTTCTCGTCGTTGTCATCCACGTCGTTGGCTTTGGTGAGGCACACAAACAGATTCACCGAGGTGGCGGCGTTTGGATTTCCCAAACGCGCGGCCGAAATTGCTGCGCGGGCATCCCCAGCGACAAGACGGTAGTAATCGTTGCGCCTCCAGCTGTCGAACTCGGTCGTTCCACCGGCAGAGCCGTCGCCCCAACCACCTTGCACCTCGGCGACACACCAATCAAACTTAGGGTCGACCGCTTCGATGGTGATCGCCGCGCCATCACCCGCCTCCTGCGGATCGAACTCTGCTATGAGTTCGAACGAGGCACAACGGTTGGGCGAAAACGTGTGCGGAATCACGACGTATGGCCGACCATGGCGACGGTCGGCGGCCTCGGCCCGAATGTTGCATGTGACGAACGCCTCGTTCAGGTTGCCTTCCGCTACAATGTCGGCGGCTTGAATGTCCTCGATGTACCTCAGGGGATCTTGGCCGCGCAGAACCACGAAGGACAGCTGACGTGTAGGCTGGGGATCATCGATCCTGAGACTGAGCGTCACGGTGCACGAGTGCGTGACGTAGACGTAGTATTGCGGATTTTTTCGCCAAGAAGCGTACTGTGACGGCGAGCCACCGCTGTTGGCCTCGTTAATGCTCCCTCGAATCGTGCATTTGTATGGTACGTAGCGGACGGCTGCCCGGTTACGGTTGTCAGCGGCGATGGAGCCATCCGCGAGATCGGCTTCGCGCTGCTGGGTAGCATGGTGCCGGTTGTCATCGACCGCCGCGGCGATGACCGCCATACTTTGGGAATGCACATCGTTACGGTCGATCTTCAAGTCGGTAATGTGCCGGTTGCTGCGTAGCAAGTGCAACAGGAGTGGCACGGAGCCGTCATGCAGCAAGTTGTCGCGCAAGTCGATTGACCACAGTGTCGGGTGGCTGATGAACGCCTCAACGAGTTTTTCGATGACGTCGTGCGTCAGCATGTTGCTTCGAGCGTCCAGCGTCTGGAGTGATTTCAAGTTCCGGCTGAGTTCTAAGATGGGCAAAATACCGTTCGGACCCACGTAGTTGGTGCTGACGTCGATGTGGGGACAGTAGCGCTCGTCGCCAGCGGCGGAGTAGGCCACACGCATGTCGTTGCAGAATTTTGTGTTCGGCTTCACCGTCAACCTCCGGCAGTAGTAAATGTACAAATCTTCCAGCGTTGTCATGTGCGGTAGTGCCGTAGTGACTTAGACACCCAGGAAGTGAGATTGAGACGATTAGCTACACGAACGAGCTCCCGTGTCGAACGGAAACAAGAGAGATAGAGAGGAGAGAATGAGAAGGAGAGAGCTGAAGCGCTTGGGGGTGCTGAGGCAAAACGAACAACGCAATTGCTTCAAGGCGACTCCGCTGCAACTTGACAGGACGTGTGGTCCGTGACAGTGGTCCGTGAAAACAAAACGCTCACGCGTCCTCGGTCGGCGACGATGCCGCCTTGCTGATTGTGGGGAACAACAGACATGTCACCGCACGGTGCCACGTCGACGGCGTTTTCCAGTGCGGCAATGGCGCGAGCCCTCGACTTTCGCGAAGCAAGTCGCGCCGTCGTTCCTGCTGCAGCCGCTTTTCCCGTTTCGTGGCCAAGTGCTGCCGAACGACGGCGAAATCCCCCCGTTGAAACCAGGGCGCCTGGTCCGTGTATAGAATGAGTTTACGTAGGTGATGCACCATGCCGTAGATGCTGTAAAGGGTGAACAAGCCCCAGTAGTAAGGTGACACGCGCCACGCCGCGAGGCACCCAGCGGCGGACGCCATCGATACGGCGAAGCCGGCAGCATGACCTCGAACGTTGTGGCCGACGTTCAGTTGCTCGGCGACGGCGCCGTAGAACACGACAATCGTGCCCAATGGCATCAACAGTAACCGCTCGGCTTTAAAGCCATTGATGACTCGGCCCACGTAGCGCGGTGGCAAGAAATCTCGCGGCAGCTTCTGTGACATGGCGCAGGCTGCCATCGTGATGTACATGACCACGGCCGCTGGCTGAGTGAAGGACGAAGCAAATGGGGCGGTCGGATCGATGCCGGCAAAGTTCGTCGACGCCGACGCCATTTGCGACGCCGGTCAACGCGAGTTATTTTTAGCAGCCGCTCTATGAGGCTCTCACGCGTGACATGAAACAAAAGCAACGGGCATGCACGCGGACTAGAATTGAAACCCCACCAGAGTACTTGTGCACACGCCTCGCGAGCTGCCACGCACAAACACAATCGAACCTGAGCCGCACCACGACACTTTACTTTGCAGCATCTGCCCGTGCCCTCATCCCCACCACAGACGACGAAGCGGCAAAAATGGAGGATTTGAAATTACAATGTACCTCCCCCGCCATGGCGTTTTGAAAAATGTAGTGGTCAACACACGACGGTGGGGAAGGGCTTCCATTGGCACGACTGTGACTGTTGTTGGGGAGCGCGCGAGGAGAGTGCGTTTTGGTTTGGCTCCCAGCCGGAGGTGAAGGGGCCTTTCTCGCGAGCTTCCGCGCGGCATGCTGGCACACACAATGCGGAGACACATCCTAAGAAATAACTAAAAAAGAAACTGGAGTGGGAGGAAGGGAAGCGGCGAAGCGGGCTGGGGCATTGGGGAGCGTAACGCTGCGGGCGTTGAGGAGAAATGGGGAGGAGGGGGAAGTGAGTGGGTGTCGGTCGGCGTTGCACCCTTCGGACACAAAAGAGGGGAAAGGAAGTTGACCTCACGGAAGTTGATCTGCGGCCATTGTGCGATCCCGGTGCGCCAACGTCGTGAGTTCGAACTGGGGAACAGGGAGCAATCTCGTTTGACGGGGAGGGAAAGAACATTGTTGTAGCGCCACATCGGGGGCCCGAAAACGGAGGTTTTGGCGGCCGACGACACCGACTGAGGGAAAGAGAGATGAAGGGTGATAAAAACATGATGATTCTGGCTTCGAACGATTCAACGTTTGTGTCGACAGGATGCATTGCCTTCGGAAGACCGAAAAATCAAGAATTTGTCGCGTGCGCGTCAATCCGATGGGGGGCGTCGTCGGCTAAATACTGCCGGGATCCGTTACGGGTTGGACTCGGCCTGCTGCAATGCACCGGCGTTGTCGATTTTCGCCTCCTGCAGCAACTCTTCGATGACTGGTGGGTGCTTCTGAGGCTCTGTCTCCAGCGTGAACAGGCGCAGGTGGCACAGTTGCAGGGCCAGCGCGTCGAGTTGCTGCTGAAGCAGCTCGAGCGAGGCCGGCGGCCCCGGAGGTGCCGGGGCGGGTGAAACGGGTGGTGCCGTCGCCGTCGCCGCATTCGATTGCGTCGCTTGTTGAGCTAAGGAGAAGTGCTTCTTTAACCAGCCGTGAAATCGATGAACAAACGGCTCCCATTCTGCTTTGACGCCATCCACGTGGCGGTGAAAATTTTGACGCCTCAGCTCCGGGGGAGTTTGGCGCGACGAAGATCGCGGTGGTGTCACGGCGAACCCGTTTGCAGGCAGGGCGGGCGGCAACGCGACATCCTGGAGATCGTTTTCGTCTAATGCTTGGCTGTGAGGCGACAGCACTTCCTCAACAGAGGGAGTCGGTCGGCTTTGGCCTGCATTCAAACACGGAGACGAAGCGACCGAGCAGCAAAGGCTGTTCGACGAGCCGCTCGGCGATGGCCCCAGACACGCCTCGAGCAGCGGCACTCCAGCACGGTCATCCACTATCGTCGTGGTGCTCGCGCTGTTCGACTTTCGGTTACACGCCAAGGAACACAGGATGTATTCTTTTTCGTCCTGGGCGCCGGCTTTCCGCAGCGCGAGGGAGTAAGCCTCCTCGATTAGCATGTTAACGCTGATGCAGCGGTCCGACAACGACATGGTCGATGGTACTTGACAGCCGTTGGGGACTAGGTTGCGCGAGTCGCATTGCGGAGGCGCTGGCGCAACAGCAGATGTAGGGGAAGACGCCGCCGTGATCGTGGCCAGTCGTGTCTCAGAACCGGAACGGGGAATTACCCCCGGTGTTCGGCGGGTCGTCGTGACAGTGAATGGCGTGGGCGGCATGAGGTGAGGGCGAGACGTGCTGCGATGACGACGACGATCCCGCAAGCGGAGATCGTAACCGAGGGAGATGAGGAAAAAAAATATCGAGACGGTTGCTGCCGCAACGAGTACTAGTAGAAAGTCTCCTTTCTTGGTTGGTTTCCTTTCGGTCGCTTTTTCCCCCTTCAACGTTGTAAATTGGCGCGAACACTCGATTGTGAGCTTGTTGCGCGTCGACGGGACTAGTAGCGAGCGGTGCTGAGTTGAGATAGATGACAATCGCAGCAAGGATGGAAACGGAGCGGTGCAGCAAAAGAAAAAAAGAGGGACACGAAACAAAAGAGGTGGCAAACCAGGCTCAAGGACGAAAAAAATGAGGGCTGAAAGAAAAAAACAACAACGAAGGGAACACACCGAGGAGTAGACAGGGGCGCGAAGGAGGGAAAGGGGCAGGGCCGTAGTTTGAAAGGAGCAAAACCCGGGTCTGTTCAAATCCCCGAGTGCGTGTCCGAAAACCAATCGCAAAATAACATTCACAATCGCGGAGGTGAACCTTTTGAGAGACGTAAGATGAATGAAAACTACGATGACACTAACTAGCTTCCCTTCCATCCACCCCCACGCGACCCTAGACCAGGTGTGTCGAGGGATCGGCATGAGGCACGGTGCGCAGTTGCAGTTCCAGATCTTCAGCCGCGGACCTCACCTTGAGGCTGGGAATGCACTGAAGGTCGGATTTACCAGGGCCGGAGTCGCTCGAATCCGTTAGTGCTCCCGGATTGACGGTTGGTCCACCGTGGCTCAGCAAGAGCCCCCCCGCGCGACCCGACGTGTCTCGGATACGCGGATGCACGTCAAGGTCGCCGGCGTCGTCCAGCGTCGTCCCGAGAGGCATGCTGCCACCGCCGCTGGCAGTCGCTCGTTGATGTTCCAGGTGAAGGGGCCAAATCCAGGGGCTGTGCAGAAGTTGCGTGGCGGAGGGACGTGCCATCGGCTGGACTTGCCAACATTGTCGCATGAAAAGAACGGCCGCATAGGAAACCCTCGGCTTGGGGTCACCTGGTTGGGGCTCCGATTTTGGTGCGCCATCAGGGAGGCGGGGTGGCTTTTTCTCGTGGCCGATGTGCAGCATCGCGTGGTAGAGCGACTCAAAGGCTGGCCAAGGGGGCTCGCCTCCCGGCATGAGCAGCTCCGCGACGGTGATCCCGAGGCTCCAAATGTCTGCCTTCGCCGCCCCGCGCCTTCCCAGCCGCACCGTTTCGTCGGGGCAAATCACCTCGGGGGCCATCCAAAGGGGCGTCCCGATGATCGTATGGGCATCCCCGCCGCCGCCGCCGAGACTCGCGCCATCCACACTCTGCCGCCTCGACGAAGGCACGTCAAAGCTACCGAACTGCGCCGCTGCCTGGGCCGTTTCCGCAGATCGTGACTCGTTGATGGAGAGTCGCCGCCTCGCCGAGAGTGGACGTCCACCTCCTCCGCCCTCTCCTCCCGCCATCGTCACCAGACCGCCACCTTGAAAGAGCTTTGCGGAGCCGAAGTCTGCAATTTTCACCTCAACGTAGATCGACCCGGCCATGAGAATGTTGTCCGCCTTGATGTCCCGGTGCACGACGCCATTGCCGTGTAGGTATTGAAGACCTCGGACGATTTGATAGACATAGGATCGCGCCGCCGGTTCTGCTAGCGCTTGGCCGCCTTCGAGCCGCTTCGCGAGCTGTGCCAACGACCCCCCTGCGCAGTACTCCATCCAGATGTTGATCGCGCGTTCGTGATGGTCAATACTAGCGTGGTAGTATTGAACGATGTTGGGATGATCAAGATCTGCCATGAGGCGCAGCTCGTCGACGAGATGAGATTGGTCTTCCTGGGGAACAACGGTTAAGTCGATGCACTTCATGGCGACCAGCGTGCCGTCGTGCAGAATGCACTGGTAGACCGCCCCGGTGGAACCGCGGCCCACGAGCCTCCCTTTCTGCCACTTACCTTGCTCCAGCATCTGGATGATCCTCCCCACTTTACGCCGCCGGGCGCCGACAGATGCAACGCTGCCGGCGGCAGGCGGAGTCGACGAATCCTGAATCCGCGGGGAGTCCCCGGCGGCTCTGGTGCCGCTCAGCAGGGCACCTCTTCGAGGACTAATCGCCGCGACTCGGCTCACAACGCCCGCGCTGTCGTCAAAAATGAGCACATCGTCGGCGGGAGTGCCAATGTCGACCGCGTCCTGGTGGTGCGCGGGGATACCACCTTCCTCAAAGTGGGCGTCGCCAGGGGACGGCCTCTCCACTCCTGGCGCGTTCAGATCGTGTAACGTGCTGTGACGATGCGAAGAAGGCGAATCCGCAACCGTTTCGTTCCACCACCCCACGAGCTTCCGCTTGCTGCTCCCTGGGGAGCCGACCCTCCCCGTGCTGCTCCCGACATCGATGACGCGCCAGTCGTCGGCATTCGCTGTGTGCGTGTGGGACCAGGCTGGCAGCGGTGGAAGGCCTGAAGGTCTTTTATTCGTGACACCCGAGGCCGTTGGGCCGTCTGGTGCCTCTCCGGCAGCAGATATCCCCCCGGTGGCGCTGTCATCGAGGTCGTCGAGCTGCATCGTTCCCGCGATTCCTTTCCCAGCAGGATCATGCTGCTGCCTTGGCGGGAGGCTCAACGGAGCGGCAGAAATGGCCTTCAATCCTCGAGGCGGCAAAAAAGCGCCTGACGGCGCCGCCATACTCCCTCCTCCGGTTGGCGTGACGCCGCGATGGGCGGCATTGCGAGTCGGGGATCTCGCGACCGATTCATCGACTGTCTCCGACATATCCGCCTGATACGCTGCCGTCCCTCGACGCTGCCGCGAACTCACCGTCGCAAAATGCCAGGCAACCGCCGACGCCACGACGACGACCAGTGCCAGCACGCAGCACACGGCAATTACCGCGATCGACTGCGGCTGCGAAACCCAATCGTCGGTCGTCATAGCGGCATTTCCTGTCGTTGTCGTGCCGTTCGGTGACGGCGCGCTACTGCCGTAAACTTCTAGGCGACCCGTTCGAATCAGGGTTTGCACGAGCGACGTCGACGCTCGAAGACAGCTCCCTGAAATGTCACTCATTCGCTGTGGGCAAGTCGCGGCGATACTTGCGACAACGAACGGAGACGACGAGCAGTACGCCGACCAGCTCGCGAGCGCCTCGCCGACCGTCGGCGCGCGAAGCCACAACATTGACGAGGAGCGGCGAGCGTCATCCGCGATAGCGGACCGCAACGGGCCACAGCCGGAGTGGGCGATGATGGCGAGCGTCGCGGCCAGACACGAATCGCTGCAAGCGGCGTCGGGTGTTTGTCCCGTCGCGTCGCGGCATGTGTGAGCTGCAATGCCGGCGACGATTTGCTCTGCCGATGTGTCCGCCGAACAGTTCACGCCACCCACCTCCGACAGAAAGGTTGCGTCCGCGTGCGTCACCACGTCGTAGCTCATGGTGTATCGCCACACGTAATCGCCGTCCGTCGTGCAAGAGCTTCGCGTGCCCTCCACAGCATCCGTGGTGTTGAGCCTTCGAGTGGTCCACGGGTCTTCGCCGCGTAAAACGGAAACAACGCAACGGTGCACACTCAACGACGAGGCGTAGTGCGAAAGCGGGTGGCAGTCTGGACTAAAACGCGTTGTCGAGTCGTTTTGCATTGAAAAAAGAGCCGACGCCACGGTCGCCACTGCATCCCTCGCCGCGATAGACTGGCCAAGGAACCCGGTCGTGTTGTACCGGGCATTCCCGCAACCAAAAGCGCAACCGCCGGTGTCCGCACGCGTCGTCGCCGTAAACACGCCGCTTGGGCACTGCGCTGGCCCGGCTAGAAGCAAGCAACTCTCGACGGCACTGTCCGCCTCGTTACTGTCGCAGGTCGCGGCAACGAGAATCAGAGATGAGATGGCGACCAAGGCAACGACGAAGCGCAGCAGCCGCTCGGGAGACATTTTCCAGTCCCCCGTCGCACGATTGCTTCGAGTTCCCCCTTTTGTTTCCCCAGCCGCAAGCATAATAAAATTAAGGTGTGACGATGTATCATCGAGGGATGCGTGCATTTGAAGGCTAGAACACCATCGATGAATTTGGCAAGTACAAAAAACGCACCGGGTGTTCCGAAAGTCTTCTTACAAACAACAATAGTAAGGCGGGTCCTCAGGGACTTCCACTCGGATCAAACCCCGCGAGACGTCGTTGTATGAGCCGCAACCTTTCCGACACGCCAGCAGCGGGACCACTGCCGCCGCGGACATCCTCAAGCTGCCACGCCGCCCCCGCTCGTTGAATGTACTCTGACTCAGGAATGACTGGCGGTGGTGGAATCTCGGCTTCCACAACTTTGGACGAGTCACCCGCCGCCTGCAAGAGCGCCAGATACTTCCCGATCTGAACATCCCATGTTCTTTCTCTCTGTAAGTCACGGATGGACGCTTGCCGCCATGCCCGCTCCCAAAGGGCGGCACTCGACGACTCGCCACGGTTCACGGACCGAGCGGATTCCCAGTCACGTAGGAGGCGGTGATCCTGCGATCGCAGCAGCGCCTGCCAACGTTGCAGCCGTCGTGATACGTCATGAACGGAAAGGGACGCGGCAGGCTGTGGAACCGCTGAGGAGGAGGCACTGGGACCCCGACTACTGGACGACGCCAGTTGGCGGTTCGGTGACAGCTGGTCGGCATGGGCATCGACATGTGCCGCCGGGGACGAAAGCGTGGCCCGCGTGGTGCTCGCGGACGATACTTTCGCGGAGGCGGCGGGGGATGACGGGCTGCCATCCCGCGCTGTCGCCGCCGGTTGAGCGTGTCCCTCCGTCCGTTCGGGGCTAGCCGCGGCGGGCAAGAGGGAGGGCGCAGGGATGGGTCGGCTGGCCGTCGCCAAATCTTCTCTCCGATGCAACGCCGCATTGAGATCGTTGCCGCCCTGAGAAATACGCCTCAAAATGTCGCGTCGCTGGCCAAGTAGCGCCACGCCGAGTTCCTTCAGGTCGTCCATGGTCATGGCGCAAAGCGCCTCGACGCTGGTGAAGCCGTTGTCGAGAAGCAGTTCTTGCCAATCCAAGAGTCCACAAAGCTCCAGGAAATTCTGCGCCGCCCGCCGCTCTGGTGTTCTCGCTTTAAAGATGGAAGCCATCGCCGGGTGCGTGGCCGTTGCCCGGCCGTGGAGGTCGTGCGAGGAGGGTTCCACGGAAGGGGGCGACGGCAACCGCGTCGTCGCGGCGCGAGGTCTGAACGTCGGAGTTTGTTGCGAGGAGCGGTGGCGGCCACCGTCGTCTGCCGCCGGTGGCCAGTCATGGCGCCCTTGCGCCGTCGATGGCGCCGCGTTCCTAGACGGAGGCGACTCGGCGTGTTGTGAGCGCATTCGAGACCCCAGGACCACCGCCGCGAAGTCGCTGCACGCGCTGACAAACTCGCGCCACAGCGACCGGTGCGTTGACATGATGTCGTCACGCGCCTCGGCTTCCGCGACTTGAACAGCGCGGAGTTTCGCCCCGAACGGCACCACTCCGCCACTGCTGATGGACGCGTCGACGAACGAAGAGTAGCCCCAGCCTTGCATCCCATTGTCGGCGTGGACGGCGGGAGAAAGGATCATTTCCAGGAACTCCAGTCGTTTCATTAGCTCGTCTGGCTGCACGTTGCTGCTGCTACCCGCATCTCGCTGATTTGCGGCAGAGGCAACGAACGCACTCATGGACTTGTCTATGGCGGCACGGGTGGCCTCCACGTGACCCGCTGCGCTCGATGCGACGAGGGCGTTGGTCTGCGCAGCGTGATCGGCGATGCGGGAAACGGCAGCGTCTAATCTGTTCGACAGCGACTCAACCTGTTTGCGCTGCTGTACGACGGCTAAAATGACGGCTTTCAAGTAGAAAAAGGGGCCAACAATCACGTCATTCCTCGACGACTCCTCTTGTGATGCGATCAATCGACGCTCCTGCTCTTCTGCGAACTCCAGATCGCGCGACGTTGACGTGCCCCAGCGAGACGTCGCTAAGGGCGATCGACCCACGACGAAGGCTTCGCGCAGGCCGCTGACTTCGGCCACCGTCCGGTTGCGCTCCATAGAGGACAAGAAGAGAAACAGCCTCTCGTCACGCTCATCACAAGCAATGCCCGATCTCGCCGTCTCCTCTTCGCGTCTCATCTCCACGTCAGGGCCGTCTCGACGCGCCGCCGACGCGCCACCGGGAGATGCGGGTTGGGTCGTCACGGCATCCTTGAACGACGCGCTCCGGCCCGATGCAGCGGTCGGAGATGCCGCGGCGACAGTTGCGGAGGTAGGCTTCAGCGGCGTCAGCGACGAGGACAGGGGAGGCGTTGATATTTTCCCCGCTGGGGTCGCATGCGACGCGATTCCGTTGATGGGCGCAGCGGCCTTGACGCCCGAAGAAGCCGCCGCCACGGGTGAGGCCGCAGTCGGAAACGTGGCCTTTCCGGGCGGAGGAGTCGGCGCAGTCGGAGGGGCGACTGGCGGCGGCGGGGCCTTCGAGGGGGGCGGCGGCGCGCTAAGGGCAGGCGGAGGCGGAGGCGCTCTGGCCGGCGGCGGCGGCGCGCTGGGGGCTGGAGGTGGTGCTTTGGCGGGCGGTGGCGGCGCGCTGGGGGCCGGAGGCGGCGCTTTGGCCGGGGGCGGAGCCGGGCCGGGAGGGGAAGCAGGCGGCGCCGGCGGTGCCTTTGCCGGCGGGAGAGACGCGGCTGTTGGGGGCGATGGCGCGCTCCCAACGGCCGGTTTCGCGGCTAACCGCGCCTTCAGCGCAGCAGGCGAGAAATCCGTTGCCTCGTCGGCCGCGCTGCTCGCCTCTGGGGGAGGCTCTTTTTTTGGCGGCGGCGGTGGCGGTGGCCGGGGCGGCGGCGGTGGTGGGAGGCCGGACATCGCTGGGCGTACGTCACTCGTGTCCAATTGAGGGTTACAATCCGTTCTGTTTCAACGACAAATGATAAGAAATATTTAAGGTCGCCAATTGGCAATTTCCGAGGGAAAATTTTACAACCATGTGTGGGTGGCAAGTAAGTCAATAGGGAATTTTGGGAAGCGCCTGCTCTCGCCGGGGAGCGGCCGCCTCATCTGGCGTCGACGCAAGTTTGGACATGGGCCGGGCGGGACCAATAACGGGCTCCACCCCAGCAGCACCTAGGATCTCAAGATGTTTCGCGGTCACGCCGTCCACTTCGAGACCCATCACGCTGCCGGACGTGGCTCCTTTGGCGGCGCGATCGCGTTCCAATTCCTTTTGTTTGCGGAGGGCGAATTGCTTCACCCAGTCGATGACGTCACTGTACACGTTGAATTCGCGATAATAAATGCTCCTCTGCTCGAGCGCGAAGGCTGTCGTCGAGCAAGAAAGCTTGGGTCCTCGAAAATTCAACACCAAGTCGAGCTTTGGGTTCTCGCGCAAGTCCGCTTCGTTCATGGCCGAGAAGGACACGCCGACGACCTGGAAGACGACCCCCTTGGTGCCCAGGCGCGGCAGCTCGCGGGTTAGCAGCCGCGCAGTGTGCCACGTGTCCACTCGCAGGTTCACCCAGACGATATGCATTTGCTTAGCAAGCGTCTCCATGTCAGCCTCCGTCTTGGGGTGCTGATCTGGGGGAAGTTGGTTGGCCCGCCACGACGCCTCCTTGTCTGGCTGCGAGTGATCCGGAGGTTGCGCGTTTTTATGGAGCAGAGCGAATTCTAGCGACGCGTCTTCCTTCACCTGTCCGTAATTGCCGACGTGCAGGAAACGGCAGTCCATGCCAGCGGGCCGCAGACGATCGAGGTGCTTACCTTGATTGCTTTCGACGTAACGCTGCAACAACCGACGGTAAAAGGAAACCGCCTCCGCCGTCGCGGACGAGTCGACTTGCATGATATGTGTCCCCGCTCCGGGGCAGCCCTTGGTCCGCAGGCCCGTGACATTCGCAGTCATACCGGGCACAGCTGTGGTCAGTTTTCTTCCCCACTGGTCCTCGAGGCCATGCACGATGCCCCAGCCTTGATCCGCGACAAACGGTAGGCCGGGCTTCAGAATGCCGCTGCGCACGATGCAGCAGATCACCACTTCGTCATTGACGCCTGACGACGAGCGACTCGTCGGTGCGGTTGATCCCCCATCGCTGGTCCGCGGCGTTTGGCGTCGATTGGCGTCACTGGGAGGGATGATCGTTGAACTGACTCGATCGCTGGACACGCGGATGGACGACTTTTCAGCCTTTGGGGAGCCGAGCAAGAAGTCTCTCACGTCCATGGCGCTTTTTACCCGCTGGCCGTTGGGTAGCGTGACAGGGCGCTCTAATTCGCCGGGGTCGGGAGCCGACGTGGGAGTTTCGAGGTCGTCGTCGTCGGAGGTGCATTGGGTTGGAGCTCGAACATCCTCCGCGCGCTGGCCGTCATGGCGGCCAATCTGTCGATCGCCATCGCGCCATCGGCTTGCACCTCCCCCGCCCGAGCGGCGCTTGAAGCTCTCGATGATCACGGCCTGGCAGATGGCGCTGGGATCTCCGCGCGGCCGCCGCACGCGGCACAGCTTGCTCAGCACCTTGAACAACAACGGCATGTTTTTGCCGTACAACCCGGAAATGGCTACCGCGAAAGCCCTTCGTGTGCCGGTTTTCACGAGAGTGTTGGACAATGATGCGGAATCCTCCTTCTTGGCTGTGAGCCCTGAGGACGGCGGATCGGCCTTTGGTAGGAAGCCTTGCTCAGTCAGCGTTTCCGCATCCAGCTTGTCCAGCCTTTCCCCAGCAAACGAATCATCCACCAAGGTCAAAAGCAACCCCGCTGATTTCAGTTGCTTCGCGACGCCCGCAATGGCGCCAGCGAGCGAGGATGCGTCCGTGAACATGTCGCACTTGTTGAGGGCGACCACGACTGGGCGCCGGTGCTGCAATGCCATCTGCACCACCTCCAGCGTTTGGCCCTGCACCCCCTCGTCAAGCGCGACGAGAAGCAAAACCATATCCGTCGACTGTTGACCACGAAGGCGCATTTCGCCAAATATTTTGTGTCCCGGAGTATCCACGAAGGTAATTTGCCGAGGGTAAAAATGCTGATCCACGTTGAGTGTGAACGCTCGAATGCTTTGCGTGATTTTTCCTGCTTCCGTTGCGGCGATGGCACTTTGCTGGAGCGTATCGAGGAACGTCGTCTTTCCGTGGTCGATGTGGCCCATCACACAGACGGACGGGATCCTTCCGGCATCCGGGCCTTCCAACATCGGGCGCGTCTTCACATAGGCGTCCGCGTCATACCACCGGAGCTGCTCATCCAGAAACCGTTCTGTCAGAGACGTTGTCTTCCCTGGAATCAACGCGGCGGCCTCGACGACGGGTCGCAAGATGCACCTCGCGGAAGCCCACGTGACCATCCCCGGCCGCACCTTGTCCGGGTCCCAATGTTTCAGCGCGACGAGCTCATGCTTCACGGTCGCCAACGTGATGCTCGTTTCAATGGCGGAGGCCAGCCGCTCCATGTCGAGCAGCTCCCCTCTCTCAACGCAACGCTGGTATTCCATGCTCCGCGCTCCAGTGCGCCGAACCGTCGCACGGATTTGTCTCGCGACGTCCTGGACCTTATTCACGAAGGCGGGGATCGTCAGGAGCGACGGGAGCGAGAAGCATACTGGCGGGTTGGCTTTCTGTTGTCGCAGTTTTTTAAGAAATTCGGGTTCGGGTTTGGACAAAGGTACGGTGAGGCCAAAGAATCCATGGGTTCGCCGAAACATCCGCCAAACATTGGAACTTCGGCCGAGCATGATGACAACGTGCGGCCAAAGAATGTGCACGATTGTTTTCAGCTCTCCACGACGTTTTTCCCGTTCATTACCTCCAATCTGTGGTCACCTCCAATCTGCGAATTCCATGGGAAAACCGACAGCAAAGCGCGTTCACTACGCGCTCACTACGGTTCACTCAACGTTCCTAGCGGCAATATCAACGTGATGGAGGTGAACGTTTCGGCTGACAAAAATGCGTTTCAAAAAAAAAAGAAAAAAAAAGGGAGGTGTGGAGTAGCCGCGAGCCGCGCGACGGGAAAAAGAAGTATCAACGGCATGACGTCGGTCACATAATGTTCTTCGACGGCATGTTCGAAAATTCGACGGCGGTACCGCCTGTCACGTCTCGATCGGGGGCAATATTGTACCGGATCGGCGACCGGCGGCGCTTGACCAAGCACACGAGGATGGCCACAACGGCAAAGGTCGCGATGCACCCAAGCGCAACCCCGACTCCAATGCCGATGCTGCGAAACCGATTGCTCTCATCGGCAGCGGCATCATTACCACTGCCGCTGCTATTCGTCCGCGCAATGGGCAAAAGAGAGTTGCCAGGGGGTGCCGCCGTTGGCTCCGAAGGGGAAAACTCCCGCGCGACGCTGTCCCGGCACGCCCAGATCGTTCCAGTGTCGCCACGGACAACGCAGTGCTGCAATACCGTGTCCATTGGGACGCCACCCCCCATCATTGGGACACCACCTCCCATTGCCGGAGGCCGCCCCGGCGCCGCGGAGGTCGGTTCTCGTCTTACCACCCGGTGGATCATGATGGCTCCTGCATCGTTGATGTCCGCTGGAATGCACTGGGGGTCGCTGAGCACGGCGATCGTGCCGACCTCGTACGTGCCCGGCGCATAGCTGCAGGGATACGCGGGGTGGCCGCGGCCGGCCCCGTTGATGATGTACATGAGCTGCCCTTCGGTCGCCGCCGATGAGGCGTTCGCGCTGGGCAGGCCAGATTCATTCGCGCTCGCGTTTCCTGGGGCGGTCTGGAGGCTATTCTTTCTCGAGTTAGTAATGTTTGATTCGATGGCCCACGCGATGAAGTGATTGTGACCCTGGAGTAGGACCGACACACGATGCCGCCGCAGCATCGGAACGAGGAGCCCATCGAGGTCCGAATCCACATGGAAGCCGTCCGGCGACGCGATGGCGTGGTGCCCAAAAATGACCACGAAGGACACCAGCGGGTCGTCGTCCGCCCGTGACAGCTCAGTCTCGAGCCAGGCGGCCTGCTGTGGGAACGCGCAGCATTGCTGCTGCTGCAGCCGGAGGCTGCGCGATTGCGGGTCACTCGCGTTGAGGAGTCCTGTGGGGCAGACCGTGTTCGCGAACCGCAGGCACATAATGAGTTGCACCGTGTCGATGGCGAACAGGCGCACCACGCGCTGGGGGGGTACCGTCAAACCGCCAGCGACGGAAGGCATACCGCCGGCTGGGCCGCCAATGTCACGTGGCCTCGGCAATTGGCTGCCTGGCCCGCCGCCCGTGCCGTTAGGCGGCAGATTCGTGGGGGTGAGGGACGATCGATTGAGGGGGAGACCTGCCAGCGCCACATCTTTGACGTAGTAGTAGAACGGCATGGTCCAAACATGATGCGACAGAGAACCGTTGTTGCCTCCCCGAGGCGCCAACGCTGAGTAGTCAACTTGGCTACTCGCCCTGGTGATATTAAAGCTCGGCGGCCCGGTGGACCAATTGTAATCGTGATTGCCCAGCGACACGAACCACGGCACCGGCTTCAAAACGGTAGCATCGTCCCCGGCGACCGTCCCATTCGCGGGGTTAGAACCGGTAGGAGGCAAGAACTGATCCACCCACACTGATTGCCACATCGGATCCGTCACCGAATCGACGCCGTAGTTGTAGAAATTGTCACCGGTCGACACGACGAACAGCATCGGGGACGCGCATCCGAAGGCAGAGGGTACGGCCATCACGCGTTGCATGACGGCGCCTAGTCGAGCGGTGTCCGAATTGGCCGAACCCCAGTCCCCGATCGAGATGAAGCACTGAGGGAGGCCAAGGGCGTCGGGCGCCGCCGTGCGGTCGGAAGGCGTGGCGCTCACTGCCGTGTTGGAAGCGGATTGTTCAGTTGGTTTGACGAAAGTTGTGTTGCTGCTGTCGGTGGCGGCGGCATGGGAGACGCCACAGGTCGCTAAGGCGAGCAACAACGTCCATACCCACCACACCATCAAGGGGAAGCGGATGTGCAAGAGGGGGTAAACTAGGGGAAGGGAGGTTAATTTCAACTAACATTTTCGATTTCGACGCAAAAGAAAAAGAGACAATCGCACACGAAACGAAAGGAGTGATTCAGATTTCGGCAGAGGACTAGGAAGAATCGATTGTTTACGCTGTCGCTTCGTTCGACGTCGCTTCGTTAGACGTCGTCGCGCTGGAAGGAGTGTCTGCCGCACTTGACCCATCCTCATGGTGCACATCCTGATGCGGAGGGTCCCGAGCTTCCTGGGTGGACGCCGGTGGCGTGGAATGTGACTCCTCCGAGGCTCTGCTGGGCACGACCGCCGGGCTCTGCTGAGAAAGGTCCTGCAAGATGGACGCGGTGGTGTGCACGACGAAAGCCGCCGCGCCTTCGTGGTCACCCGATGCGGGTGGTGGTATGATCGATGCTGCTCCTCGATCTGTGATCTCACGATGCTCAGAAGGTAACGTGTGCCACGCAGCCGCGGCCGGCGGCGCAGTGTTCCCGTCGTCGGCGGGCGCCGCCGTGCGGAAGCTGACCGACTTTCGCGCTCCACGGGAAGCGAACGCCTCCTTGGCCGGCAACGGAGGAGCGGAAGACGCGTTGGAAAAATTGGCCATTTCGACAGGAGAAGTGTCTGTGGCGTCGACCGAGGTGACTTCGAATCCTGGCGCGGCACTGTCATCGACCTTCGCGACGCGGCGCCGCGATCGTTGTGCTAACACCGAGAGCCGACTGGCCGACCAGAGAGGCGCGGCCGCGGACTTTGGCACAACTGGCTGGCTGCCCGCTGTCGGCCAGCGAGTCATAGAGTGCTCGTCGTCGTCCTGCGCCGCGTCATCGTCCTTGCCGAAGGCAGAGTGCTCGTCTACATCGCCTCCGCCGTCCTTCGCCGCTCGGCCCGTTCCCGCAAAGGACGCCATCATGCGCCTGCTGCTGAGAGGGACCACGCTGCCGCTGGCCCCCTTGTCGCCCACGGCCGCAGCGGCACTCGACGCGCTTGTCACGGGTCCATCGTTTGGGCCTGGGGGAGATTTCCGTTTCGGTCGCGGTGACTCCGCCACCTGTGGCGCTTTCGCCTTCGGAACTTGCTTGCGCGCGCTAGCCGCGTCGATCTCGGATCCCCCACCGAGGAATTGTGGGCCGTCGCCGGGCTTTGACGCAGCCGGCGACGACACGTCGTCCTCAACGACGTCAAAGTCCTTTTGCTCGAGGAAATCGTCCAGTTCATCCGGGTCAATGAAATCCTTCTGCAGGATTTGTCTCGCAAGCTCCTTGTCTTCGAAGCGCGGTCGGTAGGTTCGGAACGACGGGACGGCCGCCGCTTCCTTGCCGACGGCCTTGCGCACATCGCGAAGAACGTTGCGCATCGAAAATCTTCGAGTGCCGTCGGCTTGGTCGATGCCGAAAAGTTCGATGAGCCGGTCGTACAGACCCCTGCCGATATGCAGCAGAAAGTACGATAGCACGCACAGGTTGACCACCAAGAGCGCGACGGATACCGAGCGACAGATGGGTCCACAGACATCGCCGCTGTTTTCCTGAGCACTTCGGAACAACAGACCCACGTTCAACGTTACCACCAGCACCATGAGCGCCAAGCCTTCTGCACGATTGTGGACGACCTTGACGTATGGCCGCGCGTACGCCTGGATGATGAACGCGGCGGTTAGGAGCCAAATGCCGAGCAGGGCCTGCAACGTCGCGTCGGTGACCGTGGCAATGAGGACACGGACCAAAACCTTGCGGAGAACGATGACGAACTCCCAGAACCAGCAGCGCAGCCGGAACCCTTTGATCAAGAAGGAGAACACTTTTCCAGCGTCGACCCAGTATGTCTCGCGGTTGCGCTGCGCGCGCGCAATGACCGACTTTGACGACGGCCGCGTGACCACGCGGTGACCGTCCTCGTCGTCGTCGTTGTCGCTGCTCCCACTTGACGTCGACGCGTCGTTGTCTGACGCCGTGTTGGACTGACTGCGCCGTGACTTATCGCGGCTGAAGCATTTGCCGATGATCGGCACGTTCGCCAGTGATTTGCGGCAGGACCTCTTGTCACCGCCGCCGGCGCAACCCAGCCGCGCGAGGGCCCCCTCGCACGTTGGCAGCCACCACTTTCCGCCCCTGGCCATCCACAAGACGACAATCATCGTGACGGCTGGCATGAACGCGCCGTACACGGCAAGGCCGTAGAGGGCGAAGCTGACGTGGGCTTCGTACTGCTGACCTCGGCAGCTCACGCGCGCGTCGACGGTGAGCATGCGAACCTTTCGCTGACCCATGATGCCCGTATTGATGTCATCGCACTTGAACGTGGCGATGCACTGGGTCACAATGTCCTGGTACAGCAGGAACATAAACACGGTGAACGCCGTCCGGAAGGCCTGCTTGTTCACCCATGGCGGCTGCGGTGCCGTGATCGTTGCCGTTGCGCGACTCCCAACGGCAACTTGCGCCCTCGACCAAGCACGTCGCTGCTTCCAGCCAGAAAGAAACAGGACGAATACGAGGACGAATACGAAGCCGACTGGAAATAGAAGCTGCATGTCGAGCTTGTTTAGAAATGTCCACTGTGGCATGAGACAGTTGACTGGCGAGATACTGATCCCCGAGCCTCCGGTGGCCGCAGATACAATGTTGAAGTAAGCTTTGATGTAGCTTGGAAAGTTGACTTCGAATTCCGCCAGCATGCCGAGCACTTGCACAAAATTGACGAAGATTTTTAACAACAGTACCAGCGAATTGTCAGAATCGGCGGCAGACTCTTCCTTTATCGAAACAATCGTCAGCAACGAAATGACCGCTGCCCCCGCGGCCACAAATGCGATGGCGGCCAGCACGTTGAGCCAAACCGGCCCGCATTCCACGCACTTTCCTAGGAAGTCCTTCGCGTAGCCGCGCTCACAAATTGCGCACAAAATGGAGCCCGATTCGTAGCCAGGCCCGCAATCCCCGGTGGCCGCACCGAGGCACAGGCCGGACGGACACGCGTACGCCTCGATCGATGATTCGGAAAATCGCCAGTAGCCGCTGTTGACTTTGAGCGACGAGGTCCCGTTGCACGAGAAGCACGCGGTCGTGGACCCTCCGAAGCAGTATCCAAGACCATTGGGGCACGTCTTGCACACGGCCGTTTCGTTGATCGCGTAATCAGACGGACTGCACCAGGCAAGGTAAAACGGCTCCGAAATGGCCATCGCGCGACTCGGCCGCCAAGGCGGAGGCAGGTCTCGGTAGAGTCGCAATACCGTGGAGGCGTTGATTGTTTCTGGAGTAAAGCTGGTCGTCACGTTCCCATCGCTCGAAGCGGTGGAGTTGGTGGTCGTCGTCGCATCGCTCCAGGGCAGGGCCACATCCATCGTCGTGATGGACGCGTTATCTGCAGCTCCCTCCAAAAACGGACAGGATATGTTGAGTCGGTAGCTAAAGCCGAATTGCATGTTCAGCCTCAACTCTTTGACGGCGATCTGAATCAAGCCCACGCCGGATCGTTCCACGTAGTCAGCCGCGATGTTCGGGGCGACAAACACAACACTGCTTTCATCGACAACGCTGGATGCGACCCGTTTATCGACCGATTGCAAGGGGGGCGGCAGGATCTCGTACGTGCCCGCTTTGGCTTGATCTGACAAGGCCACAATTTGCCGGCCGAGACTGGATAAGCCTGCGCCAGGTCCGCGGTCCGGTGATGAGCGATTGGCGTTTGTGGCGGTGGTCATCTCGGAGGTCCGCAGATCGGGCCCCTTGATCAACCGGACGGTGGCCTGCAACTTCGTCAGATCAAAAAATAGCTGAGGGTACGCGTTCTGCCGCAGCGAGTCCGTCCGCACTGGCTGAAAGATATTCCCGGCGGCGTCCAGGAACAGCAGGAGCGGTTCCGGCTGCACGTCGCGGTCGCTCCTCATCTCCGAAGCGCCGCCGGTGTAATCGGACCAAAGGCACAGGCGGCTCGGGCGGCCAGGCACAACGTGGATGAGGGTACTGGCCTCAAAAATTGGGCGCGGCGTGGCGGTGCTGCTGTCGTTTTGCGGCCTCGCTGGTGTACCAATGTCGAAGAGCTGTCTCGTGGTCGTGTTGTTGATGCCATTTGGGTCCGAGCTCGGCGCGAAGACTCCAAACGTCACGCGATACGTTCCCGCTTTGGGCTGGTGCAGCGTCATGGAGGAGAGGGAGGCTTGACCTTTTGACGTGACCGGCACGACGGCGGCGACGGTCGCGGTCATCGACAGTCCGGGGTCATCCACGGCCGGAGGTGAGCCAAGAATGAGGGTGGCCGGCGCCACCTCCTCCTCGCCGAAGTCAAAACCGAGGCTTGCAGGGACCGCAGACATTGGCACGGAGGCGGCCCCGCCCCCAAGGTCGTACGGGCAGCCCCAGGGGTTTTGGTTGGGTGCAACGCCCAACCGACCGGTGATAACGCTGTCATTGGAAGAGAGCGCGAGGCGCGGATCGATGCCCACGTAGTCAATTCGCAGCGGCGCCACTGGCCGCCTGATCCCTTCGTCGGTGGCGCCGACGTTCTGGCCCAGCTCGTCGACCAGTGCCACGATGACACTGTCCAATGGGGTACGGGCCGAAGCCGCAACAACCATTTCGTTCTGAAATATCGTTGACGTGCTTTCGATGTTACCGAGCACGACCGCGCGCCGAGCGGGTCCGATGAACCGAAACGATCCCGCAAGCACGTTCCAGGTGGCGTTACTCGCGACGGCGCCGATGGTCCGCGGCTGAAGAAGCAGTTTTGTATGGTTGTACGTGTCCAAAAGTTGCAGCATGGATGAAATGGTTGGCGCGGCGGCGATCCACATGGCTGAGTGCCTCGGGCGGTCACACACCACCTGACCGCCGTTGCCCGACTGGTAGCAGCAGTTGGGCTTCGTCGGTGAGGGGGAGGAAGCATTCGCCGATTGGCACGTCTCCACGCTCGCTTGATACCAGTCGTACAGAAATATTTCCAGCCGATCCACGAACGACACTCCGTTCGACGCGGAGGGTGGATCGGGTGCGGTGAAGCAATACAAGTGGCACACGTCGACGAAGATCGCTGGAAAATATGTCATCGTCGCGTCGTCGGCGACCCCGTCAGACGTCGGTAGAGTTTGCGAAGCGCCAAGAGATTCATTCCACGCAGAAATGCCGCACCGATAAGGCGCGCTCGCCAGGTCAACGGTGGACGCGGCATCGATGAGCAATCGATCAGTGACGGCGTCGCCGCCGTCGCCTTGGTAGCGGATCACGGGAGGGCTGGCCGGCGACAACCTCCACGCAGAGACGAGCACGCCTCGGCCCAAGGTGTCCAACGGAGGGCGCGAGCTGTCCGGGATGATGCCAGACGTCGACGAGTTCACAGGGCCAACGATGGCCGCGACCTGCAGTTGCTGCTGCAGGGAACTCGTGCCCGCCGACCCGGACGACGCTGATGCGCGGCTCATGGCGACGCTGCAGTCCGGAACTCTGACTCGGAACAACACGGGCGTCACGTTGTCGCTGATGTTCGACATCCGCACGACGGCGACGTAATCGCCTGTATCTTGCGCGGAGGTGGGAATGCCGATGAATCGCCACTGTTGGAAACGCGCGATGCCCGCGCTAAAAACCTGGCAGTTGCCCCACGGCGTTTGGCATTCCACGATGCCTAAGCCGCGTGTGGTTTGCGGCGCGAAGGCCTTCAGAATCGGTGCCAAGCGAGGGTCGCGCGGATCCAGCAACCTGCCCGTGGTGGCGTCGGTCAAAAGAGATGCAGGATACACCGACCCCATCAATTTCACATCGGAGACAGAGGTGTCCGGCACGACTCTGCCATTCGTGGTGGCGTTGCCCGCCCCTAGCCGGCTGATGATGGCGACCGTGGGCTGAATGGGGAATCGGCCGTTGCGGCTGTCGTCGAGGGCGACGTCCACGTAGGGCAAAGGCTGGGGACCGACCAGCTCCAGATAATGGTCGAGGACGGATGGGGACGAAAAGAAGCTGACGAGGACGTCCGATGTGCGAAGACCGGCCGAACTGAATTGAACCGCGTAGTCACCCGGCTGAGGATTCTCCACGAACAGACCCGTGAAACTCGCCACGCCGGCAAATCCGCCTCCCACGGTTCCAAACGTACCGGCGGCGGCTGTCCACACAGCGGGTGCAACACACGTGAGCGCGACCGCGTTGGTAACCCCCGACGCGTTGATCATTTGCCGCCTCACGGGTGAGGACAAGACAATGGCGCGGCTGGTCAAGTCCATGCCATCGAGAGGCGACCCAATTGCATCCAGCACCACGGCCGTGATGCTGTCCAGCCTGGTAATGACTAAGGAGTTGTAAGAGGTGCGCTTCCACATGACCTGCAGCTGAGCGGCACGGCCGACGCAGGTCACAGGGAAGCCAGCGCTCCACGGCGAACTTGCGGCTAAACGGAGCCGCAGTTGGCCGACCGCATATGGGAGCGATGAACTGGGCTGGAGAAGGACGGCGTTGGGCTCGCTGCCGCGACCCGCTGCGCCGATCGCCACCTCCGGACTCTCGAAGCTGCTCGGGACGGATTGCGGAGGCACGAGGCACCGAAGTTGGCAGCTGCTGACATAGTAAGCGGGGAACCCCAGTGCCGTGGTGCTCCAAGGGTTCGCCGACGAGCTGTAATGACATCGAAACTGTGACGATTCCTTGATTCGGAAAAATGAGCCGTAGACGTCAAGGGTGGTGTTGTGGACGACGCGCTGGGGAAAGCGCCCGTAGAAACGGAGCGCCGGGGGTCTCTCGGACGCCGTGGTGGTGCCGCCGCCCACCGGTGCGCACGGGGGCGACACCACCGACAACGGCGCATTGAATTGGTTGTCCGTCGCGGCTTGCTCAGAAGACGGCGACCAGTACGTTGCGGAGACTTGGGCGACCCCGGCACTGGCATACCACGCCGACTCACAATGGGAAACGGTGATGTTGCGCTGGACAGGGTATGCTTCTTGGGGTGCTGAGGCCTCAGGAGTGGGCAGGCCTCCGTTGAAGGCGAAGGTAGCCACGGTGACGCCCTCTTCGACATCAGCCGCGTACAAGTCTGCAAGTGCCTCATCCGACATTCCCGCCGTCGTCGCGTCACTCGGTGTAAGGTACACGCGAAGGCCGAATCCGGTTCCCACTTGCGGAAAAGCGACGATACGATGGCGAAAGTCAGCTTGCGCGGAAACGCCGAGCGCCGCGACAAAGTCATCGTCTTCTGCGCCCGCGTTGACCCCTCCTCCGACGGCGGCTGGGAACGACGTCACGCCCCGCAACGTCGTGAGACCCCCAGCCACTCGCGCGTAGGGGTATTGTGAATGGGTCGAGGCCGCGTTCCAGACGAAAATGTCGAGGTAATCTTGATTGAAAGTCTGGACAATCTCGTCGGCGGTCGTCACCACTCGCAGTCGGAGCCGGCGGGGGCCTCCACCGGATGCGTCGAACAGGGAGCCTCCCATGCTCGAGGTCGACACGAGGGTGTCATTCGCGGACCATGGGATGACCACTTCGACAAATACATCGACGGGCGTGGCGAGGACGCCCACGATCGGCTGCCCAAGGTCGTTCAAAGCCGCCAAGATAACCACGGCGGGCAGCCCACCGGCGGGCGAATCGTCGGCGACAGTGGGCAAGGCCGCGTCGTTGACGATTTTGATGGCAACGGGGTCGCCGGCCGCGATGTTCAAGCAGTAGGGATGCGGCTCGCGGAAGGCGGCGAGACGGCCGCCGCCGTAAGGGGAAGGGCCACCGAAGAGGTAGTTCGGCGTAAACCAAAGCGCGAAAGCTGCTGTCTCCGCCTCCGGCACGACGAGCGAGTCACACACCCCGCTGTGGGGGGGCGTTGACCCCGCGGGCGGCACTTGAACCTTGACGCTACCGCTGATCACCTGCAGGCCTGTGCCCTTCGCAAGTGGCGTCCATTGAACCATTCGATCCTCATCCAGCCGCGTCACCACGGAGGCCGCCGACGCGTTGAAGGACGAATGCACATAGCCCCATCGGGACACATTGCCATCCATCCACGACAGAAGAATGCGTCCGAGGCTAGTCGCCAACGCATGCAGCGGCGGCTTTGCGTCGGCGAGTTCTGCCGCCTGAGAAAGGTAGGGCTTCATGTGGTGAATCAGCACTGGACTGCCGCGTCCGTCGCGCAATGAAGTTGTGACCTGCGCCGAGGCGTCGGCAACGAGCGAAACGGGATTCGCGGCGCTGTCGCAAAAGGCCATTTGAATGGGACCTGGCACGGGGAGGTCCACCCCAGTGTTTGCCGCCACGGAGTACACGAAGCCGTTGCCGTAACCGTCACTGGAAAGCGAACCCTCACTGCTGCGAGAAGGCGCGAAGGTCACGGTACTCGGGACGATGCCGACTAGTCGCACGGACATGCGATCGCTGTTCGCGGCAACGTTCGCGACCTGGCCGCCGCAGTCATGGCCGACGTAGAAGTCGTTGATTAAGTCGACGGAGCTCTTCCAGCCGGCAGAATCGCCCACCTCCTGCGCCGCGCGCGCAACGCGGCCGTTCACGACCAGCGAGACCTTCGCAACAAGGCCACGCGATAGAGCGGCACGAAGGTGCGCAGATTCCACCGTCGCGTTCTGGGCAGTCGTCCATGAGCGGCTCGACGCCACAACGCCGCCGGCAACGAAGGACGTCGCGTTAAGCATGGGCAACGAGGCGATGGCTGCTGCCGAAAACTGGCACTGGACGGCACAGAAACTGATCCACGTCGCGGAAGAACCAACGTGGCCCACAGTGGAGGTTAGGCGACAGGATATTTGGTGGCGGTCTTCCCAAGCTACGCGATTCCCGTACACGAGAAACGCAGCATCGTTCACAGTGACACCGACGGCCTCGGAATTGACGGCGGCATCCGATGCCACTCGGTACGCGGGTTGCACTGGATTGCCGACTGCGTACGGCATGCCATCTCGGCGCAGCGGGCATCCGCCACTCACGCGTATGATGGTAACGTTGCACGGATGCTTCTGGTTCTCAGCACTTCCTGCCCTGACGCGATCCACGAATGGTCGTGCGGTGCCGCTGGTGTTGGCGCAGATTTCGAGTTCCACAATAATTTCCGGTGACACTAACGGACCGTCAATGTCATCGCCCCCTTCGACAACCTGCAGCATAGAGGCAATAGACCTAGGGACGAGGGTGGACGATCCCGTGACCCTTCCGTTTCGGCGCTTCCGTTGACTCCACCAAAGCGAGGCGTTCGACAGGATCCGCAAGGTCGACGCGTCGTTTGAGGTGACGTCAATTCGAAGGTCCGTGAACACGCAGACAGACTGAAACATGGGGGTCACCGACGCGCCGCGCAGCACCACGACCGGATGCTCCGTCGTGAATGAGTACGCTGGGGGAACATCACTGTCCAACGCGTCGAAAAATCGCTGTCGCTGTGCCCATGGCTCATCTGTCGGCGTCCGGATGACTTGCCGGCGCTTCAACCGCGCGTAGCAGTGCAAGGGCACGCGTTTTGGAAAGAACTGAAACCCTTGCGCATTCTCCGAAATGGGAAGGATGCCGCCCCCATCACCAAACGCGTCACCGGCGTCGGGCCCATGATAGCCATAATCGATGTGGTTCCGGACGAGAGGGCGGTCGGGGTCGGTTTCCATGACGATGACCGCCGGCTGCACCGGCAGCACGTGGTTTGGCGCGGCGACGCCCAGTGGCTTTTGAACCCAACGCAGATGGGCGGAGGTGGTCCATGGCAGTGGCACGCTGGTCGTCTCGCGCAGTTTCACAGAGCGCGTCGGAGACATCGACAGGGAGGACGAAAGCGACGCCGTCGTCGTGGGAGAGCTCGACACAGTCAGTCGAATCGTCGCTGTCGAGGAAAGCGACGCGGAGGCTCGACTCACAGAGGAGGTAACCGATGGCGTCGTGCTCGCCGACGCAGTTCCACTGACACTCGCCGTCGTGGATTGGGAGCTCGTGGGAGTGCGGAGGCTCTGCGTTGATTCCGCAGTGAGACTGTGAGACAAACGAGATAAAGAGGTGCTGCTCGATACCGTCGCGCTAGTAGACGTCGTCGCGGAGCCGGGAGTGGCGGTGCCGGTCGGCGACGGTCTGGCAGTGCGGGTTGGCGTTGAGATAATGGACCGCGTGTTTGTTTCGCGAACCGTCCTTGTGGTGGTCAACGCGATGCTAATTGTTGGACCGGTTGCAGAGGCCGAAGCGGAGAAAGAGCCAACCGTTGACGAATGGGACAAACGGTCGTCATTCGATGACTTAGTCACCGTGCTAGGCTGACTCTTGGTCGGAGTCAATCGCCGTGTTGATGATGGCGTGCTAAGGACACTGCGCGTCAGCGAGACTTTGTCCGATAAGGTGCTGCCCATGGATGTTGAATCCGTTGCGCTCATGGAGGGAGCGGATGGCGTGGAAGAAAGGTCGTCGTACGCCGTTTTGGTGTTCGAAATTCGACGTGTTTCCGAGCGCGTGACGAATGGTGTCGCCGACGCGGATTCATCTCGGTACTCCGTTCGGCTCTTGGACGATTTCGGGCTTTTTGTTCTCGATTCGTGGTGATACTCGGTACGCGACGTCGTCAACAATGTTGATTTCGACGGTGACGCATCCTTTGGTGACTTAGTCATTGAGCAGAGACTCGATCGGGAGAAAGTGGGTGGCTGAGTGTGCGACGATGTGGGTCGCGGCGACCGCGATGAAGTCAGTCGAACAGAACGCGACTTTGTCGCGGGCTCGCCCGTATGCGATTTCGTGGGCACCAGGGAATGCGATCGCGTCGCGGCGCTGGAATGCGACCGTGTTTCAATCCCGGTCCGCGACGTCGTTAATCGGATCGACTTGCTGGACGTCACGCGGGGGGATTTAGTGTGGGAGACCGCTCTTCCTGACTTGGACGGTGATGTCAAGGCGGAAGGGCTGTCCGTGTGCCGCATCGAGCGCGAGGGCGTCCCTGCCGGACTGTGGGAGTGTGTCTGCCGAATCGAGAAGGACATACTCAGAGACGAAGAATTGCTTCCAAAAGGAGACGAATCGACACCCTGCGGACAGACCGCGACACCAAGAGCGATACAAACGATGATGCAGGCAGCCACGTGCGGCGAGGCGACAAACGATCTTGCCCAACCGCCGCTCATGGAAGGAATGTTAGCGCCAAAGAGAGAGAGAGAGAGAGAGAGAGAGAGAGAGAAGAGAGAAAGACGTCTGCGAACACCGAACCTGGGACGAAGCAAAAATACGAAGTAGCGAACGATCTCAACCTGCAGTTGGAGGTATCAAAGCATTGATGGCTCATGAAGGAAAACCGGCGTGTGTGATGTTGTCTTTTTTGTCGAAAAGTCAGATTTGAGTTATTCCCTAAACGCCACGAACGGCAATGTGTTTTTGTGTATCGGATGAACGTCGGACGCCCCCGGAGTTAGCGAACGCGCCGTGCGTTGACGGGGTCCAACGTGAAGCGGTCGACAATCGACCCGTCAACATGGTAGTGTTGCCACTCCAGCGCCTGGCGCGTCGCGTTGATCCGGCTGTAACCCCAGTGCTCGAAGTCCTTGTAGATCGTCAGAGGTGACGTGGGCGTGCTAGTGTCGGTGAAGACACCGCCGGCCGTGCCATCCACAATATAGATCGGGGCGCGGCCTGGAATGCGGGCAACTGACTCGACGTTGTGGTCGCGCTTGAACTCCAACGGAAACGGCGATACGCATTTTGTGATCAACTGGCAATGAAATTTTGCCGATGCGCGTCGCCAGGGAGGCATCGACCCTCGCGCGGCCGAGGTGGCGCGCTCGCTGCTGCCGCTGCTGCTGTACGGCACAGCATACTCCACGCCAAGACAATTCGACTGATTCAAGCACGCTTGTCGGCAGAGGTCCACAGAGTCGACTGAAAACGCGGATCCGACGGCGCAGTTCGATTCGTTTGTGCTAGCGATCGCGACGCTGCGGTACGTGCTCCAGACATCGCGTGTGGGCCCGCGAGCGCATTGACCGCTGGACACGGGACACGTGCGCTCATAGAAGTGCTCGTGGCCAGTGAGGACTAAGTCCACGCCGTACTTCTCAAATAGTGGCGTCCAAAGCATGCTGTACTGCGCGGAAAGCGTCGGACTCGTCCACGTGCTGCTCGTATGGATGGGTCGATGTAAGAGCACAATCAGCCACGGCGTCACGGATCGCTGAACCCGTGGGAAGGCGAACTGTTCGAGCCACACGGCCTGTTGCGTGGTGCTGTGCTCGGACGACAGGACGATCATCGACACGGGGCCCATGGAGATCATGTACCACGGTTCATCCTCGCTCGCAAAGTTGAAGCGCTTCCCAGTGGCGATGCCCGCCTCGCCACCAGAGTCGCCTCCGTTCAGGAGTTGAAACGGGCTCGCGCCGTAGTCGAATTCGTGATTGCCGTACTGGGCAATGGTCGGCAAGCGGCCAAAAATACCCTCCGTCTCGTTGTGGAATACTTCCCACATCCACGGCCAGCCCCGGGCGTAGGAAATGTCGCCGTTGATAATGGCCGCCTGGTCCGTGCGCGATAGCGGGTCCCGAGCGATGGCGTCGTAGACGTGAACCGCGCCGTCTAAGTAATTGTTTCCGATCGGGCAGTCATTGTGAGAGGCGGATCCCGCGAAGACGCCGTCGTCGCGACTCACGCCGGCATCGGCCATGTACAATATTTGGACGTTCACGTCGGCGCTGGGTGCCACCGGCGTGGAAAAAAGTCGCACTTCCGTCATCAATCCCTCGGATTCGCCGACTTGGTAGTACATCGTCGTGCCGGATGGAAGGCCAATCAACGTGCCAATGTGAAAGATTCCCGGATCGACAAAGTAAGACGGCGCCGAGAGGTCGTTGTAGCAGGTCCCGTACGTGCACCGAAGGCCGCGGAAGGCGATGTTGTCGAATGGCGCGGTGCGGACGGGAATGGGCGGCAGACCGAGCTTTTCAATGATGTCTTGATAAGAGTACGTCGTCGCGGTCATGTATGCCGCTTGCATGTTGATGCTGGAGGGACTCGCACCGTAGTACACCATTTCCGCTCCGGTCGAGCGGTTGGAGGTCCAGATGAACTGCAGCTGATCCGGCTGCCCTGGAACGGGGACGATGCGAACGCCCATGGGGTAGGCACCCACGGGGGAAATCTCCTCGCTCGTGGCGAGGGTGTCGTTGCCGCGGAAGTAGCGGAACTGAAATGCGTGGCGTGCGTTGATCCAATCAAACGAGGCGGAGCCGCGGTTGGACGTCACGTTGGCATACTGGACGTACGAACCGGCGAACGGCTGCCACCACAGCGCCACGAAATCGAGGACCGGGTCGAAAGTGCCGTCGGTGATGTTCCAGGACACGCTGAGCTGACCGTGATGGTACATCGGCATGGCCGGTTGGTGAACGGTCAGTTCGACATGGATCGCGTTGACGCAAGTGACCGCGGTGACCAAAGCAAGGAGTAAATGAGAAGAGCGCATGGGAGATAGAGTTGCTTCTGGTTTATCAATTCAATTTTCTCAAAGGCGAAAACAACACATCAACGAGAGTGACTCAACACGGCACGGAAGATGTGGTTTCTTTTCGTCGAACACTTCAGAAGCGAGCCTGATCACACGCGGTAACTATCCCCTTCTCGTTCGTTGCGCCGTGTTACGAAGAGGGCGGGGTCTTTTCCATCATCAGCGCATCCACCACTCGTCGAAGTCTCCCTTGGGTCCCGCCTGGTGGTGCTTCGCGCCGGGCGGCATCAAGAGCGAGGGGATGGTCGGCACTGCCCACGAGCATGCGTAGTTCTCCATGCCCAATTGGTTGTCCCCCATCCTGAGACGGAAGTAGCCGCGGTCACCCCAGTACTCGCCCCAGGAGTTTCGGATGATCCAGTAGTCCATCCCTGCGTTCGCGTCGAACCCAAAACCCACGACAGAGATCGCGTGATCAATGTTCGTTGCGTTGACACCGGCGCCAAAAATCGAGGTACGATTCGGTCCGAAACCCCAGGTCCAAATAGGGTCCGAGTCCACACCGCACGCAATTGGGCCACGCGCATAGATTTCCGCCTTCATCGCGTCCACGCCTAACACATCCCCGTACTGCGCGATGCCAAACTTGGGATACGTCGGCACGGCTGAGCAGTTGCCGTCCGGAGAGCAGTTCTCGCAGCGGTGGATGCCGCTGCAGTCGGTGCCCGACCCTTGCGCGATGTAGTTTTGGCACGTGTCGGGGCCAACGCCATGCGAGAAGATGAATGCGTTGGCCGAGTCCGGATCCCCGCCGCCACAACCGTCCGGCACACAATGCAGGACGGACTGCACGGCCATCATGAAGTCGGGAAACGCCCGGCGACGGTGGATGCGAATGCGGTCCGCGAGCGAAGACGTCGTCGACATGGCCCAGCAGCTGCCGCAGTACTGGGGAATGTGCTGATTCCGAGTCGACGTGCAATAATTGTGGCCGTTGACGTTGCGCCAGTCCCAGTCGCGAGGTACGGACAGGTCGTGGCGTTGAACCGGGGGGATCGACGTCACCACAAATTTTTTCTCGTCCCGCCGCTTTGGGACCAAACACGGCGGGTTGTGGCGAGATGATGTCGACGAGCGAGCGTCCACTGGGCAACCGGACGAAGATGCCCAGGCGACGCAGAGCAGCAGCGCCGCCACTGATCTCATTATGGAAAGAATTGAGAGAGAAGGGAGGGGTACGATCCAGAAATGGTGCGCTGGGCTTTGGGGTTCGATGGTGCAAAATGCATCCCCCCATGCGAAAATTCTCACGACACGGGTGGCCTGGAAAGGGTACATGTGAGGGGAAAAGACGCAACGCGACCGGGTCGGACGACGAGTCCTACAGCGCAATGGATGTCGGAGCGGATGTCCCACTGGGGGCGCCATCGCCGAGCACTTCTTCCCGATAGGCGTGGTGGCACCGGCCACTCGGCAGCGCTGCGGAGAGTTCCTCGAATCGTCGGCGCAGGACCACCAACGTCGCCTCGTTCTCGCTCAAGGCGTCTTGAAAGTCTCGAATGGCTTCCTCGGAAAGACCAGGGTCGTGGGAGGCCTTGCCCGAGCGCCGCCCTGGACGACGGGCGGCCGCGCGTGAAACGGAGGCCATGTCCATGCCGCCTCCGCCATCATCGCCGAGATCGGCGTCACCTTCCTCCGCCTCTTCCTCACTGCTGCTACTACCTGCAGGTTCGTCGGCGTCCGACCCCTGGGCGTTTGATTGCAGGTACGCCGCGATCGCCTCGTTGCTCTTTAGCAGCGCGGCCATTTGTTGATGGGTGGCAGAGAGCTCCTCGTGGAGACGCTGCAGCTTCTGGGAGGGATTGGCCGCGTCGTCTTCGAGAAGACCAGAAGCCGCCGCCGCCGCCGCGGGGCCCGTACCGCCGCGAAGCATGTAAACGCCGGGAAGCACCTCATCACCCCACTGCCGCTGTGGTACCTGTGACATGAGAACTGCGGCCGCCTAACTACTATTTGGCATGAGGGGGGAACGACATCATCACAGGTGCGCATGTGTACGCTCTTCCTTGTGGCCTCGTGGTTCGCAACGGGGGAAGCGGGGGGTGATGAATACGCAGCGAAACGATAGTTGGACCGAGGGGGGACACGGTACTCTCAGCCAGCAGCAGCAACGACAACAACAAGAACAACAAGGTCTGACTTTTGATCTGGAGGGGGGGTACGGTGGCGCCAAGGCATAGTTGTGTGGAGCGTGAGCAACCGTGACTCAGCTTGAAAAGAAAGTCCCTAAGTCAGTGAGCGTGCCCACGCAAAGAAGCAGGAATACGTTGTCTTTTTGTTTGATTTGAGACGGAGCGTCCTATCACTTGGCATCCGTGAATCGGCCCTTCAAGTCCTGGTCGTATTTTTGAGCGAACACAGTGAAATAGAATCCGCTTGCGTTCCAGGCGGACGTCGTGAGAATCCCCATCAAGAAAATCCAATGTGCGACTTGCGACGTCCAGTACGATGTGGCCAGGAGCATCGTGGCGGCGCCAAACGCCACATGGACCAGCATGTAGGCTGCCTTTTGAACAAATTCATTCGTCGAAATGGTCTGAAGAAACTTTGTCGGCCCTTTCGACGCGACTCGATCGTAGAGAGTCTTGTACCCTCGTTGCTTGATCCGGTTACTCAGAAACACGAACACCCACAAGTAGTAGAGGACTACCCACCAGAGATAGAATTTGCACATGGCGTTGTACACCAGAGACGTTCTCGTGGTGTCCGGTCCGTCACAGAGAGGATCATACGAAGGGTCGCAGATGGCGAATTGCGATGGAGTGGTTGTCACTTCGCCTGTGGCCGACACCGAGACGACCTTTCGATTCCATCGAAGTGCAAAGGTCAGGAGCATGGGTGACGTGTGAATGAATACGGACGTCATGTGCGGTGCGCTGTGGAAGATGAGCGACTGCGAGAACGCAAGCACCGACCAGGCGAGCGGCCCGTTCGACACAATGAACAGGATCTGAAACAAGAGCGCGTTGTCTGGCAGCACCCACGCGTACAAGAGCGACAATGCGTTTGCCCAGTAGCAGAAATCGTAGAGCAAATAGTGCTGCCCCTCGCGCTTGAAGGTGATCCAACGGTGGGCGATGTAGATGATCGCTTTCGGTGTGTGCCACAAGTAGAAATAGTCCGGGAACGCACCAAAAATGTAGGCGGTCAGGCACACATTGATGACGCTGGCCGTGTAGATGACCTTATCCTTCGTCCGCACCGCTTCCGCGGACCCCGTCGTCTTCGCCGCGGCGGTTGCGAGAGTGGACGACACCGCCGTCGTCGTCTTCTCTGCCGCCGTCGCAATGGTGGTGGTCGTCTTCTCGACGACCGTTTTGATGGGCTTGGAGAGGACGGCCCAGGGCATGGACCGCTCTTGGATGGAGCCCATCTGCACAATCGCCGCCATCGTCGAGAAGCCGGTGACGGCCGCCGCCACAAGGAAGCCGGCGGCGAGCAGCGCGACCAGGATATCGAAAGACATCATCAGTCGCCCGGGGAGGAGGAGTCGGCGGTTTTTGGTTGAAAAGAACGGAAAAGGGAGGAGAACAGGCCCGCCTCGCCTTGATCTGGGTGGACAGTTAATCGAAAACGTCAACGGAAGTCACAAACCCAACATCGCCGCCAAAATGCGCGAGCTGTTTTATATCCTTTGCATGTGTGACATTCAGGACGCGTACGATTGAAGGGTCTATCTGGGACGTTTCTGTGGTGCGTTTTGTACGTCACGGCATCGATACGGGAACGACGACGACGTGGAAAGACACCAGTTAACCGGCTTTCGGCTGCCATCGTCGGCTAAGGCTTCGCACCGATGGTTGCGGTGTCCATCATTTTGTGGCGGCGATCGAAGAAAACAAAAAAAACGGTGTGATTCTAAAACAGTTGGAAAACACAATAGAGCGATAATGCATTTCATGTCCGTAAACCGTGAGGGTGTGGAGACCCATCGAAAGTCAAGCATCAACAAAAAGTAGGGAGGTCTAAGCGGCGGACAACTGGGTGTGAGACAAGACGGAGTAGCGGAGCAAACAACGTAGCGAAAACCTCGCGCGACAGACATTCTCTAAATGCGGCCAGGTGTAGGGGCTGAACTTGGCTGCATGTCCATCCCTGCATCGCCTTGACCCGGACCCGTGAAAATGCTAGCAAGCGTGGAGCCGCCGCTGCCGTAGTACTGTTGAAGGACTCTCGCCACTTTCCATGCGTAACCGAGCCACACGCCAAAGAAACCGAAGGTGGTGGTGATGGTTAGGAGCGAGATGCTGACGCCCTGCAGCACATGAATCCAGCCATATTGCCAAACGATGTAGAACTCCATCAGCCATAGGGGCCAGTCGTGCAGGAGAAACACGGTGCCCATGCATGCAATGCTGCTGTTCCGCCGGCTACGCTTCGTCATTTGCGCACCATAGCGGTAGGGCATGAACAGGAATGGAGACGACAAGATGCCAAACGAGATCGTCCCGACGACGTTGAAGCCAATGTGCGCGTTGACAATGTCGTTGCCCAGAAGGGCCCGCTCGTACGAGACAAACCACCACGAGTTGAGGGCGCAGATGAAGTATTCGCTAAAGTACAGGAACAGGAGAAACAGCTGCCACTTGGGCCACCGCACCTTCATGAGGGCCATTTTTGGTTTCTCTCGAGGTTCCCAAACTAGCTAAACAAACGAGTTCGCGAGACTCGGGGGGGGGGGGGGGGGTCC